>Ga0315542_1002361_pt1 | contig 11533 bp, 9 predicted proteins | sample SalMarSW160120MG_FD_202541 | JGI IMG/M metagenome (GOLD analysis project Ga0315542, IMG submission 202541) | Salt marsh sediment microbial communities from the Plum Island Ecosystem LTER, Massachusetts, United States - Salt Marsh Sediment SW1601-20 ... | reverse complement strand
GAAGGCGTGCCAGAAGCGCAGCAGCGGCTTCATCGGCCAGCGGGCGTTGTCCAGCTTGCGCACCAGCAGCTCCAGCTCGTGGGTGCCCCCGTGCGCCAGCAGGTAGCGGTAGGCGAGGATCAGCTCGTCCTCGCGCCCCCCCAGCTCGCTCGTGCCGATGGTGTTCAGGACCGTCTGGGTGATGAGCAGGGAGTCGCCCAGCGCCACCGCGGCCGCCAGCGACTCGCGCCCGATGTCGCCGAGGTAGTCCGAGGAGGTGTCGCGATGCGCCGCCCGCTCGTACCAGACCAGGGAGCTGTCGTATTCGCTCAGCCCCCAGTAGCTGCGAGCCAGGCTGACGGCCTGGAAGGTGGAAGCGCCGCGCACCCGCTCACCGGCGTGCGGGTCGCCCTCCAGCTTGCGCAGGGCGCGGCTGATGGACAGGTGCCGCCAGGCCTGCGTCTCGTCCGCCGCCGGCGGAGAGATGTCGAAGGGGTAGAGCAGGTGATATTCGGATCCGGGGGCGTTCTGCTGGGCCTTGACGGTTTGCAGCAGGCTGTGCAGCCACATCTGGTAATCCTGCCGGTCGACCGACCCGAGCGCATCCGCCCGGCACGCCACGTTCGCCGACAGGATCAGCGAGATCGCGGCCAGCGATCCGGCGAGCAGGCGGACATGTCGCGGAGCGGGGACCATCACTCTCTCCCTGCGCTTCGGGTTCAGGGCGTTGTGCGGGGCGTCCGCAAGCGGTATGCCTCGACGGCGAGCCACGGCTGCCGGTACCGACGGCGGGACCGCGCCCGTGTCGCCGGCCGGGTTGTTCGTTCTTATGGCCTGTCGGACAACGGATTAGCATGACGCCACCCGCGGCGGGACGCGCGAGGCGCGCGGCCGGGCGACGGCGCGGGAAATATGTTCCGGAAGGCTTTGGACCAGTCCCCGGCCCCGGCTGGCCAGAACCTGCTCAGGCCTCGGCCGAGGCCTCCCGGTCCTCGTCGTCGGGTCCTCTGCCGTCCTGCGTGTAGGCGCGCAGCTTCTCGCGGAGCGTCTGCCGGGAGATGCCGAGGATCCGGGCCGCCTTGGACTTGTTGTTCTGGGTCATCTCCAGGGTGTAGAGGATCTGCAGGCGCTCCACCTCGGCGAGCGGCTGCAGGCCGGTGGCCGCGCCCAGCGCGGCCTGCTTGCTGGCCGCGCGCGGGTTGCGCCCCTCGCGGATGTACTCCGGAAAGTGCTCCGGCCGCAGTTGGGCCGGCTCCTCGAGGATCAGGATGCGCTTGAGCACGTTCTTCAGCTCGCGCACGTTGCCGGGCCAGGGATACTGCTGCAGCATTTCCAGCAGGCCGGGACCGGCGGGCGCGGTCTGCAGACCCAGCTGCGCGTTGAACTCCGCGATGAAGTGATTGATCAGCACCTCGATGTCCTGCGGCCGCTCGCGCAGGGGCGGCGTCTCGATCTCCACCACCTGCAACCGGTAGTACAGGTCGTTACGGAACGTGCCCGACTCGATGGCCTCGGAGAGGCGCCGGTTGGTGGCTGCCACGATGCGGGCCTGGACGGTCAGCTCCTCCTTGGCCCCGCCCACGCGCCGGAAGCGGCGGTTCTCGATGACCCGCAGCAGGCGGCTCTGCAGCAGGATGCCCATCTCCCCGATCTCGTCCAGGAAGATGGTGCCCCGCCCGGCCAGCTCGAACAGACCTTCCCGGCGCATCTTGGCGTCGGTGAAGGCCCCCTTCTCGTGGCCGAAGAGCTCGCTCTCGAGCAGCGTCTCGGGCACGGCGGCACAGTTGATCTCCATGAAGGGCTCGCCGCGGGCCTCGCCCACCTCGTGCACGGCGCGCGCGATGATCTCCTTGCCGGAGCCGCTCTCGCCCTGGATGAGGATGGAGGTGTCGTTGCCGCTGCGGCTGGCACCGATCCGCTCCAGGATGCGGGCGACCTTCTCCAGGCCGGGACACGCGCGGACCATGTTCAGGTAGTGGTAGGCGCTCGCGTCCTGCGGTGCCGGCCGGCTCTCGGCCGCCGGCGCCGCCACGGGGTGCGCCGCCCGCTCCTGGGTCGCGCGCAGCGCCGCCCGGACCTGGGACTTGATGGTCCCCAGCCTGAAGGGCTTCTGGATGAAATCGTAGGCGCCGTGGCGCATCGCGTCCACCGCCGTGTCCACGTCGCCGTAGGCGGTCATCATGATGACCGGCGTCTGCTGGCCCTGGTTGCGCAGGGCCTTGAGGATCTCCAGCCCGGTCACCCCGGGCAGCTTCAGATCGGTCACCACCAGGTCGAAGGCGTCACCGTGGCAGCAGGCCAGGGCCTCCTCCCCCGTCTCGGCCGTCTGCACCGCATAGCCGGCGCTCGTCAGGGACTCGGCCAACGACCGGCGGATGGTGGCCTCGTCGTCCACGATGAGGATGCGCTTGTTCATGAAGCCTCCTGTCGGCGCCGCGGGGCGCCGGATTCGCGTGCTCGCGGCAGCAGGACACGAAACACGGTCCGCGCCTCCTGGCGCCCGGCGTGGATCTCCCCCCCGTGAGCGGTCACGATCTTGCGGCAGATGGAAAGGCCCAGGCCCGTGCCGCTGCTCTTGGTGGTGTAGAAGGGACGGAAGAGCTTCTCGTGATCGGCCTCGGCGAAACCGGGCCCGTCGTCCCAGATCTCCAGCACCGTGCCGCTCGTCAGCTGGCTGGTGCCGCGGTGGCGGTCGGCCAGCGCGATGCCGGCCGACTGCCGCAGGCAGAGGTCGATCCGGCCCCCCGCGGGAGAAGCGTCCACCGCGTTGAGCAGCAGGTTCAGCAGCACCTGCTTGATCTGGGCGCCGTCCAGCTCCTGGGTCCAGCTGGCAGGCGCTTCCCCGGCGGGGTCCAGCCGGCTGTGCAGGCCGATCCCCCGGGCCTCGGCCCTGGGTCGCACCAGCTCCAGGCAGTCCCGCGCCAGCTCCGGCAGCTGCTCCTCTCTCAGCTGCGGCTCGTAGGGGCGCACGAAGTTGAGCAGGCGGTTGATGGTGGCGTTGATGCGCTCCACCTCGCCGGTGATCACCTCGATGTAGCGCTGGCGCTTGTCCCCGGCGGGCAGCTGTTCGGCCAGCAGCTCCGCCTGGGCGCTCAGACCCGTCAAGGGATTGCGGATCTCGTGGGCGAGAGTGGCCGACATCTCGACCAGACTCTCCAGCCGGTCGGCGCGGATCCGCTCGGCCTCCAGCTTCTTGGCCTCGCGCAGGTCCTCGGCCACCACCACCAGCCAGCGCTCGCCCGGGCCCCGGCCCGGCATGAGCGAGGTGACGAGCATGACCGGGATGGCCTCGCCGCCGGGGCGCAGGATCCGTCCCTCGCCCAGAAACGGCGCGTCGCTCCGCGCCAGGAGCCGCGCGAACGGCGGCCCCGCCACGTCGTCCAGGATCAGGCGGCCGTCCAGGAAGAGTTCGGGAGCGTCGCCGCCGGCCTCCGTCCCGGCGTGAGGATTGAAGCGGGCTCGCTCCTCGCGCCCGCGTCCCACGGCGAAGTCCGGCTCCCAGCGCTCAGCGGGTGGTGGATCCACGCCGGTCAGCAGGCCGCGTGCGGCCCGGTTGCAGTAGACGGTGCGGGCCTCCTCGTCCATCACCCAGATCCCGCTGCGCACGGTCTCCAGCACACGGGCGTTGAAGGTCCCGATCTCCCGCATGCGGTCCAGCATCTGCGCGGCGGCCACTTCCTCCGACATGATCACCTGCACGGCCTGCAGGAACGGCAGGTGATTGACGTGCTCGTCGGCCGACCGCGCCGGTCGATCCAGCAGGAGCAGGTAGCCGAGCTGCTGGCCCTGATGCTCCAGCGGCAGGGCCAGCAGACCGCGCGGCTTCGCGGTCGCCTCCTCGGCCCCGCTCAGCTGGTAGATGCCCGGGGCCAGCAGCCGGTCCGCCAGATCCTCGCCGAGCTGCTTCTCCAGGCGCACCAGCACCCGGTCCCAGGTCCCCTCCTCCCAGCGATAGGTCTGCCGCGGCGTGCAGGCGCCGCCCGGCGCCGAGCGCAGCACCAGCGCCGCGCCGGCCGACCCCACGAACCCGGCCAGCTTCTCCAGCAGCGTGCGCAGGGTCGCGTCCCAGTTGGGGGCCGTGCTCAGCTCCCGGCCGAATTGGTAGAGCAGGGAGATCTGCGCCATGTGCGCGGTGAGCTTGCGGTTCGCCTCCTCCAGCTCCCGCTGGGCCTGGAGCAGCTCCTCGGCCACCTCCGCGGCTTGGGCCCGCAGCTGCCGCCGATGCGCGTGCAGGCGCTGCGTCGTCTCGGCGGCGCCCCGCCGCAGCTCGCCGTTGCGCCGCAGCTGCGTCAGACGTGCCTCCAGCCGCCGTGAGGCGCGGGCCCACGCGTCGGCCGTCACCGGAACCTCCAGCGCATCGAAGAGCCCCGCACGGAAGAGCTCGCAGCAGGTGGTCGCCGTCAGCTCGCGGAAGAGCAGGACCGGCAGCAGATCGGGGCAGCGTTGCCGCAGATCCTGCAGGGCCAGCGCCAGCTCGTCCGGGGCCTCCGCGGCCCGCAGGTGGTCGCCGTGCAGGAGCAGCAGACCAGCCGCCGGACCGCCGTCCGGCGCGACGGCGCCGAGATCAGCCAGCCGGACCGCCACGCCGCAGGGCCCGCCGGTGCCGACGTGCTCGGGCTGCCAGCCCGCCGGCCCGACGGCGCAGGCGCCCGGAGGCAGGGGGTGGGGAAAGTCGAAGGGATCGTGGCGTTCCATCATCCGTTCCGCGCGAAAGCGGGCACCCTTCTTCTGCCGGTGGGCACAAACTGTAAGGAAACTGGCCACCGCGGGCAACATAAAATGCGAGGCTGCCGTCCTGGCAACCTCGCATCCCTGCATCTTCGCTGCGGAGAAGGCGGCCGGCCGCCGGCCGCGCTCACTCGATCAGGGCATCGAGCTTCCGGAGCACTGCCCCCAGCCGGTCGGCGACGGTCTGCCGCACCTCCGGCGCTTCGTAGGCCCCGGCTTCCAGGCGCGACCGGACCTCCGCCAGGCGTTCCTGGCGCACTTCCGGCGCCTCCTCGTAGGCGCGCCTGCCCGCGATCAGGGCGCGGCGCATGCTCTCGAGCTTGCGCGCCTGGTCGGAGATCTCCAGACGCTCGCCCGCGGCTGGATCGCTTCGCGTCGCCGATCCCGCCGTCGTGGTCTCCTTGTCGCGCGTCGCTCCCGCCGCCTGCTTCCGGAACCGTTCCAGGGAACCGGGCTGAACTTGGGGCGGGCGACCGATGTTATGCATGGCCATGGATGTATCCTCCACTCGCCGTGAGCCGCGGTAGCGACCGCGGCGGTTCTGCTCTGCTAGACACCTCATCCTAGCAAGCCCGGTTCCTGCCGGCAAGCGCGTCACCGGCTCCGTCCGGCGGGCGGGATCCGGCCGTTCAACCGACATCCGGACTTGTCCTTGCGCCGGCTGCCGGCCTGGCCCCGCGCTGCCCTCGCGACCGTCCGAGCCGGGGATGGGCTGTCCCCCTCCGCGGTCAGGTGGTCGAGAACCTGCCACGGACATTGCAATTATCGACATCAAGGGGGGGCAACTTTAGCCCTCGGTCGCGGTTTTCCGGCCGGCGGCGACGGGTTGCCGCCGCGAGGGTGAACGGCGGACGGTTCCATGCCGGGACCCTCAGCGCCGCACACCGGCCAGCGGTTCCTCCAGCCGGCCGTTCTGCGCCAGGAGCCGGGCCTCGCTCCAGGTCGGACAGCGCCGGGCCAGCTCTTCCGCGCGCTCGTGCGCCTCGGCGCTCCGGCCGGTTCCGAGCAGGTACCGGCAGCTCTCCAGGATCAGGCGGGGTTCCGCCCCGAAGAGCTTGCGGGCCTGCCGCAGGCAGCGGCCGGCCTCCGTCCAGCGCTCGGCCATCGTCAGGGCCCGGATCAGTTCCAGCCAGCCCTGCAGCCAGCCCGGCTGATGCTGGAGCGCGTCCTGGGCCAGATCGCACGCCCGCTCCGCGTCCCCCTCGTTGCGCAGCAGCCAGGCCAGCAGGAGCTGGGCGCGGATCCTGGGGACCTCGTCCCCCTTCCCCTGCAGCACCCGCCGCAGCAGCACGGCGGCCGCGTGCCGGCGCCCCTCCTCGATCAGGCGCGTCGCCATTTCCAGACCGGCGGCCGCATCATCCGGCATCTCCCACCATTTGCGACGGGTCAGACGCGCGTACAGCTCGTCGCGCCGCCGCTGCACCGGCTCGGGCTGGACATGACCGTAATGGTGGATCACCGCCGGCAACACCCGCGGCCTCAGGCCGAGCCGCCTGGCGTCGGCATCCACGCTCTCGTGGATGCAGCCGCGGAAGCGCAGGTCCGGCAGGTTGGGGAACAGTCGGGCCTGCTGGGCGAGCACGTAGCCGATCTGGCCCGACTCCTCCGCCACGTACCGTCCAGCCACCGGCTGCCAGTCCGGGTGATCGCGACGGCTCGTGTAATTTCTCTGATGACAGAGGTAATACGTTGAAATATCCACGTCTGCGCACTCAATGATTTTGCGGAAATCACGCTCCGCCACCCGTTCGTCCGTGTCCAGCACGAGGATCCAGCGACCACCGGCGCCGTCCAGCCCGCAGTTGCGCGCCGCCGCGAAGTCGTCGCGCCAGTTGAACGGCACGATCCGGGCCCCGGCGGCGGCCGCCGCCGCTCCGCTCCCCTGCTCCGGATCGCTCAGCACCACCAGGGCCTCGTCGTAGAGAGGCCGGTGATGCGCGAGCAGCCGCGAAAGCAGCGGCTCCTCGTCGCGTGCGAGGACGACCAGGGAGATGCCGCGAGGATTCAAGATCCCTCCTAGACCGAGTCGAAACCCCAGACGGCCAGCTGCAGCGGCCCCGGCCTGGCCAGACCGTCGGGCTGCACCGAGCCCAGCCAGGCCGCCGCATCCCCGCCGCCCCGTGCCGGCGCTGCAGGGTGCGCCAGGTTCCGCTCCCGCGCGGCCCCGCGCAGCACCTCCTCCGCGAGAACGCACCAGAGCCCGCTGGGCAGGCAGCACCAGGCGGCCCCCTTCCCGCCCAGATGTCCGAGGAAGGGCTCTTCCCCCTGGGGCACGAGCAGGTGGCGGGCCAGCCCCCTGTGCGCCAGCCAGGCCAGGAGCCCGGTCAGCGCCTCTGACCGCCCTCCCCACTCCACCACGTAGCCTGCGAAGTCCGCCCCCTTGCCGCAGAAGGCGTAGGCGAGTATCTCGCCACCCCGCTCCTCCAGCACGTACCCGCGGGTGCCGGGCATGCCGTAGAGCCGGGCATCGTCGCCCGGTCTGCGCACGGTGTGGTACGGGTGCCGGCGATAGAGCCGGGCCACCGGCGACACGTCCCGCGGCTCGAAGGGTCGGACGCCGGGGGCGGGAATCTCTCCCCCTGGCGGCTGCAATCCTGCCAGTTGCACGTGATACTCGAGGCCCGCCGGCCGGAAGCCGCGCCCCTCGTAGATCTCCGGCCGATCGCTCCAGAGAACGGCCAGAGGCAGGCCTTCCTCCCGCAGCCGGTTCAGGAGGGCGGCCTGCAGGTCCCGGCTCAGCCCGCGCCCGCGGGCCTCCGGCCGGGTCACCACGCTGCCGATCGCGGCGATGGGCAGCTCGCCCAGGGAGGTCACATAGGGCCGGATCAGGCAATTCAGGCAGGCAGTGAGCCCTTGCTCCCCCTCGGCCACCAGCCAGCCCTCGCAGTTTCCGCGGCCGAGAGCCAGCGGGAAATCCTCCACGGCCCGGGTTTGGGCTCCCGGCGGGCGCAGCTCGGCGTCCACCAAAGCCAGGGCGGCGGCGTGTTCCTCGGGTCGCAGATCCCGGATCGTCATGACATCTCCCGGGCGATCGTGAGCGCGGCAGGGCTCCCATCTGCTGTTTCCTCATCAAACTGCGTGCCATGCCGCCGAAAAAAGGGCTCAAGAAAAACGGCTCCGGAGCCGATCTCTAGAACACCTGAATGACATTCCTTGGCCGAGGGCTCGAACTCAGGAAAGGAGGGTGGACACACCCGCAAGGATCGGGGCGGTGGCTCGCGCCGCCGCCGGGGCAAGGACGTCCCTTGAAACTTTCACGGAGGAAAGACCATGGGTCTGCGAATCAACACCAACATCGCGTCCGTCAACGCGCAGCGTAACCTCTTCAACACCACCAACTCCCTGCAGCGGAGCATGGAGAAGCTGAGCTCCGGCCTGCGCATCAACCGTGCGGGCGACGATGCCGCCGGTCTGGCCATCTCCGAGGCCTTGAAGTCCGACATCCGGGCGCTCGAGCAGGCCTCGCGGAACGCGGCCGACGGCATCTCGATGCTGCAGACGGCTGAAGGTGCGCTGGACGAGGTCAGCAACATCATCGTGCGTCTGCGCGAGCTGGCGGAGCAGTCCGCGAGCGAGACCATCGGTTCCGATGAGCGCGGTTACCTGGACGGCGAGTTCCAGGCGCTGCTGGCGGAGATCACCCGCATCAGCGACACGACCGAGTTCAACGGCAAGACCATGCTGGACGGCACGGCGGGCACGCTCGACGTGCAGGTCGGCATCGGCACGACCAGCGCCTCGCAGGTCAGCCTGGACCTGTCGACCGACATGGACGCGGCCGGCCTCGGCCTGACCGCCTCCACGGTCAACATCGCAGGTACGGACAACACCGCCGCGCTGAGTGCGATCACGCAGATCGTGGCCGCCACGGGCACGATCAGCGGCAAGCGCGCGGACTTCGGTGCGGTGCAGAACCGCCTGGAAGCCACGATCCGCAACATCGGGATGTCGACCGAGAACCTCAAGGCCGCCAACTCCCGCATCCGGGACGTGGACATCGCCGCGGAGACCTCGAACTTCACCTCGCTGCAGATCCTGCAGCAGGCGGGCGTCTCCGTGCTGGCCCAGGCAAACCAGGCCTCGCAGCTGGGCATCTTGCTGCTCCAGCGGTAGCAGGTCAGGACGGGTGGGCCCCCCGGGGACGGGGGGCCCGCTCTGACGGGTGAGTGGAGCTATGAGCCACGTGACAGCAACCAGCAACAGCCCGCCGCTCTGGACGACGGCACAGCGGGTGCCGGCCTCCGGCCGGGCTGGCAACCCGTCACGGGCCGCGAACGAACCCGACGCCGCCAGGGTCACCGACCCGATGGCCACGCCGACGGACGTTCGCGAGCTCGAGGAGGCCGTGACCGACGTCAACGCCATGCTGCGCGAGAGCGGGATCGAGACCCACGACGTCGGCCTGGCCTACCGGGACGGTGTGGACCATCCCGTGGTCGAGGTACGCGACCGCGAGAGCGGCGAGCTGCTCGCCCAGTTCCCGCCCGAGTCCGTCTTGACGATGCGCCAGCGCCTGCGCGAGTTCCTCGGCACGCTGCTGGACCGCAAGTCCTGAGGATCCGGGTGTACGCGGGGGTCCGGTGCGCTCCGGCGCGCCGGTGCTGACAGGAGAGGACATGAGCACGATCACTTTCGGGGGTCTGGCCACCGGTCTGGATACCGGCTCCATCATCTCGCAGCTGGTGGCCGTCCGGCGCCTCCCCATCACGCGGATGCAGGACCAGCAGAAGACCTGCGAGCAGCAGATCAGCGCGCTCAAGGATCTCAAGAGCAAGCTGCTGGCGCTCCGGGACGCGGCGGCCGCCCTGGACATCCCGAGCGAATTCGCGGCCCTGGCGGCCCGCACCACGGACGAGAGCTTCCTGACCGCCGCCGCCAACGGGCTGGCCGCTCCCGGCCGCTACGACATCGTCATCAACTCACTGGCCGCCTACCAGAAGGACATCTCGGAAGGCTACGCCTCCCTGGCGGAGAATGTGGGCACGGGAACGATCCACGTCACGGTGGGCGGCGAGACCACGGACATCGTGCTGGACGCACCGGTCAACAGCCTGTCCGACCTGCAGTCCGCCATCAACGGGGCCGGCCTCGGGATCAATGCCACGCTGCTCAACGACGGCTCCGACACCAGCCCCTACCGTCTGGTCCTGACCAGCGCCGAGAGCGGCGAGGCGGCGGCCTACACCATGGATTTCAGCGGTCTGAGCGGGGGCACCGCGCCGGTGCTGACCAGCGTTTCGGTGGCCCAGAACGCCTCGCTGACCATCGACACCATCCCGGTGACCTCCGCATCCAACAACGTGAGCAGCGCGGTCACGGGGCTGACCCTGAACCTGCTGGATGCCGATCCCGCGACCAGCGTCACGGTGAGCGTCGAAACGGACCCGTCCGCCATCGAGGACAAGATCCAGGCCCTGGTCGACGCCTACAACGACCTCTTCACCTACATCACCGAGCAGAGCAGCGAGACCGGAACGCTGCAGGGCCACTCCGCGCTGCGCACCGTCCGCAACAGCATGCAGCAGCTGTTCGCCCTGCCCCTGGCGGAGGCGAGCGGCGATCTCAGCATGCTGGCCCAGGTCGGCATCAGCCAGGCCGAGGGCGGCCAGATCGCCTTCGACCGGGAGAAGTTCGCGGAAGCGCTGGGCGACAGCTTCGCGAACGTGCGCGACCTGTTCGTGCAGCGGGGCGAGAGCCTGGGCAAGGCGTACCTGGTGCGCACCGCCATCGACAACCTGACCGATTCCGTCGACGGCCTCTTCAAGATCAGCACGCAGGGTCTGCAGGCGAAGATCGACAACCTCGACGACACCATCGCCCGCTACGAACGGAGCGTCGAGAGCTACCAGACGTTGCTGGAGCGCAAGTTCACGGCCATGGAGAGCACCGTCAGCGCCTTGCAGGCCCAGGGAAACTATCTGTACGCGGCCCTGATGGGCTTGGCGACCAACTCGTAGACTCGTCGCGAAGGGACAGCTGCATGTACGAGGCCATGGGCATCCGCCGCTACCAGGAAACGGCGGTGCAGAGTGTCGGTCCGGAGAAGCTGGTCGTGCTGGCCTACGAGGCCTTGACGCGGTACATGCGGCAGGGGCACGAGGCGGCCCTCGACGGCAAGACGGTGGCCATGCTGGGCGCCCTGAAGTCCGCACAGAGCATCCTCGTCGAGCTGCGTTCCTCCCTCGACCACGAGATCGGGGGGGAGATCGCCCATAACCTCGAATCCCTCTACGACTTCATGTTCCACGAGAACCTGGCGGCCATGGTCGACCACGAGCCGGGACATTTCCGGAACAACCTGCGGGTTCTCGCCCCCCTGCTGCACGCCTGGAGCCAGATCCCCCCGGGAACGGCCGAGCGCACGGCCCGCGAGCTGGGCCAGCCGGCTCCCGCCACCGAAACCGCTCCCGGCCCGGATCCTGCTAGGACCGCCCCCGACACGACCGGCCCGGCTCACGGGTACGGAAGACCCGTCCTGTCGGCGATGCCCGCCGATCCCCCGGGGGAAGGCGAGGCCTCGAACCGACTCATCCTCTCGGCCTGAAGCCATGGCAATCGGCGAATGCCTGCAATCCCTGCTGGATCTCACGGACGCGCTGGAGGCGGCCCTGACGCGGGACGACGTGGCGGCCTGCCAACGTCTGGCCGGTGAGCGGGAGAACGCCCTGGAGGAGTTCCTGGGCGAGCTGGACGCGGCCCCGGAGCCGCTGCGCGCATCGTTGCGGGGACGGCTGGAGGAGCTGCTGCGTCGCGACGAGGCCCTGCGCGCGCACTTCGGCCGGGCCCTGGCGGACCTGGGCCGCCGGCTTGAGGGGCTGCCACGGCG
>Ga0315542_1002360_pt1 | contig 11534 bp, 11 predicted proteins | sample SalMarSW160120MG_FD_202541 | JGI IMG/M metagenome (GOLD analysis project Ga0315542, IMG submission 202541) | Salt marsh sediment microbial communities from the Plum Island Ecosystem LTER, Massachusetts, United States - Salt Marsh Sediment SW1601-20 ... | reverse complement strand
GGAGCTTTACCTGCGCAGGACCAATCAGCGATATGCTCCCTACCGCGAGTAAAGAACTTCCTATAAGACAAATCACTGTGAAAAGTTGGGCCGGGAAGTTGTTCTGCTGGAAGACCAGGATGATTATGCCGGTTACCCAAAAGAATAAACCAACCAATATGGGCAACAGGGTCGTGATCAACACATTCCAGGGAGGTTCCGCTAGAAGAAGGTCGATGCTATGTCTTACTCCCTGGCGATTGATCGAAAAAGTAACCGGATACCCAGACTGTTTACCAAAATATAGAGACGAAACCTGGGAGATTGGCTTTCCATCGATGGCTAGAATACGGTCTCCTTCCTCCAGAAGGCCGGCGGCAGGACCGGATGGATCAATCCTGTTCACCAAACCCGATTTGTTGGACCATAGGACGCCATCGTAAGAATACTGGAGCCTCAACCAGACCGCCCATGCGAGTAGAGCTAATACAAGGATAGCCAGCGTCCAAAGTAGGTAATTACCCAGATTCTGAAGGGAGTTCTTTTTCATAAACTACGCTTGGGAATCGCCATATCCAATAGCCCAAGGAGCTCATCACGCGCCTGGCCTGGATACGCTGCTTTCACTAATAACCCCCTGGCCTCAGAATAATGCCACTCCGCCATTGTCACGAGATAGAGCATAGCGCCGCTCTCGACGATGATCTGGCGGGCTTTCTCCTCAACGATGGGATCAGTATTTATAGATCCAAGGTATCGCTGTAACAGCTCCCGTTTGGATTTAGAAGATACCTCCATTGCGTAGGCAACCGGCAAAGTCCACTTACCGCTGCATAAGTCACTCCGGCGATTGTTCTTGGGCCAGAGGCCATTCATATCATCCCCGATTTGGATCAGCATGCCAAGGTGCAGCCCAAAATCACTGAAGAGATCGATGCATTCCTGATTATCAGTGGCTACTCTTGCTCCACTCCTGCTTGCCAGCGCATAGAATTCCCCCGTTTTCTCTCTGGCTGCCTGCCAGCATTGGTCAAGGGTTGGTTCGGTTCGTGTCAGATCGTTGATTTGACCGTTACAGGCGATCAGAACCACGCGTTGGAAATCACTCTGGATTGACTGTGCGGTCTTTGAGACAATTTTCTCTTGATCATCAACTGCCAATAGAAGACCTGCACTCGATAGGCAGGCCGCAGCCAGGGTGGTGTTCACACCGTTCTCACTTACCGGTGTCTCACCATCGGCAACGCCGTCGAGCAGATATGCAGCAAAGTAAAGGATACGCCATGCAGACGAAACCGATTTTGCCAGCCTGGGATTCCCTCCAGCCGCCTGGCAACAAAGTATAGGTAGTTGCAAAAACGGATGATCACCGAAAAGTGAAACCGATTTTTGTGATTGGATTGCACTAACTAATATTTCTGAGAGAGCAGGGGCGCCTGCCTGATCCCACAGAGATACAACACATTCAAATGCTTCTTGATGCATGCTGATTTGCACTTATTACGATGTTCATCATGCCCAATCAGGCCCGTCCGGTCCGGCTTTCAGCTCAGAAAGAAGCTTATGAACGCGAGCTGGATCCTGAAAGATCTTTACCAATGCCTGACGAACACTTGCTTCAAGAGTGAAACCAGCTTGAGTTAATGCAGTTTCCGGATCTTTCCGAAATTGGGTTGCAAAACCCTCATCTGTGCTGATGCGATGAATGGCGTGTGCGAGACTCATATTTTTTTTACTCCTTTGAATGCTTTATAAAACCAATCGAGGTGAATTGGTATCAAACTATGGATACTTTGAAAATCTACCGTTTCGTGGTCAACCATAGCAGTTGTATATACATTTGAGGAAGTGATGTTCATCCCTAAAAATCGAGATAGATATCAATAGCTTTGTTGCAGATGGAACCGGTATTGGCCGGGTGCACCCTGCCAATACCGTAATGATCAACAAGCTGGCGGAAAAAAGTCTGCGCTTCCGCGTGGTCGATCTTCATCGCGCTGAGAATTGTGACAAGCCCGGCCATACATGGAAAAGCCAGACAAGTTTGTCCATATAATCGAACTGAATTACCGGGTAACTTATGGTAGAACTGGATCAGCATTCGGGTCAGGAACATCTTCTATAGAGGGATCCGGTACAGCCGTCGGTGCGTTGACGAAGAGAGTACCAATTCGCAGGGTCGCTTCCAGATAGCAGAAGGCGTTCTTGAAGACCGGTTTGGTTTTGCTGCTCTCGGTGTGATCGTGAAACCAGTCTACCGGTTCCAAATGGCGAGTATCCCGGTCTTTCTCGCCGAGCGAGTCGTCGAAGTTGATGTAAAGAACCCTTTTTTCGCCAGAGTCCAGTAATGATATTAACCATTGGTCTTGATATGCTGAGTCTTCTTCATCACAAAATATATAAATGCACCAATAAAATGTGTAAGTGCAACTACTAGAATCCAAATAACTTTTTGATTCCCGTCGATATTCTCTTGGGTAACCAAGTCCCATAACATCCAGATCCAAAAAATTGTCCCAAAGACCAAAAAAAACAACATTGCTAATTCGGATGAACCTAGCCGTGGCATAAGCAGCCTCCTTGATTGATCAAAATCAGTTCTGAAAAACATGCTAATAGTCGAAATTCTAAATTGTATGGGATCACTATAAAATACATTGACACTCCACCACCAACTTAGTGGTCTTCTCGCTAAATAGATAGGTTATGATACTGAAGAGAAACGCCAAACCCGCCCAGCACCGGAAGCTGTTCTTGAGGTCGCTTTTTCCAGATGTAAGGATGACGATGGTCATTCCAATATTCCAGGGCAGCCAACAAGGCTTGGTTCAACTCATCCAGTGTCTCAAAGCGACGACCCTTGAGCGCCAGCGATTTCAATTGCTTCCACCAGGGTTCGATCAGGTTCAGCCAGCAAGCATATTTCGGGATGAACTGGATTTGCACTTCTGGCCAGGCAGCCAAAGCAAGGCGCACCTGGCGGCTGGTATGGATCACCAGGTTATCTTCGATGAACAGCCAGCGGTCAGCGGGAAACTCAACCATCACCTGCTCCACCAACTGGAGGTGGCTGGCGCTATCCCGACTGGCGCTGGTCAAGATCGTGGCCTGCCCCGTGGCCGGTTCAAATGCGCCATGCGTCCACAACTTGCCACGCCTCCCATAATCCGGCTCAAATGTCGCCCGCTCGAGACCCTTTTTCCATTCTTCACCCGGATAGGTCTTGACCGCCAAGGGTCCCAACTCGTCCAGGCAGATTACCCGGGTGCGGGGCGGCGGGAGGATGTAAGCCGCTATGATGGCCCCCTTTTTTCCACAAATTCCGGATCGTGTTTCTCGGCTTCGTGGAACCAGGATTGTTGGCGTTTCCAGGAGAACCCTTCGGCTTCCATCCATTCCCAGATGGTCGAGTCGGATAAATGTACCCCCTGGCGTTCTTGGAAGGCGGTTTGCAAGCGCTCCAGGGTCCAGAGTTTGAATGGGTATCCAAGCGTGTCTGGTTTTTGCAGCGCCAGATTGACCAGTTCACTGCGCACTTTCTGGTCGTGTGTGCGGGGGTGGCCAGGTTTGGGTTTATCTTCCAGACCCGCCAGCCCTTCGGCGTTGAAACGCTTGACCCAGGTTATACCCGATTGCCGACCAGCAAATCCAGCCTTGGCTCCTGCCTGCGTAGCCCGCAGCTGGGGGTCATCCAGCATAGCCGCAATCACCTTCGCCCGCTGGACCAGGCGATGGGATTCCTTGCGTGAAGCAGCCAGACGGCGAATTTCGGCTTCCTCTTCAGCTGTTAAGGTTCGAAGTTTTACTGGTTTTCGCATGACTGCCTCCTGAGTTGATCAGAAGGATTATAATCTATTAATTAGGCGAGAGAACCACTTAGATCAGTAGAGTGCCAATATATCATTTATTGCTCAGGTCTTGGCATTAGAGAAGGCTATAAAGTTACAACCCAGTTGTGTCTAAGTGAACACTACTTATTGGCAAGGTCCACCGCACTCACGACCGTCAATGCCACAAGAACAGAAATAATCTTCAATTAGACACCCACAATCACATGTGCGGAGTTCGCAACAGCCAATGCACCAAGTATTCCAACATTGGGAGTTTACATCCCCCGTTGCACAAGCACATGCTCTTGACCTTGATTCTCCAAAACAATCACCACGATTCCAAACGCCGGTACAAGGACAACTGACCTCTATTCCATCTGTTGAAACACACGTTTCGTTAGATTGACCTTGTACAGTTGTGATATCTGAGGATTGAGGTTGCGTATCTGGCGCGAAGTCTGAAAAAATGGCAGCTATTAGTTTGATATCTTCGCTGCTTTCATTTAAAACTTGTTGGTCGTTTGGAGTCTCTGGTATCCATTCTAAATCTTTGCTTACAAAATGAGCAAGACGTCCTTTTGCATCGGTTACCTTGAAATCCCCTATATCAGAATTCCAAATGATTGATAGTTTCCAATTTTCTCTTCTTAACTCCAGAAGGACGCTATCATTTTCGTCTCCCAGTTCTTGTATCAACAATTGCCCATCTCTGGTTTTATTAACATGAGTGAATGAGACAACCAAACTACTGTCCTCATGTTTAACTTTATACGCTGTAACCCCCATTTTTGTTGCTTCAGAGCCAACTGGAAAGCTTTGTTGGGCTCGCGCTACAACATCTGTGAAAACCAAGCCAACAATCAAAAAAAGGACACCAGAAATTATTAAAACCACTAATTTAGGTGGAATAAAAAGTTTTCCTTTCATGATATTGTTCTCCTTTCTGTCGAAATTGCCCTGGTTAAATGATATATTCAAGATTAGCAAAGAACGATAGACTTGTCATGAGGCACCGGTCATATTTTGCGCCATGACTTTCACCCTACCCCACCATGACTTTGACCCTATTTCTTTCACAGCTTTTATGAGCGTTGATTCACGAATGGGCTCCCATCCCATCCCCAAAAATTGAGTTCCCCGCAACTATTCTTCACAGAGAGCTACGACTCGCTAGATATTTTCCTATTATCTCTCCCTTTAAAGGGGATTATCATCAAACTTTGATTTCCTGCCAGAACGGTCACGGCATGATGATCATTTCCAGCAGCCTCCGCACTTCGTCTGAAGGCGAAGCGAGTCTTTCAAGGCTGAGAAAACGGGTCGTTGTCTTGACGCGTAACGAGCCATCTGTATAGGTCATGCCATTTTGAATCTGGAGCACTTTTCCGCTCTCTGGATCGACCCAGGCAGAATAGCTGGCCACCTGTACCGGAGCTGGTTCTCCTCCAAAAACCTGCGGGGGGTCGTAAAGCCGGGTGATTTCGTACAACTGGCAGGTTTTCTCATCCAGCACGCCGGTTTCCTGGTGCAGCGTCCCGCCTGACGCCAGATAGCCATTCAAGATGGTGATAAGGTCAAAGTCAAAAGAGGGCGCCGCCAGATACACGTCTTCGCCGATCCCTCCCCGCCCTTCCGGGAGGCTGAAGTGAACCACGCCGTCGTTGACGTCGGCCGATATGAATTCGCCATCCAAAGACTTGCGAATATATATTTGGGTTCGTACATACCCTTGCTCATCCAGACGGACCCAGCTCTCCAGCAGAGAATGACGCGGCTGCTCCGGCAGGTCTCCGGTATCCAGACCACCGATGTCTTCGGCCTGCTCAACTTCGATCACCTGGCGCACCCAACCGGGCCTCTTTTGAAATTCATCGTACGCATTTTCCAATGCCGCCTGCAATTCGTATAGAAGTGGCTCGCCTGGGACGAGGGTCGGTCCTGGCCCCGGCATGCGGGTAGGAGCCGGCGTGGGGGTTGGATAAGGCGCGAAATCCACCTGCGCCGGTACCCAGGCGATCTCCCAGGGTCCCTCGACTTTATACAGCACTTCGGAGATTTGCAGTTCCAGCGGCCGGTCGGGAAGCGCCTCCAGCGTCACCCGGCTGACCAAGATCTCCCTCGACTTATCGAAGCCACTCTCCCCGCCGGATGAAATCTCTGCGTTCGGGAATAAATTGACCCCCGTGATCCCTTTCGGCGCTTCGACGTCGAACTCAAGGGTCAGCATCCCGTCGGCGGCCTCTTTCAAGCGGGCCGTCGTAAAGTGCAGATCGAACCCGCCCGCCTGAACTTCCTCATTCAACGTCCATTCCTGGCCCGCCCGGGGGTCCTCGCCGGGATCGAATTCGAAGCTGGCCTGGCCGAAAGCCGACATGATGATCCAATCCAGCCGGAACGTCAGGGGTTCGCCCACTTCCACCGGGGTCGTCACCAGGGAGGGCAAGGTGGAAAAATTGGGGTTTTCGGAAGAATAGCTTCCGCCCTCTGGCCCTCCAGAAAGGATGTAATAACGGCCGCGGGCGTCCTGCAAGGTGAGCGGCGCAGTGTGGTGGACCATCCGCCCCTGGCCTTCCCACTCCAGACCGAGCTGAAAAGCCGTGTTCGTGGGAGTTTGGGCGGCCTTGAGCAGCACCAGGGTAATGCCATCCACCGGCTGGCTGCGGAGATCCGGCTCTTCCACGCCGCCGGCCATCCGAGCAGGCGAAACGGGCGCCAGACCGACGGGGATCTGCCAGTCTTCGGGCAATTCGCCGGGGAGCGCATGTTGCAGCCGCCGGACCTCCAGCGTGAATTCGCCCACGCCGGCGGGCAAGGGAGGGAATTCGAGCCGGCAGGTCAGGGCAGATCGAACGCCATCGCCCCAGCTCCGGCAACTGCTCCCCCCTTTGATTTCCAGGATCGTCCCATCTGGCAGGCGTATCTGGCCGGGAAGCGGTTCTGCCTGGTCTTCCGATTGCTCCTGGGCACGGTCGATCCCAAACAGATCCGGCGGCAGCCCGGTGACTTTGTAGACCACCACCGTCCGGTCGGTTTCTGCCACAACTTCTTGGATAGTCAGGGTGATCCCATCCCGATCTTGGGTGGCGAGACCCTTCGAGCTTTCGGAAAGACCCGCTCCACCGGTAACGCCCTCTTCTGGCGTCGCCAGGGCTTCTCGCTCGATAACCACCGGTTCCTCCAGCACGGACTGCACATCCTCCACGAAACCGACGCCGGGGATGAATCCGGCCAGCCGGCTGATAGCATAGGCGATCCCGGTCAGCGCCAGCAAGGCCAGGATGGCGACAATCACGGCCAGGATCGGGCGAGCGCGCAGCGTTTGCATGAAAGACCTCCTTGTGTCTGCGAACGGGAAATGAGGTTTCTGCCTGGGTGAAACGATCTCGTTATGGCGCTGGCGTAGTTGGCCCTCCAGACGGGTGGCGAAAGCGAGATCGGGCAGAGAGCCGGCGTAGAATTCGTTCAGCGCGGAATCCAGGTTGGGTGGCAGGATCAGGTCCATCTCATCCATTTTCGTCCTCCCAATGCTCGCGCAGGTAATCGAGCGCCCGGTACACGGCCATCTTGACTGCCGCCTCGCTGCGCCCTTCGAGCAGGCCGATCTGGGCGAAACTCAACCCGGCCGAAAAGCGCAGCCGCAGCAGCTCCTGGCGCTGCTCGTCGAGGCGGGCCAGCAGGCGCGCCAGGCGCTGTAAATCTTCTCCCTTTTCGATTGCGGCCAGCAGGCCGGGTTCCGGGGAGGGTGGGTCATCCAGCGGCGCAACGGGGCGCTGGCGGTAGAAATCCACCAGGCGCCGGCGGGCGATGGTGAACAGCCAGGCGGCAAAACACCCGCCTTCCCGGTAGCGACCGGCAGCCAGCCCTTCGAGCGCTTCCAAGAAAACTTGCGCGCTGAGATCCTCGGCGTCGTGCACGTTATTCGACCGGCGCAGTAGGTAGCGGTAGACCGGCGTGAGATAACACCGGTAGAGCGCTGCGAAGGCCTCGGGATCGCGCCGGGCTGCTTCCACCAGGGCGGTTTCGTCTTCTATGGCCAGGTCTGCGTCGCTTCTACTCAGGGTTATGGTTTCCATTCCGTGGTCGTTGTTATTGCCCCGAAGGGCGCCAGTCTGCTCTCATCATTTATATCGGGGACGGTGGGAAAAAGTAACAACAACGCAAGAATATCAAGGCGCCCAACCGAGCCAGGAGAGCCTGCCCGGAGTTTCAGTTTGATAGACAGAAATTGGAGTCCCGGCCAGGAGAGGGATTAGAGATAACCGCATTCCATGTTCTTCCAGGTAGGCCAGATAATCGTCATCTTCGGATAGCCTGAATCCATCGAACCAACGGCCGCTGGCCAGCACCGCGCTGGCGTTCCCCTCGAAATCGAACCAGCGCAGTTCGAGCAGCCCTTTCCCGCTGGCGCGGTTATTGATATTTAGGCCAACCATCCGATCTCCTTGCGAAGAGACCTGGTAATCGTAGGGATTCTGGAGCGCAATGATCGCGCCTTCCTGCCGCTCCCCGGTCACCGGATCGTACACGCAAATTGCTTTTTGAGCCTCCGTTGCGTCTACCGGGCAAAGGGCGATCACCTGGCCGGTTTTTGGATTCCAGCGTGGGAAAAGTTCGCTGATCTGATCGGTATCCGAGAGGTTGACGATTTTCCCGGGTATCCCCTCCGGGCTGAACGCCACCAGGAAGATGTCCGGCGCCCCCGAACCGCTGGCGGTGTTAGAACCCGGCATCAATAACTGGTACCCTTGCGGCGAAAACCGGGGATCGTAGAGGTCCAGCTCTTCCAGCAGTTGTAATACCTTGGGCGAACAGTCCCCCGTCTCGCGGCAAGCCAGGTCGAGCCAACCGATCTTGCTGGAGGACTCCCCGGGTTTCGGCTCGAAGCCGTTTTGCTGATAAGCCATCAATCGTCCGTCCGACGACCAGGTGGCGATGATTTCGGTTCCAACGTGGTTGTCGGACCCACGCGGGAAGAAAACCAGCAGGCGGGGAGCGGGATCAGCGAAGCGCAGCGTGTAGAGCCGGGCGCTGCGATAGTAAACGAAGCCCTGATCGATGTGCTGCTCCCCAACCAGGTAATCGATGCTCATCCGGTCGGGATGCAGGTAGACCTGATAGACCTGGCCCGGCAGGGCGGCGATCCGCTCAGGCTCGAATGAGTCCGTTGGGCTGGCCGCATACAGGCCGGTCGATTCCCCCTCGATGGCCGTAAACAGCAGGTCGCCAGGCTGGGGCAGCCGGCCGGTGAACCGGTAGGCGTCCAGCGCCAAGGGGGTTGGCGTGGGTGCGGGTGAAAAGCTGCCCGGATCGGCGACCGCCGGCGTTGGCGAGACATCTGGGACCGTTGGTGAAAGCGAAAAGGCGAACTCGAACGGCCCCGAAACGATCACTGTTGCCTGCACGATGGGCAGCTCGAACACGCCGCTGATCTTCCCCTGCGGGCGGAGCAGCTCGACGAACAGGTCCTTGCTGCCTGCCAGGTTGCCGCTGCCGTAGAGGTCGTCCACCCGCTCGGGTTTGCTCATCTCGAGTGTAAGGGGGGTCACCCCATCCACGGTTTCCACCGGTTCGGCGTCAAGCGTCAGGCGCAAGCTGCTGACGCCATCTCCGACTAGGGTGGCTTTGCGGAAGCGGACGGTCGTTCCGAGGACCTGGATGTCGGCATTGAGTGCGATGACCTGGCCCGGCTGCGGATCCGCGCCCACATCCACCCGGATGGTCTGATCGGGGATATCCACCGTGGCGAGCACGGCAGGGATGGTCAGGGTGACCGGTTGCTCCCCGCCGGGGAGGGGCGGGAAGGTCAGCGTGCCCATCTGCTGTCCGGTCATCGGGAAAATATTCCCTTGCTCGTCCCACAAGGCAACCGGCTCCGTTTCGGTACTCCACACCAATCCCTGAAACCAATCGCCCGGGGTTATTTCGAGGTTGGAAGACCGCGCCTCGACCAGCACAGACGTGCTTTCAGAGGAAGTGGTGGCGGCGAGCACGCAGAGCTCGACGCCGTGCTGCTCGACGCAAAGATCAGATGGAGCAGTGGATGCTCGGGTTGGCTCAGCTTTTGGTTCGTTATTTGGCTCATCATAAGGAACGATGCGCACGTCAGGCAGATTGGACTGCGAGGCAGGAATCCAGGTCAGCGGCAGACGCCAGCCCTCGGGCAGCGACAGGGTCGTTTGGTTGACGCCAACCGGGAGCGGTGGGAATTCCAGTCGCACCCCCTGGGTGACCGGCTGGCTCGGGTCCCAGCGCCAATTCGAGAGTGCGAAGCGTTCGCCATCCGGTGTTTCCAGCCAGGCGCCATCCGCCGGCCGTGCTTCGTCGCTGTACTCCAGCCAGAGGGTCGTCCGATCCGGTGTGGCCAGCCCGCACACGACCGTCAGGCTGCGCCCGACGTGGTCCTGCCTCACCGGGTTGAGCAGGACGCGGGCGGTATCCAACTGGACGAAGCCAACCTCGGGGAAGTAGCCGTGTCCAAACAGGCGGCCGACGGCGGCCAGCACCGGCTGGCGGAAGATGAACAATGCGGTGATCAAAATGCCCGCAGCCAGAATTGCCCAGCGCATCCGGAAACCCTGGGTAGAAGGAATGGATCTGGCTGCCAGTGCGTGGCTGCGAGATGCCCAACGATCTCGCAATCCAGGCCGGGGGCGGATCTCGGATTGGAAGACGGCATCCGCCAGCAAGGAGGTAACTGCCAAAAGCGCAGCGGCAGCGTCCTGCGAAGCGCTCAGAATCTCAGCGCTTTCCCCTGTAGAAGCAGCCGGTTCAATCCCCAGCATGCGATCAATTTCAGCGTTGAATAGAAGCACCATTTGATCTTCACTCATCACGCACCTGCCCTTCCGTTTCGGACAGTATTCCCCTCAACTTCTGTAGAGACCGGTACAGGATGACTCCGACATTGCTGGCGGACAAACCCACCAGGTCAGCGATCTGGCGGTTATGCAATGCCCCGGCAAATTTCAAGGCTACGATCTCGCGCTCACGATCCTCCAAGCCTTGCAAGGCTTCCAACAGGCTCTCGATCCTTTCCTGGAGGATCAGGATCTCCTCCGGCGGGGGATCCGTCCCGGGTTGGGCCGCGGCCGCCTCCAAGGGTACGATTCGGGCCTGCGCCTGGACTTTCCATTCGTTGATGGCGAGGTTATGGGCGATGGCGAAGAGCCAGGTGTTGAAGGCTGCCTTCCCTGAGTCGTAGCTGCTCAATTCCGCCAGGGCGCGCTCGAATACGGTAGAGGCCAGGTCATTGGCCGTATCTACGTCGGCTCCCCGGTAGCGAAAATATTTGTAAACCCTGGGATAGGTTCGGTCGAACTGCTCACTCAAATTGATCGAGTGGCATTGGGCAGGCTGCGCCAATTATTCCCTCCGCGAGGCTGGTTTATAGAGATATACAACGAATGAGGCCAGGTATTACAAACGAATGAATACTCTAATCATATCTGATGGAGTAGGGGTTGTGATTTGATTAATAGGAGAACTGATGCTTTTGCATTAATCAGCACCAGTTCTCCAAATCAGAAATTTGCAAATTGGAATCTCTAACCTAAGGTTCCCACTCGCCGAATGAATGTCGGGTTACTGGAGGGTTGGAACTTGAACTGGGATAATACTTCATGGCATCTACCCAGAATTCTCGACGAGCATATTGCGTAGGAATACTGTTGGTTGTATTAACCGCACAATCAGGTTTTCCGCCAGTGCCTCTTGTCCAACCCAGAT
>Ga0315542_1002359_pt1 | contig 11534 bp, 8 predicted proteins | sample SalMarSW160120MG_FD_202541 | JGI IMG/M metagenome (GOLD analysis project Ga0315542, IMG submission 202541) | Salt marsh sediment microbial communities from the Plum Island Ecosystem LTER, Massachusetts, United States - Salt Marsh Sediment SW1601-20 ... | reverse complement strand
GGGCGAATGTGAGGAGGGTCGCCACCTCGGTGGTGATGCCGATCTCGCCGGCCCGCACGTGGGGCCAATGGGAGAGCGTCACCAGCGCGCCCAGCACCACCAGCCCGACGGCCACGGGCACGGTCGAGCCCGGGAAGCCGCGGGTGAGCAGGAAGCCGGCCAGGGCGATCAGGGGGAAAGTGCGGATGCCGCCGAGGCCACGGGGCTCGTGCTCCTCGCGCTCGATACCGATCAGCAGGCCCAGGGCCAGGGCGAGCACGAAGCCGACCAGGTCCTGGGGAAGCTGGGTGAAGAGTGTGTCCACCGTCCAATGCTATCGCGAAAAGCACGCTTACCGTGAGATCTGGTCGTCAACAGCGGCAGCGACAGCGACGGCGGCCGCCATCGGCCCCCAGCGACGACGGTCAGCGACAGGGGCCGCGTTCAGCCACCGCCACCGGCGGCAGTGGCCCGCTCTCGCGCCCGACTGCGACGGGACCATCCGATTCGGGCTCGGGCTCGGGCGCGGGGCTGTCGGGCCGAGGGCGGAGCCATCAGGTTCGGGCGGCGACGTAGGAGGTGAGGTCCACCACCCGCTGCGCATAGCCGAGCTCGTTGTCGTACCAGGAGAGCACCTTGACGGTATCGTCGCCGAGGACCATCGTCGACGGCGCGTCCACGAGGGAGGAGAGGAGACAGCCCACGATGTCTGAGGACACCAGCTCCTCGTCGCTGACCCCCAAGATCCCCTCCATCGGCCCCGCCGCGGCCTCGCGGAAGGCGTCGTTCACGCCATCAACGCTCACCGGCTTGGAGGTGCGCGCCACCAGGTCGATGATGGACCCTGCCGGCACCGGTACCCTCAGGGCGAGACCGTCCAGCTTGCCCTTGAGCTCGGGGATCACCTCGGTGGTGGCGCGGGCGGCGCCGGTTGTTGTGGGGACGATGTTGACCGCCCCCGCGCGTCCGCGCCGCCACTTGCCAGCCGGCTGGTCGACGATCCCCTGGGAGCTGGTGTAAGCGTGAACCGTGGTCAGGAAGCCGCGGATGATTCCGAAGCGGTCGTTGAGCACCTTGGCCACCGGCGCCAGGCAGTTCGTGGTGCAGGAGGCGTTGGACACGATGCGGTGCTGGGAGGGGTCGAACATCTCCTGGTTGACGCCCATGCAGACGGTGACGTCGGCCTGCTTGCCGGGGGCGGTGATCACCACCCGGTCGGCGCCCGCCTGCAGGTGCTTCGAGGCGTGCTCCCTTGCCGTGAACCGGCCGGTGGCCTCGACGGCGATGTCCACTCCCAGCTCCGCCCAGGGCAGCTCGGCCGGATCGCGCACCGTAAGGAAGCGCACCCCGCGGCCGTCCCACAGCAGCTCCCCGTCCCGAACCGTCACCTTCTCGTCAGGCGGCCGCTGGGCGGAGTCGTGGCGAAGCAGATAGGCCAGGTTGTCCAGGGGTGCGATGTCGTTGATCGCCACCACCTCCAGGTCCTGGTTCGCCATGAGCTGCCGGAACACCAGCCGCCCGATGCGTCCGAAGCCGTTGATCCCGACCTTCGTGGCCATGTGTCCTCCTCTGGGCGTCATCACCGGCGGTGCTGCCGCCGACGGATCGGCCCCATGATCTCCGCTGGACATCCACGGGGCCACCGGGGATGACCCCGCCCCGACCCGGGGGCAGCTCTCAGATCGGGGGGGACGGGCACGAGGCAGGCCCGCGCGAGCACGAGATGGGGGAATCTCCCAGCTCCCACAGGGAGAGATTTGGGTAGCGGGATACGTGCGTTGGAGCGAGACTCGGATACGCCCGGCCTGGGATCGTGAGGCGGGGCAGGGAGGTCGGTGTGAGCACCCTTCGAACCGCTCGGTCGAGCCCGGCGACCTCGGGGCCGCCCCTTCGGTCACCGGCGCCCCGAGCGTACCTGGTGCTCACCGTGAGAGGACCGATCCTCATGGTGGCGGTGCTCGATGAGGCCGACCATCCTCGCCTGCGCCAGGAGCTGGCGCGACGCGGCTTCGACTCGTACGTCGCATGGTGCGTCCCCTACGACGATGTGCGGTGCGCTTACGGCTCCGACGTCGACACCCTGGCCGCCATCCTGGACGCCGAGCGGCCGATGCGGGTGGTCGACTTCGACGGGAGACGTGTGTTCCGGCGCCTGCACCTGTCCCGACTCGAGGATCCGCTCGTCTGCGATGCGCCGCCGTCTGATCCACCCTCGCGCTGAGGGTCGCCGGGCGTGTCCGTCAACGCTTGTAGCTGACGATCCTGCCCCAGACCTGGCTCTTGCCCCACAGGCCCCGGCGCAGGTCCTCGAGCTGCACGATCTGGCTGTGGTCCACGAAGACGTTCACCTCGGGACCGTAGTTGCGGATGTACCAGGCGAACACGTCCGGGTCGGCGGCCTCGAACATGACCTTGTTCAGCCCCACCTGGTCGATGATGGCTGCGGGCACGTCCGTCCGCCAGGAGCTGACGCTCTCGGTGATGCCCTCCGACTCGATCATGATCATGTAGGCGCCCGCGTCGATGAAGCGCCTGATCTGGGCGATCACCCAGCCCACGTCGCGCTGGCCGGCCGCCTCCAGCTCCGTGGCGGTGGCGGTGCCGCCGGCGCCGAACTGGATGCCCACCTCGGGCTTGGCCTTCAGCCCCATCTCCTGGACCTTCTCGATGAGGCGCAGCCAGTCGTCTGAGGAGATGGTCACGAAGCCGCCGGAGATCTCCACGATGTCGAAGCCCACGTCGCGGCACTCGCGGATGTAGGCGTGCACCGCCTCCGTGCCCTGGGTGAGCACGTACTCCATGAAGCCACCGGTGGACACCAGGACGTCGTGGCGGTGGCAGAGCTCGATCACCGCCTTGAGCTTGTCCCGGGGCATGAGCACGAACGAGCCGCCTGCGAACTTGAGGCTGTCCACGTACTGGCCCCAGGTCTCCAGGAGGTCCTGGAGGTAGGGGAGACCGAGCACGCTGTAGTAGGGGCCCCGGATCTCGGTGATCCCCTGGGTGCGCGGCTTGTCCTGGCGCTGATTGACGCGGATGAAGTCGAAGCCTCGGTCCATGGGTCAATCCTCCTTGCCGACGCGGGCGAGCAGCGTGGTGAGGTCGCGGGCGTCGTGGCGTTCCATGTCGCGGACGAGGGACACGATGTCGTCAACGAGGTCCGGCGCGGCGTGGGAGTCGGCAAGACCGCGGACCTTCTCCGCCACGCGGTCGAACGACATCGGTCGCGTGAAGAAGCCTTCGTAGTCCTCCTTGTCGCGGCTCAGCTGGGTGCCGTCGTCGAGCCGGATCCTGATGCGTACCGCCATCTTCCCTGGGAAGCGCGCCGACAGGTCCGCCGCCGGCCGTACGTTGACCTTGCGCAGCAGCGTCTGGATGTCCTGGCTGGTGATGCGTTCGGGGGCGTACTGGGCAGGGCCCACCGCGCCGTCCAGCAGCGCCGCGGCCACCATGTACGGCAGACTGTGATCGGCCTGCTCCTTGATCTGGACACGATGCTTGTCGCCCTCCTCGCCGCCGCCGATGATGCTGAAGGCGACGTCGAACGCCTCCAGGTCGACCCTGGCGATCCTTCCGGGGTCCGGGTGTGACTCCTCCCGCAGCTCCAGGATGCCTTCCAGGGTCGACTGAGAGTGGAACTCGGCGTTGTACTTCTTGACCGAGCAGCGGCGGATGCGCTCCAGGTCCTCCTCCTGCCAGGCGATCTCGAAGGGGCCGGCGATGGCGTCCATGAAGCCCTTGTTGCCCTCGAACACCTCGGGCGGAGCGGTGATCCCTTCCCGGGCCAGGAGGACGGCGTGGGTGGCGGCGAAGGCGGTGTTGGGATAGGCCAGCCCCTTCCAGTGGGAGAGGGCGCCGGTGCGGGTGACCCTGAGGGCGTTGAACGCGGTGCCTGCGATGGCGACGGCGTTCGCGGCCTGGTCCCGTTCGAGGCCGAGGGCCCGGGCCACCCCGGCGGCCACGGCGTAGGATCCCTGGGTCGTGTGGTCGAAGCCCTTGGCGCGCACCGGGGCGACGTCGGAGAGGCGGCACTGCACCTGGTACGCGAGGGCGAGGGCGACGAGCAGGTCGCGCCCACTGCCCCCGGCGAGCTCGGCCGCTGCCAGCACCGGTGCCAGGTTGTCGGAGGGATGGCAGGTCTCGCCCTCGGCGAGGTAGCTGTCGTTGAAGTCCAGGTAGCGCACCAGGGCCCCGTTGTACAGAGCGGCTCGGTCGGGGGAGGTCCGCCCGCCGCCGATCAGGGTCACGACCTCGCGTCCACCAACCTGATCCAGGTAGTGGCGAAGCATGCCGATGGGCTCGCCGTGGAGCGCCCCGATGGCGCAGCCCACCGCGTCCAGGATGTGGACCTTGAGGGCTTCGACGGCCGGCTCCGAGAGGTCCTCGAAGCGGGCGTGGGTGATGAAGGAAGCGAGGTCCAGGAGCATGGTCATGAGAGCCCCCTCCACGGGCCGGAAGTGCGCAGCTGCGGGGCGCTGACCCTCGTCGCCGCCCATTGGCCCGCGCCAGGTGCAACGCGGCCGGGGCAATGGGAAATCCGATTTCGGAATCGAGGGCCGGGACCGCCGGTTGGCGGGTATGACGGGTCATCCATGGGCGGTGAGGGAGAGCTTCCGTTTGCAGAGCTTGGGGCGAGCCGACCTCCTCGGCCGCCCTTCGGGCCGCTGCCTCCGCCCTCGGCAGTCGTCAACCGGGAGCTGGCGGTCTTCCTGTTCATCCTCCTGCCGGCCTTGGTCCTGTCCCTGTTCACGGTGCAGAGCAGCTCGCCGAGCTTCGTGGTGGTGGCGGTGGCCACCATCTTCCAGGACCTGGGCCTCACTTCCCTCGTGCTCTATTTCTTCTGGCGCAGCGGCGAAGGGCGGGCGGCCCTGGGTTGGCGTGGTTCGCTCCCCTTGGAGGTCCTGGTGGGCGCCGTCCTCTTCGTGCCCACCTTCTTCGCGGCGGGGCTGCTGGAGGCGACGCTGCGTCGAACCGGTCTGTCCAGCGAGGGCAAGCTGCCGTCGTTCCTGGCCGCCAAGGGGGGCGGAGAGATGGTCCTGGCGGTGGTCCTGGTCGTGGTGGTGGCGGTGGCCGAGGAGAGCATCTTCCGGGGCTACCTGCTGCGCCGCTTCGCCAACGTCACCGCGAGCCCCGTCGCGGCGGTGCTGCTGTCGGCCGCCGTCTTCGCCATAGGCCACGGCTACGAAGGCTCGGCCGGGGTCGTCACCGTTGGTTTCCTGGGCGTCGTCTTCGCCCTCGTCTACATGTGGCGCGGCAGCCTCGTCGCCCCGATGGTCATGCATCTGCTGCAGGACCTGATCGGGATCGTGGTGGCTCCACTCGTCACCGGCAGCTAGCCGGCTTCCCCGAGCCTCGCGTCTGCCGGTGGGTCACCGATCGCCGCCGCCGGCCGTGACGCGGTGATCGTGCCTGCCACGGCCGGAACCCGAGGCCTCAGCGGTGGTCGAGGAGGTGCTCCAGCAGCGCCCGGTCGGCGACGGCGGGCACGGTGATGTGACCGCGGCCGGCGTTGGTATCGTTCCACTCCGCCACCGTGTCCAGGGCGTTGGAGTTGCGAGCCCAGGAGCGGCGGGCCACCCCCGACATCACGTCCCACTCCAGGGCGGTGTCGAGGATCCGCTCCACCCGGTCGGAGCCGTCCAGGACCAGGCCGAAGCCGCCGTTGATGGCCTTGCCGGTGCCCACCCCGCCGCCGTTGGAGAGCACCGCCATCGTCATGCCGCGGGCGGCGTTACCGGCCCAGCAGTGGTGGGCCATGTCGGCGGCCAGGTTGGAGCCGTCGCCGATGTTGGCGGTCTCCCGGAAGGGGGAGTCGGTGCCGCCGGTGTCGTGGTGGTCGCGGCCCATCATCACCGGCCCGATGTCTCCCGACCGCACCAGGGCGTTGAAGGCGCGGGCGATCCTGGTCCGGCCGTCGGCGTCGGCGTAGAGGATCCGGGCCTGGGTGCCCACCACCATGTGGTTGGAGCCGGCGTCCCGGATCCACTGCCAGTTGTCCCTGTCCTGGCCGCGACGTGTGGGATCGATGCAGTCCATGGCGGCGCGGTCGGTGCGCTCCAGGTCGGCGGGGTCGCCGGAAAGGCACACCCAGCGGAAGGGCCCGTAGCCGTAGTCGAAGCACATGGGGCCCATGATGTCCTCGACGTAGGAGGGCCACACGAAGCCTTCGGTGGTGTCGCGCCCGTTGCGAGCCACGTCCCGGACTCCGGCGTCGAAGACCGCCTTGAGGAACGAGTTGCCGTAGTCCCAGAAGCGGGCGCCGCGGGCGGTGAGGCTGGTGAGCACCCTGAAGTGGCGGGCCAGGCTCTCGTCCACCAGGGTGCGGAAGCGTTCCCGGTCGGAGCGCAGGAGCTCGCGACCCTCGGCGAAGCTGACGCCAGCCGGCGTGTAGCCGCCGTCGTAGGGGACGTGGCAGGAGGTCTGGTCGGAGAGCAGCTCCACCGGGACCCGCTCCTGATCCAGGTACTCCAGCAGGTCCACCACGTTGCCGTGATAGGCGATGGACAGGGGTCGGTCCGCGTCCCGGGCGGCCAGCATCCAGCCCACCGCCTCCTCCAGGTCGTCGGTGACCTTGGAGACCCAGCCCTGGGCGTGGCGGGTCTCGATCCGAGAGGGGTCGACCTCGGCGATAATGCCCGCGCCGCCCGCGATCTCCAGGGCCTTGGCCTGGGCGCCCGACATGCCCCCGAGGCCGGAGGTGACGAAGGTGTGGCCGCGGAGGTCGGCATCCTCGGGGAGACCGAGGTAGAGACGGCCGGCGTTGAGCAGGGTGATGTAGGTGCCGTGCACGATGCCCTGGGGCCCGATGTACATCCAGCCGCCCGCGGTCATCTGGCCGTAGTTGACGCACCCCAGGGCCGCCAGGCGGTGGAAGTCCTCGGGGGTGTCGAACATCCCCACCATGAGGCCGTTGGTGATGATGGCACGGGGGGCTTCGGGGCGCGAGGGGAACAGGCCCAGGGGATGGCCGGAGCTGACCACCAGGGTCTGGTCCGCCTCCAGCAGCTCCAGGTAGCGGGCGATGAGGCGGTACTGCATCCAGTTCTGGCACACCTGGCCGGACTCGCCGTAGGTCACCAGCTCGTAGGGGTAGAGGGCGACGTCGAAGTCCAGGTTGTTGTCGATCATCACCCGCATAGCCCGCGCCTCGACGGTCCGGCCCTCGTACTCGTCGATGGGGCGGCCCCAGATGCGGCCCGGCGGCCGGTAGCGGTAGCCGTAGATCCGACCCATGGTCTCGAGCTCGGCCAGGAACTCGGGGGCCACGACCTCGTGGTGCTCGGCGGGCACGTAGCGGAGGGCGTTGGCCACGGCGAGCAGGGTGTCGCTGCGGCTCAGGTCGTAGCCGCGGCTCGGGGCGCGTCGGATGCCGGGTGCGAAGGGCTGCGGCTCCGGCAGCTCTTGAAGCTCGACCCGGTAGGGCTGGGTGTTGGGCGAGTCGGCCATGGTGGACCTCCGCGGAGGATTGTACCGTCCGCCGGCTTGCGGGGAGGCATGAACGACCCGGAGGTGATCATGCCTGACGTCCTTCCCACCAGCGACCTCATTGCCCACCGCAAGGCCCTTGAAGCAGCCGGCACAGCGATCCAGCTCCTCCTGCGGATACCGCCTCCGCTGAAGGGCATCGCTGACCAGGTCGTCCGTTCGGCGAGGTCGGTGCCGGCGATCCTGGCCGAAGGCCAAGGCAGGTCCGGCCCAGATCGCGCTCACTTCCGGCGGACCGCCTGTGGTTCGGCCAAGGAGGTCGACACGCCCCCGTTCGCATCGACGCAGGGCACGTGGGACGGCGACGGTTCTGATCTCCAGTCTCCATTGCTGACGTGTTTTTGCAACATGGCAACGTTCGAGGGGTTCTCGTTGAAGCAACACCAGGAGACGCATGTTTCGTGTTTGTCGAGGTTAGCGTTTCATGTAGAGATGAGATATGATCGCGTTCCGGGGAGGCGAGCTGACCGTGCTGATGGCGTTGGATGCGGTGGGACTCCGCAACGAGGTGCGCGTGATCTCCATCGAGGGTGGTCACGGGGTGCGGGCACACCTCAACACCCTGGGCATCCACATCGGCGACTGGCTCCGGGTGGTGGAGCGTGCTCCGTTCCGCGGTCCGGTCCTGGTCGAGGTGCACGGCAGCCGGGTGGCTTTGGGCCGGGGCATTGCGAGCAAGGTGATGGTGGACTCCGACGGCGAGGTGCGCAGCCTGGACCGGACCGGGCAGGCGGCCGGCGTGGAGAGTCCATGAGGTTCGTGCTCGCCGGACAGCCCAACTCCGGCAAGAGCACGATCTTCAACGCGGTCGCGGGCTACCGGTCGGCGACGGCGAACTTCCCCGGCTCGTCCGTCTCCTACACCCTCAGCCGCGCCCTCATCCTGGGCCGGGAGGTGGAGGTCGTGGACCTGCCCGGCGTGTACTCCCTGACCACCACCGACGCCGCCGCGGGCGAGGCCGAGACCTACCTCCTGGACGAGGACTACGACCTCATCATCGACGTGATCGACGCCAGCCGTCTCGGGCGCTCCCTGGAGCTGACCCTGCAGCTCGTGGAGCTGCGGCGGCCCATGGTGGTGGCACTCAACATGATCGACGAGGCCAAGCGCCGGGGCATCACGGTGGATCACCAGGGACTGGAGGAGCGCCTGGGCGTGCCGGTGGTGCCCACCATCGGTCGCCGGGGACGGGGCCTGCGGGAGCTCTTCCGCAAGGCCCTCCAGCAGGCCCACGTGGGCGGGCCGCCGACGCCGCTTCCCCTGGACCGCGAGGTGGAGACCGCCGTGGCCGCGGTGGCCGCCCTCTTCGAGAGCGAGGGGCTGGAGCCGGGGATCCCCCTGCGCTTCGCCGCCGGCAAGCTGCTGGAGCGGGATCCCTACTTCGAGGGCCGGATCTACGGCTGGTACCCCCATCTCCGCCCGGCGGTGGACGACGCCGTCAGCGCCCTGGAGCGCCTGCACGGATGGAGCTCGGACCAGGTGGTGTCGGGAGGACGGCACGCGGTGGCGCACGCTTTGGAGGAGTCGGTGGTGACCGTCGGGCGGCCCCGGGTGGGCTGGCGCGAGCAGCTGGATCGCCTGCTCCTGCATCCCGTCACGGGCGGCCCCCTGATGGCCCTGATCCTGGCGGCGCTCTTCTGGATGGTGTTCGGGGTGGGCAAGCACATCGAACAGCCCTTGGTGGAGGTCTTCTCCCGGCTCGGCGCCGTCCTCACCTCCCAGCTCCCTGCGGGCAGTCTCCAGGAGACCGTGGTGAGCGGCCTGGTGATGGGCTTGTCCGGGGGCGTGGCCATCGTCCTGCCCTACCTGGTGCCCTTCCTGCTCGGCCTGGCGGTCCTCGAGGACACGGGCTACCTGCCGCGGCTGGCCTATATCCTGGACAGCTTCATGCACCGCCTGGGCCTCCACGGCAAGTCGGTGCTGCCCCTGATCCTGGGCTACGGCTGCTCGGTGCCGGCCATCATGTCGGCGCGCATCCTGGAGTCCCGGCGCGACCGACGGATCACGGCCACCCTCGCGTCGTTCATCCCGTGCTCGGCGCGGACGGTGGTCATCTTCGGGCTCGTGGCGGCCTACATGGGGCCGCTGTGGGCCCTCGCGATCTACCTCCTCAACATCCTGGCGGTGGTGGTCCTCGGCACCATCTTCGCCCGCCGCACCCACGCCGCCTCGCCGGGACTGATCCTGGAGATCCCCGAGCTCAGCGTGCCCCACCTGAAGACCCTCCTGGCCAAGACCTGGCTGACCCTGCGGGAGTTCATCACCATCGCGTGGCCGCTCCTGATCGCCTCCTCGGTGGTGCTGGCGGTGCTGGAGTGGGCCCACGGAGACGCTGCGATCAACGAGCTGCTGTCACCGCTGACGGTGTGGGTCCTGGGCCTGCCCGCGGCGGTGGGCATGACCCTGGTGTTCGGCGTGCTGCGCAAGGAGCTCACCCTGGTCATGCTCGTGCAGGCCCTGGGCACGACCCACGTGGACGCGGTGCTGACCACCGCCCAGCTCTTCACCTTCACCCTGTTCGTGGTCTTCTACGTTCCCTGCATCGCCACCGTGGCCGTGCTCGGGCGCGAGCTGGGGTGGAAGGAGACCGCCGGCATCGCCGCGCTGACCATCACCGTCGCCACGGTCATCTCGGTGGCGGGGAGGATCGCCTTCGCGATCTTCGCGTGACGTCCCCGAAGCGAGACAACCCTACTGCTGTGGGTCGCCCGGGGGGGCCGGGCTCCCCTGCGACCCCTCGTGCTCCACACGGTGCTGTTCCGCGGCGGCGGCGCGTTCGTCCTCCTCGACCTCCCGTCGGGCCTGTTCTTCGATCCGGCGCGCCTGCTCCCGGGCGGCGGCCGTCATGCGCTCGATCTCCTCACGGCTGGGTGCGGACTCCCGGGCCAGCTTTGCGGCCTGCTCCGCCAAGCGCCGGATCTCCTCCTGCTGCGGGCGCAGCTCCTCGGCCATGGTCCGGGCCTGCTCCCGGAGCTGCCGGAGCTCCTCCTGGGATGGCTCGAGGCTCTTGCTGAGCTCCCGGACCTGAAGGTTCAGCTCCCGGATCTGCTCCTCGGAGGGGCGCACCTTCTCGGCCAGGTCGCGGACCCGGTCGCGGATCTCGGCGGTCTGTTCCTCGGTCAGGAGGCCGACCTTGGCGATCTCCTGCGCCTGCTCTCGCAGCCGGCGCAGCTCCTCCTCGGAGGGCCGCATCGCCTCGGCGAGCTCGGAGATCCGCTCCGTGATCGCGCGGATCTGCTCCTCGGACGGTCCGATCCCCTCGCCGAGCTCGCGATGGCGAGCCTGCAGCTCCTCGAGGTGCCGGTCGAGGCGCTCCCGGATGGCCTCGATGCGCTCGTCGATCGTTTGGCGGGATGGAGCCTGCTCCGCGGGCGGTGCCGGCGGTGAGGGCGGAGCCGGGGGTGCCGTGGCCGCGACCGTTGCGGGCGCAAACGATTCTGCCGGGGGGCTGGGCGCGGCGGGAGCTGGTGGCGCGTCCGCCCTGGTGGGCGGCGCCTCGACCGGCGGCGGCGCCTCGACCGGTGGCGCGGCTGCGGGCGGTGGCGGGGTGAGGTCGCCGGATACGGTCCACGCTTCCAGGGCGGCGCCGTCGGCCACTGCGGCCCTGAGTGTCACCGCCGGCAGGGTCAGGGCGCACAGCGCCACGATCCCGGCCAGCAGGGGCGCCGCCCACCGGGGGCGGGCCGCCTCGGGGATGCCTGCGACCAGCTTCTCGACCCGGTGGGCCACGCGCGACCGGCGGGACACGGCGGCCGCCGCCGGCAGTGGGGCCGGGGCGTGCCCGCTCCAGGCGGCGACGTCGATGAGGCTCTGGGCCAGCCCGATGGGGTTGCCGGTGCAGCGGACGGCCAGCTCGTCGCTGGCCAGCTCGGACAGGTCCTCCAGACGGAGCCGTCCCAGCCGGTTCAGGGGTTGGAAGAAGAGGAGACCCTCGGCGAGGCGGTAGGCGAGCCGCCACGCCGGGTCGTGGCGCGCGACGTGTGCCATCTCGTGGGCCAGGAGCCCGTCCCGCCGGGACGGCTCCAGCTCCCTGAGCATGCGCTCGGGGCAGCAGATCTCGGGCCGCGTCA
>Ga0315542_1002355_pt1 | contig 11545 bp, 3 predicted proteins | sample SalMarSW160120MG_FD_202541 | JGI IMG/M metagenome (GOLD analysis project Ga0315542, IMG submission 202541) | Salt marsh sediment microbial communities from the Plum Island Ecosystem LTER, Massachusetts, United States - Salt Marsh Sediment SW1601-20 ... | reverse complement strand
CACCCAGCTCGCCACTAAAAAAGCCTCGGGAACAAAATAATTCGCGTCGCTGGTGTTCAGCCAGGAAAACACCTGGTCCGGGGTGATTTCCCGGGCCAATTGGGGATTCTGCATGGCCGCGGCCAGAATGCTGGTCAAAACCCGCGGTTCGCCCGCTTCCAGGGCGTAAACCCCGCTCTGGCCGTTGATCCGCTGGCTGATGGCGTACTGACGCAGCAGAGCTTCCAGTTCCGCGACGTTCTTCATATACATGCGTACGAACCAGCCCAGATCGTTCAGAGCCTGGAGCAGGGTGGCGTTATCGCCGGCCTGCACGGCCTTTTCGTACCGCTCGATGGCGTCGGAAATATTGGTCAAGGAGGCACCCGGCAGCAAACCGAGGCTGCCCACGAGAACGTCGAACGGCACCCCCGTCAGGTGTTCGGTCCAGGTGACCGCGTCCTCGTGCGAAAAAACCTTTCCGCCGCCCGATTGTTCCAGGGCCTCGTGCAAAAGCACCGCCGCAGCCACGCCGGGCTCGGCTTGCAAGCGTCCGTAGGAACGCTCGGTCAGGTATAGCCGCCCGCGATAATGAAAGACTCCCAGCCGGTCCAGATCCGTATCGGTATCGAGATTCGGCGGCAGCGGGTCGGTCGGCTTGAGAATATGGATCGGGATGTCGCTCGGAATGCCCCGGATGGCCGCGGCCATCTCATCGGACAGGTTCGCCCAGCGCGAGGTGCCGGCCAGGTATTTCACCAGATTTTGCCGGACGGTTTCCGCGTTGGCGGCGTCGTACTCCTCCAGTCTCATGGCCTCCACGCGTTGCTGCGCGAAAACCTGCTGGAGCACGTCCCGGAAATATTGTTCCAGCCCTCCCGTGTAAAGGGCGGGGGTGCGGTCGTACATTTCCCGCACCGCGTCGCGGGCGCTCTTCTCCAGGCCCTTCCACAAGATGGTTCCGTAGGCCCCCAGCATGGCGCCTATCCCGGGCCTGAGTAGGCCCTGTTCGATGCCGGTCTTGAACAGCGCCGAGGTGATATCCCTCAGTTTGAGCTCGCCCAGCTTGGTCTCCAGGTCATACTCCTGGCCCACCGCGGCCCCCAGCAGCTGCCGCATCAGATACCTGCCGTTCGCGACCACTTCCCGCCGATGGGCCTCTATGCGCGCCAGGACGTCCCCGCGGCCGGCGGAGACCTTGGGCTCATAGGCCACGGGCACGAACGCCTCGGAGGCCAGAAGTTCCAGCACCTGAACCCGGTCCGCCACCTTCTGCTGTGCCAGGAACCGTCTGACCGGCTCCTGTCTGGTGCCCATACCCGCCAAGACGGCCGCCTTGACGTTCGCGTCACCCTGCAGGCGCTCGCCGAACGCCAGCCGCAGACTGCCCCCGTCGAACCGGGCCGAGATGGCCGGATTCTGCAGGCCGGCCGCCAACAGGCTTGCCAGCACCGCTGATCGCGTGGCCTGGAAGTACCGGATGTGCGGGAAGGCCTCCAGGACATCCATGAAATCCTCGTAGGACATCTTTTGTACGTTCCACAACGCCTCGTTCAGGCGCATGCCGATATCCTGTGATCGGATGCGCTGCTGGACCAGGTCGGTCAAGAACGTCTTAGCCTCGGTCACGACCTGCGCCCGTTCTGCCGGCGTGCCCAACGCGGACTCCTGGCCCGTCTCCACCGCGGCCAGAAGCCTCACCACCTGGTCGTGGGGGATCCCGGTGACGAACTCCAGGAACTCGTGCGCCACCACTGTGCCGGCGTTCCCCCCGTCCTCCAGGGCTTCGGGCAGGACGTACACCACCGCCGTCTCCCGGTCCTGGTCCACCTGCAGGAAGGAACCCACGTCCTTCAGCCGTTCCTGCATCTCGGCAAAAACTTGCGCCCGGCGCGATTTGGCCAGCGGCATGAAATCATCCGGCACCTGGTCCAGCCGGCTGACCCGGACCACCTCCAGGCTCTTGACCGTATGCTGGATGCCGTTGACCAGCAGGGTGACGGTTTGTCCCTTCTGCAGTTGGGCCAGTTGTCCCAGCGCCTCCCGCACCGGTCCCTGGTACTGAGGCAGGTTCTCCAGGCGCGCGTCCATCTGGCGCAGGACCTTGGAAAGCCAGTCCATGGCGAGGTAGGGCTCGCCGATCTCGTGCCCGAAATAGGCGAAGAAGGCGCGCATGGCCTCGGCCGGCATGTCCCTGAACAAGTCCCGGACCACGTCGTAGGCCAGTCCGGCCGCGGCGCCCACCATGGTGACCTTGCCGGAGCGGATGAATATCTCCATGCCGTCCCGCAGTGCCTGTTGGGTGACCGGGCCCCAGTAGCCCAGCAGGCCCGGCGTCGCCTCGGCCTGGGCGGCCTGGGCCACGGTTTCCAGGGCCGCGACCTTCTCGAAGCTGCCGTGCTCGGTCAGGGTGTACCAAACGCCCGCCGGGCGCTGGAAATATTCCGCGAATCCGGGACTTCCCTCTATGGCTTGGCGCAGATTCTGGCGGGCGGTAAACAGCGGGTCGCTGGCGTCGCTCTGCCGATTGGCGACTATATAATTGTCCCGCGCCTGGATGAAAGCCGCGGCAGCGGCCGCGTCCACTTCCGGAACCGCGTCCCGGTTGCTCAGAATCGCCGCGCCTTCCTGGATCTGGCCTGCCGTGGCCTTCAGCAGGGCCGCGATCAGGCGTTTCTCGTTGTCGCTTAAAACTTGCAGGCCGTTCTGTCCGGCCTGGGCGCGGAGGGCGGCGTCGGCCTGCTGCAGGGCCTGCCGGACGGTTGGCAGAACCGCGGGCGGCAGGTTGGAGGCATCGTCCTGAGACAGCTGGAAAAAAGGCGTGGTGCTCAGCCCGTACTGAAGCATGTATATCCGGATTTCGGTCACTTCGCCCACGGGCGGCCGGTTGTCCATGGTCCGCCCTTCCCGGGTTAAGAGAGAGCCCTGTTCATCCACGCCGATCTGGAAATACGTGACGCGGTCATTCCCAAGGTACATAAGCTTGCTGCCGATGGGCCGGGCATTTGCGGACCGCAGCAAGTCAACGTTGCGGGCGACGATTACTTCAGGCGCCAGCGGGGCCGGCATGGCCATGGTTTTCTGTCCGGAGGCGACGAGGGTCTGGGCCGCCTCCCCGCGCACGTTTGCGGCCGCCAGCCTGAAGCCTTCATTGACTTCCTCGGCCTGACGCAGGCCCGCGATCCGGGCCAGGGCTCCGGGCGTGCCTTCGGCCGCGGCCCTCAGGATTTCCTCCAGCCTGCCGGTCACGGCGGCCTGGTCCGCGGCGTCGGCTGCAGCGGCTGGATCGAAGGCCCGCAGCTGGACCACCTGGGCGCTCAGGAGGTTGATGATTTCGTTTTTAATCGCCTCGGAGGCAGCGCGGACGTCCGCTAAGGCTGCGTCATCGGCCATGGCCTTGGCCGCGAGCACAGCCGCGGCTAGCCAGGCGTCCTCTTCCTGGAGTCTGGCCGCCGCAAATTGTTTTTCCACGAAAGGCATGCCTTCGCGCAGGCCCTCGGCCTGGTAGCCCGCAGCCAGCAGGCTTGCGGTCAGCTCGGCGGTCTGCGCTTGGGAAATCCGCCCGTCCCTGAAAGCCTTGGAGACCGCCGCCAGGATATTGATCAAATGGCCGGCCGAGTTTATGTTGCGCACGTCCCAGCACACCTGGTTGAGCGCCTGGGCCTGCGCCGCAGGCTCCATGTCGGGGAACATTTCCATCAGCACTCTGGCCGCGATTTCGGCCCTGCGATTCGCGGGGCCGGCCACGTCCGGATTTTCCACCAGGGGCGCGCCGTCCATCCACGCTGCGTTACGGATGCCGCGAGAGTAATCGATTTTAATATTGCCATCCGTCGCGGCCAGACGCATGCGCTGGCCTCCGTCGGACTTGAGGCTGAAGCGACCTTGCTCCGAGACAAAACCCAGGCTCGTGGATTCGGGCCGCAGTTCGATCCAGCCGGAACTTCCGGCTTCCAATCCGGCGTCTTTCAGATCCACCAGGAAGAGTTGGTTTCCGGCAGGCAGGCCTTGCTGTACGGCCTGCGGCAGGTCCTGGTACTGCATGACCCAGAAGGTTTGCTCATGGTCCAAAGAACCGAATTTCAAGGCCACGGGATGGCCCGGATAGGCGAAGGTTTGCTCCACGTCGGTCTGCAATTGCTGTCCTTGCAGGGCCGTCACCATCTCCGCCATGAAGGTGCGGTTGCGAAGCTCGTTCTGGAAACGCGCCAGGGCTCCGCCCCTGCCGCCCCCGGCGAAAAGAACAATGGCCCTGGAGTTCCGCAACTCGTAGAGGAGCGTTTTCTGAGTCAAGGGTAACCCGGCCAGGAAGGGCAGGCGCGCCGGGTCGTTGGCGGCTTCGGCCAGGCGGGTCGCGGCTTCCAGCATGAGCGGCGGCAGGCCATTCAAGGCCGCCTGGAGCTGCTGGGAGCGCCAGGTCGCGACCGCCTCGTTCGGATTCTGCTGGATCGCGGCCAAGAGGCTGGCCAGGACCGCCAGGCCCAGGGCAGGCTCCTCCGCGTGCTGGAAATGATGGGCCTGGAAGGCGGCCTGATACTGCTTCAGCACCTGGGCGATGGCTTGGGGGTCATTGGCGACACGGGTGTAATAAAAAAGATCGTTCAGCTCGGCCTGGAGTTCTGCGGCCGTACGGGTCGGGGCGGCGGCCAGGCGTTGTGCGGAGTTGACCACGAAGCCATTCGCCAGGTCGGCCTGCTGCATCACCATCGCCGGGCCGTCGAGGCCCAAGCCCTTCCCCGCGGTGAAAAATGCCATGGCCGCTGCGAAGGTGCTGCCGCCGAGGATGGCGCCGCCGGTCTTCAAGCCTGCCGTATTGGCGGCCAGCCCCGCCAGGTTGCCCTGGAACAGCGCCGGCAGCTGGCCGGCCACCACGGACACGGCCAGTATGGCTGCAGCGGAAATCGTGACCCGCAGCCAGGCCGGCTGCGCCTGGAAACGGACCATGCCATTCTGGATTTGCGGATACAAGGCCGCGAACACCACCAGCAAGGCGAGGTACGGGATCGCCGGCCCCAAAGTCACGCCGGCCAGTGCGGCCGCGGCCAAGCCCGCGCCGAGCAGGGCGGCGGCCGTCAAGCCTCGGACCCAGATGCCCGACGGTTGATCGCTTTGCAGAGCTGCCAGCGCGCCGCCGGCCCAGGCGCGAAGCCGGGACGGTTGCACGACCTGCGCCACGCTGCCGGCGAGGGTTCCCAGCCAGCCGACCAGGCGCCCCAGGTTCAGGCCGCCCGCCACCGGCGACACGGGTTTAATCATCTGCGCCAATTGCGTCCGGGTGAATTCCGTGACCGGATAGAAGGCGAGCTGCAGGCCGTCGACATTGAGCGTGTCCAAGGGCAGCAGATTGGCGTGGCTGACCGCGACCTGGTTGGGATTCCACAGCAGGGCGGTAATTTCCCGTCCGTTGGGCATTTTCATGGGCAGCACGCTCACGCCCGGCAGCTCGCGGCCGAGTGCAGCCCGCATCTGTTCCTGGACCTGCGCCAGGGTCTCGCGGTCGATGCCCACCGGGGTATCGGCGGCGTATCCGGCCACGCCCTCCTCGGGAGCGCCGCGCAGGGCCCGGGTCAGGCTCTGGACCTGAGCCGCGAGCTGCAACCCGGCCCGCTTCAGCTTGTTCCAGAGCGCGCTCTCCTGGGCCATTTCCAGCTGGTTGTAGAAAACGCGCGTGCGCAGGGAGAGCCGGTTTTCCGGCAGGACCTGGTTTCGGTCCGCGGCGTCCGTTTCCGCCAACAGGGGCTCGATGGCCAGGAAAATCTGGTTTTTCGCCAGCAGCTGTTCCAGCGGCGTCCGTTGATTTTTCAGGAGGGCGAAATAGGGATTGACGATGTCCTGCTTGGTCAGGCGGGGCGTCAGGGACAGGTAGGAGATGTTTTGGTCGCGCAGGGCCTTCAGGATGCCGTCGGTGTGAAAGCCGCCCGTGACCATGACGGCGATGTTCTGGTGGTAGGCGTCCATTTTGGACACCAGGTTGTCCACGAAATGCTGGCTGCGCTCGTCCGCGACGCGGTAGAACTCCTCGGCGGACTTGAGATAGCCGTCCAGGCGGAAGAGTTCGGGATCGAAACTGCTGGCCAGTTCCTCGTCCTGGCTGCGGAGAAAGTTTTCGAATTGCGCGATGCGGAATTTGTCCCGTTCGCCGCGGAACAGTTCAAGATCCGCAGGGGAGGCGGAGATGTTGATCAGTTTCTCGATGGTGTCCACGCGGCGCATGTTCGCGTCCAGTTCGCGCTGCGCCGGCTGCGTATAAAGGCTCTCCCGGATGGCTTGGTCCAGGGCGTCCACCTCGGCGTACAGGGCCTCCACGTTGATCTCCGGTGAAAAGGCGAGGACTCTCCGCCGCACATAGGCCGACACGTTCGGGTAGGGGGACAGGTCCACTTTCTGGCGCCCGGCGAACTTGCGCAGTTCCAGGCAGTACTGCAGCAGGTCGATGTCCGCGTCCCGGAAGGCCATGCGCTTGCGGTCGAACTGGGCCAGCTGGGGGTTGTACACAGTGCCTTTCAGCTCCTCGAGCATCTCCCGCAGGTCGAAGCAATAGCCCTGGCTTTCGTTGTTGACGAAGGAATCAACGGACTGGCGGTTGGACTGATAGAGCTGCGGCGTCTCGATGCCCTCCAGCAGGATGGGCTTGTCGCCCGTGGCCGCGTAGAATTCGGCGCCCGACAGTTTGCCCTGCCGGACGAAGCTGTCGCTGACCTGCCGGCGCACGTCCGGGTCCGGGAAGGTGGAAATTTTGGTGGTATTGATGGCGCGGGAGGCGGCTTCGATTCCGACCAGGCTCAACCCTTCCTGCTTGGCCAGGTAATCGACCAATTTGGCGATGTTCATCTGGACTTCGTAATTGCAATGCAAATCCTGGATGTGGATGACCAGGCGATTTCCGCCCTGATAGCCGGCGTGCACGTTGGCCAGTTCGGAAGGCAGCGTCAGCGGTTTTCCCGCATAAGCCACCTGCACCGCCATGGGCGCCGCGTAACTGCTGGTGGCGAATGCCCAGGACAGCGAGGGCAGGAGAAAGCACAGGGATACGAGCAGGGCTAAAATCCTGGTGTAGGTTCTTTTTTCAGGTGCGGTCCAGGTTGAAAGCGAGAAGGGATGAGGGAGGTTACGGAGCCTTTTCACAAGATGATAAAATAAACTCATTATTCCTCCACCTCATAGCTGAGAATGCTAGGAATTAAGGAGATTTTCTATTTTCAATTTTTAGTATACCACATGAATATTTTGATTTCAAATAAATAAATAATTCTATTTTTTAATAGGTTAATATACCACGATGCAAATTGAAACATATTTTTAGTTCTGTAAAAAACAGTAATTGTAACGTTAAATGGCAAATTATATGTAAGTAATATTGTAGATATATTCCAAATTGATTTTAATTTATTCCGCCGGTGAGCCATTTTCAATAATGGCGGTTTTCTTGGGATTTTATGCCGCGATCCCCGGACCGTTTCTGAAAATATTTATTTTTTTGCATACCGGTGTTGCAGTGTTTTTTTTAATCACCGGCCTTTTTATCTTTTGGAGGATGGATAGTCTGAATCCCGAAGAAAAACTCGCGGCTTACAGCGTGGGAATTTTTCTTTTTTCCGATTCTGACGCGGCGGCGGCTTCCCTCTGCCTAGGAATTCCGCGCTTGGGATTGGGAGTGGTCCGACGATGCGCTTGAAGATAATCCGGAGGCATCCGCAATCGAACGAGACTCGGCTTCCGTCTTGCCGGAATGCCGGACTGGAAATCCCGCACGCTGCAGCGGAGCTGTATATAAGGAGGCCGACCTGCGCTTCCGGACGCTCCGCAGGCCGGCGCGTTCACACGCTCCCGGAAATTCATCCCGCGGGCCGCCGGGTTTCCTCCAGCCACAGGAAGCTGGTCACGCCGCGTGGATAATACCGGGCGGCTTTGGCCGCGCCAGCGACCATCTGATCGCACCAGGCCCAGTAGGCGGTTTCGGGGTTGAGCAGCCACGAGACATGAGCGCGGTCGGCGGCAGCACCCGTCTCGCCCCAGGGCAGACCCAGGATTTCTCTGGCGATGTACTGGCATAAATAGGTTTTGGAAAGCCAGGTATTCTCAAACGAGGAGGAGATCTTCCAGCCGCCGTCCGCCAGCAGGCATACGCCGGGAACCAGGACTGCCTGGAGATGGTTTTTCAGCGCCGTCACCAGGAATGCGAAGCGTCCGGTGCCGGTCATCAGGCTGCGGCAGGGCGTGAGGTAGGGGATGAGCAGTCCTTCCGCGGCCGGGATGATTCTGGCATCGTCCGCGGCTTCCCCGTCCAAGGCCAAAATGGCCGGCAACGCCCCCCCCGGCCCGGCCTGGGCGGTTACGGTCCGGGCGCAGCGGTCTGCCTGCTCGCCGGCGCCTTGCGCCGCCCTGCCCTCTTCCAGCACTCCCAAGAGCCATTCCAGCACCACATATCCGGCCCAGGTCTTTACCGCTAAGTATAAATTGTGGCGGGCCTGTTTCAGGGAGGCATCGTGGCTGTCGTAAGTGGTGATCTCGCCCCGCCCGCGGGTTAAGGCGCTGTCCAGGCTCATCACTCCGTCGCGTGCCGCCGGATCGTAATGATCTCGCCGCACCAGGCTTTCCAGCGCTTCCAGCAGGAGAGCCCTTTTTCCCCGGAGCCAGTCGCCGTCCTGCGTTTGTTCGTAATACATCGCCGCGCACAGAATCCAGTTCAGCAATTCCTCGTGCGTCATGAAGGAAAAACATCCGTCCGTCCCGAAACGCTCATAGGCCGAGGTGCCGGGCCGGGTTACGGTGTTGGCCACGCCCATGTCGTGGGTGAAGCTCAAGCCGCCCGGATGGAGGCGTTCTTCCCCCGGCCAACGGACCTGATCGCGGTAGGCGTAGCGCTCGGCATAACGGTCCAGAACATTGCGCACGGTCCAGGGATGATAGCGCAGCTCGAAGAAAACGTGGTCCACGGTCAAATCCAGCGTGTTCAGCATGCGGTATTCGCCCTCGTTGACGATCCAGAAGGGCCGGCCGGCAAAATCGAGCAGTTCGCTGTTGGCGTAGTAGCTTCGCACCGCCAGGGCCAGCATGAAATACTGCTCCGAGGACAATCCGGCCTGCTCCAGTTCGCGGTCGGCCGTCACGGCCGCCGCCTTGTATTTTTCGAACCGCTGCAGGCCGAAACCGGCCACGTCTTCCAGGTCGCGGAAGAAGCGGGTGTAATAGTAGCACGCGTCGATTCCGGAGGTCACCCAGCCCCCCCGGTAAAAGCTCAGGACAAAGCGGAAACTCCGCTGCTCCCCCGGCTCGACCCGCATGACCAGCGCGCCGTGCGTGCCCAGCCCGAAATGGAAATTTTCCTCGGCATTCGGGCCGAGCAGCTCTTCCAGGGAGAAAGCCAAACCCGCCTGAACCTTCGGATCGGCGGCCGCGAGGCCGGTGTGGCGGCCTTGGGCCACGCCGACGATCCTGCCCGGGCTGGAGTCTGCCAGCCGCCGCATGGAGGTGTGGGGATCGGAGCCTTGGAATCCGAAAAAGGCCCGGCGCGGCCGCCGGCTCCGGCGGTTGTCCACCACCAATTCGGCGAACACGGCCGGGACGAGCGCTTTTTTCAACTCTCCTTCCGGAGCCAGGTCCGGATCGGGCAGCGCGTGCAGGGGCGTATACACGCTGAAGGTCAGGTCCCCGGCGCGCCACACGTCCGTGCAGGCATGAAACTCCCGTTGAATTTCTTCGGGCGCAAAACTCCTGATCCTGGCGCGGGGAGGGCCTTCGGGATCCGGATCCGCGAAGCGCGCCCGGTCGTTCTCGCTTTCGGCGAAAAACGGCAAGGCTTCGAAGAGGAAGGGTTTTTCCGTTTCGAGCCCGAGGTAGATGTTTTGGTCAGCCGGACGGGCCAGCTCGAATCCCAACCCTCCCGAGGCTCCACGGTACCCCAGCGTGAACGTGGCGTAAGCACCCAAGGGGGCATGCTGGGCATTGAAAAAAATATTTTGCATGGAAGTTCCTTTACCCGCCCGGACTTACCAGCGGCGTTTTTTTTCCTTGGGGTTGGCTTTCATTTTTTCCCAGCGGCCCTCCGCCCATTGGCCTTCCCGGATATAATGCCCAGGCCGCCACGCATACCCCTTTTTCGCGACCGGCCGCCAAAAACCCTCCACCCAGGTTTCGCCCTGCCAGTGCCCCGGTACCCAGGCTTGGCCCGCTGCGGACGCCATTTCAGGCTGCCAATGACCGAAGGTCCACTGCCCTTGCTGGTCCCAATGTCCCGGAATCCAAGCGAACTTTTCCCGCCGGTCCGGACGCCAATGCCCCTCGTACCAACGGTCTTCCAGCCAAAACCCGGGCACCCAGACATATCCGGGCCTTCCCGGTTTCACCGGACGCCAATGGCCGGGGATATAGCGCCATTCCCCGTCTAAAAAACCCGGTGACCAGATGAACCCGGGTTTTGATTTGGGCCGCCAAAAGCCTTTGACCACAACGCCGTTCGGCATGGTGTAGGCCTGCTCCCACACGGCATTCCGCCCCGGCGCCGGCGGCCGCTCCGGGGCCGCCAGGGCCGCGTAGGTTCCCAGTCCCAGCGCCAGCAACAGCATCAGGCTCGCCTTACGCATTGTGCATCACACTCCCGTCAGGGCAGGATCGGTTCCCGGGTCGCAACGCCCGTGAAAAAAACCAGACATCATTGTATCGCCCGGGGAGAGGAACGCCAAGCAAAACTTGAACCGCCGGGAGAACGGCCCGCAAGGCCGCCGGCTGGAGGGGCGGATACCCTGTGGCCCCGGAAAACAAAAAGGCCCGGCGGTAACGCCGGGCCTTGATGTTTAACAGTCTATGCGTGCGCCAAAGATTACAGTTTCACGACGTTGACCGCTTGCTGTCCTTTGGGGCCGTCCTTGACTTCGCAGGTGACTTTCTGCCCCTCATCGAGGGACTTGTAGCCGCTGCCCTGAATTTCGCTGTGATGCACGAAGACATCTTTGCCGTTTTCCAGGGAGATGAAGCCGAAGCCTTTGCTCGCATTGAACCATTTCACTGTTCCGTTTGCCATTATTGAGAACCTCCTTTCCTGCTGAATGAGTAAATAATGGCAAAAAAATGAAAACCGCCAGGGATGATTCTCTTACCCCTCGCGGTTAAAGATTTCTTTTCCCTTATTTACTATGTGTTGCTTTGGCAAGATTAAACCACAACGGCGAAAGACTTGTCAAGGAATATTTTTAGCAAATTCAAAATACCTTTTTATCCGCGAGATTTCACAGTCGCAGCATCATCGAAATACCACTCTATAGGTGCCGGCATTTTTTTATCCATCTGGCTTTAAATTTTATTTGATAATGGCTACTTTCCCGGGAGTATAAACAATCTTTCGGTTTGGAGTGAAAACTGTAATTTTATAAATGTAAATCCCTGGCGCTACCGTGGTTAGATCACAAGTCGTTCTATGTCCATCTGCCGGCACCTCTCTAATTCGCATGACCTGCTCGCCGGAAATATTGAAAATATCAATTTTGACTTCAGTTGCAGAATGGTGCCAGGCGAAAGTAACATGATCTCGAGCCGGATTCGGGAAGGCGATGGTATCTTCCACTTCTTC
>Ga0315542_1002354_pt1 | contig 11547 bp, 10 predicted proteins | sample SalMarSW160120MG_FD_202541 | JGI IMG/M metagenome (GOLD analysis project Ga0315542, IMG submission 202541) | Salt marsh sediment microbial communities from the Plum Island Ecosystem LTER, Massachusetts, United States - Salt Marsh Sediment SW1601-20 ... | reverse complement strand
GTGAGCGCCTGGCCGACGAGGTAGACCTTGGAGTCGCCCGTGCCCAGCACATAGTTCAGCACCCCCTCGGGGCCTTTGGCCACGCTCACCTGCCCCATCACGTAGAAGAAGAACATCAGCGCCCCGACGAGTATCAGCAGCAGGATGTTCCTTGCGAGAAGGCTCGGGTTACTTGTTTTGCGTTCCATCAGGCTCACCCCAGGGGCGTTGATTAACTTATAGACGGGAGAACGGGTCGACATGGTCTCCATTCACTCTCACCTCAAAGTGCACGTGGTTTCCGGTTGAAGTCCCGGTGCTGCCGATATAGGCGATAGTCTGGCCCTGTTTCACGACCGTACCCGCGGACACCGCAAACCGGCTGCAGTGCGCATACAGCGTGGCTACGCCGCCGCCGTGGTCAACCATAATCGTGTTCCCGTAGCCACCCCGCCACTTGGCTGAGATAACTTTGCCGTCACCGCCCGCCTTTATCGGCGTTCCATAGGGCGCAGCTATGTCAATGCCGGTGTGCATGATGTAGCGGTGATGGACTGGGTGGTATCGCATGCCATAGCCGCTGGAGATGCGCCCGTTGCAGGGCTTCAGGAAGCGGCCTTTCCAGACGCCGGAATAGCCGCCCTGGAGGTTGCGGAGCTCGGCTGAAATCCGGCGGCTCTCCTCCTCCAACTCGCGCATCTGGCGTTCCGCCAGCTCCTTGTCCTGCGACACCGCACGTAGCAGCGCCGTCTTTTCGTCGCGCACCCGCTTAATCTCCAGCGACTGCAGTTGAAGCTTGTCGCGGTCGGCGGCGATGGCGGCGATGGTGGACTCGACTTTGAGCTTGCTGGCAGCTACTTCCTGCTTCGTCTCCATCACACCGTTGTAGAGCTCCTCATCCTTCTCAAAGATGAGGTTGAGGTAGAACATCCGGTTGATGAACTCGCGGAAGTTCTCGGCGTTGAAGAGGAGGTCCAGGTAGGTCAGCTCGCCCTGCATATAGATGCTTGTAACGCGGTTGGCGACCATATCCCGGCGCTTTTGCAGCTCTGCTTCCAGCTCCGCCAGCCGCGTCCTGAGCGCTTCCAGCTCCTGCTGACGCGCCTTGAGATCGCGGGTCAGCTCGTTCAAGCTCTGCTGGAGGTCGGCGGCGCGGGTGTCCAGGTCCTGCATCTGGCTGGACAGCGAAACCTCCTGGCCCCGCAGCTTGCGCAGCTTCTCCCGGACGCTGTTCTTGCGGCGCTCAATACTGCTCTTCTGCGCCTGCAGGCCGCCGGAGGACGCTGCTTCCGCGGGCGGCGCCAGCGGCCCGGCGGGCGCAATGCCCACCAGCATAAGCGCCAGCAGCAGAACCGCGGTTTTGAGCAGCTTGGTGCGCATCACACCGCTTCAATCCTCCTCATCTCCTGGATGCGGCGCATCTCAACGCGCAGGAAGCGGTTGACCGCGGACGCGCTGCTGACCAGCCCGACAATCACGCCGAGCGCCAGCAACCCCGTGGCCAGCCCGAAGAACAGCAGGCCTGAATCCACGAAGGACGGCATGAATATCTTCAGCGACGACAGCACCTTAACTACTACCTCGCGGATGAGGTAAATAGCGAGAACCGCGGCGGTTGCACCCACCAGGCCGAAGAACGAGCCTTCAATGAGGAATGGCCAGCGGATGAACCACTCGGTCGCGCCGACCAGTTGCATAATGCGGATTTCCCGCCGCCGGCCGTAGATGGACATCCGCACGATGTTGTTGACCGAGGAGAAGGTCGCCGACAGCAGGAGCAGCATAGTGAGCGCAAATACCACCTGCATTCCCAGCAGCAGCTTCATCAGCGTGCTGACTTCCTTGCGGCCGTAGCGCACCTGCCAGACGCCATCTATCGCCTCAATGCGCTTGGCCAGCTCCTCGGTCTTGGATACATCCACCGGCCGGAAGATGTAGGTCGGCGGCAACGGGTTGTACTCCAGAATGCCCTCCACCGAGACGTGGTAGGCCTGCGAGAACTCTTTCAGCGCGTCTTCGCGGCTCTTGTACTCCAGCTCCTTTACGCCCGGCAGCTGCTTGAGCTGGCGGTCAATCTCGGTGTACTGCTCCGCGGTCAGATCGGTGTCCAAGTACGCGTACACCTCAACCATGTTGCGCAGCGAGAAGAGAAAAGACGCAATGGACGACATCAGGATGATGAAGAAGCCCAGAATCATCAGGCTCATCACCACCTGCAGTCCATGGGTGACCGAAACGTACGGGCTGCGCCGGAGGTTCTCGGCGAACTCCTTGAAGAAAAAGCGGACGCTGGAGAAGCTAGTACCCACCTTCCCTCCGGTCCGAGATTATCCGTCCGTGCTCGATGCGCACCGTCCTCGTGCGGAACTGGTTGACCACGTTCTCGTCGTGGGTGGCGACTATCAGGGTAGTGCCGCGGACATTCACCCGTTGGAGCAGCTCAATGAGGCCCACGCTGGTCTCCGGGTCAAGATTGCCCGTGGGCTCGTCAGCCAGCAGGATGTCCGGCTTGTTGACCAGCGAGCGGGCTATGCAGACGCGCTGCTGCTCACCGCCCGACAGCTCATCCGGATAAGACTTATGTTTGCGCGACAAACCTACCCACTCCAGCACTTCCGGGACGGCCTGGCGGATAATCTTGGGGCTTGCACCTCGCACTTCCAGCGCAAAAGCTACATTGCTGAAGACGGTTTTCTGTGGTAGCAGCAGGAAGTCCTGGAAGATAACGCCAATGCGCCGCCGGAGATAGGGGATCTCGCGCGAGGGCATCTTGGACACATCCTTGCGGAACACCAGCACGCGCCCCGACTGGGGCACCAGCTCGCGGTAGATGCACTTCAGAAGCGAGCTCTTGCCGCCGCCGGTGCTGCCTACCAGGAAGACGAACTCCTGCTTCTCCACGTGCAGGTCTATACCCCGCAGGGCCGGGGCGTTCTTGGAGTAAGCCTGGTTTACGTCTATGAACCTTATCATGCAGCGGAGCGGCCGGTCAGCTTGGCGCTGAGCACCAGCCACACGAAAGACGGAATGAAAGTCAGGCGGCGCACCCGGCCAAGGTCAACCAGCGTGCGGTAAAGCCACTCCAAACCAGCAGACTGTATCCACCGGGAGGCGCGCTTGCGGTAACCCGCCCAGATATCAAAGCTGCCGCCAACACCCATCATAACTGCCGCGGGCAAGCGGCCCCGCGCGTGAGCGATGAAGAACTCCTGGCCGGGCGAGCCCATACCTACAAGGAGAATGTCGGGGCTGCCGGCGATAATATCCTCAATAACCAACTCCTCCTGTCCTTGGAAGTAGCCGTGATGGTTGCCGGCAATCACAATGCCGGGGTACTTCTCTGTGATGCGGCCGACCGCTTCTTTGTTCACCGCCTCACGCGCGCCCAGAAGGTACACCCGCGCACCGGTGCGCTGGGCGGTCTTGAGGAGCTGCTCCGCGAGGTCTATGCCGGGAATGCGCATAATCCGCACCCGCCGGAGGAAACGGGTGGCCCAGACTACGCCAATCCCGTCAGGGATGATGAGGTCTGCCTCTTCCAGCACTCGCTGAAAGGAGGGGTCCCGCCTTCCGGCCACCACCATTTCGGAGTTCAAGGTGATAATGTGCGTTTTCTCGCCGCGCCCCAGCCGGTCGCCAATCCTGATGAGCGCCGCCTGCTTGCTGCCGGCCAGCACGCGGTACCCGAGCACATTCACTTCACGCAACACGCAACTCTAATCTTAGCACAGCGCGCCCGGCGCAACCGGGCGGCGGGAGTGGTGCTAGAATGCTCGGAGAATGGAGATAACCTTCGCCGGCGCCATGGGCTTTTGCGCAGGCGTTAAGCACGCCTACCGCTCCACGGTGAAGCTGCTGGGAAGCTTCAGCCGTGACACTCGTGAGACCTACATTCTCGGCGACCTCGTGCACAACAGACAGGTGGTGGAGCGGCTGGCTGCCGCCGGCTTCAAGAACTGGGAGCCCGGTAACGGCAGCCTGAAGGACTCCCGCGTGATTATCCGCACCCACGGCGAGACCCGCGAAGTGATGCAGCAGTTGCTGGACGACGGCAACGAGATGGTTGACCTGACCTGTAGCGTGGTCAAGAGCGTCCGCGAAAAGGCCATCGCCTTGCAGTCGCGGCATCCCGCGGTCATCGTCATCGGCAAGAAGGACCATCCCGAAGTGCGCGGGCTCGTTTCGTACCTGGTGCAGCCGGAGGTGGTGTCCGATCTGGAAGACGTCGCGGCGCTGCGCGACTACTCCAGCGTCGGGGTAGTGGCCCAGACCACTATGGGGCGGGAGAAGCACCGGAAGCTGCTTGACGCCATCCTGGCGCGCTTCGGCGAGGAGGCGGTGGAGGCTCTGGACACCATCTGCCCCCACACGGATAAGAACCAGCAGGCTAGCCGTGAAACGGCTCGGCACTGTGATATAATGCTGGTCGTCGGCGACCCGCATTCCAGCAACTCTAAGCGCCTGTTTGAGGTCTGCCGGGAGCAGAACGAAAACACGCATTTCCTGGGACATGCGGACGAACTACGGGCGGAGTGGTTTCCGCCGGAGGGGGACGTCCGCTGGAAGGCGCTGAAAGCCGGTATCACCGCCGGCGCGTCCACGCCGGACTGGGTGGTGGCTGAGATTGCGGATAAGGTGCGCCGTATGGCCGGTGAGGAGGCGTAAGAGGCGGCGGTGAAACTTAACCTCAAATTGCTCGGCAACGACCTGGGGGAGATCGACACTTCGCCCGTAGAGGAGTACCTGCGCAGCCTGCCCCAGCTTATACGCGCATTCAGTATCGCCCTGTTCCACCCGAGAGTCTCCGGATGGATGAAGCTCTACGCCATCTCGGGCATCATTTATTTCTTCTCCCCCCTGGACATTGTGCCTGACTTCATCACCGGCGTCGGGTTCCTGGACGATGCCATCTATATGCTGTTGATAATGCAGGCATTTCTGCGGCGGACTGACCGCGAGGTGCTGGCGGAGATTCTGGGCGGAGCGGCGGAGAAATCAGTCTTTTTCAACGTGAAAGACGGACTTGACGCGTTCCGCCGCACTTTCGGAGACCTGTACGACCGGGTCTCCGGCGCGTTCAAAGTGGCAATTGACCGGGAAACCGCTTCCGCCAAGGCTGACACCAACGCCGCGGGCGAGGCAACTGGAGAGGATGTCACCGGAGGATAAACCCGGCCCTTTGCGCATAGTGTTCTGGAGTTCGACCGAGTTCGGGCTGCCGACACTGGCGTACTTGCTGCACAGCGCCGAGTGCGAAGTTCCGCTCATCATCACGAAGGCGCCCGCTCCCGCCGGCCGGAAGCACGAGTTGACGCCCACGCCGATATCCACTTACGCCCGCGCCAATGCCCCCGGCGTGAAGATTGCCGAACCGGAGAAGCTGGCGCACAACGATGCGCTGAAAGAGAGAATAGAGGACTGCCAGCCGGACGCTTACGTCCTCGCGAGCTTCGGGATGATATTGCCCGAGAGCTACCTGAAGCTGGTGGAGCATCCGCTTTGCCTGCATCCCAGCAAGCTGCCGGACCTCCGGGGGCCCTCGCCCATCCGCGAGGCGCTCAAGCGCGGCCACCATGCAACCGCCATCAGCGTGATGAAGATGGTGCGCCAGATGGACGCGGGCCCGGTCATGATAGTGCGATCACTGCAGATTGACCCGGACGACGACTTCGAGACGCTGCGCGAGAAGCTGGCGAAGCTGGCGGTGCAGTGCACTTATTCGGCCATACGCGCCATCCAGAAAGGCGAGGCCCAATACGAGCCGCAGGATGAGGCAGCCGCCACCTACACCTCGCTTATCAAGCCTAGCGACACCTCTATTGACTTCGCCCGGAAGGCCGAGGACATCGTCAACCTCGTCCGCGCTTTCTCCCCGGACATCGGCGCAGTCTGCCTGATGCAGGACGGCAAGCGGCTGAAGATCCTGCGGGCGTCAGTAAGGCAGCAGGAGATTGCCGGCGCGGTGCCCGGCACGGTGCTGTCGGTGCGCAAGCACTCGTTTGAGGTGGCCTGCGGCGACGAAAACGTGCTGGTGGTGCACGAGCTTCAACCGGAAGGCAAGCGCAGAATGTCGGCACAGGAGTTCCTGGCCGGCCGCAACATCATCATCGGCGATGTGCTGCAAGAAGTGGATGAGGCTGAGGAAGCAAGCGAGCATCTGCCGCAGGAATAGACCCTTAGCTTTCACCGCACTACGCCTGCCATAACGACCCCATGGCCTGGTGGTTACCCTTGACCGCAGCCACGCACGGGACTATACTGAGGATGCGGGGTGGAGCGGCAGGTAGCTCGCCAGGCTCATAACCTGGAGGTCGCAGGTTCGAATCCTGCCCCCGCAACTCTGGGCTACGCCCAGGCTACTGCTTGCACGCTAATCACAGCCTTACCCGAGCTTGAACGTGCTCGCGCCGACGCCGATTATGTCGCCGGGAGCGACCGTGCTTTCGGCGATGCGGGCGCCCTGGACGAAGGTGCCGTTGGTGCTGCCGGCGTCGGTTATCCTCACCGCATCGTCCCCCCAGGTGACCACGCAGTGGTTGCGGGAAATCTGCTGGTCGTCGGCGAGGATGATGTCGCCTTCAACGCGTCCGACGCGGTTCTCGCCCTTCTTCAGCGGGAAGCGCCGGCCCAGGTAGGGGCCGCCCACGCCAATGAGCGCCAGCTCGCCGGGCTTGGATTCAGTGGCGGGCGCTTGAGCCGAAGGCTGCGCCTTGGGGGTGGGCTCGCGCGGCGCCGGGGCCGGACCCCGGCCGTCGCGCACGGCCGCGACCTTATGCGCCTGCACCTTGTCCATCACCAACCGTCCGACAATGATGAAAAGATAGAACGCCGCGAGGGCAAACGCAATGATGAACGCTACTAATGCCAGTGCCATTGGCGTGGCTTCCAGGTGCGGCGCGTCCATGATGAAAATGAAGCGGAAGCCCGCCGCCATTCCGACGACGGTTGCCAGCGCGCCCAGCGCGCGGAGGTAGTGCGAATCCGCCACTTCGGCGATGAGGATTACGAGAAAGGCGGCGATGATGAAGGAGTAAACCGCCAGCGCGTCCAAGAGGCCCTGAGTTTCGAGCTTGGCAAGGGACTGCGCCAGATAGATGTAGCCCGCCGCGCCCAGCGCAAGGAAGAGCGCGAATTCCAGCAGCCGCAGCAGCGGCTTGTTGTAGAACAGGTTTGAAGCTCCTCCGGCTGGCAGCATCAGCTTTCAGGTGCGCAGGCCGCCGCGCTACTCCAAGGTGACGGTTACCATATTGCTATTGGCCCGGAAGCCTTCGCCGATAACCGGGTCAACCGCCTCCGGCGGGAATACCGCCGTAACGAACGCCTCGAATCCGGCCTGCAGCCCCGCGTCAGTGGTAATCAGCCAGCCCTCTTCGGTGTTCATGATGAAGCTACCGGCTTCGTACACCGGCGGCGGGCCGGGGCTAAGCTGCGGACGGCCGATGGCCCAGCTCACATAGGGCGTGAGGTCTATCTCGAGGGTGTCGTCGGTTACCGCGTCGTTGTCGTCAAAGATGCCGATGGCCTCAAAGTCAACCATCGTGCCTTTGGGCACGGAGACGTCCGCGGGGTCGGCCTGGCCTTCCACGCGGAGAATTATGTCGGTGATGGCGTAAACCGGTAGCGTGATGGAGGCGGAGGCGGTGAAGTCGCCCTCCTGGTATGCGGTAATGATGACCACGCCGATATCCAGACCGGTCACCAGGCCCTTGTTGAGGTCCCGATCGTTGCCCACGGTGGCGCTGCCGGTGCCGCTTTCAATGTACCAGACCACCAGGTTGGTCACGTCAACCGGCTCTTCCTTGCCCTCAACCATCGCCATCGCGGTCAGCTGCATGGCGGAACGGGCGAAGGGCTGCTCGTTGCCGACGACGGCGTCAATGGCCTCCTCGGTGATGACCAGCCATGGGTCAACGCCCGCCGGCGGCTCCAACTCCATAGAGACGATATCGGTGATGCCCTCATAGGAAAGCGTGTTGAAGGAAAGCTGGCCGTCATTGCCGTCCTTGTCCACCGGAACTGCGCGGAAGTACCACACCCCTTCAATGGGGTCGGTCTGGAAGCTGTACTGCAGCGGGCCGTCGGTCGGCACCGGACTGGGGTTAACCTCACTGCGGGCAATTGTTGGGTCTTCCGGCGTCGGGTCGTTCGCGTACAGGCTGAAATCGCCGGTCGGCCCCTCGCGCACTTCCACGTCGTAGCCCACCAGGTTCTGCTGGAAATGCACGGCTATCGGCGTGATGTCGGATATCTTCACCGAGCCGTCGTTGTCGTAGTCCGCCAGCAGAATGGCGTTGTTCTGCTCTTCGGTCGCTCCGCTGCCAACCTCGCGGCTGAAATTAACCGCAATAGGCGTGATGTCGGCGATGTTCACCGTGCCGTTGTTGTCACCGTCGCCGCGGTTCAGCTCGGACCATTCAATGGTCACGACGTTGTTGGCGTCAATGCTGCCGGTGAGGATGACCGCGTTCTCCGAGCCCTGCGGCGCCTTGCAGACGCTCTTGGAGACCGCGGCCGGGCCCGGGGCGAACTCCACCTTGAACAGCTCCGCGTCGCCGTACACGCCTTCGCGCACATCGCCATTAATGATCGCCGCGCCCATATGCACCGCGCCGCCGCGCACCAGCACCAGCGACAACGCATCGTCCTCGCCCAGCCCGCCGGCGTACTCGGCGAACTGCACATGCAGCTCCGCCGTGGGGTACAGCAGCTCTACGGCGCAGGCTTTGAGGTCCTGCGCGCCGCGGGCCATCACGCTGACGCTGTAGCCGCCGGTCGCCGGATTGAACGAGTGCTCCACCACGAACGGAGTGACCCCGCCGACGAAGACGCTGCCCACGTCGCTGAGGACGAAGGAGGGCGATTTCGCGCTGGGGGCCGTGTCCGGCGTGCTGGTAACCGCGCCGCTGCCGGTGCAGCCCGCGATGAGTAATGCAATCAGAATAAACGCAACGCTGGTGAGCCTTTTCATGGATTAAACCCCGACCCGATAATCAGATTCAATCACACTATTTTACCACGAAACGCTCGCTCTCAGGCACGCGCGCGTCTGGGCGGGGCGGGGCTATGTATCCTCCAACTGGGCAGCGTTATCTCAACAGGGCGATATCCGTGCGGAAGTGGGCGCCGGTGAAGTGGAGGTTGCCCACGGCCTCGTAGGCCAGGCGCCGCGCCTCGGAGAGGTCACCGCCACGCGCGGTGACCGCGAGAACGCGGCCGCCGGTGGCCAACAGCACCTCGCGCTCTTCGCCGCCAACCTGCTCTGTCGAATGGCTCACGCCCGCGAAGAATACGTTCACGCGGGGAAGCTGGCGGTAGATGGAGCCGTTGGTGTACGGATGCGCGGGCTCGTTGAAGCGGTCAATGCGCTCCAGGCCTTCAATCGGCGCGGGCTCGGACTTGCCATACGGGTAGTTGGCGGTCGCCATCACCACGGTCACGGTGGCTTCACCGCTGAAGGAGCACTTGATACGGTCGAGCGTTCGGCTTTCCGCCGCCGCCAACACATCCAGCAGGTCGCACTGCAGCAGGGGCAGCATCGCCTGCGCTTCCGGGTCGCCGAAGCGCACGTTGAACTCAAGCAGCTTCAGCCCATCGGCGGTGACCATCACTCCGAAGTACACTACGCCGCGGTAGTCAAGTCCGTCCTTACGGCAGCCCTCCACGAACGGCTGGAGGATGCGCTCGTTCCACTCCTGCATCACCTCGGGAGTCGCGTAGGGCGAGGGGCACATGCAGCCCATGCCGCCCGTGTTGGGGCCCTCGTTGCCGTCCAGCAGGCGCTTGTAATCGGAGCAGGTGGGGAAGGGAAACGCGGTTTCGCCGTCAAACAGGCAGAAGAACGAGATCTCCGGGCCCTCCAGGTACTCTTCAATGAGCGCTTTGCGGCCGGCACCGGAGTGCTTGCCTTCCACCATCAACTCGTGCAGCGCTTTCTCCGCTTCGCCCAACTCGCGGCAGATTATCACTCCCTTGCCCGCGGCCAGGCCGTCGGCCTTGATGACCACCGGCGCGCCGACTTCGGCGAGATAAGCCTTGGCCTGCTCGTAGCCGGTGAAGACCTCCGCGCGGCCGGTGGGCAGCCCGTGGCGCCGCATAAACTCCTTGGCAAAGCTCTTTTCCGCTTCCAGCCGAGCGGCTTCGCGGCTGGGGCCAAACACGCGCAGGCCCTTGGCGCGGAAAGTATCCACGATGCCCGCTGCCAGCGGTGCCTCGGGGCCGACCACGGTGAGCGTGATGTTCTCGCGCTGGGCCAGCGCCAGCAGGCCGTCAATATCCCCGGCCCCGACCTCGCCGTAAAGAACGCGGTCGCGGCCGAACGGATCCTGCACGCCGTAGTTCGGCGGCGTTATCACCAGCCGGGTCACCTTGGGAGAAACGAGAAGCGAGCTTGCCAGCGCACACTCGCGTCCACCATTGCCGATTACCAGAACTCGCAAAGACAATACCTCCGCATTATCCGGGGAATCCCTTTACCCAAAGTCAACGGACACATCCTCACCCGTGTACGGCTCAAACCGCAAGTACGGAAGAAGATAGGTTAGCATCACGAAGGCCGTCGGGCCATTGCGGTGCTTGGCGATGTTGATCTCCACCTTGGAGCCCAAAGGGGTGCCGAAGGTCTCGCCCTTCTGCTTCTCGTAGTAATCCTCGCGGTACATCAGCATCACCACGTCCGCGTCCTGCTCAATGCTGCCGCTTTCGCGCAGGTCGGAGAGGATGGGCCGCCGGGACTGGCGGTGCTCCACCTGGCGCGAAAGCTGGGAGCACGCGATGATGGGGATATTCAGCTCGCGGGCAATCTGTTTGAGCCCGCGCGAAATCTCCGAAACTTCCTGCACCCGGCCCAGATCGCTGCCCGGGCGCATGCCCTCCATCAGCTGGAGGTAGTCCAGCATGATTATGTCAACCTTCTGCTGGCTGAACAACCGCCGGCAGCGGTTGCGCAGGGCGCGGATGTTCAGCGTGGAAGTGTCATCAATGTAGATTGGCAGGTTCGCCAGATCCTGGTACGCATCGGACAGCCGCGTGAGTTCACTCTCGCTGAAGTCGCCCTGGTCAATGCGGTCGGAGGGAATCTGGGTGGACATTGCCAGCAGGCGCATCGCCAGCTGCTCCTTGCCCATTTCCAGAGAGAAGATGCCCACGCGCTTCCCCGCTTGCGCCATCCTGTAGGCGAAGTTCATCACCAGCGCCGTTTTACCCACGCCGGGGCGCGCGGCGACGATGACAAGGTCGCCTTTCTTCAGGCCGCCCAGCACCTTGTCCAGGTCGCGATAGCCGGTGGGGATGCCGCGCGACTTCTTGAGGGTGGTGCGGACCGTGCCGTCCGGGTCGGTGATCTCCTGGGTCTCATAGCTGTCCAGGAAGTTGCGGATGGCCGAGTCAAGGTCGGCGAAACGGCCGCCCGCCATCCCCTGGTCAATCTGGAGTATCTTGCGCTCAGCGGCGTCCAGCAGCTCCTGCACGTCCTGCCCCTGCTCGTAGGCGCGCTTGATGATATCGTTGCACTGGGAAATGAGACTGCGCAGCAGGTACTTCTCGTGCAGCAGCAGGGAGTGGGTCTCTATC
>Ga0315542_1002353_pt1 | contig 11549 bp, 10 predicted proteins | sample SalMarSW160120MG_FD_202541 | JGI IMG/M metagenome (GOLD analysis project Ga0315542, IMG submission 202541) | Salt marsh sediment microbial communities from the Plum Island Ecosystem LTER, Massachusetts, United States - Salt Marsh Sediment SW1601-20 ... | reverse complement strand
GCCAACTGGGGGCAGATGGGCTCGGCTGCTTCACCGGCGCTACCGGCCTCGATATGTCTGGGCAGATGATCCTTCGGCCACTGGGACATGTCCCAGTTCTGGCAGAAGCTGCAGCGCAGGTTGCAGCCCACGGTGGAAATGGAATAGGCCCGGGAGCCGGGATGGAAATGGAACAGCGGCTTCTTTTCGATGGGGTTGACTTCCCGGGCGGCCACCTTGTCGTAGACCAGGGTGTACAGCTTTCCGTGGTGGTTGTAGCGCACCGCGCAGGCGCCCCGCGCTCCGTCCGGAATACGGCAGTCGTGGGGACAGAGAGTGCACAGGACCCGGCCATCGGCAAGGGGTTCATAGAACCGGGCCTCATGCAGTTCGCTCACGACAACCATCCCCCTTGCACCGTCCATGAACACCGGACCCACAATAGCCTGAGCATAGAGTGCGGCCCCCCGTCGTCAAGGCCACCCCCCGCCCTCTGCACTCACCGGCCCACGCGCTGTCGCCTATAGTGCTCATTAGGCATCAGACAGCGGCAAGGCCGTCGCCGTGATCGTAGGTTGGGCTGAGCGACGCGAAGCCCAACAGACCAAGGTATGGCCCGCCCGCTGAACCTGACGCCGCGGAAGCGCGCCGAACGCAGCAATCGTAGGTTGGGCCGAGCAACGCGAAGCCCAACAGACCACGGTGCGGCCCGCCTGCTGAACCAGACACTGCGGAGGGGCGCCGAACGCAGCAGGCCAGGACACGGAGCGCACGCTCAAGTTCGCCTACGTGGTGTGCCAACCAACAGCGGAACAACGACTCGCACACGCCGGGGCCGCCTTGTCCGCACCCGGCCGGGAGGAACGACGACATGACGGCCAAGCAGATCCGCTTCAGTGACGATGCCCGGGAACGCATGGCGCGGGGAGCGGTAATCCTCGCCCGGGCGGTCAAGGCCACCCTGGGACCGCGGGGTCGCAACGTGGTCATCCAGAAACCCTTCGGCGCTCCAGCGGTGACCAAGGACGGTGTCTCGGTGGCCAAGGAGATCGAGCTGGAAGAGCCCTTCGAGAACATGGGCGCCCAGATGGTGCGGGAGGTCGCCGCCCACACCTCCGATGCGGCGGGCGACGGCACCACCACCGCCACGGTGCTGGCCGAATCCATGTTGGTGGAAGGACTCAAGGCCGTCGTAGCAGGCATGAACCCCATGGATCTCAAACGGGGCATCGACAAGGCGGTGGATGCGGCGGTGACACAGCTCGAACAGATCGCCACTCCGTGCGATACGGGAAAGGCGATCGCGCAGGTGGGCACCATCTCGGCCAACGGAGACGAAGACATCGGCCGGCTGATCGCCGACGCCATGGACAAGGTGGGCAAGGAAGGGGTGATCACGGTGGAGGAAGGCTCCGGCCTGGTCAACGAGCTGCAGGTGGTGGAAGGCATGCAGTTCGACCGGGGCTACCTGTCCCCCTACTTCATCAACAAGCCCGACGACCGCAGCGCCGAACTGGAGGACGCCCTGGTGCTGCTGCACGACCGCAAGCTGTCCAACATCCGCGAGCTGCTGCCGCTGCTGGAGTCGGTGGCCAAGGCCGGCAAGCCCCTGCTGGTGGTGGCCGAGGATGTGGAGGGCGAGGCCCTGGCCACCCTGGTGGTCAATGCCCTGCGGGGCATCATCAAGGTGGCGGCCGTGAAGGCGCCCGGCTTCGGCGACCGACGCAAGGCCCTGCTGGAGGACCTGGCGGTGATCACCGGCGGCACGGTGATCGCCGAGGAGGCGGGACTGAGCCTGGAGAAGGCCACCCTGGATGACCTGGGATCGGCCCGCAAGGTGGTGGTGACCAAAGACGACACCACGCTCATCGGCGGCGCCGGCGACCCCAAGGCCATCGAAGGCCGGCTTGCCCAGCTGCGCCGGGAAGTGGACGAGGTGAGCTCGGACTACGACCGGGAGAAGCTGCAGGAACGCATCGCCAAGCTGGCCGGCGGCGTCGCCGTCCTGAAGGTGGGGGCGCCCACCGAAGTGGCCATGAAGGAGAAGAAGGACCGGGTGGAAGACGCCGTACATGCCACCCGGGCGGCGGTGGAGGAAGGCGTGGTGGCCGGCGGCGGCGTCGCGCTCGTGCGTGTCCGACACGCCATCCGCACGGCCGGTCTGATCGGCGCCAACCACGATCAGGACATCGGCATCGGCATCGTGCTGCGGGCCATGGAACAGCCCCTGCGGGAGATCGTCGCCAACGCGGGCCTGGAACCGTCGGTGGTGTTGCATGAGGTGGAGGAGCACACCGGCAGCTACGGCTTCGATGCCCAGAGCCAGAGCTATGGCGACATGATGGAGACAGGCATTCTGGACCCCACCAAGGTGGTGCGGGTGGCCCTGCAGAACGCCGCCTCCATCGCCGGACTGATGATCACCACCGAGGCCATGATCGCCGAGCGGCCCGGCAAGGAGCCGGACGGGCCCGGCGCCGAGGAGATGGGCCTGATGTAGGCCGCGCACACGGGAAACGCTTCTCTTCGGTGCGGCCGCAGGCCCGCAGCAGCCCTGCCTCGCCCGCTTCGGGTAGACTGGTGCGAATGCAGGCCTCCCACGCGATCGCCCCGTGAAGGATACCCCCGCCCTCCCTATCGACGCCGTACTACCCCAGTTGCGCCGGGCCCTGGCCGGTGACGGCAATGTCGTCCTGCAGGCCCCGCCCGGGGCGGGCAAGACCACCCGCGTGCCCCTGGCGCTGCTGGCCGAACCGTGGCTGGCGGACCGCAAGATCGTGATGCTGGAGCCGCGGCGTCTGGCCGCCCGGGCCGCTGCCCGCTACATGGCACAGGCGCTGGGCGAAGCAGTGGGAGACACCGTGGGCTACCGGGTCCGCCTGGACACCCGGGTCGGTCCGCGCACCCGTATCGAAGTGGTCACCGAAGGGGTCCTCACCCGCCTCCTGCAGGCCGACCCCGAGCTGACCGGCGTCGGCCTGGTGATCTTCGATGAATTCCACGAACGCAGCCTGCAGGCCGATCTGGGACTGGCCCTGTGCCGCGAGACCCAGCAGGCGCTGCGCGAGGACCTGCGGCTGCTGGTCATGTCGGCCACCATGGACGCCGCGCCGGTGGCCGCCCTGCTGGGTAACGCAACGGTCGTCGCCAGCGAGGGACGCGCCTGGCCCGTGGACATACGCTACGCGCCCCCGGGGGACGACGACATCCCCGCGCACACAGTGCAGGTGATCCGCCGGGCACTGGCCGAAGAAGCCGGCAGCGTGCTGGTGTTCCTGCCGGGCGTCGCGGAGATCAACCGCGTGAGCCGCCGGCTGCAGGAGGCCCCGGCGGGCGACGATGTCGACGTAACGCCGCTGTACGGCGACCTGTCGGCCGATCAGCAGGAGCGGGCCATCCTCCCCACCCCTGCGGGCCGGCGCAAAGTGGTACTGGCCACCAACATCGCCGAGACCAGCCTGACCATCGAGGGCATCCGCATCGTGGTGGACAGCGGTCTGGCACGGGTCGCGCGCTTCGAGCCGCGCGTGGCCATGACCCGCCTGCATACCGTGGCAGTGTCCCAGGCCGCGGCCGCCCAGCGCTGCGGCCGGGCGGGCCGCCTGGAGCCGGGCGTCTGCTACCGGCTGTGGAGCGAGTCCCGCCAGCGCGCCCTGGCGCCGTTCGACATCCCCGAAATGCTGCAGGCCGACCTGGCACCCCTGGCCCTGGAACTGGCCCGCTGGGGTGTGGCCGATCCGGCCGCGCTGGCGTGGCTGGACCCGCCGCCGTCGGCCGCCTACGGACGTGCCCGTGACCTGCTAGAGGAACTGGGCGCGCTGGATGGCACCGGGCGTATCACCGCCCACGGCCGGCGCATGGCGGAGCTGGCCATGCATCCGCGCCTGGCTCATATGGTGCTGATCGCGCAAGCGCTGCATCGCGGCGCCCTGGGCTGCGAGCTGGCGGCCCTGCTCAGCGAGCGTGACCCGTTGAGCGGGCGCGAGCGCGGTGCCGACCTGCGCGCACGGCTGGATATATTGCGCAGCTCTGATACCCCCCTCGGCGACGGCGGCGCGGCGGCGCGGGCCATCCTGCGGCGGGTGCGAAAGGCGGCTGCCCAGTGGCAGCGCCAGCTCAAACTGGCACCGCCGCCGGACGACGGCGCCGACCTGGCGGACGCCGGGCTGCTGCTGGCGTTCGCCTATCCGGACCGCATCGCCCAGCGTCGTCCGGGCGGCGACGGCCGGTTCCTGCTGGCCGGCGGCCGCGGCGCCTGGCTGCCGGTGTCCGAACCCCTGGCAGCCAGCGACTACCTGGTTGCTGCCCATCTGGACGCCGGCGCCCGCGAGGCACGTATATTCCTGGCCGCCCCCGTCAGGCGCGAACAACTGCTGGCGCATTTCGACGAACATATCCGGGACGCGGCGTTCATCGCCTGGGACAGCCGCGAGCAGGCCGTCGCCGCCCGCCGGGAACGGCGCCTGGGCCAACTGGTACTCACCGCCGAACGCCTGGAGAAACCGGACCCGGACAGGGTCGCAGAGGCGCTGATCCAAGGCGTTCGAGACCTGGGCCTGGCCGCACTGCCATGGACGGACACGCTACGGCGGTGGCGGCAACGGGTGCAGTTCCTGCACGAACTGGATGAAGCCCAGTGGCCGGACCTGTCCGACCGGGCGCTGCTGGACGGCCTCGACCAGTGGCTGGCGCCCTTTGTCGGAGGCATGACCCGCGCCGGGCACCTGGGCCGACTCGACCTGGCCGGCGCCCTGCAATCCCTGTTGCCCTGGGACCGCCGTCATGCCCTGGATGAACTGGCCCCCACTCACATCACCGTCCCCAGCGGTTCGCGCATTCCGGTGGACTACAGCGGCGAAACCCCGGTGCTGGCCGTGCGCCTGCAGGAAATGTTCGGTGCCACCGAGACGCCGCGGGTGGCGTCGGGCCGCGTGCCTGTGCTGCTGCACCTGCTATCCCCCGCCGGGCGGCCGGTGCAGGTCACCCGGGATCTGGCCAGCTTCTGGGCGGGTGCCTACCAGGACGTGAAGAAGGACTTGAAGGGCCGTTACCCGAAACACCACTGGCCCGACGATCCCCTGCAGGCGGAACCCACCCGACGGACAAAGCGCCGGTCCTGAGGTGCCGCCGGCGCGCCCACCGCCCGCCGGGCAACCCGGCCGCGGTGGGCCGCATAAGTGAATAGGCATGCTACAAGCCATTATATTCAACAACTTAAATGGATCGCGTCCGGACTGGGCCGGCCGGTAGGGACAAAGATGCCTCAAAAGGCTATCATTTGCCGCCGAACCCGGTGGAACTGACAACGCGCCAGGGAACATGCTGGCCGGCGGTTCGAACCGACGCAGGACAAACCCACGACCGTTGAGACGGACCCGTTCGGGCCGATACCGCCCAAGAGGCGGCCGGCCCCTCTGCGCCGCGCACCGGCAAGGACTGCGCGGACCGTGCAATGCAGTGAGAACAATAAGGAGGCGCCGTGGAACGGCTACTGAAATCCTGGACCGAACTAGCAGGCATTGAGTTCAGCCCGGTGAGCCACACCGAGCGCATCGTCTCGGGTGTGGGCGGCTTTCTCGGCATTCTGGGCGTGTTCGTCCTGAGCCGCTCCGTGGTGGGCCCGGTGGGCGCCTGGTTCCTGGTGGCGTCCATGGGCGCCTCCGCGGTGCTGCTGTTCGCCGTGCCCCATGGTCAGCTTTCCCAGCCCTGGTCGGTGATCGGCGGTCATCTGATCTCCTCCATCATCGGCGTAACCTGCGCCAAACTGCTACATGTGGAGTTCGTCGCTGCGGCGGCAGCGGTGGGTCTGGCCATTTCCGCCATGCACTATCTGCGCTGCATCCATCCGCCGGGCGGCGCCACCGCGCTGGTGGCGGTGGTGGGCGGTGCCTCCACCCATGCGTTGGGCTACGAGTACGTGCTGACGCCGGTGATGCTCAACGCCTTCGTGATTCTCGGGGTCGGCATCGGCTTCAACTATCTGTTCCACTGGCGCCGCTATCCCGCCGCCCTGGCCAACGGCGAGGACGAAGAGGAAGACGAGTATCCGGGCGACGAGTTCGGCCCGGTATCCCACCAGGACTTCGTCTATGCGCTGGGCAAGATCGACTCGTTCATCGATGTCTCCGAGCACGATCTGCTGAGGATCTACTCCCTGGCCACCGGCCAGGCCCGCACCCGCCATCTGCATGCCGACCAGATTCTGCCGAACCGCTGCTACAGCAACGGCGAGTTCGGGGACAGCTGGAGCGTGCGCCACATCATCGACGAGTCCCCCAGCGCCGATCCGGACCGGGACATGGTGATCTACAAGGTGGTGGCTGGTCTGGGGCGGCGCACGACGGGTGTCGCCACCCGTTCGGACTTCGCCCATTGGGCACGCCACGAGGTCATGCGCGACGAGGACAACTGGAAGCGGGTCACGACAACGGCCGCCGACCACGCCCGGCCCGCCCGGGCGAGCGAGGCCGACGCAGCACTCGAATCGGCCCATCCGGTCAGCGGGGAGTAAGGGACGGCGCAACAGGAGGGCTCCACAGGGTCTGGTGCTGGGGGCGGGAACGGCAGGCACAATGGCCAGGTGTTTCCTGGCGTCTCCCGTTGCTCAGTTGAACTCACGGCCACCAGCGGTTCGCTCTCCCCGCAAGCCACGCGCCTACCGCTTCGCCAGGCGATGCTCCATGCGCCGCGCTGCCGGCACACCTCGCAAACGCCTTGGCACCACCCGATTCAGTCCGCGCAAGACCGAAACCAGCGTCCGGTATGACAGGCGCACCGGCGCGCTGCGCCGAAATCCATAGCGGGCGGCAAGTGCATCGGGCAGCAGCATGGCCGCCGCCACATAATTGGCCGGTGCCAGCAGGCGCGTAAACCAGGTTCCCCGCAGCAGACTGTCGCAAATGTCCCGGGCGGTGGCGGTGACCACCAGCCGATCGGCGCCATAGGCCGCGTCCATCCAGCGGGCGAAATCCGGCCATGTCTGCGGATACCGGTCGCGGGGCACGCCGAAAAGCTGTCCGAACAGCTTGGAATCCTGATACAGACCTTCCTTTTCCTCGCCCGACAGGGGTTCCACAAACGCTTCATAGGCGACCACCGAAGAATCCAGCAAGGTCGCCGCCACCCAGAACAGCAACTCGGGGGCGTTGGCGCTGTAGGCCGGATCCATGCCAGCCGGCAACGGGTCCCGCACCCTGCCCTGCACACGGCGGTGGATGCCATGGACCTTGAGGGCGGCCGCAATGGCCTCATCGCGCGTCCCGAACACCATGGCGTAGACAGCGGAGAAGGTGCGGATGCCCCGCCCCAGGGGATCCTCCCGATACCGACTGTGGTCGGCCACGCCCTGGGCGACCTTGGGGTGGGCCACCTGCATGAGCAGCGCCCGCATGCCCGCCACCAGCAAGACCGGTTCGCGGGCGACGCGCCAGAACACAGAGTGGGGATCGAAGAAGCTGTGCCGGGCCGGGACGCTCGCACCCAGCGCCTCCAGATAGCGGTGGAACTGCTGATCGTCTTGCTCGGACATGGTGGAGAGCGTAGTACTCGGGAAAGTTTGGCGGCCGTCGCCTCGCCGCCGTCGCAGCCGGTGTGCGGCGGCCACCGCCGCGTTCGGCCGGTGCCGCAGACGCCTTTGTCGGAACTCAGGGGTTGTGGCGTTCGGTGTCCGACACCCGGGCCAGCAGGGCCTTGCGCAGTTCACGCAGGCGGGCCTTGACCCGCGCCTCGTTCTTGGGGCCCATGCGAATCAGTATCTTCTGGCCGGACGAAAGCGCTTCCAGTTTGGGGTCGGCGAACTTGTAGAGCACGTTGGGCTGCACCAGCTTGATCGGGCCTTTGACCTCCGGCGTGGCCAGCAGATTGTCGATGGCCTCGATCACCCGGTCATTGAAGTAGCCGTTGGGGTAGCCCAGATCCCGGTAGGCCTCCTGCAACAACGGATAGAAGCGCAGGTATACCGACACCAGGTCTTTGATGTTCACGTCCTCCAGCAGACGGACGTAGGGAGTGTAGCGTCGGTAGTTGTCCGGACTGAGGGTGTAATCGCCCGCTTCGCCGTTTACGAGAAAACGCCCCGCCACCGGTTTGGTGGGCATGTACCGCTGCGGCAGTTTGGCCCGCGGCAGGTCATCCACTGTCACGGCCACATGGCGGGCGATGGATTTCAATCGAAACAGCGACTCGATCGCCTTGTGCCCGAACAGCTCGGACAACGCCTGCTCCAACGTTTTGTCGCTGTTGTCCAGGGCCGGCAGCGGTTTGCCCCCGGACGTCGGATGGCCGGCATTGTTGCCACCGTTGCTTTGCCCGGTCTTTGGCAATGGATAGCGCACCAGCGGCGAAGGCGATTCCTTGCCGGGACCGGCGGTTGGAACGGCGGGCGCCGCTACCGGGGCTTTCTCGGCGGAAGGCGGCGGTGGCGGAGGAGCCTGTTGTTCACCGAGGCGGGAGTGATAGAACAGCGCAGCGGCCCCCACCAGCACCGCAAGCACGATCAGCCACGGAATATGCTTCTTCATAGGCACTCTGTCAGCGCAATCACGGTACCGTTCCCTTCGCCCGTCGAACCCGCACCGTCCGGGAAATCGGACAAGGTCCTATGATAGCAAGAAAACAAGACCCCGCCGGTGGCGGCATCGGCGGACACCGGCGTTCTCAGCTTAGACAGTCTCACCCGGCGGCAGGCTTGCCCGACCCCAGCCTGGTCGCGACGACGACCTGGGATGGAACACCCCATGCGACGTGGACCCGCTGGTAGTCCACCTGCCAGTGGTCGGCGTCGATGAACTCCAGCAGCTGCACCGGCCGGCAACCGCCCACCCGGGCGGGATCCCGTCGATGAATGCGGTTCCACAGCCCAACCACGGCGCGGGACGGTACGGTGCAGCCATGGGTGAGGCTCAACAGGCACAGACGCCCGTCGGGGCGCAGCAGCCGATGGGCTTCGGCCAACGCGGCGGTGATATCCGGCGGCGCCAGCAGGTCCAGCACATAGTTGGCGACGAACCGGTCGAACGAGCCATCGGGCCACGGAAAATGCAGGTCCCCGTCGCTGAGCTGGACGCGGGCCCGGTCCGCAAAGCGGGCCACCCGCGCTCGCGCCAGATCCACCATGGTCCCACTCAGGTCCACCCCCACATAGGAGGCGACGGGCGACAGTACGTCCTCGAGCAGTCGGGCAGCGAAAGCGCCGGTGCCGCAGCCCAGCTCGAACACCGACTGGGTCCGTTCGAAGTCCCCGTGAGCGATCAGATCGCGCAGCGCCGGCCCCTCGTAGAACCACTGCCAATCCTGCTTGCGGCCGAAGCGATCGTAAAACGCACGCACCTGATCCGTTGTCAGAAATCCTGCGGCCATCTCTTCTCCTGCAAGACGGAGGAAGGCGCCGCCCCCCATGTGCCCGCTGCGTGGCTGGCGCTCGGCGATCGCGGGAAGGGCCGTCCGTGCGGCTTTCGGCCACTCACGTCGGAGGGCCGTCGAACCGGAAACCCCCAAGGCGGCCGCATCAACCGGCCAGCGCGCTTGCGACGCCGGGCCTGGACTGCATTGTCTCGGACCAGCGATCGATGTTGGGGAAACGCGTCAGAGGAATGTCCGCGAAGTCCTCCAGCATCAGCATCCAGGGCAGCAGCGCGAAATCCGCGATCGAACAGCTGCCGGCCAGATACTCGCCACCATCGAGTTGTCCGTCGATCACCGACGCCGCGTCTGTCAGCCGATGTCGCCCGGCCTGGGCCATGGCGTCACCCGCATCCTCCGGTGCATACATTAGGTGATAGAGGTTCACCAGCACCGGACCGACGGTGGCGGCCTCGTACAACAGCCATTTGAAGACATGGGCGCGGTCAGGTTGCGTCGTCGGCAGAAACCGTCCGCTCTTTTCCGCCAGGTAGATCAGCATGGCGCCCGTTTCGAACACTTGGGCACCGGTTTCGCTGTCGGTAAGGGCGGGCACGGTGCCGGCGGGATTGAGAGCCAGATATTCCGGACGCCGATTGGCGCCCTCATGGAGATCCACCAGTACGGGCTCGTAAGCCAGGCCGGTCTCGGCCAGCATGATGCGGATCTTCTGCCCGTTGGGACTGGACGCGGTGGTATACAGCGTGATCATCGTACCCTCCCTCGCATGAACACCGGCCCGGCACGCCGGCAGTGGTTTCTTTTCGTTGGTCGTCGGCACGGCAGCTGCAGCGCACCGGATTGTTGTCAGGACAGTGGACACACCGGCGATGACCACTTCGCTTACCGACCCGCGCCGGGCCAGTCGGCGCAAGCCGTGCCTGAGCGCCTGTGGAGGATACCAGCACCGGCTACCGGGACGTGAAGCCGTCCCTCAGCCACTCCCGCCGGACGACAGCCACATCGAGCAGCTCCTCGCGAAGGGCTCGGCCCGCCAGGTAACAGCGCATGTGGATCTCCCGGGAAGTTCGTGCTGAGTGGTACAGATCGGGGGCTCGCCCGCCGGCCGGATTGGCGCGTGATGAAAGCGACGACGAGGCGCCAACCACATTCAGTCCGGCGGCCTTGCACCATCCTCGAAAAGCCTTCGGCGCTGCGTCTGATATTGCCGGTAACCGAGCGGCGTCTCGATGCGCTGACCAGGCGGCGGCGGATGCCTGAGCTGTTCGCGCGCCTGCAGAGCCGCGTACATGTTGGGGTAGAAGCGCTCCATCTGCGCACAGCCCGCCAGCACGCCGGCCGCCATGGCGACCCACAGGCCGGCAGTTACGATGCCACGCTTCATGCCGGTCGTCCTCCGCAGTTCAGTGAGCGTGCCGAACGCGGGGCTCGACCGGCGCCGCGCCCAGGGATCACGCTGTCGGCTGCACAGACCAGTGTAAGTCCGGCCCGGACCGCAGGAAAGGCGGCGCAAAAGCCCGCCGCGCGGTTGACGCTGGCTATACTCGGGGTGAAACGATCCCAACGATTGGGGGGGCGATCATGAAAACGCCGCTACTACCGGCCCTGCTGGCAGGTGCAGCATTGGTATTGGTCATCGCGGTGCCGGCAGCCGCGCAGGACCGGCTGCGCACCCAGGATCAAACGCGCATCGAGTCGCGGACACGGGATCAGCTCCGCGACCAGCAGATTTACGGGCACCAGTTGATGACACCGCAGGAAAGAGACCGCTATCGGGACCGGCTGCGGGCCGCCCGCTCAGAACGGGACCGCGAGCGCATCCGCCAGCAGCATATCGAGCGCATGCAGAGCCGGGCCCGCCAACGGGGTGTGGAGCTGGGTCCACCGCCCCGGATGGGCCAGCCCATGAGCCCACCGGCGGGAGGGCGAATGGGACCGGGCGGCATGGGCGGCTCCGGCATGGGACCGGGCGGGCGCCGTTGACCCAGCCCCTTGGAGAGCCGCCGCGCCAGTGTTCGGACGCCGGCAGACCGTAGGCCGCTGACGGCAGAAGTGGCGCGGACGGGACTTTACGGGTGCGGAGGCGTCACGAACAACGGGGGAGTCCGGCAATATCGCAGAACGCGCGGGGTGTTGCAGGCGCGGCGAGGAGCGGCACCTGTGGCCATCATGACGGGCGGCAGGCCGTGGACCCGCCGCCCCGCCGACAG
>Ga0315542_1002350_pt1 | contig 11554 bp, 9 predicted proteins | sample SalMarSW160120MG_FD_202541 | JGI IMG/M metagenome (GOLD analysis project Ga0315542, IMG submission 202541) | Salt marsh sediment microbial communities from the Plum Island Ecosystem LTER, Massachusetts, United States - Salt Marsh Sediment SW1601-20 ... | reverse complement strand
TGGGCATGCTGGAAGAGATCATTCTGGTGGCCGGAGAAGAACGCGGGGAGACCGGTCTGCACGGCGTACATGGAAGCGGCCGTCCACCCTGTGCCGGGGATCTGCGGCATGTGGGGGAAGAACGTCCACTCCCGGCGCAGGCGTCGGAGATTGGGGGTCAGATCGGCCGCAAGACCGTCACCCGTGATGAACCCTCGTTCGAGAGACTCCATGGAGATGACGACGATGTTCTTGCCCGGGTGTGCAGCCACGTTGTCCGCGTCGACGTAGCTGGCGGAGTCGATCCCGATCCTCTCCAGCGCGCGCGGGAACGACACCGGTCGCACGCCGACGATCCTGGCGACGCCCAGCGCCGTGGTCCCCATTCCCCCGGGGACGAAGAGGAGTGCGAAGGTGAGGGCCGCCAACGAGGAGGCCCACTTCCCGTCCAGATTCTCCAGCCACCGCGAGGTCGAGAGCTTCACGAGGGCGACGGCGCCGCCGACCGCCAGTGCGGCGAAGACCGCGGTGCGAGACCAGAAGAGGGAGGCGTACTGGAGGGCGTCCGAGTTCATGTGGAAGATGAAGCGGTAATCCACGAGGTTGCCGGTGAGCCCTACGGAGAAGGACTGGAGCACGAGCACGGGGTACAGCAGCGCCAGCACCAGTGCTTTCACCCATCGGCGACTGGACCGCGACAGGAGGAGCAGCACGAGGAGCGCGAACAGGGCGAGCTGGACGTAAGGCACCACTTCTTCCTCCATCGGGAAGGTCGAAGGCGAGGGCTCGTTCTCTTCTCATGGTAGAGGAACAAGAGAGATCGTCGATCGAGGGCCGGGATGTCGGTCAGCGTGGACGGGAGTGCCCGGGGGGAGGCAGACGTCGAGGTCGGCTCGTCCGGCGGGCTGACGGGAACGCTGACGCCGGGTGTCTGCTGCGGCACGATCACGGCCAGCCGTGCCCACCGTCGGCCGTGCGGTCGTCCTGCCGGTGGGCGGTCGCCCGCTCCACCTTCGGATCCTGGGCGTCGCCTGATGTCTCCTCGGTGTCCCGTCGCCGGAGCGTCGGACGCCCGACTCAAGCCTCTGAGGGGCCCAGGTGTTGCTGCTCGACGGAGACGGCTGCGCCCCCGTCCGGGTCCGGATCCTGGGTACGGGCGGTGGTCGCCGAGGTCGGGCTCGGCCCCGGGAAACCGAAACGGGCGAGGACGTCGGCGAGCTCGCCGGCAATGCGCTCAGGTGGCAGACCGAGGTCGGTGGCGTCGTAGGCGTGGCGGCTGTTGAAGTCCCGGGACCGCTCCGACTCGGCGTGGAGCACCGCGGCGAAGTCGGGGGAGATCTCGAAGCCGAAGCGCTCGTAGATGGCGCGGACGACGGAATCGGGATCGCCCACCAGGTCGTCGTAGCGGATGGTGATGTGCTGTTCCTCGGGGAGATCGGCGAGGACCTCCGTGGGGTGGCGGTACCAGTGTCCCGCCATGTCGAGGATGAAGTCGCCGAGCGCCGGGCCTTCGGAGGGCGCCCCCACCACCCGCCACGAGAACTCCATCATGCTCACGAACGAGGGCACCGCCTCGAGGGGCGTGCGGACGAGATTGATGACCTTCGCGTCCGGGAACGCCTCCAGCAGGGTCGCCAGCTTCGGGGTGAGGGCGGGGTTCTTGGCCAGGTAGCGGTCGCCTCCGCGGGCGTGGAGATGGCGCTGCAGGCAGCGACGGTAGAACGCCATGATCCGGCGCCGCTCCCGCGCCGGCAGCGCGCCGTCGAAGCGCACGTAGGGTGCGGCCTCATCCAACAGGCCCGCCGACAGGCCCGTGGTCAGGGCCGACCAGATGTGGAGGAGGAGGTAGTCGTCCTCCTCGGGCTCGCGCAGGGACACCTTGTGCATCACGTTCTGGCGCTGCCACCGGCGCTCCACCCGGGAGCGCAGCCGGCCCAGGGGGCGGCCGAGCATGGCGTCCAGCCTCCCCATGGCGCCCACGATCCGCCGCCCCACGATGGACGGGGTGAAGAGGATCTCCCACATCTCCATGGTGGTGAACTGCCCCGAGTCCATGGACAGGAGGCGGTGCAGGAAGGTGGTGCCGCTGCGGAAGTTGCCGACGATGAAGAGGGGGCCGCGCACCTTGCGGCGGCGATAGCCGGGGTAGAGCACCTCGTCGGCGAGGAGCCCGCTCCAGATCAGGAGCTCCAGGATGGGGAAGCCCACCAGGAAGGCCGCGATGATGACCACCCGCCGGGGAGACCAGCGGAAGGCGGCCAACCAGTGGACGGTGAAGCGGAGGAGGTTGCGCAGGCTCGCGATCATGGCGGCGACCGGTCCGGTGGCGCCTCAGCCGCGGGCGGCAGGCGCCGCGGGGCGTCCGTCGCCCGAGCCGTGGCGCTCGACGAAGTCCTCGGTGGAGATCCAGAAGTCGGTGCGCCGGACGTTCCGCAGGCGGCCGGGACCGCTGGCGCCGACGTTGAACCCCCACATGATGAGCCACGCGTAGAGCCGCTGCCAGAACTCCCCGGGTCCTTCGGGATGGGGGGAGAGACGGAAGCCGAGCCGCTTGAACAGGCGCTCCCAGGTGGAGCCGTCGCCGACGGCGAACAGGGGCGTGGTCCCACCGAGGGCGCGGACGCCGGTCAAGCGGGAGTCGCTCGTCAGCCGGTGGGCCAGGGCGGCGCAGGAGAAGTCGACCCGCTTGCGCCCCTCCAGCCCCCAGCGCAGGCTCGGACCGCCCTCCGGCACCGGGGGGAAGTGCTCGTTCCAGAAATGCAGCTCCACGACGGGCGCGCCCGCCGGCACGCTGCTGCCGTCCAGATCCAGATCCTGGGGGGCGACGATGCGACGCATGCGGAACATGCAGCGGGGGTCGTCGCAGACCTCCTCGAGCTGCAACCGGCGGCGCAGCATCCGGTCCAGGGCGTGAATCAACCGACGCATCCGGCCTTCTTCCGGGTGGATCGTGGCGCGCGGCAGGCCAGGACATCGTCCCCCCCCCGCCACGATCCCGGGCTCGATCCTCGATCGGGCTGTAGTGTGCATGGCCCGTGGCGGGCCGTCAAATGCTCCCGTCCGGTCGTGGACGGGTCGGCCGGCATCCCGTACAGTGGCCGCTGCGGCGTCCCCCCGGCGACCGCGGGCGGAGCATGGCGACCGAGATCCTCTTCATCGCGGACGACTTCGGCCTCGACCGCCAGGTCAACGAGGCCATCGTGGATGCGCATCTGCGGGGCGCCCTGGACGGCGCCGCGCTGATGATGGGCCAGAAGGGGACGGAGGAGGCCGTGCGCCTGGCCCGGGAGCACGTGGGGCTGATGGTGGGCTGGCACCTCCACCTGACCGACAGCCGCCCCTGCACCCGGCCGACGTGGCCCTGGGGGAGCTCGCCGGCCCGGGCGGGCTTCGCCATCGGTCTGGTGCCGTCGGCGCGCCGGCTCGCCCTGGCCGAGATGGAGCAGCAGTGGCGGGCCTTCCGCGAGACCGGACTGGAGTGCCGCTTCGTCAACGCCCACCACCACCTCCACGTCCACCCCATGGTCCGCCGACCGCTCCTGGATCTTCTGGGGGACGGCTTCGCGGGCTGGCTGCGCTGGGGAAGGCCCCGCTTCTTCGGGCCGACCCCCGCGGCCCCCTTCTACGGCCTGCTGGACCGGTGGCTGCAGGCGCCCGCGCGGCGGCGCATGCGGGTGCGCGCCAGCACCACGCTGTGGGGCATCGACCGTACGTTCGCCATGGACGCGGACGAGGTGCGCCGGGCACTGCCCGGCCTCGGCGACGGCCTGCATGAGTTCATGTTCCACCCCCGGCGGCTCGGGGAGGACTCCGACAGTCGGTGCCTGCTCGAGCTCGCCGACAGAGAGGAGTAACACAAAGGCGCAGAGCCCCCGCCCGCCCCGGATGAGGACAGAACGCAAAGACGCGAAGGGCGCTGTCGTTCGTGAGCGGATCGCCGTTCACTGCCGCCGTTCACTGCCGCAGGGGGTTAAGTGCTACTTCCCCTCGAGGGGCTTCACGACCTGCCAGTCGGGGCCCACCTGGATGTGGAACAGGGACGGGTCGAGGGTGGGGTTGACGACGATGTGGGAGAACTGGTTGCGCATGGTGGAGCCGTCGGGGAACTCCAGTGCGGTGCCCAGGAGCCGATTCGAGGAGGCGTCGACGTCGATGTCCACCGCCTTGATGAGCTGCAGCGCGGTCTCGGCCCGCGGGGCAAGATGGAAGGACCATACCCCATCGGTCTCCTGTGCCGACTGCAGCTCGTACTGGGCGTGGAACGCCTCCGGGTCGGAGGGGAAGCCGACGTCCAGGAGGGCCAGGACCTGGCGCCACGACGCGGAGATCTTCTCCGAGAAGGTGTACTTCTCGAGCTGGTGCAGGCGTGGGTAGGCGACGTCGAGCTCGTCGTCGTTGCGGACGGCGATGGTGCGGGGCGGGTCGCCGAGCTGCCACCGGAAGCGGTTGGGCTGCTCGAACCAGACCTTGCCCGTGGCCTCGAGAGGGCGGACCAGGCCCTCGAGCTGACGGACCTGGGTGACGTCCGCCGACCAGCTCTTGATCTCCGCCTGGTGGTGGAGCCAGGCGTCGAGGGCGGCGGCGCCGGGATCGTCCTGGGTCGCTGCGGCGCGGGCCGGCATCGCGACGGCGCAGAGGGCGGCGAGAGCGAGGGTCGCAGCCGCCGCGCGCCAGGCGCACACGAGCTGCGGATGGGCGGTTCGAGACCGACTCATGGGGTGCTCCTTGGGGGCGTGCGGTAGCGACCGGAGTGAAAAGCGTGCCACCACACCGGGAGGAGGAAGACGGAGATCAGGGTCACGATGACGACACCGGTGACGCACACCCGGCCGAGGCTGGCCAGGCCGGCGTTGGAGGCGAAGGCCAGGGTGCCGAAGGCGCAGGCGGTGGACGCCCCGCACAGCAGGATCGCCCGGCCTACGGAGCGGCGCACAAGCACCGTGTCGGCACCGGTCCGCTTGAGGGCGAGCTGGGTGTGGATGCTGTAGTCCACGCCGGCCCCGAAGAGCAGCGGCAGCACGATGACGTTCATCAGGTTCCAGGACATCCCGGTCACCGCCATCACCGCCATCAGGACGGCCAGGCTGAGGAGCAGTGTGAAGACGCTGAGGACGATCTCGCCGGGACGACGGAAGGTGAGGGCCAGCAGCACCAGCAGGGCGATCCCCATGGGGATCAGCACCCGGCCCACGTCGGCGCGCACGATCTTCAGCAGGGAGGTGCTCAGGAGGGGCCAGCTGAAGAGATAGGCGTCGCTCGTGGAGGCCAGGTTGTCGGCGAGGGCGAAGAGCCGGGTGCGGCTGGCGCCGTCGGCGGCCCGGACGCGACCCAGGGCCAGGACACGCCCCGGCTCCCGGGCGGCGAACTGGTCGAACAGCCAGCGCACCCCGGGACGGCGGGGCCACGCCACACCCTCGTCGGCTGCGAAGCGACCCCAGTCGCGGAGTGCGCTGTCGGTGATGGTGAGGGCCTTGGGGCTGAAGCCCGCCGCCAGAGCCGCCGCGCGGGCGGCCTGCAGGCGGCCGGAGAGCCAGCGCGCGGTGTCGCGGTTCTCCTGCTGCCGGGTCGGGTGCGGCCACAACACGTCGGGCAGGTCGAACCCGGAGAGAAGCCCGGCGTCGACGGCGTTGTGGAGCGTCTTCCTGGCGTCCGCCAGGCGCGTCCCCACGTCGCGATCATCGCGGCCCGGGACGACGAGCCACATGGCGTCGCCGTAGCCTCCGATCTCCTTCTCGAGCACGGCCATCGCCGCCCTCGCCCGTCCCCCCTTCGGCCCCAGCTCCTGGGTGCTCACGTCCAGGTGGGGGCGCTTCTGAGACAGCACCCCGGCCGCAGCCGCCACCGCCACGAGGGTGATCAGCCATGCCGCGGGATGGCCGGGCCAGGGCTGGCGGGATGGGGGGCCGGTGGGGGCGGAGGCCGCCGGTGGTGGCGTGTCCCCCGGGGAGGGACGGACCGAGAGCAGGGGGGGCAGGTAGGCCACCAGCATGGTCGCCGCCGCGATGAGGATGCCGGCGCCCACCAGCACCCCGAGCTGGGTGAGGCCGGGGAGGCTGCTGCGGCCGATGAGGAAGAAGGCCACCGCCGTCGTGATGGCCGACCAGAAGATGCTGGGCGCCACCTCTCGTCGATGGTCGCCCACCCCACGATGGGGATGCACCACCAGCTCCTGGTAGAGGATGAGGCCGTAGTCCGCGGCCAGGCCGGCCAGGATCGCCGCGAAGCCGAGGCTCACCGTCTGGATGGTGCCGAGCACGGCCTCGCCGATCACCACCGTCGCGCTCATGATGAGGATCAGGAGGGCCACCAGCCACAGCAGGGGCACCCAGCGCCGGTGGGCGAGCCAGAACAGGCCGGCCACCAGGAGCAGCGTGCCGATGGCGGACTGGACGATGTCGTTGAGGAGGCCGGTGCCGAGCTCGGACACGAAGGCCGGGTTGCCGGTGATGCCGATGGTGATCGGGTCCTCGGAGGCGAAGCCCCGGTGCCAGCGGGTGGTGAAGGCCGTGACCTGTCGCACCCACGCCCGCTGCACCCAGAAGCTGGTGTCTCGGACCGGCGGCTCCACCATCAGAATGCGGAAGCGGCCGTCCGCCGACGCGAAGGGGTTGCCCGCAAGGCCCGAGGAAATCTGCGAGGAGATGCGGTCCACCACGTCCAGCAGGCGGTAGGGGTCCCGGGCCAGGCGCCCCACCACGTCCGGCCGCATGGAGGTCGTCATCTGGTCCAGGGTCTCCTCGAGCACCCGCTCGAGGTTGCCGTCCCGAAAGCGCTCCGCCAGGTGGGCGAAGTCCGCGGGGGGCTGATTGAACCAGAGGTAGGCCACCAGCTCCCCGAGGTCCTCGGGGTCGTGGAACGGGTCGCGCCAGAAGACCTGGGAGGTGAGCCCCGAGGAGGCGAGGTCCGTGGCGAGGGACTCCACCGCCCTGTCGGTGAGATCGGAGCTGGACGAGTGCACGCTGACGATGAGGTCGCGGGTCGCGCCGAAGTGGCCCTGGTACAGGCGCAGGCCCTCCACCATCCGCGAGCCCGTGGGCAGCAGATCGAAGACGTCGGCGTTGAGGCTCAGACGAGCCATGGCAACCACGATGAGGACCGCCGTCAGGACGCCGACGCCGACCGCCCAGCGTCTCATGGGTCCAGCACCAACCGGATGCGCTCACCGGACCTGGGGTTGGAGAGGAGCCACGTGTCCTGCCCGGGATGGGTCGCCGTCCAGCGTCCGGGCGGCGCACCGCCGCCGATGATCTCCGGCAGCCAGAACCACACGAAGCGTCTCGGAGGCTTGCCGCAGCCCGCGTAGGCATGACCCCCCTGCACGAGGTCGATCCTCCACACGTCGTCGGCCAGGCGCGCCGTGAAGATGGGGACCGGGGGCTTGGAGAGGCTCACCATGACCTCCCCGTCGCCGCGACGGGCGATGATCACCTCGCCGGCGATGGCGGGTTGGTCCGTTCCTCTCGTCCACAGCGCCTGGCCGGTCCACACCGTCCAGCCGGGCGCCGACAGGTCCACGGCCGGCACGTGCAACAAGCTCGCGCACCCGCCGAGGATCCCCACCGCGATCGGTACTCCCAACCAGCGGGCCAGTCCCCGGCGCGGGGATCGGGGCAGGATGGTGGGTCGCCGGGGCCCCATCATCTCGAACCCCGGTGAAGATCGGGGCGCACCTCGTCGACGGGTGTCGTCGCCGCGGGGGCGGCCTGGCGCGGGGCCCACCAGGAGCGGCCCCGCCACACGATGGGCCAGGGGAGCCAGCAGGCGATCCACGTGAGGGACCTCACGATGCTCCAGAGTGGCACGGCGGGGAGGCGCCGCAGCGGGAGTGGGCAGCGCAGGCGACGGCAGATGAGCAGCGCCGCTCCGATGTCCAGGGTCAGGACCGCGAACGCGCCGAGCCATGGCAGGCCTCGTCCGGGCTCGAGCGCCAGCAAGGTCAGCCAGCCGAGCAGCGGGAGCACGGCGAGCTGGCCCGCGAATGCCTGAGGCCGACACCAGCGGATGGTCTTCTGCCATCTCAGGTAATGGAGGATGGCGTCACGCCAGCCCTCCGCGGCCGGCACCGTCGTCAGTCGCATGGTGCCAAGACGGGCGGGTCCGAGGAGCCGGCCCAGGTGGAAGTCGTCCGCCAGACAGCTTCCGAGGTACTCCCAGTCCACACGTCGGTGGAACCGCTCTGCCTCGAACAGCATTCCGGATCCGAACCCGAACCGGATCCTCTTGAGACGGTCGAGCAGGACCGCCCCCGGATAGAACTCCAGGTTCACGAACAGCGTGTCCAGCACGGCGGCTGCACCTGTCGCACTCCGGATCAGGTAGGGGGAGGTGAGAAAGGGCACGCCGAGGCGGGCGAAGTCCTCTCGCAGGGAGCGCACAGTGCCCGGTGGGGCCTGGATGTCGGCATCGCTCCAGAACCAGAGCTCACCCGTGGCCCGTTGGGCGAGGATCCGCATCCAGGAGACCTTGGGGTTGGCGTGACGCCCATGGGGATCCGGATGGCTCACCAGCACGATTCGCGCCTCCGGGTGGGCTCGCCGGAGGCGCTGGAGCAGACGGCCGACGGCCTCCTCGTCCCGCGCGTGACACCCGACGAGCAGCTCGGAGCCCCCATCCAGGTCGGCCGCGAAGGACGCCAGACCGCGCTCCAGCAGGGCGAGCTCGCGCTCGCCGAGGGGACTCGGCAGGGCCTTGAAGATGCTGATTCGCCGCTCGTCCAGAGGGCCCGGGGCGGGGCCCCGTTCCTCCGCGGTCCACACCAGGATTGCGGCAGCGATCCACCACGCGGCCCCGAGAGCGGTCCACACCGCCAGGAGCAGCACCCACGTCATGGGGAGGCGCGGCCCGACTTGGTCGCCACGGGCGCCGTCCCGCCGGTGGTGGCGGGGCGCACCAGCGGCTCCTGGTCGCGGCGGCGGCGGCGGCCGGCGGTGAACCACCAGCCGCCGAGGAGGGCGTTGAAGAGGATGAACGCCGCCGCGTACCCGGCGCCGACCAGGGCGCGCTGCGACCCGTGGGTGGCCATCAGAGTCGAGATGAAGGTGGTGTGGATGACCGTCGACGGCACCAGGCCGAGGAAGCTCGCGGCCACGAACCGGCCCACCTCCACCCCCGCGAGGGCGGCGCCGAAGTTCACGACGGGGAAGGGCAGGGGCAGGAATCGGGTCTGCACCAGGGGCCAGAACCCGTGCCGCTCGAGCGCTCTCTCGGCCCGGCGCAGACGGTCCCCGGTCACCCGGGTGACGAAGTCGCGGCCGAGGGCCCGGGCCAGGAGGTAGCTGAGGGCTGCCCCCAGGAGCAACCCGACCGTGTTGTACACAGAGCCTCGGACGGCGCCGAACACCGCCCCGCCCACCAGGAGGGGGGCCATGGGCAGGCCGAGGGGGGCGAGCACCACGTACAGGCCCAGGAGCAGGAGCGGCGACCACCACAGGCCGCGCAGGTCCCCGAGGACCGTCATCAGGGTCTGCTCGTCGAGCAGGGTACCCAGGGGAGTGAAGCGTGCGAGCACCAGGCCGGCGCCGAGGAGGGCGGCGAATAACCCGAGGCGCAGCCACAGGTGCGGGGGGATGCGCCGCGTTCTGCTGCCGCTGGGTGCCGCCATCACACGATCTCCTCGCCGGGGGGCTCGATCCGTGTCGGCGGCGCACGCTGCGCCCGAAAGGCGGCACGACGAGCCGACGTCTGATGCCCGGACCGAGCTGCTGGGGGCCTCGCCGCCTTCCGACGCTCCCCGGGAAGTATACATGCCGCCGTACCGCCCCCGGCGCGAGCCGCACGGGCGTCGTAAGCGCGGGGAGGGAGGAGTGCGCCCTCCGGTCGGCGCGCGGGCGGATCGAGAATCGGGCACGCAGATCTCCTCCGACCTGCGCTCCCTGGGGAGGCGCTTCCGGTCGGGCTCCTCCCTCGGGTGCGGGGCGGAGCTGCTCGGCGCCGCGCCCGGCGGCACTGGAGGATGTCCAGGCCGGGATCACCGGCGATGCCCGGGCTCGACCCTGGAAGCGGCCCGATGGACCCCGCCGCCGGAGTCGCTACAGTCGATGAGATGCCTGCACGGCGCACCTGGTTGCTGCTGGTGGTTGCGGTTTTCCTCGGCCTGTGCCCGGCGGCGGCGTCCGCTCCCCAATTGCCCGCCGGGCTGCAGACGCTGGAGGGGCACTGGGTGTACGCCGGCGGAGACGACGAGCGCCAGGCGCGTCTGGACGCCATCGACGCCACTGTTCGACAGATGTCCTTCTTTGTCCGCTTCATCGCCCGCCGCATGATCCGCGAGGCCACCGCCATCCCTCCCGGCTACACCATCACCGTCCACGACCACCAGGTGAGGGTGCGCAAGGACGACGACCGGGGCGTCGCCAGCGGATGGGACGGCCAACCCGTCCGGGTGTCCGAGAACGGTGACGCGGCCACCCTGACGAGGGTGTGGGAGGACGGCGCCCTGCGCAGCCACCTGCAGCGCCCCCGGGGGTCGGGCACCGAGATCATGCGACCCGAGGCTGGGGGTGCGAGGATGTCGGTGAAGGTCGTCGTGGCCAGCTCGCACCTGCCCTCCGACATTGCCTTCACCCTCACCTACCGCAAGACCTCACGAGCCGATGCTCCTCAGTGACGTGCCGCGACCGGCGACGGTGGCAGTCACCGCTGCCCCTGCCCGCCGCTGCCCCCGGTCACTCGGGGAATGAGGCATCTGCAGATGGCTCTTGCGAGTTGAGAAGGTGGAGGGCTCGGCGCACCGGCCGCGCCCTGGGGAGCGGGCATCGGCTGGATCGGGGTAGAGTGGCAACGATGAATGACGTGCACCGATTCGTGGAGACCTTTCGGCTGGCCGCGCGCCAGGCGGGGGCGGTGGCGCGCCACCTCCAGGGGGAGGTGGCACGGCACGACAAGAGCGGTGAGGCCTCACCCGAAGCGGCTGCCCTCACCCCCGCCGACCTGGCCGCCCAGGAGGTGCTGCTGCTGGCCCTTCACGACGCCCTGCCCGGAGCGGCCGTGGACGCCGAGGAGGAGACCGAGTCGGTGAGGCTGTTCCCCGCGGCCGACCCTCGCGGACCGGTGATGGTGGTCGATCCCATCGACGGGACCGACAACTTCGCCCGCGGCTCCTCCGCCTATGGCGTCATGGGAGGTTGGCTGGACGGCGGTGCGCTGCGGGCCGCGGTGGTGAGCTTCCCTGCCTCGGGCGAGCTCCTGTGGACGGTGGTGGGCGAGGGGGCGTGGCGCCAGGAGAGCTGGGGCGCGCCGTTCCCCGTGCGTCTGCCCGTGGCCCTGGACCGCGTGCTCGCACCCCCCGGCCTCGATTCGTCCCTGCGCGAGGCGCTTGTAGAGAACGGGCTGGTGGTGCAGACCAGCCGCTGCTCGGCGATGGACGGGACTGCGCCCGTTCTGGAGGGCGCTGCGTCTCTGGCGATGGCGCCCCTGGACCGGCGCCGGGCGATCCCCTTGCTGATCACCCTGGTGGCCGGCGGAACGGTGCTGGTGAGCGACGGCCCCTGGCGCGGCGAGGACCCGGACGCCCTGCCCGTGGGGGCGCCGGTGATCGCCGCACCCACCCGCGAGCTGGCCTCCAGGATCGCCGCCG
>Ga0315542_1002349_pt1 | contig 11555 bp, 8 predicted proteins | sample SalMarSW160120MG_FD_202541 | JGI IMG/M metagenome (GOLD analysis project Ga0315542, IMG submission 202541) | Salt marsh sediment microbial communities from the Plum Island Ecosystem LTER, Massachusetts, United States - Salt Marsh Sediment SW1601-20 ... | reverse complement strand
CTCACGGATCCAGACGCCGGACGCGACGATGCGGTAGGCGTCGGCCGCAGGGTCCACGACCGTGGGCGCGAGGGGCCTGATCAGGTACAGGGCGCGGTCGGTGGCGGCCAGGAGCTCCGCGGGGGGTAGGCCCGGAGTGGCGAGGAGGCGCAGATTCGCGAGCCCCGTGGCCGGGTAATCCCGATAGGACAGTCGTAGGGCGCCGCCCCTGGGCGTCTCTCCCCACGCCACCGCGTCGCGATAGGAAGCGACGCGATGACGAGGGACGCCCTCGTCCAGGAGCAGGATGCGCCGGGCGGGCAGCCCCTCGCCGTCGCACGGACCGGTGATGGGCGCCATGGGGTCGGTGCGGTCGTCGACGACGGTGACGGCGGGAGCGGCCAGCAGACCTTCCCGGCTGAGGAGGCCGGAGAGACGGTCATCGCCGGACGGGGCAGCCACGAACAGGGGTGACAGGGCCGCCAGCAGGCGGCAGCTGACCTCGGGGTCGAGGATGAGATCGCAGAGCCCGGAGTCGGTGGTGACCCGGTTGCATGACAGCAGCGCGCGATCCGAGATGCGGCGGGCGAAGCTCTCCACCTCGAACGTCACGGCATCGGGGATGTGGACCCACTCCCGCCACACTCCGGCGCCGTGGTCGGCCACCTGGACCTCGGCCAGCAGCGACGTGGAGGTTCCCTGGTGACCGGCGACGAAGCCCTCGGCCGTGGTCAGCAGCCAGGCGAAGGAGCCCTGCTGGACCACGACGCGGCGCAGCGCCAGCCTCGCCGACGACAGGCGACCGAGGTGGCTGGCGAGCTGGTCCGTGATGTGGGCGGCCCAACCCCTGGGGGCGAGGTCGGGGGCCGGGGTCGGGTCGCTGGCCCCGAGCAGGCGGGCCGGAGGCAGCGGGTCGAAGGAGGCGGGAGACTCGGCCGCGATGGCGCCCTCCGCGGCGCGGCGGGCTGCCTCCCCGTGACTGCCCGAGGCGGCGCCGAAGCCGCTGCGGCCACGCCGGTAGGTGCGGACGGCGACGCCCATCTCCTCCACGCGATCGACCCGTGGCGGCGTGCCCGGCACGGTCTCGACGCGCCGGCTGAGGGCGACCTTCGCGAAGGCCTCCCAGCGCTCGACCCCGGCCAGCCCGAGGAGCTCCCGAGCCATGGTGGTGGAGTGCTCGAGCCGCTCCCGGTCGAGGTCGGGCCCCGCCACTACAGGACCTCCAGCCGCTGCGCCAGGACCGAGGGCGCTTGGGATCCGGTGGGCAGCCCGGCGCCGTCCTTGATGCACCAGCCGAGCCGCCAGTCGCAGGTCGGGTCTGATCCCAGCGCCGGGTCTAGGTGAGCCATCACCTCCAGGGCCCCACCGATCAGCTCGAAGGGGGCCAGGGGCCGGCGCCGATGGCCGTTGACCACCTCGAACCCGCGTTCCACGCGCAGCACCAGCCTGCCCGACACGGGGTCCACGGTGGCGCCCCCCAACCGGGTCACCACCAGGCCGCGCCGCAGGCTGGCCTCCATGGCCGCCGGGTCCTCGTTGCCCGCCCCGAGGACCAGGTTCGAAACGCGGGGTGCGGGCGCTCGATCCCACGCGGCGCGCCGGCCCCGTCCGGGCTCGGCGTCCAGGCGTGGTGCGGTGTCGCGGTCGCACAGCCAGGTGGCGAGCTGACCGCCCCGGATGATCTCCAGGGGCCGCGTCGACACGCCCTCGTCGTCGCTGGAGAACGCGCCGGGCAGGTCGAAGCGTGAAGGGTCGTCCACCACCCCCACGGTCGGTGCGGCCACGGTGGCGTGGCGGAGGCCGGCCAGGGGAGAGCCTCCCGAGAGGACCAGGTCGGCCTCGGCCGGGTGGCCGACCACCTCGTGGAAGAGCACTCCGGCGGTACCGGCAGTCAGCAGCACCGGGACTCGCAGACCGGACGGCGGGCACCACCGTCGCGACGGGGGCGGAGAGCGCAGGTCGGCGAGCCACTGCCCGAGCCGAGGGTGGCCCCACACCGCGAGCAGGGCGTTGGTCTCCTCCTCGGTACGGAGCTGCACCCGCACCAGGGAGGGCGCCGTGACCACGGTCCAGCCATCCTTGCGCACCACCACCGCCTGACGCTCCAGGTAGACGAGCTGCAGCTCGGCGCCTCGATCCTGACCGGCCACCTCCTCGGCCCAGGCGCGCCAACCTCGCGGCGGGTCCAGGTCCGGCGCCGGGGCAGGGCGGTGGGCGGGCGTGTGGCTGCGATCGGCGTAGCGGGACAGCAGATCGGTCACGGTCTGGTTGGACACGCCGCTCGAGGCGGTCAGCACGGTGCGATTGGGAAAGTGCCAACGGGCCGCGACGCCGTCGGTCCGGCACTCTTGCAGCTGGGCGATGGAGGAGGCGGTGCCGAACCGCAGCTCCAGGCGGCGTTCCAGGTAGAGGTCCTCCAGGCGCGGGTTGCTGAGGCTCCTGCGGCGGCACAGCGTCGTCAGCTCCTCCAGCCAGCGGGGGTCGAAGGGGGGCTCGGCAGGGGTCCGACCGACCATGCCGCCATGGTAGCCCGGCCGGCCCCACTTCCGCGTCCCGGGGCCGGCAGTGGTGGCAGCCCGTGGCGATCTGATATCGTGGCGGGACGGCGGAGAGACGCCTGCGGGCGAGGAGATAGGGCATGGGCTCAGAGGTGGAGCGTCGCCTCGAGAAGCGGCTGGCGGCTAATCGGGTCGGCGGCGGCAACGACAAGATCGAACGCCAGCACGAGCAGGGCAAGCTCACGGCCCGCGAGCGGGTGGAGCTCTTCCTGGACGAGGGCACCTTCGAGGAGATCGACGCCCTCGTCGAGCACGGATGCACCGACTTCGGCATGGCCGAACGGCGCGTCCCGGGCGACGGCGTGGTCGCCGGCCATGGCCGCGTCGACGGCCGTCCGACCTTCGTGTTCGCCCAGGACTTCACCGTCTTCGGCGGCTCCCTGTCCGAGGCCAACGCCGCCAAGATCTGCAAGATCATGGACCTGGCGATGAAGGTGGGCGCACCCCTCGTGGGCCTCAACGACTCGGGGGGGGCGAGGATCCAGGAGGGGGTGGCCTCCCTGGCCGGGTACGCCGACATCTTCCTGCGCAACACCCTGGCCTCCGGCGTCGTGCCCCAGATTTCCGCCATCATGGGACCCTGCGCCGGGGGCGCGGTGTACTCGCCCGCCATCACCGACTTCGTGTTCATGGTCGAGAACACCTCGTACATGTTCGTGACCGGCCCGGAGGTGATCCGGACCGTCACCCACGAGGAGGTCACCAAGGAGAGGCTGGGGGGGGCCATGAGCCACAACTCGGTGTCCGGGGTGGCCCACTTCGCCGCCCGCTCCGACACCGAGTGCCTGGCGCTCATCCGGCGGCTGCTCTCCTTCCTGCCCGCCAACAACGCGGAGCAACCGCCGGCGCAATCCTGCTCCGACCCCCTGGACCGGGAGATCGCGGAGCTCGACGGCTTCGTTCCCGCCGACCCCAACAAGCCCTACGACATCACGTCCGTCATCCGCTGGGCGGCGGATGACGGCGAGTTCCTGGAGGTCCAGGAGCACTTCGCCAAGAACCTCGTGATCGGCTACATCCGGCTGGGCGGCCGGCCGGTCGGCGTGATCGCCAATCAGCCCAACCACCTGGCCGGGGTGCTGGACATCAACGCTTCGGTGAAGGGGGCGCGGTTCGTGCGCTTCTGCGATGCCTTCAACGTTCCGCTGTGGATCGTGGAGGACGTGCCGGGGTTCCTGCCGGGCACGGCCCAGGAGTGGGGAGGCATCATTCGTCACGGCGCCAAGCTCCTGTACGCCCTGGCCGAGGCCACGGTGCCCAAGGTCACGGTGATCACCCGCAAGGCCTACGGCGGGGCCTACTGCGTGATGGGTTCCAAGCACATCCGCACCGACATCAATCTCGCGTTTCCCACCGCCGAGATCGCGGTCATGGGTCCACAGGGAGCGGTCAACATCCTCTACCGCCACGAGATCGAACGCGCCGAGGATGCCGAGAAGGCGCGGAATGAGCTGGTGAACTCCTACCAGGAGAAGTTCGCCAACCCCTTCGTGGCCGCCGAGAGGGGCTACCTGGACGAGGTCATCATGCCGCGGCTGTTGCGCCGGAAGCTGGTGGCGTCCTTCGCGCTGCTGGGGAGCAAGCGGGACTGGATGCCGGCCAAGAAGCACGGAAATATCCCCCTATGAAGCTCCTCATCGCCAACCGCGGTGAGATCGCGGTGCGCATCATCCGCGCATGTCGCGATATGGACATCAACACGGTAGCCGTGTACTCCACCGTGGACCGCGTGTCGCCCCATGTCCTGATGGCCGACGAAGCGTTCGAGATCGGACCTGCTCCGGCCCGCGACAGCTATCTGTCCATCGACGCCCTCCTGGCCGCCGCCGAGCGCTCCGGGGCCGGTCTCGTGCACCCCGGGTACGGCTTCCTGGCCGAGAACGAGGGCTTCGCCCGCCGCGTCCAGGAAGCGGGGCTGACCTGGGTCGGCCCACCCCCTGACGCGATCCGCGTGATGGGCTCCAAGACGGCCTCCCGCCAGCTCGCCGAGCGGGCCGGGGTGCCCGTGATCCCGGGCATGCTGGAGCCCCTCGCGGGTCTCGCCGAGCTGGAGTCCTTCGTTGCCGAGCACGGGCTGCCGGTGCTGCTCAAGGCGGTCGCCGGAGGCGGTGGCAAGGGCATGCGGGAGATCAGACGCCGGGAGGATGTGGCCTCGGCCTTCGATCGAGCGCGCTCCGAGGGCAAGGCGTACTTCGGCGACGATCGGGTGTACGTGGAGCGGCTCATCACCACCCCGCGCCACATCGAGGTCCAGGTGGCCGCCGACCGCCATGGCTCGGCGGTGTACGTGGGCGAGCGCGAGTGCTCGATCCAGCGCCGCCACCAGAAGGTGGTGGAGGAGTGCCCGTCGCCCGTGGTCTCTCCCGAGCTCAGAGCGCAGCTCGGAGAGGCGGCCCTGGCGGTGGTCCGCGCCTCGTCCTATGAGTCGGTGGGCACCGTGGAGTTCCTGCTCGCCCCGGACGGGAGCTTCTACTTCTTGGAGATGAACACCCGTCTCCAGGTGGAGCACCCGGTGACCGAGGAGGTCTACGGCGTCGACCTGGTGTGCGAGCAGATCAACCTCGCCCTCGGCCACCGCCTCAGCCTCCGGCAGGAGGAGCTCATCCCCCGCGGCCACGCCATCGAGTGCCGGGTCTACGCCGAGGACCCGCTCCACAACTTCGCCCCCTCTCCAGGCCGGATCACGCTGCTGATCCGCCCCGGCGGGCCCGGCGTCCGCGTCGACTCGGGGGTGCTCAGTGACAGTGTGGTGCCCCTGGAGTACGACCCGATGCTGGCCAAGCTGGTGGTGTGGGCGCCGGATCGGATGGCGGCGGTGGACCGGCTGCGGCGGGCGTTGCACGAGTACCAGGTGCACGGGATCGCGACCACCCTGACGCTGTTCCGGGCCCTGGTGGAGATGGATGCTTTCCGCGAGGCCCACTACCACACCGGTTTCTTGGACGAGCTCTTGGCGTCGCGCGAGCTGCAGCAGCTCCACGGCCAACAGGACCCGGAGGCGGAGGAGGCGGCCGTGATCGCGGCTGCCTGCCTGGCCACCATGCGCGCCCAGCGCCTGCCCGCGGATCCATTCGCCCACGCTGCCGGGAACCAGTGGTGGCAGCAGGGGATCCGTGACATCCACGGGAGGTGGGCGCGATGAGATGGGTGGTGCGGGGCGCCAGCGGCAACCACCAGGTGGAGGTCGAGCGGTCCGCGGACGGGTTCGTGGTCACCGTTGACGGGCGCCGCCATGCCATCGATCTCATCTGTCTGGACGGATCCATGGCCTCCCTGCGCTTCGCCGATGATGGCCGCAGCTTCCAGGTCGCCTACCAACGTGGTCGCGACCGGCAGTGGCGGGTCGCGGTCCGCGAACGCGAGTTCGACCTGGTGGTGCAGACCCCTCTGGAGGCGGTGGACGAGGCGGCGGCCGCCACCGCCCGCGGCCCCAGCCGGCTCCTCGCTCCCATCCCCGGCAAGGTGGTGGCGGTGAAGGTGGCAGTGGGGGACGAGGTCACCTTCGGCCAGTCCCTGGTGGTGCTCGAGGCCATGAAGATGGAGAACGAGCTGGTAGCGGAGGGGGAGGGGCGGGTCGCCGCCGTGCACGTCACCCCCGGGGACACGGTCGAGAACGGCTCCCTCCTGGTCGAGCTGGAGTAGCACCCGCCCCGGGGCCAGGCGCAGTCGCCAGCGGCGGCGACCAGCCTCAGCGATCGGCGACCGCGCTCGTCCAATGGCGAGAGGCTTCGGGAGAACCAAAGAGGGTGCCTGGCACGCCGTCTTGATTCGACAGGACGCGGATCGCTTCATTCGAAAGCGTGCCTGGCACCCGCTCTGGCCCACCCGAATCGAGCGACGGCGCTTCGAGACCACTCTGGCATATCCGAAGCGACGCCTCTCGCGGCGGGCCGATTCTGTCGACGCGTTCCCCGTGGTTGCCACCGCTGACACTTTCGCGACCGCACGGCCAGCACGACTGGGCCGCCCCACCTCGTGAAAGTGTCACCAGTGGCACGCCCGCGGCACGGGCTGTTCTCAGTGGCGTTTCGAGGCCTGCCACGGACGCTGTCCTTACCGCTGGTCCCGCGGTGTCAGGGCTTACGGCGGCTCAGCTGCCGACGGTGGCGCTCAGCGTCTCGTAGGAGGCCTGGCGGGTGACCGCGTCCAGCACTCCCACCGCCACCCGGTAGGTCCCCTTCTCCATGAGCAGGTTGGTGGCGACGGTGAAGCGCTCGCCGCGGGCCTCCTGGTAGCGGGCGGCGGGTATGCGGACCTCGTGCTCCTGGCGGACCACATCCGACTGCTGCCCCTTCTGGTCCCGGGCGGCGATGAAGATGGTGATGTTGCCGACATAGTCATCGCCTTGCGGGAACAGCGCCACGCTGTCGAGGGGGAAGGACACCTCGAAGGGGACCATCCAGCGAGTTTCGGAGGCCGCGGCGGGCGGGCCGGTCTCGCACGCGATCTGCATGGGGTTCTCGTCGAGGCGGAACATGAGGCCCGTCAGGACTCGCTCCTGGACCCTGCTGGGCAGCGACTTCTCGACGAAACGCTGGCGGTAGCGGAGCCTGTACTCGGGATGACCCGGGATCTCCACCTCCACCTTGTGCACCCGGTCAGACCCGGTCATGTGCAGGGTGTAGCCCAGGGAGTAGTAGGTGTAGAAGTCGTGGGCCACCCGCTGCATCGCCTCCTCGATGTCGTTGGTGTTGACGATCGCCACGCCCCCGGTGCCCTCCGCCATGTGGCGGATCGAGTTCAGGTAGTTGTCGTGGTCCATGGTGGCGGCCACGGTGTCCTGGGGCGTCGCGTACTGGGCCGTCGACATGCCGACGACCTCCAGTCCGCCGGCCCCGATGGTGTAGAAGGTCACTCCCTGGGCGTTGGCCTGCGCCACCAGCGAGTCGAAGAGGCGGTACTCGTTGAAGCGGGACGCCTGGGTGATGAGGCTGGTGTCGCCGTAGGTGTTCGCCATCCCGTAGTACATGCCGAGGCCGGGGCTCATGGGCAGGCCGTTCGAGATGTAGAGGATGGACTTCTTGCCCGGCAGGCCGCCGATCATGCCGATCATCTCGCGCAGGCTGCCGATGGTGAACTGGAGGCTGTTGACCTCCTCCTCGGCGAAGCTGTCCACCTGCCCCAGCACCGTGCGGTAGTCGTCCTGTCCCATCCCGGCGCCGGTGCTCACGCTGCTCTGAGCGTTCTGCCGGGCGCGCGCCATGGACTCGAAGATCTCCTTGCGGTCGTCGTCGCGGCTGGTGCGGCCCCCGGTCGTGCGCAGCATGCCCCGCAGGGTGCGCACGATGAGGTCCGCATCGCTGGTGAACTCCTGGTTGATGACCAGCGACCGGTTGTAGGAGGCCACCATCATCTGCACCGGCGGGCGGCAATTGTCGCGGACGAACGAGGTGAGCTGGTTGAGCACCCGGTTGCGGTCCAACGGGCGGAGGTTCTCGTGGTCCACGTAGATGGTCATGAAGCTGGGCCTGATCCCGGCGGGGGGGACGGACGCGACCTCGTGGGCCGTCGGCCGCGTCAGCACCGTCGGCGGCGCCGGCTCCTGGTAGTGGTCGCGAACAGACTCCTTGGTGTAGAGCTGGAAGTGGGAGAGGGGCCGCTCCTGCCCGTCCTGGAGGATCCTGAAGTCCTCGGCCGTGAGATCCGTCACGGGGTTGCCCTGCTTGTCCGTGACGTACACCGGGACGTTGACCACCGTGACCTGGACCTCTTCCTTGAAGGCCAGCCCGCCGACGGGCTGGGCGGTCGGGGTCGGCTCCTCCTGGGGAGCCGTCGCAGCCCCCGCCGCCCACAGGAGGGCGAGGATGCATGCTGTGCCTGCCGCTCTCACCATGTCACCTCCAGCGCCCGAGTCTACCCCAACCGGGTCGCACGCCGTGACATCGCCCCCGTCAAGCGTCGGTGCCGAGTGGGCTGCGACGGGGGGGCCGAGGAGGTCTCGGCCGTGAGGGTTCTCCTGGCGCGCCTGCCGATCACCGCCGTCCCCGGCGGGCCGGCGCTTTCTGTGGCCGAAGAGGAGTGGACCGGGAACGGTCGAGTGCGGGGGGGCCGCCACCGGCGGCGAAGGCGCGGTCCTCGGTGGGACCACGGTCCGTTTTCGGCTCCTCGATGACCGCGGCATCCCCGGGCGCCGCTCACGACCACGATCGGCGTTGCGGTGACGCACTATAATCAGGGGCGCCCGGATGCCACCGAGCCATGGCGGGATGGGGTCCTCGTGCTGGACCCGACCGCTTCCGAGCCCGATGACTTCCGTGGCCTGGTAGATTTGAGCCTCGGCGGCAGCTTGGCGGACCGGTGAGACTCGGAGATCTGTCTGAAGCGGGAGCCGGATGGGAGAGACGTGCCCGATGCTGAGGAGTACGTGCCCTACCTCGAGGTCGATGCGGGCGGGAACGAGGATGCCGGCCCGCTCTGCCGGCCGTCGTCGGCCGGGCGTCGAGGCCGCGGTGCCCGTGCTCGCCGTCCTGGCGGCGACGGCGCTGGCGGGCTGCGCCACGTCGACGCTGGCGCCGCAGGCGACCCCGGTCGTGGAGCGGATCGGCGATGGGGTGGAGCGCTACGGTGGTTCCGATCTCTGGGTCGTGGTGGAGTACCAGTTCGCCGACATGAGCTTGGGGGAGGAGTGGCTGATGCTCGACGTGGCGGCGACCGCGGCCGAGGGGCGGACGGCGACGATCGAGCGCGATGCGGTCTTCGTGCGCACCCCCGGAGGCGCCAGGGTCCCGCTGGCCTCCCAGCGGGAGTTCAGCCAGGCGTATCGTGACCTGCGCTCGCGCCTGGTGCGCGCCGACATCGTCAGGAATCCAGTGCTCTACTTCCCGGCGACCCGTGCCCTGTGCGGCTTCCACTTCTTCGCCGCTCCGGGGACGGGGATCACCTTCGACGAGGTCGTCCTCAATGACCGTCGAGCGTGCACCGAGCGCTTCTTCTTCAACATCCCGGGGGGGGTGCAGGCGGGCCGGTGGGTGCTGGGCATGGATCTGGTCGAGAGCGATGTGCGGATTCCCTTCGAGCTTGGAGGCAGATGACCTCGAGAGGGACGGCGCAGGTTGCCCCCATCAAGGGGGCGCGGCGGCAGCGGGCCGACGGCCGCGACCGCTCCCCGGTGGAGGCTGGCGGCGGCGTGCCGCGGAGGGCCGCGGTGGCTGACGCCGGAGTGCGCCTCCCCGATGAGTCGCTGGTGGTGCTGGCCCTGGACGGCGACGAGGCGGCATTCGCGAGGCTGGTGCGTCGGTACGAGCGGCGGTTGCGGGGATTTCTCGCCCAGCTCGTCGGAGACTCCGAGCTCGCTCGAGAGCTTGCGCAGGAGACGTTCATCCGCGCGTGGACGGCGTTGGATCGCTTCGACCCCCGCTTCCGATTCTCCACCTGGCTGTTCCGCATCGCCCACAACCTCGGCATCGACCACCTCAGGAGACGGCGGTTGTCGACGGTCTCCATGTACCGTCGTGACGCCGACGGCGAGGAGTCCGAGGTGGTGGTGGCGGATGCCGCCAAGGACCCCCTGGGCCACTGCGAGAACACCGAGCTCGCCCAGAGCCTGCGCCGGGCCATCGAGGACCTGCGGCCGGAGCACCGCGAGCTGGTCCTGCTCCGCCATTTTGGCGGGCTCAGCTACCAGGAGATCGCCGAGCTGAAGGACATGCCGTTGGGCACCGTGAAGAACAAACTTTTCCGAGCCCACAGCGTATTACGAGAGGCGCTCAAGGAGTTCCTGTAAAGGGCTCCGCGTATCCGGGAGGAGCGTGGTGACGAAGATCTGCACATCAGTCCAGGAGCTGCTGGCGGCCACCGGCGGGGAGACCTCGGAGCTGTCCGCCGGCGAGCGTGCCCATCTCGACAACTGCGCGGCATGCTCGGCGGCCCGGGAGCGAGAGGTCCGGCTGGCCCGCCTGCTCGAGACCGCCCTGCCTCCGGAAGACGCCTCGTTCCAAGAGGCGGTGATGTCGGCGCTGGCGCCCCGCCGCCGTCGTCGCCGCGCGCTGGCGCTCCTGCCCGCGGCGGCCGCTCTCCTGCTCACCCTGGCAGGGACCGTGCTGCTGGGCGGCGTGCCGGCGGGTGGGCTCTTCGCCCAGGTGCCGGCGTGGTCCTCCCACGGATGGGTGGCCCTGGCCGCAACCGCTCATGACTGGATGATCGCGGTGAATGCCACCTGCCGGGCGATGGCCCTCCTGCCGCCGCTGGTGCCGATCGCAGCAGTGGCGGTGAGCCTTGCGGGACTGCTGGCGCTGCTGGGTGCGGCCCGTAGATGGCGGGCCGTGCACCATTCCGGTAGGCGGTGATGCGCGCGGCCGTGCTGTCCTGCCTGCTCCTCGCAGTGGCCGGTGTGGCCTCGGCCGGAGGCGGACGGGTCGCGGCGCTGTCCGAGCTGCGCGTGAACGAGCGTGTGGACGGTGACGTCGTGGTACTGGGGGGTGACGTGGTGCTCGGCCCCGAGGCCCGGGTGAGCGGAGACGTGATCACCTTCTTCGGCACGGTCGAGGCGGCGCCCACGGCGCAGGTCGACGGGCACGTGATCGCGGTGGGCTCCCTCGCCGAGGTACGGTTGGTGCCCATGGGCACAGCCGAGGAGCCCCACCTGCAGCTCGCCCTTCGCCTGCTGATGATGGGTGGGTGGTTGCTCATCACCTCGCTGATCGCCTTTCTCGCGCCCGGTCGGGTCCGCTTCGGCACCTGGTTGGTGGGCCGGACGGGTTTCAAGAGCCTGGTCCTGGGCGTGCTGGTCGCCATCACCCTGGTGGCGGCTCTGGTGGCGGTCACGGGCCTGGGACCGACCATCGGCCTGCCGTTGGTGGTGACCATCGGGGTGGTCCTCCTGGCCGTCAAGGCGCTCGGTCTGACGGTGCTCGGCGGAGTGCTCGGCGGTCGGGCGCTGGGGACGCTGCGGAGTAGGCCTTGGCCGCTGACGGTCGAGGTCTTCGTGGGGGTTGCCGTGCTTCTTCTGGCACGGCTCGTGCCCGTGCTCGGGGAGCCCCTGTGGACCCTCACCGTGATCGTGTCCCTCGGCGCCGCCGC
>Ga0315542_1002348_pt1 | contig 11558 bp, 15 predicted proteins | sample SalMarSW160120MG_FD_202541 | JGI IMG/M metagenome (GOLD analysis project Ga0315542, IMG submission 202541) | Salt marsh sediment microbial communities from the Plum Island Ecosystem LTER, Massachusetts, United States - Salt Marsh Sediment SW1601-20 ... | reverse complement strand
GAAGTACGGGCTCGTTGCGCGAGCGCTACAGCACCGGCTCGTTTCTGGTCCGGAGTCGCTCCCAGACGTCGTAGTCGGCCGTCTCGAGGAACCCTTGCGGATAGGTGGGAATGCCGGGTGCGCTGACCTGATCCAGTCTGCGCATCTCTTCCTCGCCCAGGTTCCAGTCGAGAGCGGCGAGGTTGTCTTCGAGCTGCTGGACGGTTCGACAGCCGAGCAGCACAGACGAAACCGTCGGCCGATTGCGGAGCCAGTTGAGCGACACCTGGGCCATGCTCGTACCCCGTTTGCCGGCGATGCTTTCGACCTCCGCGAGTACGGCCCACGTGCGGTCGATGTTGCGGAGGTCGTAGCCTTCAACGCCACGATTGGGATTCTCACCGAGACGCGTGGTTCCGGTCGGCCGCTCTGTTCGGGAGTACTTGCCGGTCAGCCAGCCACCGCCGAGTGGCGACCAGGGGAGGGTGCCGATGCCCCGGTCCAGACACAAGGTGAGAACGTCGAGCTCGATCTCTCGAGCCAGCAGGTTGTACTGCGGCTGGAGAGAGACGATTGGAGCCCAGCCGTTGCGTTCGGTGAGCTGGACGGCTCGTTCGAGCTGCCAGCCCAGATAGTTGGAGACTCCCAGGAACCGCACCTTGCCGGCCTCCACGAAACCGTTGAGTGTCTCGAGTGTCTCTTCGAGTGGGACTGCCGGGTCCCAGGCGTGTATCTGGTATAGGTCGATTGTGTCGACACCCAGCCGGTGCAGACTGGCGTCGATCGCGCGTTCAAGATGGACTCTGCCCGCACCCCTGTCCTCTGGTGCGTCACCCATCGAGAACCGGGCCTTGGTGGCGATCACCAGCTCATCTCGCGTGCCGGTTCGTTTCAGCCAACGGCCGATGATCTCCTCTGACGCTCCGCGGCTGTAGACGTCGGCCGTGTCGATGAAGCGGCCGCCCGCCTCGCAGTAGTGGTCAAGGATGGCGTGGGAAACGGACTCGTCGCTCTCGTCTCCGAACGTCATCGTGCCGAGTCCGAACACACTTACGTTGAGGTCTGCGATGCTTCGTTGCTCCATGTGTCGAGCATAGGTCACGTGCAGTTCCTGTGAACCCAGGGCTCAGTGTGCCTGGCATCCGACCCGCCGAACCCTGGGTTCGATACACGCGGGATCTCAAAACGACCAGACTGCACCCATGACCACACGATCCGACTGTGAAGCGCTCGACGCGATCGACCCACTCGCTCCGATCAGGGATCGATTCGCCCTCCCCGACAGGGTGATCTACTTGGACGGCAATTCGCTCGGCGCATTGCCACGCCACGTCCCGCAGCGTCTTGCCGAGGTGGTGGAACGGCAATGGGGCGTCGACCGTATCCGCTCCTGGAACGTGCACGGCTGGACCGACCTGCCGCTCAGGGTCGGGGAGCGCATCGCCAGGCTGATCGGCGCCGAACCCGGTCACGTGCTCGCCGCGGACACCACTTCGATCAACGCCTACAAGGCGATCGACGCCGCGCGCAGGCTCAGGCCCGACCGCCGGGCCATCGTCACTGATACGTCCAACTTCCCGACCGACGTGTACGTGATGCGTGGGATAGCCGACGATGCGGGTCTCGATCTGCGGATCGTCGAGCCGGACGCTGTTGTCGATGCTCTCGACAAGTCGGTTGCCGTCGTGGCGCTGACCGAAGTCGACTACAGAACGGGCCGGCGCCACGACATGGCCGGCATCACTTCGGCTGCCCACGAGGTCGGTGCCCTCGCTGTCTGGGATCTCGCGCACTCGGCTGGTGCATTCCCGGTCGCACTCGACGACGTTGGCGCGGACTTCGCCATTGGGTGCGGGTACAAGTACCTCAACGGCGGTCCGGGTGCTCCGGCCTTCATCTACGTCTCTCCCAATCATCGGGGGTCGTTCCGGAATCCGATCACCGGATGGTTCGGGCATGCGGCCCCCTTCGAGTTCTCCCTTGAATTCGTTCCCGCCGAAGGTATCTCAAGGGCACGGGTCGGCACACCGCATGTACTCGGCCTCGTTGCCCTCGACGCCGCGCTCGACGTGTTCGACGAGGTCGACATGGGGTATGTACGGGCCAAGTCCCTTGCGCTGACAGACGTGTTCATGGACTTGGTCGGTGGGTGGATGGAGGTCGCGACACCGCGAGATCCGGAACGCCGGGGGAGCCAGGTGAGTCTCCGTCATACGCACGCTTTCCCGATCGTCCAGGCGCTCATCGCTCATGGTGTGGTCGGTGACTTCCGGACACCGGACATAGCCCGGTTCGGATTCGCTCCTCTCTATGTGCGGTATGTGGATGTGTGGGACGCGGCTGCTGCGCTCAGGAAGGTGATCGAGAGTGGCGAGTGGAAGGATCCGCAGTTCCTGGTTCGAGGTGAGGTCACGTAGCGTGACCTCACCTCGAACCCAGGGCTCACAGACGCGAAAAACACGGTCCTGAGCCCTGGGTTCGGAGGGATGTTCACTGAGCGTGAGCTCCGGCTACGCCGATGCTTCTCGCAGGTAGAGGAAGTCGGTGACGTGCAGGCTGTTCAGCGTCAGGTGGAGCAGCGTGGGCATCGCTTGAAGGCCCTCTGCGGTTGGAAGGAATCGTGGTTCGACCATGTCCATGATCCGACCGCGAGTTTCGATCTTGCACGAGCCCGCTGCGACGACGTTTTTCACCCAGTCGTTGTCACGTCCGTAGGTCAGGGCAACGACAAACCCGCCGTTGTACCGAGACGGAATCACCGGTGTTCGATACTCCCTGCCGGACCTTCTGCCGACGTGGTGAACCACGCCGAGCATTGGAGTGACCTTCGCGAGGGGACCGACGAAGCGGTTCGTGAACATCTTGTTGAGCTTGGCGAGATTGGATGGAAGCGGCACGCAGCCGAGGATAGGTTCGTTCCGTATCTTTCGGAAAGCACGGTTCGAAGATGCGGTGGATCATCGCGGCGGGGTTCCCTTTGGCGTCGTGTACGAGCACTGTCGTCACGGCGCCACCTTCGACGACCGCGACGGCACCGTCGGTCACGGTCATCCCGGCGAGGGCTCCGGTACCCGTTGGCGTCGATCCGACCTCTTCGTGTATGCAGCGGGCCGTGTTCGCAGACCCGGCTGCGTCCGAGGTCGTGTGTTCGTCGACCGTTCTCTTTGTTCTCGCATCGGCCAAACCCAGGTAGCGGTGATCCGTGACTCCAGTCGAGTCCGTGAAGGCGACGGCGAGGCCGGGTCCGAGGTACTCCCGGTAGCGGCGCTCGAAGTAGGTGTGGAGGTGTTCGAGTGCTCTCTCTATTGATGTTCTGCAACCTAACCGACCCCGGTACGCTGACACCGACAGAGGGGTGGCGGTTTTGGGCGTCGAAGGATCCACGTGCATCGTGACCGGTGCAAACACCGGCATAGGCAGGGCAACCGCGGAAGAGCTGGCTCGACGCGGCGCGAAGGTGGTCCTCGCCGGACGGTCCGAGAAGCGCACCAGTGCCGTCGTGGAAGAGATCCACGCCGCCGGCGGCGATGCCGGATTCCTTCACCTCGACCTGTCGTCGCTGTCCGCCGTGAAGACGTCCGCCAACGAGTTTCTCTCCTGGAACCGACCGCTTGACACGCTCGTCAACAACGCCGGGGTCGTCAGGCAACGCAAGGTCACCGTCGACGGGTTCGAGCACACGTGGGGCGTCAACTACTTGGGGCCTTATCTGTTCACGCGACTGCTCCTGCCGGCACTCGAGGCATCTGATCGGCCGCGGGTCGTCAACGTGTCCTCCGAGATGCATCGGCCGATCAGGTCGATCGACTGGGACGCCATACACCGGCGTGGATCCTGGATTGGTCTTCACGAGTACCGGGTGTCAAAGCTGGGCAACGTGCTGTTCACGAGGGAACTCGCCCGGCGGACAGACGGTGTGCACTCGTTTGCAGTCCATCCGGGTTTGGTGGCCACCGAGATCATGCGCAATGCCCCATCCTGGATCGAGCGTCTGGCCCAGCGTGGCGCCCTGACACCGCAAGATGGTGCCCGAACGTCGATCTACTGCGCGACGGCATCCGGTCTCGAGAACGGCGGCTACTACCTGCGTGAGCACCTCGCCCAGCCGGGCGCCGGAGCGCTCGACGACGACCTGGCAGCCGATCTGTGGGCACGGTCCGAGAGCTGGGTCAGTTCATACCTCTAGCGAGTCGTGGTGAGCGGACAACCCGTTGGAGTGAGTCGCTCTGGAGTGGGCACTCCGGGAATCTGGGTGCGTAGCGGCCAGGCTGCAATAGCGTGTGGATGAGAAAGGAGAGTTATGGATCTCTCACATGCAACCGCTATCACGCCTCTGGCAGTGTCCAACCTCGACACCGCCACGGCTTGGTATCGCAGTCATCTTGGGGTTACCCCCGCCGAAACCGATGCCGACGGAGTCCGCTTCGCGTGCGGAGACGGGACGTCTTTCTTCCTCTACGAGTCGCAGTTCGCCGGCACGAACGAAGCTACGGCGCTGATGCTGCGCGTCGACGACTTCGACGGCGCGTTCGCCGACTTGCGATCAAACGGGGTTCGATTCGAGGAGTACGACTTCGGAGAGCTGAGCACCGTCGACGGGGTGTTCACCGCGCCCGATGGGAATCGCAGCGCCTGGTTCAAGGATCCCGATGGGAACATCCTCGCGATCGGATCCGGCTAGTGGCCGTCCGGCAGCGTTGCCGTGCTCAGGCGCGGCGTGAGCGCAGCATCCAGTAGAGAGCGAGGCTCCCAACGGCGCCGGCAAGCGCCGCCCCGGACACGATCGGCGTTGGCCGGGGAATCGCCGAAAGGCGTGTTCTGATCGTCACGGGGCGTTCGAAGGTCAGCACCTCCCACTCTCGTTCCTTCGCAATCTTGGCGAGGTCACGGTCGGGGTTCACGGCGAACGGGTGTCCCACCGTTTCCAGCATTGGCACGTCGGTGGCCGAATCGGAGTAGGCGTACGAGTCCGCAAGCGAGATCCCTTCCTTCTCGGCGAGCTCTCTGATCGCGTCGGCCTTGCGCTCGCCATACGCGTAGAACTCCACCTCGCCTGTGTAGAAACCGTCGGCGTCGACCGCAGGTCTCGTCGCGATCACCCGATCGACCCGCAGGTACGAGGCCAGCGGTTCGACGATTTCCCGCGCGCTTGCCGACACGATCACGACGCGTCGCCCGTGGCGGAGATGGTCGTCGATGAGGAACAGGGCCTCGGCGTACACGAGCGGGGCGACGACCTCGTCGATGGTCTCTCTGGCGATGTCGCGAATCTGGTCCCGATTCCATCCTTTGACGATGGACATCATCTCGGCGCGCGCCTTTTCCATCTGATCATGGTCGGCGCCGAACATGCGGTAAGAGATCTGAGCGAGTCCCGCCTTCAGGAGCGCTCGACGCGTCAGCAGCCCTGCCTTGAACAGGGGTCTTCCGAAGACCAGCGTCGACGAAGCGGCGATGATCGTCTTGTCGAGGTCGAAAAACGCGGCCTCCATACCGTTCCAAGTCTACGTTTGGATAGTGACAGGCCAGCACCACTTCTGGGAGCGGCTGCGTCCCAGAGGTGGCGCCAACCGGCCGCATCTTCCTCTTATCGGCGGGCGCGGCCATGGACTGAAACGGGTCAACGTCCGAGCAACTCCATCAGGATGTCGGGACGGTCGGTCATGATGCCGTCCACGCCCATGTCGACGTACTTGTGCAGTTCTTCGGGCGTGTTGGGGGTCCAGATGTCGACATGCAGGTTCCTGCCGTGGGCGCCGCGAAGGAACCCAGGGCGAACGATCAGGATCCCCGAGTCCTTCTCCGGCACCTGGAACGCGGCTTCGTGCGGGGTGTACAGGCTGCCCAGGAACGCGTAGTTCAGGATCACGAACTCGGTTACCTCGGCCTTGTCGCCGGATGTCGCGACTCCAGGACACACCTGTCGGAACTCCTCCATGCGGTCGTTGTGGAAAGAGGCGATCATCGCCTTGTACTGCATGCCATACCGGTTGATCAGGTCACAGAGAGGCTGTGCCATGGAGCCCTCGGTCTTCTTGATTTCGATGTTGACCGGATAGCCGGGGAGCGCCTGGAAGATCTCTTCGAGCGTGGGGATCGTGATGCCTTGGCCGCGATAGGGATATGTCGCGCCACCATCCCGGGTCCACCAGTAGCCGGCGTCGAGTTGTCTGATTTCCTCGGCGGTCATGTCTTCGACCAGTCCGTGACCGTTCGTCGTGCGGTCGACCATCTCGTCGTGGATGATGACCAGTACCCCATCTTTGGTGATGTGGGCGTCCATCTCGAGCACGTCCACACCGAGGCCGGCGGCGTGTTCGAAGGCGTAGAGCGTGTCACCCGGCCACAGCTCGTCGCCACCGGCATGGGCGAAGACGATCGGTGAGTGATCGAAGTTGTCATAGAACGGCAGCGTGGCCGGTGCGGGAGTCGATGTGAGGCGGATGCCGATCGTAGCCCCGAGTACAAGCAGCAGTAGCGCGAGCGAGATCTTCTTGAGCCTTGCCTTCATTCCCAACCTTCGACGGCGCCCGAGTGTACGTGGATTGCCACGGCCGCGATGACCAGACCATGCCATGGCAGACGGCCCGTGACAAGGGGTTGTCGCGGACCTCCACACCCCATACGTTGCCGATGCTTGACCGGAAGGGGGAAGCGTGTCGGTACTGGGTGTCGTTACCCACCAGGACGGGGTGCTCTCGGCGCTGGCGCCGCTCGGTCTCGCCGCGTCGGTGCCGACCGCCCTCATGATCGACCTGGATCCCGACGGTCCACGGTATCCGGGCGACCCGTCACTTGCCCAGCTGGTCGCCCACGGACCTACTGCCGCAGACCTCCATCCTGCTCGAAGCGGGTTGGCCGTCCTGCGCAACGGTGGCATCAGCCTCGACGAGGCAGATCAGGTCGTCGACGCCCTTGCCGAGGGATGGCCGAATGTGGTGCTGCGCCTTTCTGAGCACAGCTCGGCGAGACCCTATGTGCCGATCGTTCCGGTGGTTCCGCTGTTCCCGGGGTTGCTTTCGATCCCGTGGGAACAGCCGGCCGTGTTTCAGCACACCGGGTTCCCCGTGCCTCCGCCCGCCCCTGGCCCGGTACTGCCCAGACCGTCTCGTCGAACAATCGGGGGACTTCTCGAAGGTCGCGTCGATCAGCACAGTCGTTGGATCAAGTCATGGGGTCAGGTCTGGGAGCTGCCATGGATGTGACCGCCAGAATCATGGATCGGGTGCTCGCATCCGACGTGCCGCTGGAACGAGCAGCCGTCGTCGACGCGGCGAGACGCCTTCTGTCCGAAGAGGGCCCCTTGGCTCCTGCCGGCACGGCAGAACGCGTCGCCGACAACCTCGTCGGGCTCGGGCCCCTCGAAGCGCTCCTGCGTGATCCGGCCGTGTCGGATGTGCTCGTCAACGCGCCGAGCGACGTCTGGGTGGAGCGCCTTGGCGAACTCGAGAAGACCGACGTGTCGTTTGACGGTGACAGTGCGATCGTTGCTGCAGTCGAGCGGATGATTGGTCCGCTTGGGCTGCGAATCGATCGTGCCTCACCGACGGTTGATGCTCGCCTGCCGGACGGCAGTCGCCTGCACGCGGTGCTGCCCCCTGCCTCGGTCTCAGGGCCGATCCTCGCCGTCCGGCGGTTCACGGCCGCGGTGCCGAATCTCGATGCGCTCGTCGACAGCGGCTCGATCAACAGCGAGGGTGCCGAGTTGCTTCGCTCCACGGTGAGGAACCGCACCTCGATCCTCATCTCGGGCGGAACGGGAACGGGAAAGACGACCTTGCTCAACATCCTGTCGACCGAGATACCGGCGGGCGAGCGGATCGTCACCGTCGAGGATGCCGCGGAGCTGCGGTTCAGTGGACACGTCGTTCGTCTCGAGGCGAGACCCGCCAATGCGGAGGGCGCCGGGGCGATCACCCTTCAGGACCTCGTCAGGTCGGCATTGAGGCTTCGCCCGGACCGGATCATTCTCGGTGAGGTCAGAGGCCCCGAAGCCCTCGACATGATTGCCGCCATGAACACTGGTCATCGGGGTTCGATGTCGACGGTGCACGCGAACAGCCCCGATGAGGCGTTGTGGCGACTCGAAACACTCGCTCTCTCGGGGGATAGGAGGGTCGGGGAGGAGGCGGTGCGCCGTCAACTCCACGCAGCGGTCGGGTTGGTCGTCCAGGTGGAACGCAGCGAAGGGCGACGCCGGGTCTGTTCGATCGTGGATGTCTTCAAGGGCGAGGTGGTGTACGCATGCTGATGACGGTAGCTATGGCATCGGGACTGGCGGCGAGAGTGCCTTTGGTAGTGCTCGCGGCGATCGCCTTGGCCGTCTACCAGCCGGTGATTGCGCTCGTTGCAGTGGCTGCAGTCGTGGTGTTGGAACGGAGTCGTCGTCGACAAGGCGATGATGAGGGGGCCTTTCTTCAGGCGGTCGCGTCCGAGATGCGATCAGGTGCAGCAGTCCGGGTGGCGATCGCCGATGCAGCGAGCAGAGTACCGTCGCTGCCCCTTGCCCGGACGGCGCGTCTCGCGCGGGCAGGGCGTCCACTCGACGAGATCGCCGATTCCATCAGATCGCACCTTCCTAGAAGCGGGCTGCTGACCGCTGCCGCCATACGGATCGCAGGGGTCACCGGAGGAAGGATCGCCGACACGTTCGACGAACTGGCTCTGATAGCGGCCGAGGACATGGAGATGAGAGGTGAAACCCGTGCCGCTACGGCGCAGGCGCGTATCTCTGCATGGATCGTCGGAGGGATTCCTGTCGCCTACACGGCATATGCGATCGTGAGCGGTCGGTTGGCGGCGCTCATCTCCATCGGTGCCACCGGCGTGGGGGTCCTGTGTGTCGGGGGAGCACTCCTGGTCTCCGGAGTGCTCGGTGTCGTCGCGATCGCCAGGAAGGCGGAGCGTTGATGTTGTTGATCTTCGCGCTCGCCGCGGTGCCCCTGGCCATTGGGGTCCGGATCACCCGCCGTCCCAAGGTTCGTCCTGAAGGACCCCTGGACGTTGACGCCGCCGCCCGGCTCATGCTTATTGGTCTTACGGCAGGACTGTCGATGACCACTGCCATCGAGATGGCGGTCGTCGAGCTCGGGCATGCCGATGAGCTGAGCAGCGTGGTCCGCGCGTCGCGGATCAGCGGGGTCGCGTCAGCGCTCGCCTCGGCGACCGGTCCAGCGGCGGCGTTGTTCAGACGACTTGCTCGAGCTCACGCCACCGGTGCATCTGCGTCAGGCAGCATCGAGGCGTTCATCACGGATCGAAGGCTGTCGCACAAGACTGAGACCCTTGAGAGGTTGCGGCGCCTTCCGGTTGCGCTCACTGTGCCCCTCACGTTGCTGATCCTTCCCGGCTTCATCCTGCTCACCCTCGGACCGACCGTCGCTTCGATCGTTCAGCAGCTCCTGGGAGGTCTCTTTTGAACACGTTTCCCCCCGCGCCGACCGGCCGTCGGCAGTCTGAAAGGAGCCTGCATGGTCAGATTGTGGAAGTGGATGGTCCTGCGAGAAGAAGGGCAGGGAACGGTCGAGTACGTACTGGTGATCCTCGCGGCAGCGGCGATCGCGCTGTCCCTCATCCAGTGGGCAAGCCACACCAACCTGTTTTCGAGCCTGTTCGGAACGGTGATCAAGAAGGTCATTGGTTTCGCCAAATGAACGGGTCTGCGGCGGTCGAGTTCGCGCTCGTCCTGCCGCTGGTACTGCTGGTCCTCCTGGCAGTAACCCAGATTGCGGTCGTGGCACGGACCCAACTCGAGGTGGCGAACGCCGCCAGAGAAGGGGCTCGTCGTGCCGCGACCGCCCCTGACCCCGCGTCGGCCATTGACGCTGCGCGCAACGCGCTCGATCCAGAGGTCGCAGATCGTGCGCGCATTCAGGTAGTGCGGCCAAGGGTCGTCGGCCGACAGACACAAGTCACCGTCGTTCTGCCGGTGCGTCTTGCAGCACTCGGAGGGATCACCGTGGAAGTGCGTTCGAGGGCGGTGATGCGTGTCGAACGCTGAGCGGGGCTCGGTGACCGTCCTGATGGCGGGAATCGTGTGTACCGTCGCGGTGCTTGGGGTCGTGATAGGCGCCACGGGACAGGTTCTCGCGGCGCGGTCTCAGGCTTCGACCGGGGCTGACGCTTCGGCGTTGGCCGCGGCCGTCGCGACCTTCGACGGGGATCCGAAAGCCGAAGCGTTACGGTTGGCCGAAGCAAACGGTGTGCGACTTGTCTCTTGTGACTGCCGGCGCGATCGCACCTGGGGTCGTCGGACCGTCACCGTTCTCGTCGAGGTCGACGTGGATGTCCTTGGGCTTGGAAGCCGAACCGTCCGAGCGCGTGCAAGGGCGGAGTACCTCCCTGCGGGGAGCTGACAGCCAACAGCAGACGGCGAACAGGGATGCCAGGGTGGGAGGTCCTGGGTTGGTGTCGGTTCGAGGAGGCAGCCGACGTGCGGTCGCGCTCAACGTCGTGCCGCGTTCGGGCTGCGAACCGTGCCGTTCGCTTCGCCTCCTACTTCCGGCCACCCGAAAGGTGATCAGTGAGCTCCTTGAACTCCACCCACCGGCCGGTGGCCAGCAGGCCCGCCTGGCGTGGCCACGTCGACGGATCGTGCATGCGGTATCGGGGGCCGGCGTTGTCGAGCATCGCCTGCAGCGTTGAGACGTCTGTCCCGGCGAGGTCACGCCACGAGCTGATCCCGATTCCCGCGCACAGTTCCGCGATCTTGGGACCGATACCCTCGACCACCTGAAGATCGTCCTCCTTCAGCTTGAACCCGAGTACACGCTCGGCTTCGCCAAAATCGAGGTCGGGTCCGGAGTCGAACTTCAGGGTCGGGGACGAGGCGAGGGCTGCTGCTGGCCCCCGTGGGGCCGCTGCCTCGAGTTCGGCGATACGTTCGTTCAGACGATCGACGGTGGTGGCCCACGACGAGTCCTTGCCTTCGAGTTCGGCGATGCGCCTCTTTAGCCTCTCGACCCCGGAGGTAGAGGCGGTGAGCTGCGTGTTGGTGCGTTCGAGGTCCGCGATCCGGGCATGCAGCCCATCGACGTCCACAACTGGACGGGCGCCCTTTTCGGCTTGGAGGGAGTCGGCGAGAGCCGACAGTCTGCCGATCTCTGCGCGCTGCTGGTCGATGCGTCCTGACAGATCCTTGGCTTTCTGCTCATGCACCACGAGATGGGTACGAAGGCGCTCGAGTTCCTCCAGCGTCTCCTGGCTCGTTCCGCATCTGCCTCTCCAGAAGAGCCACCCGACGATGAACCCGATGATCAACGCTCCGATGATCCAAGGAAGGATCTCGGTGAGTACGTAGCCCATGTGTCAGCCCTCCTCGACTGTGAACTCGATACGGCGATTCTCTGCCCGACCCTCGGGTGTGTCGTTGCTGGCGATTGGATCGGCCGACCCGAATCCCATGGCGGTAAACACGTTCGCGGGTATTCCCTTGCCTGTCAGATAGTCGAGGACCGCGTTTGCCCGTTCCTGGCTCAGCTGTTGGTTGGCGCTGGCGTTGCCGGACGAGTCCGTGTATCCGGCGATCTGGATCCTCAAGTCGGGCTGTTTCTTCAGCGCAGTCGAGATGATGTCGGCGA
>Ga0315542_1002347_pt1 | contig 11560 bp, 8 predicted proteins | sample SalMarSW160120MG_FD_202541 | JGI IMG/M metagenome (GOLD analysis project Ga0315542, IMG submission 202541) | Salt marsh sediment microbial communities from the Plum Island Ecosystem LTER, Massachusetts, United States - Salt Marsh Sediment SW1601-20 ... | reverse complement strand
CGCGAGCCGTCAAGAGCTGGGAGAAGAGCCGCTTCACCTCGTACCTCATCAGCGAGCCCCTGATGGACTACGGGGTCATCCTGGACACCCTCGAGACCCCGGTGCGCTGGGACAACCTGCATGCCGTTCATCAGGCCGTGCACCGCTACGCCGATCGCTTCCCCAACGTGCTGTGCCTCAGCCATGCCTCGCACTTCTACCCCTCGGGGACCAACCTCTACTTCATCTTCGGCATGAGGGCCTCGCGGGAGGAGCACGTCCACTTCCGGAACGGCCTCGTGGACACCATGGTCGCGGCCGGCGGCGCGCCCAGCCACCACCACGGTATCGGGCGCCTCCTGGCACCGTGGCTCGAGGGCTTCCTGGGCGCCGAGCAGGTGGCCGTGCTGCGCGCCCTGAAACGTCACTTCGACCCCCACGGCGTCATGAACCCGGGCGCCCTCGGGCTCGAGCCCTGAGCGATCCTCCCGCACACGCGGGGAGCCGCGCAGGCCGCCACGTCGTCGATCGGGCCCCGGCTTTCCGCGTCCGCGCCCGACTCGGGCAGCTCCTCGGTTGAGACGCAGGCGTGATCGACGATACCATTGGCGTTGACAACGAGCGTGGCGAATGCTCCGGAATCCTCCAGCCGCATCCGAGCGCGGTCTTGGTGTCCGCATCCGACCGCCTTCCCGGCGCCGGCGTCGGCGTGTGGCCCGTGTGCGTGCCCACACATCCTCTTCCAGCGCCCGGGACGGCGCCACGCGGGTCGCGCCCCTATCCCGCCGCGTGATCCAGGAGCTTGACACGTCATGAGGACTACCCTCGTCGCCCGCCTCCAGACCCTCACCGTGCTCATCGGACTGGTGCTCCTGTTCGGCGTCGCGTCGCCTCATTTTCTGACCACGAGCAATCTGTTCAACGTGATGCAGCAGTCGGCCATCAACGCGATCCTCGGCATCGGTCTCACCTTCGTGATCATCTCGGCCGGCATCGACCTGTCCGTGGGCTCGATCCTCGCACTGTGCGGCCTGGTAGTCGCCGACCTGTTGGTGGCCGGGCACTCCTCCGCCTTCGCCATCACCCTCGGGCTCGGCGTGGGCCTGCTGTGTGGTCTGGCCAACGGCCTGATCACCGTCCTCGGCCGCATCCCCCCGTTCATCACGACGTTGGGCATGATGTTGATCGCGCGCAGCGCCGCCAAGGTCTACTCCGGCTCCAAGCCGATCTCCGGGCTGCCCGAGAGCTTTCGCGCTCTCTCCGGCGACCTCCTCGGAGTGCCCGTGCTGGTGCTGGTCGTCGCCGCCCTGTACGCCCTCGCCCATCTGGTGCTGACCCGGACCAAGCTCGGGCGCTACAGCTACGCCATCGGAGGCAACGAGCAGGCGGCCTGGCTGTCCGGCGTCCCCGTCGGCCGCTACAAGGTCGCCATCTACGGCCTGTCCGGGCTGATGGCGGGGGTCGCTGCGGTGCTCATGACGTCTCGGCTCAACGCCGCGTCACCGCTCACCGGTGAGATGTACGAGCTCTATGCCATCGCCGCCGCCGTGATCGGCGGCGTCAGCCTGATGGGCGGCGAGGGCCGGGTCATGGGCACCCTGATCGGCGCCCTCATCATGGGCACGCTGCGCAACGGCCTCAACGCGCTCAACGTACCGTCCGCGCTGGAGGGCATGGTGGTGGGCGGCGTGCTGGTCGCCGCCGTGGTCCTCGACCGAGCACGCCACCGTTCGTCGGATGCGCCGCCTCGGGTCGGATGGCGGCGCTACCGAACCGTGCTGGTCGGCACAGCCACCGCGCTGGTGTTGTTCACCGGGGCGATCGTCTTCCGCGCCTCCCTGTCGGCGCCGGATCAATCGAAGCGGCTCACGATCGCCTTCGTCCCCAAAGCCCTCAACTCTCCGTTCTGGGGGGCCATGCAGCGGGCGGCCGAGCGAGAGGCGGCTGCGCGGGGGGTCCACCTGATCGCGCTCGCCGCCGACCGCGAGACCGATGTGGAGCGCCAGTACCAGATCATCGAGAACCTCATCCAGCAACGGGTGGATGCCATCCTCCTGGCCCCCGCCGGCTCCAGGGAGCTGATACCGGCGATCAGGAAGGCCAACGAGGCCGAGATCCCGGTGATGTTGCTCGACACCCGCGTCGATGCCGCCGCGGCCGGGGCCATGGGCGCCCACGTCGTCACCTACATCGGCTCCGACAACTTCGAAGGGGGAGCGGTCGCCGGCCGCTATCTGGCAAAGAGGCTCGGGGGCTCGGGCCGGGTGGCCATCATCGAGGGCATCTCCGGCCACGAGACCGCCGACCAGCGTCGCCTGGGATTCCTGGAGGGCATCCGGAGCCACCCCGGCGTGCGAGTTGTGGCGAGCCAACCCGCGAACTGGGAGCGGGCCCTGGCGTACAACGTGGCCGAGAACCTGCTGCAGGCTCACCCCAGGCTCGACGCCCTGTTCGCCGCCAACGACGAGATGGCCCTCGGAGCCCTCGAGGCCGTGGCGGCAGCCAGGAGGTCGCGGCACGTCGAGGTCGTAGGGTTCGACGCAATTCCCGGCGCGCTCGACAACATCCGGGCGGGGCGGTTGCTGGGATCGGTGGCTCAGTTCCCGGGCGAGATGGGCAGGCTCGGGGTCCGTTACGCCGTGAGGCTGCTGCGGGACGGAGTGGCCCCGCCGGAGGAGATCCTGACCCGGGTCGAGATGATCGACCGCGACAACATCGACGAGTTTACGGGCGGCTCCGACGGGGGACGGGACGAGGGCGATCGATGACAGTGCCCGCGCCTCTCCTCGGCATGGCGGGGATCTGCAAGCGGTTCCCGGGCGTCCAGGCGCTCCAGGAAGCATCGCTGGCGGTACTGCCTGGAGAGGTGCACGTGATCCTGGGCGAGAACGGCGCCGGCAAGTCCACGCTGATGAAGATCCTCTGTGGGCAGTACCTTCCCGACGCGGGGACCGTCACATTTTGCGGCCGAGAGATCGCGCCCTCCGGGCCGCAGGAGGCCGAGCGGCTGGGGCTGGCCATGATCCACCAGGAGCTCAACCTGGTGCCGGGCCTCACGGTGGCCGAGAACGTGTTCTTGGGACACGAGTCCACGACCGGCGGTTTCATCCGCCGCTCCTTTATGAGCGACCAGACCCGCGACCTGCTCGACAGGCTGCGCTGCGACGTCGATCCGAACAGGATCGTGGCCGACCTCTCGGTCGCCGAGCAGCAGCTCGTGGAGATCGCCCGGGCGCTCCGCGAGCAGGCCCGGCTCCTGGTGATGGATGAGCCCACCGCAGCGCTGTCGGATACCGAGATCGATGCCCTTTTCGAGGTCATCCGCACGCTCTGCCGGCAGGGCACCCCCGTCATCTACATCTCGCACCGCCTGAGCGAGATCTTCGCCATCGGCGACCGAGTGACCGTCATGCGTGACGGTCACACCGTCGGTACGCTCGAGGTGGCCGAGACCTCGGCGGACGAGCTGATCCGCCTGACCGTCGGCCGCACCATCGTGGAGCAGGTCCCGAAACGCCCGGTGCCCATCGGCGACATCGTGCTCGAGGTGCAGGACCTTCTGCTCCACGGGTCGACCCAGCCAATCACACTGGCCGTGGGTTCGGGAGAGATCCTGGGTGTGGCCGGCCTCATGGGTTCGGGACGCACCGCTCTGGCGCGGGCGATCTTCGGCGCCGACACGGCCCGGGGTGGAACGATCCACGTCGCCGGCCGACGGCTCCCTGCCCACGCTCCCGGCTCCGCGATCGCCGCCGGTCTCGGGTTCCTCACCGAGGACCGCAAGCAGCAGGGGCTGGTGCTGCAGTGCTCGGTGGCCGCGAACATCACCCTGACCATTCTCGACCGCATCTCCCGTCTCGGTTTCCTCGGCCTCGCCGGGGAACGGACGCAGGCCGTCCAGCTGATCGAGAGGCTCCGGATCAGAACGGCGTCACCGGACCAGGAGGTCTCGCTCCTGTCCGGGGGCAATCAGCAGAAGGTCGTCCTCGCCCGCTGGCTGGCGGCCCACTGTCGCGTGCTCCTGTTCGACGAACCGACCCGCGGCATCGATGTCGGCGCCAAGGCCGAGATCTACGAGCTGATCGGCGAGCTCGTCGCGCAGGGCGTGGCGGTCGTCCTGATCTCGAGCGAGATGCCCGAGCTCCTCGGGCTGGCTGATCGCGTCGCGGTGATGTACGAAGGCGGGCTGCAGGACGTGGTGCCGCGGTCCGAGGCGACCCAGGAGCGGATCATGGAGCTCGCCCTGGGCCGCGGCAACCCGCAAGGTGCCACCCCCCACTCCGCGTAGGCCAGAGGGTGCCTGACCCCCTCTTGTTGCTCTTATTGCTCCGCGACGTCGCCCGGAGCCTCCCACTGCACACCGGCGTCGATGTCCGCCCAGGAGTAGAGCTGGAACGTGCGATTGTCCGACATCGCGACGAACAGGCCCGACGGGAAGCGCTCTCCCAGCGCTGTGCTGGTCACGTCGGAGCCGTCGCTCTCGTTGGTGGCCACGTAGAACACCCCGATCTCGGGGTGCTGGTTCGGATCGCCCGGAACTCCCTCGCGGGGGAAGACGCGGAAGGCGTTGCCCTGCTGATCGGACACCATGATGTACCCGGTGCCATCGTCGATCTCGTAGATCGAGATCCCCTCGCGCTGCTCGGTGAACCCCTCGGTGCCGAAGAGGGCGAGCTCGCGCGCCGCATCCGGCGCGTCCGGATCGGCGAAATACTTGTGGACCCCGACGTCCTCCTCCGAGTAGTACACGTAGCCCAAGGGGTCGTCGACCGCCACCGACTCGATCTCCGACGTGCCCTTGAACGCGCCGAACTCGCGGACCTTGGTGGCGGCCACGGTGCCGGCGCCGCCATCCGCGAGCAGGTACTCCCACAGGTACCCCTCCGATGGCCCCGTCTTGCGGCTGACGATGGCGAACACGGCGCCGTCCGCCGGCCGCCTGTAGAGCGCGATCCCCATGGGCCGTCGCAGCTCCGGCGCCTGTCCTTCGAACACCGGCAGGCCGCCACCGTCGATCGGCGTCATCTCCGGCAGGCGGAACACGCGCAGGGAGTTGGCATTGCGATCGGTGGCGACGGCGATGTCGGTGGGAGCCCCGCCCAGCATCATCCCGTACTCCACGTCGACGTTGTTCACCCTGCCCATGTCGGTGACGGACCTGTCGTCGATGATGTTGCCGTCGAGGTCGAAGGCGTACAACCCACCACCCTTGTCGGTTCCCAGGACCATGCTCTTGGACGGGTCGTCGGGATGCAGCCAGATCGCCGGATCATCGGAGTCCACCGCCACCGGCTGGGTGACCAGCACCGGTTGCACGACCGTCGCTCCGGGCGGCACCTTGGCTGCGGGCCCGCACGCCGCGACTGCCACGACGATTGCCACCGTCATGGCCGGACCGATGGCTCGCCGGATCCTCGGCACCCACTGGGCATCGCCTGAAGCACGTCTCATCGCTCTCCTCCTTGCTCGTCATGGTCGTGTGATGGCGCGAATCTCGAAAGGGCTGCCTCCACCTCACTGGCGGATCCCTCCGCGACGGCGGGTGGTGCGGTCGTTGACCGTGTCACCAGGCTCGGAACGATGACGTGGTGGCGAGGCTCGGTTCGCCCCTCGTGGATGCGCTCGGCCAGCAGCTCCATGGCCATGCGCCCCATCTGGCCCCCGGGCTGATGGATGCTGGTCAGTGAGACGTGGCGAAGGGCGGCGAGCGAGCTGTCGTCGTATCCGACCAGCGACACGTCGGCCGGGATCTTGAGCCCCACCTCCTCCAGCGCATTGAGGGCACCGATGGCGCAGAGGTCGTTGGCGGCGAAGATCGCCGTCGGGAGGGGGTGTTGCCCGAGGAGTGCCTGGGCTCCGCGGTAGCCTCCCGACTCGGTGAACGCCCCTCCGACAACGATGCAGTGCGCGGCCAGGCCGAGCCGGTCCATGGCCTGCTGGTACCCCCTGCGGCGCAACGCCGCCGCAGGGCTGGCTCCACCGTCGATGTGGGCGATCCTGCGATGCCCGAGGGAGACGCAGTGCTCCACGGCCATCTCGGCTCCCATGACGTGGTCGTTGGTGACGCTGTCGCTCGCGCCGTCGCTAGTTTCTCGGTTGAGAACCACGGTCGGTACGGAGTGGGCGACGCGGCCGATGGTGGCCTCGTCGACCCGCGAGGTGGCCAGGATCAAGCCGTCCACTCTCAGCTCCAGAAGGCTCTCGATGGCCTCCCCTTCCCGTGCCGCCACGCCATCGCCCGTGCTGAAGAGCACTTTGTAGTCCAGGCTCATCGCCTCCTCGAGCACGCCGGACACGACGTCTCCGAAGAAGGGGTTGCGAAGGTTCGAGATGACCACGCCCACGAGGCGGGTCCGGCGCTGCACGAGACCGCGCGCCATGGCGTTGGGCCGGTAACCCAGGGCAGAGATCGCGTCGAGAACCGCCCGCCTGCGTGCATCGCTCACCCCTTCGTCTCCACGGATCACCATGGACACGAGCGACTTGGACACCCCGGCTCGACGCGCCACATCCAAGATGGTGGGTTTGCGCCTTCCGGATCCGCCTGCGTTGTCCTCTCCTCGTGGCACTTGACTTCCTTCTCCCGATCCGATACGTTCCTTTTGGAACGTTCCAATCATAGCTCATTACATCCGTCTAGACAACCTGGAACGTTCCAGAATTGGTGAGAACGGCAGCATGACGGCGTGCACAACTCTCCGGAGCCCAGACGGTTGGTCCCGGGGGATGGAACGTTCCAGCGATGGGCCGGAGGGCCGATCGTTCTGACGAACGGCTCGCCATGAGCCACGAACGTGAAGGAGGCTCGTATGACGTCCCGACGTTCGGTTCTCCTGAGGAGCATGCTCCTTGTCACGCTATGCATCGCCGCCGTTCCGGTCGCACTCTGGGCCCAGGCATCGAGCGGCAGGATCATCGGCAAGGTCTACAGCCCGGCCGGGGAGGTGCTCGACAAGGCGAAGGTCGCCGTCAAGGGCCTGAACCTGAGCGCGATCTCCGGCAACGACGGAGTCTACATCCTGCGCCAGGTGCCTGCCGGCACCCATGAGGTGGTGTGCTCCTACATCGGCTACCCGGATGTGACCGAAGAGGTGACCGTCGAGGCGGGGGGGACCTTGACCCACGACTGTCATTTCGCGTACGGCGATGAGATCGAGGTTCGCAGCTCACCGCTCCTGGTCGGCCAGGCCAAGGCCCTCAATAAGCAGAAGAACACCATCAACATCACCAACATCGTCGCTGCCGACCAGATCGGCCGCTTCCCCGACCGGAACGCGGCCGAGGCGACGCAGCGGATCCCCGGCATCAGCGTCCTGCGCGACCAGGGCGAGGGGCGTTACGTGATGATCCGGGGAACCGAGGCGCGGCTCAACTCCACGACCGTGAACGGCGAGAGGATCCCCTCCCCCGAGGCCGGCACCCGCGACATCGCGCTCGACACCATCCCGTCGGATCTGCTGGAGTCCATCGAGGTGTCGAAGGCGCTCACGCCCGACATGGACGGCGACTCCATCGGCGGCACGGTCGACCTGATCACGGGCCGGGCGCCGGAGAAGCTGCGAGTGTCGGCCATGGCCGGCCTCGGCTACCGGGAGCTGGTCGAAGAACCCGGTTACAACGCCTTCCTCACCTGGGGGCAACGGTTCGCAGACAACAAGCTCGGCATACTGCTCTCCGGCAGCACGTCCGACAGCAAGCAGGGCTCGGACAACTTCGAGCCCGAGTACGACGATGGTGATCTCGCGGTGATCGAGCTCCGCGACTACACCATCGAGCGCGAGCGCGACGGTATGACCGCCGATCTGGACTACAACGCCTCCGACCGCTCCAACTTCTTCCTGCGTGGCCTGTGGACCAACTACAGGGACACCGAGGATCGGCGGGCAAAGGGCGATGTGGTGGAGGACGGCGAGATCGAGCGCGCCCTGCGCGACCGCGCCCAGAAGTCGCACATCTACTCCGCCTCCTTCGGCGGCGAGCACATCGCCGGCTCGTCCCTGGTCGTGGACTACCGCCTGGCCTGGAACAGGGCCCAGGAGGAGACCGCCTTCCAGCTGACCTCCACATTCCTCCAGGAGGACGTGGAGTTCGCCCCCAACGTGGGCCCGGGGTCCATCAACCCCAACGACATCCAGGCCAACCCCCTCAACGAGGACATCAACGAGTTCTGGTTCGACGAGCTGGAGGAGGAGTCCAAAAAGGCGGTCGAGGAGGACGTGGTCGGTGCCATCAACTTCACCCAGGGCTGGTACCGCGACGCAGGCTTTTCCGGGCTGTGGAAGGCAGGCGCCAAGTACCGCGCCAAGACCAAGGACCAGTACTACGAGGTCTTCGCGTACGGGTATGACGGCGACCTCAACATCACCGACGTCCTCGACGACTGGCAGTCCGAGACGCCCTTCATCGGTGGCCGCTACACCCTCGGCCGCTTCCAGTCCCCCGGCCTCATCCGCTCCATGTGGAGCCAAGGCCTATTCGAGTTCGACGAGAAGAGCCTCGAGGATGACCTGAGCGACTTCGACGCGTCCGAGGACACCATGGCCGGCTACGGCATGGCCGAGCTCATGTTCGGCGGCAACACCACCCTCCTGGGCGGTGTCCGGGTCGAGAGCACGGCGACCGACTACAACGCGTTCGAGCTCGTGTACGACGAGGAGGGCGACCCGGTGTCGCTGACCCCGGTCAAGGGCGACAAGGACTACACGGAGTGGCTGCCACAGTTCCACCTCGTCTACAAGCTCGACGAGCGGTCCAACCTGCGCGCCGCCGTGACCCGGTCGCTGGCACGCCCCAACTTCGAGATGATCGCCCCGTGGCGTCTCACCAACCGCGAGGACGAGGAGATCGAGCTCGGCAACCCCGACCTCGACGTCACCACCGCCTGGAACCTGGACCTCATGTACGAGCGCTACCTGGATCCCATCGGCATCATCTCCGCGGGCCTGTTCTACAAGGAGCTCTCCGACAACGTCTACTTCTTCCGCTTCGACGAGGAGTTCGATGGCGTCGAGTTCGAGGTCACCCAGCCGCGCAACGGCGACAGCGCCACCCTGTGGGGCATCGAGCTCGCCTATCAGAACAACTTCACGAATGCTCCCGGCTTCTGGAGCGGCTTCGGCGTCTACTTCAACTGGACCTACGTCGACTCCGAGGCCAGGTACCCCGATCGTGATGCCACCAGGCTGCAGGGGCAGGCCGAGCACGTGGGCAACGCCGCCCTGGTGTACGAGAAGTACGGCTTCTCGGCCCGCCTGTCCTACAACTTCCACGGCAAGAACATCCTCGAGGTCGGCGGCGAGCCGGCGGACGACCTGTGGGTGGACGACCACGGCCAGATCGACTTCCTGGGCCAGGTCCAGGTGACCCCGAAGATCAGCGTGGTGCTGGAGCTCATCAACCTGACCGACGAACCGTACTGGGTCTACGAGGGCACCCGCGACCGGCCGCGCCAGGTCGAGTACTACAGCTGGTGGGGAACCCTCGGCGTCAGGTTCGATCTCTAGGCGGCGGGGGGCGGCGATGTCTACCGTCACCGTCGGTGTCGTGGGGGCCGGTCGTATCGGCCGCATGCACGCGTCCAACCTGGTGCACCATGTCCCCGAGGCGCGCCTCAAGGCGGTGAGCAGCCCACACATCGACGAGGGCTGGACCCGAGGGCTCGGGATCCCGGTCGCGACCCAGGACAACGAGGCCGTGTTCCGGGATCCCGAGATCGCCGCCGTCATCATCGCCGCGCCCTCCGGACGCCACGTCGAGCTGATCCGGAGGGCTGCCGAGGCGGGCAAGCACATCTGGTGCGAGAAACCCGTCGCCTTCGACCCCCAATCCATCACCAGCGCCATCGAGGCCGCCAGGGCAGGCGGCGTCCAGCTCCAGGTCGGCTTCAACCGTCGCTTCGACCCCAGCATCCGACGGCTTGCGGAGGCGGTGCGGCAGGGAGAGGTCGGCGAGCTGAACGGCCTGCGCATCATCAACCGCGACCCCAAGGCGCCTCCCATCGACTTCGTAAAGCGCTCCGGGGGAATGTTCTTCGACTTCACGATTCACGACCTCGACACGGCCCGCCACCTGAGCGGCCGCGACATCGAGGAGGTGTACGCCGCCGGCGCGGTGCTCGTCGACCCGGCGATCGGCGCCGCCGGCGACATCGACACCGCCATCGTCACCCTCCGGCTCCAGGGGGGCGCGCTGTGCGTGATCGACAACAGCCGCCAGACCGGCTACGGCTACGACCAGCGCTTCGAGGCCTTCGGCTCGAAGGGCAACCTCGTCGTCGACAACCTGCGACCGACCACCGTCGAGGCGTTCCTTGACGGGGGCGTGTTCGAGGACACGCCCCTTCCCTCGTTCATCGAGAGATACCAGGACGCATTCATCGAGGAGCTGCGCGCCTTCATCGGCTGCGTTCGCGACGGCTCCCCCGTGGCGGTCACCGCCGAGGACGCCCTGGCCGCGGTGCGCGCCGCGGGCGCAGCCAGGACCTCGATGCTGGAGAACCGACCAGTTCGCCTGGACGAGGAGACGAGGGGGGGCGGCCGATGAAACAGATCACCGTGGGTGTCATTGGCACCGGTCGCATCGGCACGATCCACGCCGGCAACCTCGCCCACATGCCGGGTGTCCAACTCAAGGCCGTGGCCGACCCCCTCGTCGTTCCCTCGGAATGGGAGGATCGGGGGGTCGAAGCCCTGCTCGATCCCCACGCCCTGATCGCCGACTCCGACATCGACGCCGTCCTCGTGTGCTCCCCGACCCCTACCCACGCCGAGCTCACCATGGCGGCGGCGGAGACCGGCAAGCACGTCTTCTGTGAGAAGCCCATCGATCTCGAGCCGAAGCGCATACGGCAGACGCTGGAGGTGGTGGAGCGGTCGGGAGTGCAACTGCAGGTGGGCTTCAACCGTCGTTTCGACCCCACCTTCGCCCGCCTCCGTCGCGCCGTGGTGGACGGTGAGGTCGGCGACCTGCACATGGTCAAGATCGTCGCCCGCGATCCGGCGCCGCCGCCCGCCGAGTACGTCCGCGACTCCGGCGGCATGTTCCTGGACATGACCATCCACGACTTCGACATGGTGCGCTTCCTCTCCGGCAGCGAGGTTCTGGAGGTGCACGCGTTCGGCGCCGTGCTGGTCGACCCGGCGATCGGCGAGGCCGGGGACGTGGACACCGCGGTCGTCACCATGAAGCTGGCGAACGGCGGGCTGGCAGTGATCGAGAACAGCCGGCGCGCCGTATTCGGGTACGACCAGCGCATCGAGGTCTTCGGATCCCGCGGCGGGATCGAAGCGATGAACGAGTACCCGTACCAGGTCCGCCAGCGCACGGCCCGCGGAGAGCGGAAAGCCAACCCCCTGTACTTCTTCCTCCAACGCTATCAGCGCTCCTTCGTCGCCGAGGTGGAGACGTTCGTCGACAGCGTCCGGCAGGGCCGCACCCCGCCCGTGACCGGAAGAGACGGGCTCATCCCGGTCTTGATCGGATTGGCGGCCACCGAGTCCATGCGTTCGCACCGACCGGTCCGGGTCGAGTCCCCATGAACCCATTCCGGCTCCTCGCCACCGGCCCCGACCGGCCGCCGCTC
>Ga0315542_1002344_pt1 | contig 11571 bp, 12 predicted proteins | sample SalMarSW160120MG_FD_202541 | JGI IMG/M metagenome (GOLD analysis project Ga0315542, IMG submission 202541) | Salt marsh sediment microbial communities from the Plum Island Ecosystem LTER, Massachusetts, United States - Salt Marsh Sediment SW1601-20 ... | reverse complement strand
AACCGTCGCGGGCGGACACGCCGCCTTCAGGCGGCCTGCCCCCACGCGACACAGGCACGGCGCTCGATCTATCTCTGCCCAGGCAAGCCCTGACAGCACGAGGGCCGGGAGACCGCGCTCTCCCGGCCCTCGTTCCTTCACCTCGGGCGAAGAGCGCAGCTCTTCGCCCGGCCCGAGCGAGCGGGTGCGCAGCACCCGCGAGCTCGCTACGCAGCGGCGGGCCGCAGCCGCTCTCGCCGGGCGCTGACGGCGCGCAGGCGCTGCGTCAGGCGCGACCAGGCCCAGGGCTCGATCTCGTGGTAGCGGGTCTCGGCCTGGCTCCGGGTCGCCTCGAGATACTCGAACCACGCGTCGGCCTCCTCGATCAGCAGGAGCTCCTCGGCCTCGCGCTTGCTCGCCACAGCCCACCTCCTGGTCGTGAATGGGCGGGATCGTAGGTCCGGGACCGGACGACATGGCGTTTCCGGGCCCGGCGGCGTCCACCAGTGGCCCTGCTACTCTGGCTCCGCAGGCCATGCCGATGCTTTTCATTGACAACGAGCGCGCGCGCACCCCCGAGCGCCGCCGCAGGCGGGGCGTTTCTCCCCTGCACGCCGACGGTTTTGCCGACGGCGTGCGCGGCCACAGTCGGGTCGCCGGCGCGCGCCCCTACGAAGGAGTTTGTTCTTGCCCTGGTTCCGTTTCCGGAAAAAGCAATCCGAGGAGCGCGCGGACGACGCGCGCGGGCTCGAGGTTACGCCCGAGCCCGAACTGACCGAACCGGCCGCCGAGCCGGCCGAACCAACCGACCAGCCCAAGCCGAAGCGCCGCCGCGGCAGCCGTGGTGGGCGCGGACGCAAGAAGTCCGGCTCCGCCCAGAGCACGAGCGCGACCGCGCCCGAGCGCAAGGAAGCGCGCAAGGACACGAAGCGCAAGAGCGAGTCGAAGCAATCCGACCGGCGCCAGCTCTCCCAGCGGCAGGAGCGCCGTCGCGACCAGGCGGGCCGCCGCCGCGAGCCCCAGCGCCGGGCGCCGCTGCCGGAGGCGAAGCGCGAGCTGCTCGTCTCGGTCGACGTCGGCGAGCGCCGCGTCGCCGTGCTCGAGGACGACCGGGTCGCCGAGGTCTACCTCGAGCGGTCGGAGCGCCGCTCGATCGCCGGCAACATCTACCTCGGCAGCGTCGACAACGTCCTGCCGGGGATGGAGGCCGCCTTCGTCGAGATCGGCCTCGAGAAGAACGGCTTCCTCTACGTCGACGAGATCGTCAGCCCCGAGCTCGAGAAGGGGCACGGCCGCAAGATCCAGGACCTGATCAAGCGAGGGCAGACGATCCTCGTCCAGGCGGTCAAGGATCCGATGAAGACGAAGGGCGCTCGGCTCACGACGCAGATCTCGCTCCCCGGCCGCTTCGTCGTCTTCGTGCCGCAGGGGGAGGGTCTCGGCGTGTCGCGCCGGCTCGAGGACGACGAGCGCAACCGCCTCAAGGACATCCTCAAGCGGCTCGACGTCAAGGAGGGCGGCGTCATCGTCCGGACGGCCGCCGAAGGAGCCTCGGAGGAGGACATCGAGCGCGACCTCGTCTTCCTGCAGCGCCTCTGGCGCTCGATCCAGGCGCGGGCGAAGGACGCGAAGGCTCCGGAGCTCGTCTACCAGGAGGCCGAGCTGCCGCTCCGCGTCGTCCGCGATCTGTTCACCGGCGACTTCGAGAAGGCGTACGTCGACGACGAGCGCACGTACAAGCGCATCGTCGGCTACCTCAAGAAGACGTCGCCGCACATGGTCGAGCGCGTCATCCGCTACAAGGAGAAGGCGCCTCTCCTGGAGGCGTTCGGCGCGGAGCAGGAGATCCGCTCGACGCTGAGCCGCCGCGTCGACCTGCCCTCGGGCGGCTATCTCGTCTTCGACTACGCCGAGGCGTTCACCGTCATCGACGTGAACACGGGCCGGTTCGTCGGCTCGCGCGGCAAGAACGCGGCCGGCCGGCTCGAGGACACGATCACGAAGAACAACCTCGAGGCGGTGAAGGAGGTCGTGCGCCAGCTGCGGCTGCGCGACATCGGCGGGATCATCGTCATCGACTTCATCGACATGGCGAACCCGAAGAACCGGGCGACCGTCGAGGAGGCGCTCCGGTCGGAGCTCGAGCGCGACCGGACGAAGACGTACGTCGTCGAGATCTCCCCGCTCGGCCTCGTCGAGATGACGCGCCAGAACGTGACCGACGGCCCCCGCGAGGTGATGACGCGCAAGTGCCCGACGTGCGGCGGCGACGGGATCGTCTACTCCGAGGCGTCGGCCGCGATCGACGTCGAGCGCCGCCTGCGCGCGCTCGCCGCGGGATCGCGCTCCCAGGCGTTCCGGGTCGAGCTCGCCGACACGATCGCGAGCGCCCTCGTCGGGCCGGGAGCGAGGCGGCTGCTCGAGCTCGAGACGCTGACGAAGAAGAAGTTCTTCCTCGAGGGGAAGCCGGAGACGCACCTCGACCACTTCGTCGTGCTCTCCGAAGGGAAGCTCGCGGACATCGCGCCGCAGGCCCCCGTCGAGGAGGGCGCGGAGCAGATGCTCGAGCTCGTCGAGGTCGATCGTCACGACGCGGGAGCGGCGGTCGGCAAGCTCGACGGCCTCGAGGTCGTCGTCGCGGACTCGGCGACGCTCGTCGGCAAGCGGCTCAGGGTGCGGGTCGAGCGCGTCCTCGACGGCCGCGCCTACGCCGTCCTCACCCGCAAGACGAAGCCTGTGCCGGAGCCGCTGACGGCGGAGGCGGAGGCCGAGAAGCCGACCCGCAAGCCGCCCCAGCGGAAGTCCGCAGCCGCGGCCGAGGAGAAGCCCAAGCCGTCCGCCAAGGCCAAGGCCAAGGCCAAGGAGAAGCCGTCTGCCGAGGCCAAGGTCGAGGCCGGGGGGAAGCCGTCTGCCGAGACCGAGGCCGAGGCCGACGAGCCGCAGGCCGACGAGGCGGACGTCCCGGAGGAGGGCACGGGCGCCGAGGAGCCGGCCAAGCCGAAGAAGAAGACGCGGCGCGGCTCGCGCGGCGGCCGGCGGCGCAAGAAGAAGCCGAGCCCGGAGGCCGCCTCGCAGGAGCCCGAGACCGGCGCTGCGAGCGACGGGCCGCCCGAGCCGTCGCGGGCAGTCACGATTCACGTCCCCGGGGAGGATCTCGGCCGTCCGGGCGAGGCCGAGCCGGCCGAGCAGCCTGCGGAGCAGACCGTCGAGGAGGCGGCCGTGCCGGAGGAGCCGGCCGCGGAGGAGCCCGCCGCCGAAGGCGCCGAGGAGCCGGCCAAGCCGAAGAAGAAGACGCGGCGCGGCTCGCGCGGCGGCCGCCGGAGGAAGAAGCCGGCATCCACCTCGCAGAACGGCTCCGGCGCGGACGAGGCGAGCAAGGGGGCCGGCGAGCCCGGCGAGCCCGAGCAGCCCGGGGAGCCCGAGCAGCCCGAGCAGCCCGGGGAGCCCGAGCAGCCGGGGGAGTCCGAGCAGTCCGAGCGCCCCGAAGAGCCTTCCGCGAACGGCGAGTTCGAGTACGTCCCGATGTCCGAGTGGGTCGACGAGATCGAGAGCGGCCGCCAGTGACGCAGCCGGCAACTTCCGCCCGGCCTCGGACCACGTCACGGGTCACGGCACCAGCTACACTGCTGCCCCGCGGGCGGCAGGCCCGCGTTTCCACGCCATGAGCTCGTACGCGATCATCAGTGTCGGCGGCAAGCAGTACCGCGTCCGCGAGGGGGAGCAGCTCCTCGTCGACCGGCTGCGCGCGGACGAGGGCTCGAGCGTCGAGCCGCGCGTCCTGCTCGTCGGAGGCAACGGCTCCCCCGATCTGGCGCCGTCGACGACGGTGACGGCCCGCGTCGTCGGGCACGAGCTCGGCGAGAAGATCCGGATCGGCAAGTACCGCCGTCGCACGGGCTACAAGAAGCACACCGGCTTCCGCAGCCGGCTGACGCGGCTCGAGATCGAGTCGATCGGTGCCAAGGCCGAAGGCACCGGGCGCAAGAAGGCGGCAGCGAAGCCGAAGGCCGAGCAGGCCGCGAAGCCGGAGCCGAAGCAGGCTGCCGAGCCGGCGGCGCAGAAGGCCGCTCCCGCCAAGGCGGAAGGGGCGCTCCCGGCCGGCTACGCGTCGATGACGATCGCGCAGCTGTCGGAGGCGGCGCCCGGCTGGAGCCGCGAGCAGGTGGAGGCGGCGCTCGAGCACGAGCGGGCGGGCAAGGCCCGCAAGGGTGCGCTCGCGGCGCTCGAGTCCGCACTGCAGGAGAAGGAGTAGAGCCAGATGGCGCACAAGAAGGGACTCGGCTCGTCGCGGAACGGCCGCGACTCGAACCCGAAGATGCTCGGTGTGAAGCTCTTCGCCGGTCAGGACGTGACGGCAGGGATGATCCTCGTCCGGCAGCGCGGCACGCGTTTCCGGCCGGGCGCGGGCACCGGTATCGGTTCCGACGACACGATCTTCGCGATGCGCGACGGCAAGGTCGCGTTCCGGACGAGCGGCGAGAAGCGGTTCGTCTCGGTCGTAGACGCCTAGCCCTCCCATCCGGGAGCAGCCAAGTTGCAAGTTGCAACTTGGTCGTCCGGAGTAGCGTTTGCGGCCATGTTCCACGACCGGGCGAGATTGACCGCGGTCGCAGGCCGCGGCGGCGACGGCGCCATTCACTTCCGGCGCGAGAAGTACGTGCCCCGGGGCGGCCCGGACGGCGGTGACGGCGGCGACGGCGGCGACGTCGTGCTCGTCGCGGATCCGCAGCGGCGGGATCTCTCCGGAGTCCGTCCGAACCAGAAGCTCCGGGCGGAACGCGGCGGCGGCGGCGCGCGCCGTCTCTCCAACGGTGCCCGCGGCGAGGATGCCGTGCTCGCGGTCCCCGTCGGGACGCAGGTCTTCGACCTGCAGGAGCGACTGCTCGCCGACCTCGCCCGCGCAGGTGCGCGCACCGTCGTCGCCCGGGGCGGCGCGGGAGGCCGCGGCAACAAGCACTTCGCCGGCTCGACCCGCCAGACCCCGCGCTTCGCCGAGATCGGCCTGCCCGGCGAGGAGAACGAGATCGAGCTGCGCCTGAAGCTGCTCGCGGACGCTGCGCTCGTGGGGCTCCCGAACGCCGGCAAGTCGTCGCTCCTGACGCGACTCTCGAACGCGCGGCCGAAGGTGGCGGAGTACCCGTTCACGACGCTCTCGCCCGTGCTCGGCACGGTGGAGGCGCCCGACGGGCGGCAGCTCGTCGTGGCGGACGTGCCCGGGCTGATCGAGGGTGCGAGCGAGGGCATCGGGCTCGGCCACGAGTTCCTCGCGCATCTCGAGCGGGCCCGCCTGCTCGTGCACGTGATCGACTCGGCGGAGGACGACGCGGACGACCGCTGGCGCACGATCGACGCGGAGCTCGCGGCCTACGGCGCCGGTCTCGACGAGCTCCCCCAGATCGTCGTCCTGAACAAGGTCGACCTGCGTCCCGACGAGCCTCGCTTCGGTGTCGAGGACGAGCGGATCCTGCGCGTCCTCCGCGTCTCGGCCGTGACCGGAGCCGGTGTCGAGGGGCTGCAGCGCGGGTTGTTCGAGCTCCTGCCGCAGCAGGAGGAGGAGGAGGCGGCCGCCGCCCCCGACGAGCCTCTCGACTTCCTCGTCTACCGGCCGCAACCCTCGCGCCGGCCGTTCCGCGTCTTCCGCACCGAGCGCGGCTTCCGCGTCACCGGCAAGCCCCCGCCGGAGGAGGAGCTCGAGGCGATCCTCCGCGCCGCCGGGGCGCGTGCCGGCGACGAGGTCGAGGTGGGGGAGGAGCTGCTCGAGTGGGAGTGACCGTCACCACGCCTCCTCCACACGGTGATCGGCCGGAGGACCTCCGATGACCGTGCTCTACGGCGGAGCCTTCGACCCGCCTCACCTCGGGCACGTCGCCGTGGCCGGTGCCGCACGCGAACGCTTCGGCGTCGAGCGGCTCGTCGTGCTCGTCAGCGAGCACCCCGCGCATCGGGCGGTGCACGCCCCTGCCGAGGCCCGGCTGGCGCTCGCTCGGGCCGCCTTCCCGGGCGACGACGTCCGCCTCGACCCGTATCCGCGCACCGTCGAGCTGCTGCGGGCGCAGGCGTTCGAGGAGCCGGTCTTCGTCGTCGGCGCCGACCAGTTCCGCGGCTTCCTCGGCTGGGCGGAGCCGGACGAGGTGCTCGAGCGGACGCGGCTCGCGGTCGCGACGCGTCCCGGCTTCCCGCGCCGGGAGCTCGACGCCGTGCTCGACCGGCTCGCGCGGCCCGAGCGCGTCCTCTTCTTCGAGATCGAGCCGAACCCGGCCGCCTCGACGGACGTGCGGGCCCGCGCCGCCGCGGGGGAGCCGGTCGACGCCCTCGTCCCCGCTGCCGTCGCGCGCCTGATCGAGGAGCGCGGCCTCTACCGTCCGTGACCGGCGGATACACTGGGCCGGACCGCCCCCGAAGGAGCCGAGCAGACCCTGACCTCACTCGAACAGGCCCGCCGCATCGCCGCTCTCGCACAGGAGAAGCTGGCGGAGGAAGTCGTCATCCTCGACATGCGCCCCGAGTGCTCGTTCACCGACTACTTCGTCATCGCGACCGGGCGCAACGCACGCCAGACCGCGGCGATCTGGGACGAGGTGCACGCCCGGCTCAAGCACGAGTCGCGCCTCCTGCCGCAGCACGTCGACGGGACGCGGGAAGGGGCCTGGATCGTCGCCGACTATCTCGACGTCGTCCTCCACGTCTTCACGCCCGAGGCGCGCGCGTTCTACCGGCTCGAGGACCTCTGGAGCGACGTGCCCGCCGTCGACCTCGACGCAGCCGCCGTCTAGCTCAGGCCGCGCCGTGTGAGGATCACGCTGCCGACGCTCGTCGGCAGCCCGTGCACGATCTTGCCGCCCATGCGCAGGTCGACGTTCCACGGAGCTCCGAAGGTGATCCAGAGCGGACCCTGCTTCAGATTCAGCGGCAGCGTCTGCCCCTGCGGCAGCGTCTGCTCGTAGATCACCGTCCCGTTCGCGCCGCCCTTGCGCACCTCGAGCCAGCAGGATCCGCGCGAGGCGACGAGGACGGCGCGGGTCGGCAGCGCCGGAGGCTTGGCCTTCGGCTTCGTGGAGGTCTTCGCCTTCGTCGTCGCGCCGCCCGTCGTGACGGGGGTGGTGGACGTCGTGGGTGGCGGTGGGCTCGTCTTGTGCGGCGAGCGGCCGAGTTGCCACGCGGCGACCGCTGCGACGATCGCGACGATCACGGCGATCGCCAGCAGCGGGCGCAGCCAGCCGATCCGGCGGGAGGCGGAGCCTGCGCTGCCCGGCGGCGGCGACCGGAACTGTGGCTCCTCGCCGTGGGCGAAGCGGCTGTTGAACTCGTCGATGTAGAGGTTGGCGTCGAGCCCGAGGAAGTCGGCGTAGGAGCGCAGGAACCCCTTGACGTACGCGTCGCCGGGCAGGAGCTCCCAGCGTTCCTCCTCGAGCGCCTGGAGGTAGCGGTCGCGGATCCGGATCGCCTTCTGGACGTCCGCAGGCGAGAGGCCGCGCTTGATCCGCGCTTCGCGCAGGCTCTCGCCGATCTCGAACATGCGTCGATTGTCGCGGATCCTGCCCGGGGTCGCTGTCCGGCACCGGCTACGGACGCCGGTGAGGCCGAGGAATGCCTGTGGGACGCCCGCCGGACGCCGTGGTCAGGCGCTGCCGGCGGGAGCGTCGACGCCGTGGTGCTCCTGGACGATGTTGCCGCCGTCGACCACGACCGTCTGGCCCGTCACGTAGCTCGCCTCCGCGGAGCAGAGGAAGGCGACGGCCGCCGCGACCTCGTCCGGCGTGCCGGGGCGGCCGACCGGCGTGTGCCGTCCCGCCTCGAGCTCGTCCGGCTCCGAGGAGGCGGTGGCGATCCAGCCCGGCGAGACGGCGTTGACGGTGACGCCGTCCCGGGCGTGCTCGAGCGCGAGCGTCCGCATCAGCCCGTCGAGGGCGCCCTTGGCGGCGGCGTACGCGGCCGAGCCGGGCGCGCTGACCAGCGGCCCGGTCACCGACGAGACCATGACGACCCGGCCGCTCCCGCCTTCGACCATCCCCGGCAGCACCGCCTGCGTCAGGTGGAAGGCCGTCTTCAGCGTGATCTCGAGCTGGCGCTGCAGCGCCGCCGGCGGGAGCGCGAGGAAGGCTCCGGAGCCGTCGTCCTCGCTTCCGCTCTGCGTCATGCCGGCGTTGTTCACGAGCGCGTACACCGGCCCGTGCGCCGCCTGCGCCGCCGCGACGAGCGCAGCCGCCTGCTCCGGGTCGGTCAGGTCGGCGACGCAGGAGAACGCCCCGGCGAGCTCGGTCGCACGCTCGTGGATCCGGTCCGTCGTGGAGGTGATCGAGACGCGGGCGCCGAGCTGCGCGAGCAACCGGGCGCTCGCGAAGCCGATGCCGTCGGGGCTGCCGCAGCCGCTGACGAGCGCGTGCCGGCCGTCGAGGCGGAAGGGAGCGGCCATGCGGACAGCGTACGCCCGGGCACGGAGCAGTGGCGAGCGCAGGCCTGGCCCGGTCGAGCGGCGCGCCGCCTCCGCTCCGGTGCCGGCGTGGGTCACGTCTGCTGGATCGAGAGTCGACCGGCCGGTCGGGGCCAGAAGCGGCGCGCCCAGAGCGCGACGTAGACGAGGGTCACGAGCACCGGCACCTCGATCAGGGGGCCGACCACGCCGGCGAGCGCCTGGCCGGAGGTGGCGCCGAACACCCCGACGGCGACGGCGATCGCGAGCTCGAAGTCGTTGGAGGCGACGGTGAAGCCCATGCTCGCGGTCTGCGCGTACGGGAGCCCGATCGTCTTCCCGATCGTGAAGCCGGCGACCCACATGATCGCGAAGTAGGCGAGGAGCGGCAGCGCGATGCGAGCGACGTCGAGGGGGCGCGAGGTGATCTCGTCGCCCTGGATCGCGAACAGGAGCACGATCGTGAACAGCAGGCCGTAGAGGGTGATCGGGCCGATCCGGGGCAGGAAGCGGGTGTCGTACCAGGCGCGGCCTTTCCGCTTCAGGCCGACGCGGCGGGTCAGGTAGCCGGCCGTGAGCGGGATGCCGAGGAAGACGAGCACCGTCTTGGCGACCTCCCAGATCCCGACCTGGAAGCCCTGCGTGTCGAGGCCGAGCCAGCCCGGCAGGACGGTCAGGTAGAAGTAGCCGAGCAGCGAGTAGGCGGCGACCTGGAACAGGGCGTTGAAGACGACGAGGAGGGCGGTGCGGTCGCGGTCGCCTCCGGCGAGGTCGTTCCAGATCAGCACCATCGCGATACACCGGGCGAGGCCGACGACGATCACGCCCGTGCGGTAGGCGGGCTGGTGCGGCAGCAGCAGCCAGGCGAGCGCGAACATCAGCGCCGGCCCGACGATCCAGGAGAGGAAGAGCGACCAGCCGAAGAAGACGCGGTTGGAGACGCCGTCGTGCTCGGCGTGGCCGAGCTCCTCGTACCGCACCTTGGCCAGCACCGGGTACATCATCAGGAGCAGCCCCGCGGCGATCGGCAGCGAGACGGTGCCGATCTGCAGCTTGTCCAGCCGGTCGTTCAGCGAGGGGAGCAGCCGCCCCAGGCCCAGCCCGAGCGCCATCGCCAGACCGATCCAGAGCGGCAGGAAGCGGTCGAGCGTCGAGAGCCTCCTGAGGACGGCGGCCTCGTCCGGAGCCGTGGCCGGTGCCGGCCGGGATGCGGCCCTAGGCGCAGCCACGCGTAGCCACCTCCGTCGCCTCCCCGTACAGGTCGCGCTGCTCGACGGCGCTCCGCGCGTCAGCCTGCAGCAGCGCCGTGTAGGCCGCCAGGCCGGTGAACATCACTCGTACGAGCCGACGCTCGAGCCCATCGTCCATCAGCGCGACCCTAGCGCGACGAGTCGGCGCTCCCAGCAGCTCACCTGAACGCGGATGCCCCGCGAGGTTCGCACCCGCTGGAACCAAACGGGGCACTCTCGAACCCTTTTGCATCTACCTCCACTAACCAATCCAAGCGAAACACACGCTGACCCACGCTGCAAGACGGCGAGCCGGACATTGCCGCCTATCCGGACGAGAGAGAGATTCCGCCACACACGGTGACGGAAACGACTCGCTCCTGGGCGACAGCGCCCTCTCACTCGAGCGCGCGCCGCACGAACGAGATCGGGCCGGAGAAACGGGGTTCCCGGCCGGGTCCAGTTCATGCGTGCTGACGCGCGCGAGCGGCTTCAGTTCGACGTAGCGGCCACCGGGACCGTCGGGTGCTGTCTGGCTGCGGCGTCCAGCGCGCGATGAAGTTGGCTTACGGCGCCTCCCTCCGAGCCGGGGTCTTCGGGGGCGTCCGGCTCGAGCGCAGGAGCCGCCCCCGCAGGGGCGGCCCACTGTTCCGACCGGTCGAATTGGTCTTGTCGGATTGCGTGTCGCTCGCCTAGTGCCCGATCCGCACCGCGAACAGGCGCCGGGTCGAGATCCCTCCGAGGAGGTTCTGGCCCGACACGCGTGCCCGCGCGAAGACCGCGATCAGGTGTTGCCTGGAGCTGACCGGGAAGCCGGCGAGCATCCGGAAGTCGAGGCTCGCCCAACCGCCCGCGCCGGTCGCCCGTTCGGGCGGAATCGCGAGCTGCCCGAAGGGAATCGCGGTCGCATAGACCATGGCGCCCTGCACCGGCCGGCCACCGCAGGCGGTGACGTGGTAGCGCAGGGTCAGATGCCGCGTACCGCGATGGACCACTGTCGGGCTGGCCCGCTGCCCCCGGATCAACAGCCGCGCCGGCGAGGTCACCTCGGAAGCCTGCACCGTGCCGGACCCTGCCGGGCAACCAGTCGCCGGCGGCTTGGCGACCGCGGTGACGATTGCCGTTGCCACGGAGACGGCGGTGGTGCTGCCGTTGGCGTTTGTCGCCTCGACCTTGAAGCGGAGCGTGTTCCCGACGTCGGCCGAGATGAGCGTGTGCGTCGTGGCGGTCGCGCCGCTGATGTTCGAACACCCCTTGCCGGCTGTGCCACAGCGAGTCCAGAAGTACTTGTACGTGATCGAGCCGCCGCTCCACTTGCCCTTGTCGCCGGTCAGCTTCTGGCCCACCTGCGGCGTCCCTGTGATCGTCGGCACCGCTGTGTTGCCGGGGCCGGGCTTGGCGGCGGCGGCAGCGATCACGGCCGTGGGTACGGACGAGGCGGAGGCGCTTCCGTCTGCGTTGGTGGCCTCGACCTTGAATCGGAGCGTGTTTCCCACGTCGGCCGAGGTGGGCGTGTACGTCGCGGCGGTGGCGCCGCTGATGTTCGCGCAGCTGCCGCCGACCTTGTCGCAGCGTGTCCAGAAGAGCTTGTAGCTCGTCGGGTTGCCGCTCCACTGCCCCTTGTCGCCGGTCAGCTTCTTCCCCGCCTGCGGCGTTCCCGTGATCGTCGGCGGGGACGTGTTCGCCGGCACCGCCGCACTCGCGGCCACACCGGCACCGGCGAGAACGCCGAGGCCGAGCACCAACGCGAGCGTCGCAGCGATACCGAGGAGCGCTCCGAGGAGCACCCCACGCTTCTTCGGAGAACGGGTCATGCTCACTCCATTCGTCGGATTTGAATGCGGCCCCCGGGCGAGCACGCTTGCGCTCGCCCTCCGGACCGCCAAGTTCAACGTCTCCATTCCGATCCCAGCCCTGGCCGGTCAACGGGTTGGGTGCTGAGATCGTCGGGGT
>Ga0315542_1002341_pt1 | contig 11577 bp, 11 predicted proteins | sample SalMarSW160120MG_FD_202541 | JGI IMG/M metagenome (GOLD analysis project Ga0315542, IMG submission 202541) | Salt marsh sediment microbial communities from the Plum Island Ecosystem LTER, Massachusetts, United States - Salt Marsh Sediment SW1601-20 ... | reverse complement strand
AAGTGGAGGACACAAGTCCAGAGATTGTTGAACGTCTCCAAGGCCTTGAAACAATACTGAACAAGCTCCGCCAGAAACAAAAAACCCTGAAGGAAAAGCAGAAAGAGCTTGACCTGGAATTGCAAGATCTTTCCAAAGAGAACTATCGCGGCAGAATGCAACTTGATAAGTATGAAGAGCGCTTTGATGAGCAAGAATATCGAATTAGTGTCCTGAAAGAGAGAATTGAGAAAGCTAATCTTACCGTAAATGAACTGGAGGTACAGATTGCGAACCTTCAGGAGCGTGATGCAGAACTTACTGTTCAGCGGGAACGTGTGATGGCTCAGCGTGATCAATGCAATGAAGATCTTACAAAATCAGACTCAGCAAAATTGAATCAAGATATTAAGGATCTCAAAGAGGTCCAAGAACAATACCAGAAGCAACGAGAGAAGATACAGAGTGACCTCACCGCGCTCAAGGTTGCACTTGACGAACGACTAGGGCCAAAAGCTGTAGAATTCGAGTCCAAGATTCAAGCATTAGATGCTGTTATTCCAGGATATGAAGAGGAAGTCAAAAGGCTTGAGTTAGAAGTTGCTGAACGAGAGAAAGAATTTGTTAAACTCAAGAAAGAGAGAGAACATATTGACGAAGCTGTTAAAGACAAGAGAGTTCGACAATTAGATCTTAGAGAGAATTTACGCAACTTCAGAATGAGACTCGAGGAGATTCGCGAGGCTCAGATGTCAAATGAGAAGGCTGTATATAGACTCCAGACTGAACAGAATCGTCTTGAAACGGATGTTGTTGCATTCATTGCTGAACTCAATGTCTTAACCGATGTTGATGAAGCAATCGACGATAGGAAAGAGGAACGTGAACTCACTTATAGAGAGCTAGAAGAATTCCAAGAAAAAATTAGGGAAATTGAGAGAGAACTAGAAGCAATGGGTCCAGTCAATCTGAAGGCATTAACTGATTATGATGCTGAGCGAGAGCGTTATGATGAGATTCTTGACAAAAAGACCCAGTTAGAAGAAGAACGAAAAGAGATTCTTGCATTCATGGAAGAGTTAGAAGCCGAAAAAACGCAGAAGTTTTTGTCAGTCTACAATGAGATAGCAGACAACTTTGCAACAGTATTTGCTCAGTTATCACCGGGTGGAGAAGCTGCTCTAATGCTTGAAAACCCTGAACACCCTCTAATGGGCGGAATCACTGTACGATCAAAGCCGAGAGGTAAAGACCTAGTAACCCTTGATGCAATGAGTGGTGGTGAAAAGACACTAACTGGTCTTGCTCTAATCTTTGCTATTCAAATGTATAACCCTACAAGCTTCTACATTTTTGATGAGATTGATGCTGCGCTAGATAATGTAAATGCACACAATGTTGCTCTGCTCATCTCACAGATGGCAAAAGCATCTCAATTTGTAGTAGTATCTTTAAGGGATACAACCGTCAGGAAAGCAGACCTTCTTATTGGGGTATCCAATCAAGATGGAATATCCAAGATTGTATCTGTTGATCTAGAAGAGGTGGGTGCAGAATCATGATGGAAGATGATTCACCATTTTGGGCAACACCACCGTACATACTTCTAACCGATGTTCTTCAGTTGGATAAAGTAGAACCATGGAATGTCGATGTCGGAAAACTTGTAGTTGGATTCCTAAATGAAATGAAACGATTGGGAGAAATTGATTTCAGAATTTCTGGAAATGCACTTTATTCAGCTTCTGTTATCTTCATGCGTAAAACTCGTGATCTAGTTCAGCTTGGAATACTACCGCCCGAAGATGATAGTGATGATGATGAGCTGGAGATACCATTGATTCGTCCTCCTTTCAGACTCACTAATCGTCGTGTAACCATTGAAGAATTACTCATTGCAATGGACCATATGTTGAGCAAAGGAGTGAGAACAAGAAGTACTCCTACAAAACGCCTCGCTCGGACAAAAGCAGATCCGATGACATTCACAATGAATATAGACCAGGCAAATATCGAAGAGACTATAGCAGATGTATATGCAGATTTTCAAAGACTTCTGAAAGTCGGTGAATCATCAAAATTCACGGATGTTTTGATGAATAATACTCGAAAGGAGATTGTCCGTGTCTTTTTCGCGATCCTATTTCTATTCGCACGGAGGTTCATTGATATGTGGATGGATGAAAGTGTTATTTGGATAAAAATGATTGAACCCCCAGAGGTCTATGAAGAAGCGGTCGAGGAAGCTGAATCTGTGATAAAAAGTTAGGGTGGTCTTATGGAAGAGGACATGATAACACTTGAAGCTGCCCTATATGTTTCAGGCAGGGCATTGACACTTGAAGAACTAGGAAATATCATAGGAAAATCACAATCGACAGTGCAGAAGCTCCTAGACGAACTTAGTTTTGAATACGATAAACGAAAAGGCGCTTTGGAAATTGTTGCACTTCCACGAGACCGTTATGCTATGCAACTACGGCCAGAACTAACTCCAAGCGTGGGAAGATTGATTCCCGGTGGGCTACTATCCTTTGCAACACTCCAGACACTTGTTTTCATTGCTTTGAAACAACCAATCATCCAATCGGAACTTGTCATGCAAAGAGGGACCCATTGTTATGACCATGTGAAAGAACTAGTCGAGAAGAAATTTGTTGAAGCAGTTCCAGAAGGAAGGTCAAAGAATCTAACGACCACACCACTCTTTGCAGACTATTTTGGACTTGATAGTGACCGAATCAAACTCAAAGCTCAATTACAATTTAAACTAAAACGCATACTCGCCGAGCAAAAGGAACGTGAGGAGCAGGCAGAAAGAGGGTTGTCGGGATAATCAACTCAGCTGTGGTTGATTCTTTAGCCAAATCTGAAATTTCTCAAATTTAAGATGAAGAAGTTACTCGAAGATCAACGAAATGCAGAAGAAGCCGCTGCTTCCGAGTAATCACTAACAGACTCGAGGAACTGGTTCACCATAGGGTACCTGAATCACTTTTCGCCCACCAATTGCAGTCTTCATTAGTACTCTTGGCGAGCCTTTCCGGAATTTCCCTGCTACTTGAGCATCTTTAGTTGATTCGTGCTTATGAAGGGTTGTAAGGATGTCATCTGTGTATTTGGAATCAACAGCCATTACAAATTTACCTTCACTACTCATGTGTAATGGATTCAGTCCTAATACATCGCAGAGTGATTGAACTGCAGGGCGTACAGGGATTAGACACTCTTGGAGTTCAAGTTCTAACTTTGATTTTGACGCTATTTCGTTTAGTGCTACAGCAGTACCACCTCGAGTAGGATCTTTCATCGCATGAACTCCGCCTACATCAAGACAGGCACGGATTGGAATCCAGAGAGGGGCAACATCGCTGGTTAGACTTGTTTCAAACTCTAACCCTTCACGATGTGCTAGAAGAACAGTACCATGGTCTCCAATAGGACCTGAGATAATGAGGTCATCGCCATCTTTTGCGCCACTATCCGAAATAGGGTGATCAAGATAGATTACGCCAATACCCGTGGTGGACATTATCAATCCATCCAGAGTCCCAACGGGCATTACCTTTGTGTCCCCTGCCACCATAGCAATATCTAGTGGTTCAATGATGTCATTCAACGACTTGAGTATTGTTTGAAGAGTTGCAATCTCAGTTCCTTCTTCAATAATCACAGTGTTTGTCATAGCAATGGGTCTTGCACCCATGACTGCAACATCATTCACGGTACCACAAGCAGTTAGAGTACCTAAATTACCACCCGGAAAGAAGATTGGATGAACAGTGTGTGCGTCGGTACATACAATCAGATTGGTTCCATCTATCTGAACTGTTGCACCATCATCCATCTCATCAAGTCCAATTGAACCAATTTTCCTACGCCCAAATGATGGAATGATTACGTCTTCCAGCAGTTGCTGCATAATCTTTCCACCAGCACCATGAGCGGACTCTATCTTGGGCATCTGTTATCCTCCGAATAATGCGACATGTCGAAAGAGTCTACGATTGTATTTGAAATGGACTATCTAGACGTCTTTTACTAACGAAAGTTCGCCACGAAGCAAGATTTAAAACCACTCCACAGAGTGCGTCATTGACCTAACAAAGAGGTAGTAAAAATGGCCATCTGGCATAGAAGATCTAATCGTACAAGCACTGGAGCTAGATTAAGACGATTCCGAAGCAAGAGAAAGTATGAGATGGGCCGAACTCCAACTGAAACCTTGATGGGGGAAACCAAGAGAAGAACCGTTGACAGTAGGGGTAAAGCAAAGAAGACTCCAGCTCTAAGAATTCAATTTGTCAATGTTACTGACCCATCAAAAGGAGCCACTTTTCGTGCAGAGATTCAGGATGTGGAATCAAATCCTGCAAACATGGACTACCAAAGAAGAAAGGTCATCACTAGAGGAACAATCATTAAGACAACTAAAGGCCGTGCAAAGGTCACGAATCGTCCGGGTCAAGATGGTATTCTGAACGCAGTACTGATCTAATTAGATTTGGATTAACTTGCATCTTTTATTCTAAGAAGTGGATTCTGGAATTTCAGCTTCTATGCTGGTAATGATGAAATCTTTCCCACCAGTGATTGTAGTGGAGCTACCTCCACATTTTGGACATTTCATTGGAGCAAACACAGCGAGCTGAGGTGGAATATCTGGATCGACTATTGATTCACCTGCAAACCCACAGTCACTACATAGAAGCTTGCCTTTGATGTTCTTTATTCGAAGCTCTGCACCTTCTACTATTGTATTCTTACTTGCAATCTCAAAATTAAATGTAAGCTGTTCAGGAATTAGAAATGTGAACTCACCTAACTCAATATTAACGACATTGACCTTTGTCGCTTTGTTACTCTGGGCGGCTTCTAAAGCAGTATCGACAATTGAACAAGCAGCAGAAAATTCATGCAAATTGTGGCACCATGTTGACACATATTCAGTAAAGTTAAGGCGTTTCCGCTATAACGAGGCAGCTCAGACACTTTATATGAAACAGTGTTTATTGTTGGGCGTCACGTAGAGGGAGATGTCAAGTTGTCCAAGTCTTCAAAGACAGCCAAGAAAGGTAGCAAGGCAAAAGCAAAACCCAAGCCTAAACCTAGTAAAACAACCAAGCTAAAGGCTACAAAGAAACCAGTTACGAAGAAGAAGATTCCAGATAAGAAAACAACCCAAAAGAAAGATGCTCTAACAAAAAAGAAGGGCGCAACTAAAACGATAAGCAAACCCAGGCCAAAGAAGACTCCAAGCAAACAAGATACAGCAGTATTGAAAGAGTTGGAATTGGATATGGGTAGTGGTGATGAGCAAGTTAGTCTTGGAGCTATTGGAAGATTGGGACAAATGAAGAGCCCTAAAGCTACAGAGGTTCTTATTTTAGGGTTGAAAGACCCAAGACATATGGTCAGAATCCATGTTGCAGCACAACTGGGAGAGAGAAAGGACAAAAAGTCAGTAGATGCATTAGTTGACTCTCTTAAAGACGAGTCAATTTTCGTGAGACAGACTGTCGCTGGTGCACTTGAAAACATAGGTGGTACAAAAGCTAAGAAGGCGGTTGCCAAAGCTGAAAAAGATGGCGTACTTTTAGATAATCTTCCTGAAGGACGCCGATTAGATAATTAGTAATTATCACTTCATTATTGAATGACTATGACATAGCTCCATTTATTTTGTTGAAGGAGCCGTAGAATAATAGCCAACTGCAATCCGGAGCTTGCAAGTATGGAAGAACAAGATGAAATCACCAAGCTAGAAATTGCAATCAAGGATCTAGACCTTGATTATATGCGAGGACGGGTATCAGAAGAAGAGTATCGGACAAAGATGGATGCTCTTAGATCTAGTTTAACCGAAGCTGGAGGAACCCCTGCACCAGCCGTACCCACTCCGAGAATTGAAGCAGCTGAACTTCAGACTGCAAAATTGCATCCTCCACAGATAGCAAATAAGGCTACAGTCGACCCAGTGACTGCAGTAAAGAGAGTAGTTCAATCCATGAGACGAGTTTCAATAGAGAAAATATCTCAAGATTCAGGCGTTTCTGCGCATAATGTGACAAAGATTCTAGGAGACCTCCTTGATGGAAGAGAATTGTCTGGGAGGGTTGATCATGATGCCGGAGACTTCATTCTTGGAACCGGAACTGGACCATCTCCAAAGACGATTCATGGATGTCCTTACTGCAGGACCGAGCTCGAAAGGGTTGCTGTGAAGGGAGAAACCGTCACCTGTTCTGTCTGTAGAGAATCTTTCATTGTATCATAAAATATCAACTAGGTGATAGATATTCATGGACCTTGTTGAGGCATGCTTGAAAGCCAACGGTCGAGAAGCTGTAAAGGCAGTCAGAGCATTATTACCGTCTGTAAAACCATCAGCTATCTGGGCAATAACCATGCATGCTGCGGCTTGGCATGAGGAGCGATCTTTTGATACCTCTCACGCTACCATCGCAGTATATACATCTCATCGAATGATTGAGAGCCTAGGAAACCATTCAAGTCTGATAACAGAAGGACCTATAGCATCACAGACAATCTACCTTCCAGATGAACAAAAGAAAACTCTGCAAGAAGTCTTACTAGAACGACTGGCCTATTATCTAGCTGATACAGATCATTGGCGTCCTGAGCAAGGGCCAAGATATGATATTCAAGCTAGACTTGACTCAAGAGGAAATGCAGTTCAGGTCTATGTTCAATCAATTAGAGAGAATTCTCAGATGAGTGCATTGAAGGCAGCAGCAGTTCTCGGAGCAAGACCAAATCGAACAATGCTCATCAGAGCTACAGCTTCAATCGCGGCAGAAGAACCAGACAAATTAGGACATGCCTTTATCATGCCGACATCTCTTGCTATGGAAATTCCAGCACCAGAGTATACACGACCGCATATGGCTTCACTGTGGCATCTTACAGAATATCTATCTCGGAAAGTTAGTTCAAAAGCTGCTGATGGATTTAGTATGGATGAAAAGTTTGGAAAGTATGCCAAACAAACCGATTTGTCTTCACACCAAGACCTGTTTTTGAATTCTGTCGTGAATTATGGAACGCTAGGACATAATGCAATATTGGCTCATAGAATATCAGAAGCTGCACGTCTGGGGCTTGTCAATACTATCACCGTAGAATGGTTATTGAAGAAACTGAAGAGGAATATTGGAACTGATTTGAAAGAATCAACAGAGATGACTGTTGAATGTCTCATCGAGAAGAATACAGGACCTGACTGGCTTTCCCCACCAGCTGAAATCAGTCTACCAACCGCAAAGATTGTCAGAGACTGGATTGCTTTAGATTATGGTGAACTATGGAGTGCCATGGTTAATCGAAAATCTGCAGTTTTTGAGAAGAAGATACTTGAATTGGACAAGGATTCGTGGTACACAGTCAGAGCGCTACAATATACAATGGCTGGTCTTTATGGTGATATGGAAGCGTCACATCCATTGATTTTCACTCAAGCGGTCTGGAGTTTGGTTGATAATGGATTAATTCCAGAGAACATTGCTACCTTACAAGTTCATAGAATGCTACGCACTCACTTGGTCAGTTAATGCTGTTAAAAGAAAATCGAGAGAGGGAAACGTCCCTCTCTATAACAATTATTCGTCACCCTTTCTATAGGACTCAGCAAGCAGGTCAGGTATATACCTCACTTTCATTTCTGTACCTTTCATCATGTCGTTAATCTGAATTGTACAGAATGGACATTCGGTAGTTACCATGTCAGCACCTGTTGCTTCTATGTACTCCTTCTTGGTGTTGGCAATCCTCTGTGATAATTCACGTTGACCCGCACGGACACCACCACCAGCGCCACAGCAACGATTCTTGTATGGATCCTCAATGTACTCCACACCAGGTATTAGCTTCAGTAGTTCAATTGGTTGGTCATAGACATGCTGACCACGACCTAAATGGCAAGGTTCGTGGTAGGTAACCTTGAGATCTATCTTACCCTTTGGAAGTACAATATTCTCCTTACCAATCACATCCATCATGTACTCAGCCATGTCATAGACCTTGTACTTTGGAGGTGTACCACGTTCTTCCTCGATGAATGGGTAGTGGTCTTCGCGAAGTGTCTTTCCGCAGCCAGCACATGCAACAACGACTGTATCAAAATTGTACTTTTCACCAGCGGTTTCGAATATTTCAGTGACCCTTCGTGCTGATGCATGAGCAGTATTCAGGTCGCCTGTTCTGAATGCAGGGCTTGCACAGCACCACTGTTCCTTGGGAACGATCACATCTATGTTATTACGGTTAAGAACATCAATCAACGCCTTACCAGTACTTTGCATTCTATAGTCAATCAGACAGCCTGTAAAGAATCCAACACGACCTCGTGGGTTTTCCACTAAGAACTCCTCCGTGCCAAGTTCTGTTAGGAGCGGAGTGTCCTTCTCTGGTACTGCACGTCCTGTTGCATTTACAGAGTCTAGGAAAGCCTGTTGACCCTCAGCGAGTGGGTAACCAGCTTCCACAGCTTTTGCTCTAAGAAGCTCGACTGCAAGTGATGGAATCTTGATGCTCTTTGGACAAATGTCCTCGCACATTTTGCATGTTGTACATGTGTAGACCATCTCATTCATTGCCATCGCAACACGATCTTCAACATCACGAGGATCAAGTTCCAATCGTGCAAGCTGCCGAATGATCATTGGACCAGGATAGTCCCACGTTTCGTGAACTATTGGGCAGTTGGATAGACAGGCACTACACTCGATGCATTTCCTAATCTCACGTAGTTTTTCGATCTGTTCTGCATGAATAATCTCGGGATGGTGAACCGGTTTCTCTCGAGAAACATATGGTCTGATTCTACGAAGGCGATAGGTGACTTGTGAAATATCTGTGACAAGGTCTTTGATTACTGGCATTTTCTCAAGAGGCTCGAGCACCAGTTCCTTGTCAGGATCTGCCTTTGTGCGACAAGCTATACGTGCAATTTTATTGACTCGAACTGCACAAGAACCACACTGTCCACCTCTGCATTCCCATCTGAAAGCAAGACTAGAATCATACTTATCTTGGATGTAAAGTAGTACATCAAGAACTGTCATTCCGGGTTCATATTCAACATCAAAATCTTGGAAATATGGTGCATCATCGCTGTCAGGATTGTATCTGAACACGCTTGTTTTGAATGTCTTTGTCATCTTACTAGCCTCCTATGGTGGTGTTATCTTTGTGATCACTAAATCGTCCTTCTTCAGCTCCATTTCACCATCCTTTCCTTTGCGGATTACGATGTTATAGTAGCCTTTGTCATTAGGGTCAGCATCAACGCGATAGTGTGCGCCTCTGCTACCTTTTCGCATAAGTGCAGCCTCAGCAACCATTCTTGCAGTTGTGACCATATGTACAAACTCCATGGCTTGATGCCATCCAGGGTTGAATCTCTTGACTGGTACATCGACCTTGATGTCTGGAACAACCTCTTTCTGAATACGTCTGAGTTCATTGACTGCATATTGCATATCTTCTTCCTTTCTGAAGATCTGCACTTTTTCCCACATGAGTTCAGTCAATTCCTTTCTTGCATCTGCAGGGGATACTCCATCTTTTCGATTGAGCATAGCCTCAAGGCGCTCAAACTCCTTCTTGACCTCATCATGGTCAACACCGAGATGTTTAGTATTCTTGGCGAATTTGGCTGCACTCTCTCCTGAAATTGTACCGAATACTTGAGTATCTGCAAGAGCATTTCCTCCAAGACGGTTTCCACCATGAAGCCCACCAGTACATTCACCTGATGCGAAGAGTCCTGGAATTGTGGTACCTGCGTGCTCATCTGTCTTGATTCCACCCATGAAATGGTGAGCGGTCGGTGATACTTGCATTGGCTCTTCACGAATATCAATACCTGCATCCTCAAACTGCTCAATCATACTTTCTAGACGAAATTCCACAATTGATTTTGGTAAATGAGCTATACTAAGATAGGCACCGCCATCTGGGGATCCTCTTCCTTCAAGAACCTCTGTCATTATTGACCTTGCAACTTGATCACGACCAGCAAGTTCCATCACTTCAGGATAGTATTTGTTCATGAAGCGCTCACCCTTATTGTTCAGGAGAATTCCCCCTTCACCTCTAACTGCTTCAGTTACCAGCCTACCCTTTGCTGACTCAGGTTTGACCATCCCAGTTGGATGAAACTGTATCATTTCCATGTCAATCATGTCACAACCAGCTTCATAGGCCATTCCATAACCATCGCCGACATCGAGTTGTGCATTGCTTGTGACACTGAAAATGCGACCTGCACCACCAGTAGCCATCACCACTGACTTCGCTCGAAATACAAGGTAGTCACCATATTTCAAGTCAACTGCAGTTACACCAGAAATCTGACCATTCGTGACTAGAAGTTTCGTCGCAAATACTTCATCAAACACTCTTATAGAGGCCTTTCTAATTCCTTCAGTGAGTGTAACCATAATCTCAGAACCAGTTCTATCGGAAGCATAAGCCGTTCGTCTCCAGCTCTGCTTTCCGAAGGGTCTTTGGGCAATCTTCCCTTCGGGAGTTCTATCAAAGACTGCACCCATGTCTTCTAAATCGAAGACCCTCTGTGGTGCTTGTTCTACTAGAATCTCTGCAAGCTTCTGGTTGTTGAGGTAGTTGCCTCCAACGATAGTGTCCTTGAAATGAGTTTCAGGATTGTCGTCTGGGTCGACATTTCCTAAGGACACGTTGTATCCACCCTCGGCCATGGCTGTATGAGCCTTGCCAAGGAGTTCTTTGCTTAACATAATAACGTCAAGATTATGGTTAGCGGCCTCTATTGCGGCACGGCAGCCAGCTCCGCCAGCACCTACAACGAGAATGTCACACATTATTGTCTTGTATTCCAACTAAGGACCTCCAGTAAAGAGTGCTTCATTGGTTGGACCGTCGAGCTTGGGACCTCCGTTTAAGAGTTACTGTTGAGGGTGACAATAGACAGTTGGATAGCACAAGCAGAAGATCTGCAGTTCTATCATTTCTAAATGAATACAGTTATCTTAGATTAGTTCTAAATGTAAGTGTGGTTTGGATGGCGCTTACAACAATAACACTAACATTATTTCTCAGTATGATAGCAATTATCTTTACAATTCTAGTGGGTCACTATGCAGGGCGGAGTCCGAATACAGGGACGATACAAGCTCTTGTAGTATCTGGAATTGCAATTCCTATAGGAATAGTAATTGTATCCATTCCTCTATACAATATTGCACTTCATGATTGGTCAGGTGGCGCATTCTTTCTACCTCCGCAATTTGCCATTTGGGCCGCAGCATTTTTTGGTGGACTCATTGGTCTAAAGTCTGGGGAAATCTGGAACCAAGGAGAGCCAAGTTGTATCAAATGTTTGCTCTCCTTAGTTACCGCGGTAACATTGCTGTCACTGGTGATTGTATTAATACCCTGAAGATTACTCTTTTACACCAATTTTGGAGTAAACTTCAGCCTTTCTAGCTGCAACCTTCTCATCCATATCATCATGCATGCTATTTCCATGAGAATCCATGGTTACAAGAAGGGGTCCAAATTCTTCAGCAGTAATGACCCAGAGAGCTTCTGGCATGC
>Ga0315542_1002340_pt1 | contig 11578 bp, 8 predicted proteins | sample SalMarSW160120MG_FD_202541 | JGI IMG/M metagenome (GOLD analysis project Ga0315542, IMG submission 202541) | Salt marsh sediment microbial communities from the Plum Island Ecosystem LTER, Massachusetts, United States - Salt Marsh Sediment SW1601-20 ... | reverse complement strand
ACCAACGGTTTGGATGTTCCGGAATCGGACCTTCCTGTTTTCATCGCGCTGCTCCTTTTCTCCAAGTCATGTTTAACATCTGCCCACAGGGTCTTTTTTCCCCGGTGGTGCGGCCCGGACCGTTCCGTAAAGCCGAAGCCCGGACAAGTCGCAAACTATTATTTTCGCACATCGAGGGCGTTTTTGCCATAGGTAATCTGCGACCCGCCCTCAAACTGAGGTGTTGAGCCAGCAATGCCTGCCACGTATGATTTCTACGACATGCTTCTCCACCTTTTCACATGATGTCGGCTGCTCGGAATATGGGGTGACCAATCAAACTACCTCGTATGGAAGAAATAATTGCTCATGGTACCCTGTGAAATAGGCCCATAATGAGTTCTGCAAGGGAAAAGGGACGGAGATCAGACATGATTTCGCAGTCTGAGTTCCGATGGATGAGGGGAGAGGTAGACCTGGCCTTGAAGATAGGGTTGTTTATATTTCCTGACATAGTGTTTAAGGAGGGTTATGGGAACGATGAGGGGGAACAGTTCATCATGATAGGCATCGATCACTTCAAGAAGTTCCTGCTTTTCGTCCGGGGCAAGCTCTTTCTTGAAATAGCCCATCATGTGTTGGAGCACATTGGTGTGCTTCTTGACCGTGGCTCGCAAGCGCAATGCCTCCATGAGCAGGGATGCATAGCGGGTATAGACCTTGTCTACCTTTAATCCTTTTGCCTGGGCCACCAGCCTTCCCATTTCCCTGTAATGTTTCGTGCTGTGAGAGAGGATGAGCAGCTTGTGGGCGGTGTGAAACGCCAGGAGACTTCCTATGCCTTTTCGTTCGACTTGGGTACTCCGCCACCTCCTGAGGGTGAAGATGCGTTCAATAAAATTTTCCCGCAAACGGGGATCGTGAAGCCTCCCTTCCTCTTCCACGGGAATGAGCGGGAAATGTTCCATGAACGCCCTCGCGAAGAGCCCCACCCCCGTCTTGACCGGCATGCCGCTTTCACTGTACACCTTTACCCGTTCCATGCCGCTGCTGGGCGATCTGCTCTTGAAAATAAATCCGCAGAGGTCTTCCGTCTCCAGTTCCCTCACCCTTTTTCGGGCCCACGTGACGAGAATGTCCGTCATATCTCTTTTTGTCTTGACCGTGATAAGGCGAGGAGACTCCGGACGGCCCACAAGCCGCATGGGTTCGCGGGGTACCCCCAGACCTGCCTCGGTTTCCGGACAAACAGGGACAAATTCCACATATCGGCGCAGTGTGTCCGTCACATACCGGTCATGGGCATGCCCGCCGTCATATCTCACCGGCTCTCCCATGAGGCAGGTGCTGACTCCGATTCGTATCTTTTCCATGAAACCGCCTCGTTGAGAATCTCTTGAAAGAAGCATATATGAACACACCCTTCGGGACAATAGAAAAGCACCAAGGCATTCATGGGAAGGGCTTCCCGTTTGACGGTTGGCCCGGGGTGCTGGTGTGCCCTTTGTGTTAGGAATCTCACGGGAAAGAATAAGCATGGAAAATGGGATTGCGGAATGTGCCCGCCGTGCTTTTTATCAGAAGTAGGAGTGGATATTTCTGATCCTGGCGGCCATGTCTGTGAGTTGGATAGCCAGGACTTGGAGGAAGGCGTTGGTATCCGGGGTGTCTTCCAGGTCCACCCTGGCCAACACTCCAGCCACCTTGATGTGCACGGGGGTCCCGGCAACGTCGAGGGGCTCAAGGTGCAGAAGCTTCATACTCCTGCGCAGGGCGAGTTTCGCGTCGGACTCCTGCGTCATGGGAAGCAGGGCCATCACCCGGCTTCTTCCGATCAGCCCGATGACGTCCGTTTCCCGGAAGATCGCCGCGAGCTTCTGCATGACTGCATCCATGAGAGACTGGCGGTTCACGGTCTCCTCCCCTTTCTTGGCCTGTGTCTTGGCCTTGACCGGGGTAAAGCCCAGGGCCGCGAAGGGTGTATTATACCGTCTGGCGCGTGCCATCTCCTTTTCCAGGAAAAGGAACAGTTCCTCCGACTTCAGGATACCCGAAGGGAGGTTTTTCCCGGACTCAAGATCCTTGATCCGCTGTTTCTGAGCCAGAATCTCTGCGTGAATCTGTCGAAAATCGTTCTCGTCGATTTCCCCGGCCTCCACCTTGGATCGGATGACTTTGAGGATTTCTCCCAGTTCCTCTCTTTCGCTCACACTGCGTTCCAGGGTCTGAAGCACGCTGAGGCGCTTGGCCGGGGCCTTGTCGGACTGCGCCTCCTGGCTCTTGAGCCACTCCAGGCGCAGGTTGTCCAGCATATGATCCACACGCTTGTTCAGTTTCTCTTCCAACCGCGCCAGGACGTCGTCCTTTACGTCCATGCGGGCCAGTTTGCGGACGATATTGGACTTGACGTCCGTCATGACCTTTTGAAGATGTGTCTCTCCATCGCCTTCCCTGCCTTGGGCCAGGTCCTCGCCCATCCGGGTTCCGAGTCGCTCCACGTAATCCACCAGCAGATCGGAGAGCACCTTTTCATCCCCCGTGCCCTTCCGGATTTCGGCCGCCAGGTAGATAATCTCGGCGGCCTGGGATGGATTTCGTTTCACCTCCTCGAAGATCTCTTCACTGTCCAGCCCGATCTCTTCCGAGCTGTCGTGGATGATTTTGGCAAGGCCGTCGCTCTGGAGTTCTCGACCAAGCTCCTGAACAAGCTTCAGGTATTCAGGCAGGGACATGCCCTCCCCCAGGAGGGCCTCCTTGATTTTTGGAAGGAGCCTGCGGAGTTCTTGAGGTTCGGGTACCAGCCGCCGGAGGATCTGGGCCAGCCGGGAGGTGCTGATACGGCCCGCCTGGTACTCTTCCCGGATGAGTGAAAGAAGGACCCGGTCGGTGATCTCGTTGCTCTTCTCCAAGATCTTTTCTTCGTTTTCATAGCTGATCCCCAGAGCTTTCTGGGCTCCGATCCCCGTGATGAGCTGATTCTTCATTTCAAAGACGGCGGAGACCAGCTCTGAAAGTTCTACACTGCCTTGACCGGCAAGGTTTTTCTCCACCTCCTGCTCAATGACTTCGAGCTGCCTGTAAAGTATGGCACCATGGCCCATGGGGACATCAGCCGGGGCCTCAGCTCCCCCGCCAGGGCCTGTGGGGAGGGCCGCGTGGACTTGCGCCGGACTGTTCTGCCCCGCGGTATTCTTCCCAGAGATCGATTTTTCGAACAGGGCTCCGGTCGCAGCGGCTCCGGAGTGATGACGCGGAACCCCGTTCCTCGAGGGTTCCTGCGGGTTCACCCTTGACGAAGCGGCCTGCGCTGTCTCGTCTCCGGAAGCGCCGTCCTCTCTGGAAATTCCGCTTGGTCCTTTGCGCTCCTCACCCTGCGCAGACCCCTCTTTCCCTTTCAGGTCCGCTTCGATCATGTTCCGGGTGAGGCCCGCCGGGTTCTTCACGAGGTTTTCAATATTGAGTGTCTTGATAAACTCATCAGTCAAGACGCTTTCCAGGAGAGCCTCGATGAACATCCTTTTGGACTTGAACGGGTCCTCATCCATCATCGCCGGTGTCACTTTCTTGAGGGTCTGCTTTGAGATCACTTCGTCATCCTCGGTGACCTTCTTGTAGAAAACATGATTGATTTTCACGTAATCAACACCCTTTGCCGCCAGCGCGTCCTTCATGGCGTCCCCATTGGGGTATCTGGTCAGGGAGGAGACGATCTCCAGGAAAATGCGGATGTCGTTCTTGTCCACCCCCTTTTCAAAGGAGACGGACTGGATGCCGGCCTTCTTGAAGTGAGAGATGATACGAGTCACGTTCACACGCGGGTCGAGCGGTTCCTCGTCGATAAAGAACTGTCCCCGAGTGAAGATGAAAACGAGGGGGGAGATGTGCCTCAGCAGTGGCTCTATCGTCTGATGGACCAGTTCGATGGACTGCTCAACATAGGGGTGGGATGTGTCGTACATGGTGACCCGGTTGAAGAGCAGGGCAATATTCCGCCCGAACTGCATCAATTGGTTTTTAATGGGCCGTGGTTCCGACATGGTTTCTCCTCGCGGCCGCGTGTTCGAGCCTGTGCGTACGATATTCTTCGAGGTCCGCCTTGAATTCCCGGGCGGAAGCGTACCGGTCTTCCTGGTGAAAGGCGGTTGCCTTCTCCACGATCCGGTCCAATGCCCCGGTAACGGCAGGATTCAACTGGGAAGGCCGATGGGTGAATAGACGATCTTGCAGGGTAAGTTTGGCCTTCAGGAGCTCCTTGTAGTTTTTCACCTTTGGAAAGGGCAGCCGGTTAACCAGCATTTCAAACAGCATTGTGCCGGTGGCATAGATATCGGTCCTGGGGTCAACCTGTTTCTGCTGAATCTGTTCCGGCGCCATGTAGATCGGCGTGCCCAGAAGCATAAAGTCGTTTTCGTCAGGTCCCCGTGACACCTTGGCCAGGCCGAAGTCCGTGATGATTGGCCGCTTCGTGTGGGACTCGATGAGGATGTTTGCCGACTTAATATCCCGGTGGATGATTTCCTGCTGATGGGCATAATCGAGGGCATCGAGGACTTCCATGACGATACGCAGGGTGGCTTCCAAGGGAAGAAAGCGCTTGGAGGGCAGGGGATTCTTCACCGCCATCTTGATGTACTGGGCCAGGGACTTTCCGTTGACGAGCTGCATGGTGAAGAAGAGGAACTCACTCGTGTTTCCTACTTCGTATACCGGAATAATGTTTGGGTGGGCCAAGATGGCAGCGGCCTCAGCCTCCTGGTGAAAAAACTCCACGCTCGTTTCGTTGATCAGGGCCTTCGGGAGTATCTTGACAGCTATCCGGCGTTTCAGCGTCTTCTGGTAGGCCAAAAAGATCACCGCCATGCCCCCTCTTGCCAGTTCCCTGAGGAGAACGGAAGTGCCCACCTCTCGGCCCGCCAGGTGTTCCAGTTTCATGGTCGCAATGCTTGCCATCTTCCTCATCGCGCCTGCCAGGGCGTCTTTCTCAAGAATTATATCTGTATATCGGCAGGATCGGGAAATAAATTTACTACTTCCTTCAGCAAATCAACCCACAAGATTACCATCGCGGAATTTAGACGGTGGATTTGGGGAAGGGCTTCATATTTGCCGGTCAGCCCAGCGTATGGTAGTATAAGTCACTCAAGGAAATGCGGGAGAAAAGAGATGTTGATTGAATTTTATGAACTGGAGATCACTGTTTCGGGTCATAGTGCCGAGCACTTCGAATTTGAAGCCATCGCGCGCCTGCCGGTGGATATCAGTGCGGCCCTGGCATATTTGAACGCAACGCTGCCGGAGGCGGTCTATTTCCGTGATGACGCTGTCCTCTCGTGGCGGCATGAAGGCAGTAAGATCGGCTTTTGGACAGACCGCATCGCGGTGGACGACTTAGAAAGTCGGGAGCAGGCAGAGCAGAAGATGCAATACCTTGTCACGCTGGTGAATGAAACATGGAAACGCAGAAAGGAAATCACCCCGGATGAAACACGGCATCAACGGGTGCAGCCCCTGGCCGTTTTCAAGCTGTTGCCCGCGACGAATTGCCGGAAATGCGGTGAAAGCAGTTGCTTTACCTTTGCCGTCAAGGTGGCGTCAGGGCAGAAGCGTCTTAAAGCGTGTCTGCCTCTTTTCAGTGACCCGGACCTGGCGGAACGGCGGGAACGTCTGGAAGCCCTCGTCTCCGGACGCCATCCCGCCCTGCCATCCTCTGAAGAAAGCAGAGCATAGGAGCCCGTCGATTTCCCCGGAGCCTCGGAACGAAATAAAAGGCCACCTCTTTGAGCCCCATCGGGGGCTTCATGATGCCTCCTGCTCTGCGGGAGAAAATTCACTGAGAAAGGCTGGAAGGATCATGATGAAGGTTGACATAGAAGACCTTCGGGTGTGTCCTGTATTTCTTTTTCAAGGGTTGAGCTTTCTCATGCCGTATCAGCCCGGCAAGGGCGCTTTGGGGATCGTCCAGGTCTCCGAAGATCAGGGCATCGGTGGGGCATGTGTCGACACAGTAAGGCATCTGCCCTTCTTGAACCCTGTCAATGCACAGGTCACATCCGTCAGCTACCTTCCCTTTTTGTCCCATGAACCTGACGCCATAGGGACATGCCAGGGTACAGAGTTCGCATCCGACACATTTATTCCGGTCCACGGACACAATACCGTGTTTATCGATGAGACCGGCCCCAAACCGGCATACGGATACGCACGGCGGATAATCGCACTGCATGCACATGAGCGGGAATATCCATCTTGAAACGTTCGGATAGTCTCCCGCAGTCAGGTCCACGATTTTTATTCTGCCCTGTTCTCCGGCAGGAATACCATGCCAATTCTTGCACCCGACCACACAACTTTTGCAGCCCGTGCATTTGCTTACATCAACCAGAAGACCATATGCCATTTCATATTCCTTTCTCCATGGGAGATATCCGCTCAGGAGGAGACGTCTTTGCTATTCTCACCAATGTGTTTTTCGTGATGTCGCCGCTCAGCGGATCCATGTGATCCCAGCCGTAGAGGACATTGGGGTTAGTGCCGTCTTCCAGGGGAGACGTCTCCGGGATATCCAGGGACTTGCATCCCTGCCACCATCCATGTTGTGCCATGACCGTATCGGGACGGATGGAAGGAAACAGCTGGGCGACTGCCTTCATTTTTCCATGAGGGGATACAATCTCAATCCAATCGCCATTCCGCACATGGTATTTTTCCGCGGTAGCGGGATGGATTTTGGCAACAGGGTGTTCCCGAATCTCACGGAGCCAGGGGAGATCCCGCATCCAGGAATGGTGATTGATATAGTCCGAATGTTCGTCCGTGAACATGAGGGGGAATGCTTCGGCAAGCTCAGGTGCATTGAGAGGATCTTCCGGCTCCCCGCGGTAAACCGGGAAGGGTTCGAATCCCTCATCTTGAACGATCCTGTTGGAAAGCTGGATTTTTCCATTCGGCAGGTCTTTGAACAGCTCTTTAAATCTCTCTCGACGGTCCATCCACTTTGTTCGAGGGAGATAGAGTCCTTCGAGGGCATGCTGTTCCAGTTGATCAAGGGTGACGCCGAGGGGCTCCAGGAAATCGTTGACCATGGCATCATATCGTCCCTCCCAGAAATCCTGCTCCATGCCGAGCCTGCAGGCCAGATCAAGGGTAATCTCCAGTTCGTCCCGTGTCTCCCAGAGGGGATCGATGACCTTCCGGCTCATGGCAAGATGGTTCTCCCAGAGGGAGGGTTGATATGAGCATTCATATCTCGTGGCTGCGGGCAGGATCAAGTCCGCATACCGGGTTGTCGGGGTGGGAACCACATCGACGACGGCAAGGAATTCGAGCCTCTGCAGGGCCTCAGTGACCAGGCGGGGATTCCGCGCCGTGCTCAACGGATTGGAGCCGAATATCAGCATGGCTTTCGGGCGATAGGGTTTCCCGGTTGCCAGGGCGCTGATGACGCTGTGAGAAAAGGCGGAATTCCTTCCGGATGATCGAATACAAAAGATGTCAGCACCCAGGACCCTTTCCCTGGCCGTCCGTGATACCTTCCCTGAGAGCGTGGAAAAACCCAACCGGCCCGGAGGAAAGAACCATATGTTCCCCCCCGGCCTGTCCAGATGACCGGTTATGGCCATGAGAATGGGAACGGCCATGGCGAAAGATCTCAAATCCTTTTTTTGGGGAGCCTCTGATACCCGTATGCAGGCCCGCTTCGTGGTTGCATAGAGTCTTGCGAGTTCCTCTATCTCTTCTGCAGGTATGCCGGTGATCGTTTCCGCCCAGGCCGGGTCATACTGCTCCACATGGTCCGCCAGAGCCTTGAACCCTTCACACCATTGTGAGACAAACTCCTTGTCATACAGTTCCTCTTTCAGAATGACATGGATCATGGCCAGGGCAAGGGCGCCGTCCGTGCCCGGCCTGACAGGGAGCCATTTATAGGCACGTCCGTTGGCCCCGATGGAGATCAACTGGGGATTGATAATAACAAGCTTGGCCCCTTTTTTCAGGCGTTCGATGATTTTTCGGGGGATACTTCTGAAATTGGTATCCAGGGTTTCGGCTCCGCCTCGTGCGGGTCCTCCTTTCCCTCCGCCCGTAAACCATTCGAGAATGAGGTCTGCATGATCATAGTCCGGCCTGGCGTATGTGGGACCGCCGATCAATTGCTTGTGATACATCAGTTGAGGGGCATAACACACGGACGGTCCCCAGTTGCTGAAAGTGACGGAGCCAAGGGCATGCATAAATCTTATCCACAGGAGATGATGGAGCCCGCCCCAGCTGGACGACTGGCCTTTGGAGAGAATGATATACTCGGGCCCGTACCGCTCTCTTGTTTCCCGGATGTGACCGGCGGTTATCTCCATGGCTTTATCCCATGAGATACGGACGAAATTTCCGTCTCCTCTCTTGCCTTTCCTCAGGAGGGGATACTTGAGGCGATTGTCATTATAGACCCACTGGACTGCAGATTGCCCCTTGGCGCAGAGTTTTCCGTTATTCAGAGGATGAGAAGGATTCCCCTCAACCCTGGCAATTCTTCCTTCCCGGACATGGGCTAAAATGCCGCAGTTATACCCGCCATAGGAACATCCATGACACATTGTGGGGACAACCCGGTTGCTTTCCATATTCACCTATTCCTTCCCGTAGCAGAGGACAGAGCCCTCCAGGACCCTCTTGAAATGCAGGCTTTTGTTTCCATTTCCATCCTGCATTTCTAACAGTGAATGTTAGGGAATGCAAGCGCCTCTTTCCATCCCTGATCCATCAAGGCATCATCTCCCCGCTAAAACGGGATTTCGCAAAGTTCAAGCCGCGTTGCCTTCAATCGCTCCTCCTTGCGACGTATTGTCATACTATCTCAGTCGTCGCTCCTTGGTGCCCCCGCCGGAGACGGGATCTTCGACTTGCATCTGACGCCTTGCTGATGATCAGAGAAAAAGGACTTGACACGGCACGGAGAAGATATTCTTTTATGCTTATGAGCAAGGGTACGGGAAATGGATTGCAGGGCCGGGGAAGACTGCTGGGAGCAAGGCTTGATACTCTCTACACGGTATTTAATGACAGAAAGTATATTCAATTCGATCCAATAAAATACGTGCACCGGTTTGAAAATCCTGCAGAGCGTGAACTCGTCGGCCTGATTGCTTCTTCACTTGCTTTCGGTCGTGTCACGCAGATATTCAATGCAGTGGACCGCCTGCTTGAAATCGTCCGTCATGAACCGCTCCACTACATCCTGACGCTCGGCCGTGCACCTGAAGCAGACCTGCTCTCATTCAAGTACCGTTTCGTGACCGGGCGGGATGTATTCCGTTTTTTCAAGGTGATTCAGACTGTTCTCAGAAAACACGGTTCACTCGACTGCTTTGCCAGACAACATTACCGGCCGGGGCATCTCCTGGATTTTGTTGAAGCGTTCATTGCATCGTTTTCCCCTGTGTACTACCTGATTCCATGTTCTCTTCAGGGATCTCCCTGCAAGAGGCTGTTCATGTATTTCAGATGGATGGTCAGAAGTGATAACATTGACTTGGGCCTCTGGGATTTCATTGATCCTGCTGAACTCGTTGTGCCCCTCGATACGCATATCTATCGGGTGGCGAGGGACCTCGGCTTCACTTGCCGGCGGACCCCGTCCCTGCGTGCGGCCTTGGAAATAACGGAGAGACTGAAAGACTATTCGCAGAATGATCCCGTGAAGTACGACTGGGCATTATCGCACCAGGGGATTATCGCCAACAACTTCAGCGCCGTCGATGCCCTTTCTTGACAAAATCCTCCGCCTTTCTTACATTACCAGTATGAAAAATCAGCTTTTTTTGGCCGGTTTTTCACATCCACACTGAAAGTGACCACGTGTTCATGCGAGGATACATGCGGTTGCGGCGGGGATGAAGGTCCCCTTTTTTCTGTCAATGGATATGCGAATCCCGGCATGGCCTCTATCTTGAGACGGAGGCGAGATGCATATGCGGTCATTCATCCATGGATGAATAACAGCACAGGGAGACATGGAAACAATCACCGAGCTGTTAGACAACAAGGCGTTCCTGAAGACCCTGTTTGACGCAATCCCTTGCGCGATACTGATTTTGGACAGCGATCGACGCATCCATGCGGCTAATGATTTTTTTCTGAGAACCTACGCGGACGCAGGGGATACATCGCTGTTGAAACGCGTAGGGAATGTGATCCGGTGTGCAAACGCCCTTAAATCAGATGAAGGGTGTGGATTTTCAGAGGAATGCGACTCCTGTATCATACGGAATACCGCGCTGAAGGCGGTATCGGGGGAGAGAACAGAGAGAAAGAGGACCCACATGGAGTTTGCCGTGAACGGCAGATCTCTGGATCTCACTTTTCTCATCAGCGCATCTCCCTTGAAACAGAACGAGGAATGTCTCGCCATTGTGATGCTGGAGGATGTGACAGAACTGAATAACCTGCGGAAGCGGCTGAAAGTGGAGAAGGGTTTCAGCGGGATAGTTGGACAGGTCCCCAGGATGAGAGAGCTTTTTGAGACTATCAGGGATGTTGCGGATGTGGATGTCCCCGTGCTCATCCAGGGCGAAAGCGGGACCGGGAAAGAACTTGTGGCGGCGGCAATCCACAATGAAGGACCGCGTTCACAGAGGCTCTTTGTCCCGGTAAACTGCGCGGCCCTTCCCGAAGGACTACTCGAGAGCGAACTGTTCGGACATGTGAAAGGGGCCTTTACGGGGGCCATACGCGACAAAAAGGGCAGGTTTGAACTGGCCGATGGCGGGACTCTGTTCCTGGATGAGATCGGCGATCTCCCGAAGACGGTGCAGGCAAAGCTCCTGAGGGTTCTCCAGGAGGGAGTATTTGAGCGGGTAGGCGGGGAGAAAAGCGTCTCCGTGAATGTGCGTATCATCAGCGCAACGAACAGGGATCTGGCCCGGGAAGTTGCAAGAGGGCATTTTCGGGAGGATTTATATTATCGGATTCGGGTCGTTCCCATCACTATCCCCGCGCTCAGGGAACGGAAAGATGATATTCCCCTCCTCATAAACCATTTTCTCCAAGGAGAACCCAAAGAATGGAATGAAGAGCGGAGGATATCCCCGGAGGCCCTCGGGTTGATGGTGGAATATCCGTGGCCCGGAAATGTCCGCGAACTCCAGAGTGCGCTCCGCTTCGCCCTGCTCAAGGCCAGGGGAGGGTGCATAGATCTGGAGCACCTACCGGCGGAGCTGAGACAATGGAAAGAGAGCCGGCTATCTCGTGGCCCCCGCAGAAAGTTGAACAGGGAGACCGTTTCGGACGCATTGATGCGCGCCGGCGGGAACAAGGCCAAAACCGCCCGGATGCTGGGGGTGGGGCGGGCGACCCTGTACCGGTTCCTTGGCGAACATCCTGAAATCAAGTCAGCATAGCCGTGCCATCCTTTTTCCCCTGCCTTACCCGGGTGCGTCACATTGTCTCATGAGACGATTCTGTCTCATAAGTTAAGATGAGACACTTTCCCGGCAAACCTGATGCATGTTTCCGGGCAGGCACGTTCCAGTGGATAGAATGGGTTGAAAATAAGCTATAATTTAAATAGGTTATAAATCTATACGGAGGGTGATACATATCTGTC
>Ga0315542_1002339_pt1 | contig 11580 bp, 10 predicted proteins | sample SalMarSW160120MG_FD_202541 | JGI IMG/M metagenome (GOLD analysis project Ga0315542, IMG submission 202541) | Salt marsh sediment microbial communities from the Plum Island Ecosystem LTER, Massachusetts, United States - Salt Marsh Sediment SW1601-20 ... | reverse complement strand
CTGAACCTGCGCGCCGGCGTCCAGGTCGGCTCCTGGCGGCTCCAGGCGGCCCTCGAGAACGTCCTGGACCGCACCTACCACGAGCATTTCTCGTACGTTCGCGATCCGTTTCGCAGCGGCGTGGTGGTCAACGAGCCCGGGCGCAGCCTCACGCTCATCGCGGGCTGGAGGCTGTAGCTACCAGTCGGGGCTGTCCGCCATGAAGCGGTAGAGCGTGGCCCGGGACACCCCCAGCAGCTCCGCCGCCCGGGTGCGATTGTCGTCGGCCTCCCGAAGCGCCTCGAGCACCTTCTCGGTGGTCAGCCCGCTGCCCCGGCGGGCGACCTTCCGTACCCCGTCCTCCGCCGCCTCGCGGCGCAGCTTGGGCGGCAGGTGCCCGGTGTCGACGACGTCACCCTTGCACTTGATGAGGGCGTACTGCAGGGCGTTCTGGAGCTCCCGCACGTTGCCCGGCCACTCGTGGCTCATGAGCAGGTTCATGAGGTCTTCGCTCAGTGACTTCGGGTGGCTGCGGGTGGTGACCGTCTCCCGCTCCACGATGTGCTCGGCCAGCAGGGGCACGTCGGTGACGCGGTCCCGCAGGGGCGGGACCCTGATGGGCACCACGCACAGCCGGTAGAAGAGGTCCTCCCGGAACCGGCCTTCCTCGACCTCCTCCTCCAGGTTCCGGTTGGTGGCGCAGATCACGCGCGCATCCACGGTGACGGTGCGCTCGCTTCCCACCCGTTCGAAGGTCCCCTCCTGCAGCACCCGCAGGAGCTTCACCTGCATGGCCGCACTCAGGTCTCCGACCTCGTCGAGGAAGATGCTCCCCCCGTCGGCGAGCTCGAAGCGGCCCTTGCGGTCCCGCACCGCCCCGGTGAACGCCCCCTTGACGTGTCCGAAGAGCTCGCTCTCGAGGAGGCCGTCGGGGAGTGCCCCACAGTTCACGGGGACGAAGTTGCCCCTCGACCGCTCACCCTCGTTGTGAATCGCCCGCGCCACCAGCTCCTTGCCCGTGCCGCTCTCGCCGAGGATCATCACCGGCACGTTGACGTCGGCGATCTCCCGGATGGTGTCGTAGATCTCGAGCATCAACGGATGCTTGCCGACGATGCCGGAGAAGGACTTCTCCCCGCCCATGAGGCGGCGCAGGCTGCTGAGCTCTGTGATGTCCTCCAGGATCACGATCGCCAGCTCCTCCCCCTGGTACCTCAGGGGGGTGGCGCTCACCAGGAGGGTGAGCTGACGCTGGTGGCCGTCCTCCCGCCAGTCCACGAGGCAGCGCCGCCGGAAGATCTCGCGACCCGCCAGACCGCTCTTCACGTGCTCCACGATCCGGCAGCTCGAGCACTCATCGGCGCCGCCACACTCTTCGACGGCGCCGCGGGAGTAGGGGCAGCGGAGGACGGACGCCAGCTCCACGCCGCTCGCGGCCGTGTCCGCGGTGATGCCGAAGGTCTGGACGAAGTGGCGGTTCGCCATCCGGACCCGCAGGTCGGGATCGAGCACGGCGACGGAACATGGGGCGTTCTCGAACAGGGCGCCGAGGAAGCCCCGCTGCTCCAGCAGCTCCTCGTTGGTCGCCTCCAGCCTGCGCAATGCGTCGCTCAGCTGCTCCTCGCGCCTCCGCAGCTCGCTGTCCACCCCGTGCTTGTACAGGGCGATGGAGACCGCGGTCTGGAGCTCCCGCTCCGAGAAGGGCTTGACCACGTACCCGAAGGGGTCCGCCACCATCGCCCGGCCGAGGGTCTCCTCGTCGGCATACGCGGTCAGGAACACCACCGGGATCCCCAGCTCGCCGCGGATCCTCTCCGCCGCCTCGACACCGTCCACGTCGCCCTTGAGCCGGATGTCCATGAGCACCAGGTCCGGACCCGCCGCCGTCGCGGACTCGATCGCCCCCTCACCGGAGGTCTCCCAGCCGCACACCTCGTAGCCGAGCTCTTGGAGGGTGCCCTCGATGTCCTTGGCGACCACTCCCTCGTCCTCGACGATCAGGATCCTCGCGGCGTTCATCGCTGGTCACGCTGGAACCGCATCGGCCGCCACTCGCGGTGCCCGCACCCGTCGACCGCTCGCTTTCCGCAGCATCCGAGCCCACGACGGCCGGCGTGCGTCTGTGCCCTGCATGCCCACATCGACCTCTTCAACCTAACACACCAGCTCAAGCGTACGACGAGCTGTGGTTCCACGGTTACTGCGCCTGCGGCGGAAACCGCAAGCTGACCTCGGTCCCCGTTCCGCCCCTCATCTCCAGCACACCGTCGAGCTGCTTCGCCAGCAGGCCCACCATCTCCAGGCCGAAGCCCCGGATCCCGTCCCTCGCCACATCCTCGCGAATCCCCACCCCATCGTCGCGGACCGTCAGCTCATACCAGCCGTCATCGCCTACCGCGGCCGTGACCATCACCGCGCCGTTCCGGGTTCCCGGGAAGGCGTGCTGCAGAGCGTTGCTCACCAGCTCGGTGACGATGAGTCCGCTCGGAATGGCGCAGTCGATGTCCACCCTGAGGTCGCTGCACTGCGTACGGACCTCCACGCCCGGTCGATGCCCCAGGTGGGATTGGGACAGGGTGTGCACCACCTTTTCCAGGTACTCCCGCAGGTTGATGCTGCTGAACTCACCGGTGCAGTAGAGCTGCTCGTGCACCAGGGCCATGGTCTTGATGCGCTGCCGCATGATGTCGAACACGAACCGCGCCCGGACATCGGCGACGCTGTCCGACTGCAGCCGGAGCATGCTGGAGATCACGGCCATGTTGTTCTTCACCCGATGGTGGACCTCCTTGAGCAGGAGCTCCTTCTCGGCCAGAGCGTGTCGCAGGTCCCTCTCCACGCGCGCCCGTTCCTCCTCGTGCAGGTCGCGCTGCAGCCGGGCATGCAGGATCGGGCCCACGTGGCTGGCGATGTGCTCCAGCCGCTCACGATCCTCGGGGGTGTACTCGCGCTTCCGGTTGGCCACCACCAGCAGTCCGATCAGCTCCCCACGGTTGCTGATGGGGGTGCACAGGGCCCGATGGATCGGGATGTGTCCCTCCGGCACCTGCCCCGGACCGTTCAGGAGCACCGAGCACCCATGGTGAAGCGCATTCCCCCAGGCTCCGCCCCACATCGAGCGAGGGAACACTGTTGCCTTCTCCTGCATCTGGCACTCCGCAGCCACCCGTCGAGTCATGGCCGGCACGACCAGGGTGCCCTCCGCATCGAGGAAGCCGAACATGCCGTGCTCGCTCTCCATCTCGTCGAGCAGGATCTCGAGGACCTCCTCGAACATCTGGTCGTCTTGACAGGTCAGGAACACATCGGCGATCCGGTTGTGCAGGGAAAGCTCGTGCTCGGACCGGATCAGGGCCTCCTCGCTGGCACGGCGCTCGGTGATGTCGCGCACCAGCCCGACCGCCCCCTGGACCTCACCGTCCCCATCCCGCCAGGGCAGGTACCTGATGACGAGCCAACCTTCGCGGCCGGTCTGGGGCACACGGAAGGGGGTGTCGGGCGAGGTCACGGCCTCTCCGTTCAACGCCCGCTTGAGCAGCGTCTGGACCGCGTGCCCCCGCAGCTCGGGGAAGACATCCACCGCCCGGCGACCGAGCACGTCGGCGGCCGGGATGCCGGTGATGCGCTCCATGAAGGGGTTCCAGATCTGGTAGCGGAGCTCGGCGTCGCACGCCACGAACCCCTCCTCGATGCTCACGATCAAGGAGTCCCAGAGCGGTCTGATGTCCACCACTTTCTCTCGGGCGACGGGCCTCTCTCGGGAGGCGCGATCGGGCGCACCCATCGGGCTGCGCTCTCTTCGCGCCGCGCCTTCCCTCTTCGTCGCTGGTCTCCCGTCACGCTTTGTCATGCCGACACGCCTCCCCGGCGTCGACCAATCCGGTGCGGCAACCCGCTGTCCATGTCACGAGGAATCGGTTCCCGTCGTCAGCGAACGAGCAGGCTCAGCTCGGTGATGACCGCTGGGCCACCGGGGCTTCGGTGCGCGCGCCCGCGTCCCACACCTTCAGCTCGAGCAGCTTGTTGATCACCATTCTGAGCTCGGCCAGGTCCACCGGTTTCGACAGGCAGACCGCGGCATCCAGCTCCCGCACCCGGTCTCGCACCTGGGCCACAGGCAGGCCCGTCATGAACACGAAGGGGACGTCTCGTCGAGCGGCCATCCTCCGCGCGGCTTCGACTCCATCCACGTCGCCCTTCAGGCTCACGTCCATGAGCACGCAGTCCGGGCGGCTGCGCTCGGCCTCGGTCACCGCCGCCTCCCCCGAGCCGACCATGCCGCACACCTCGAATCCACTCTCCTCCAGGTGCAGGCGGATCTCGTAGGCGACCAGGAACTCGTCCTCCACAATCAAGATTCGCGGTCGCTGCATCTATCCGTCCTCCCACGTCTGCGTGCCGACGGGGAAGCTGAAACGGAAGCACGTCCCTCCGCTCCGCTCCACCTCGACATCGCCACTGAGCTGGCTCTCGATCAGGCCCTTCACGAGCTGCAACCCCATGGTACCCGCGGTGGCGGGATCCACGTCGGGCGGCATCCCGACACCGTCGTCCCGCACCACCATCCGCACCCGACCATCCGGGTCCTGCGTCCCCTCGATATCGATCTTCCCGGCGCGGCCGTTCGGGAACGCGTACTTGTAGGAGTTCGCCAGGAGCTCGTGAATCACCAGACCACAGGGGACGGTCTCGTCCAGACCGAGATCGATGTCCCCTACCTTCACGTTCACCCTGATCCTGTCCGAGTCACCGCCGTACATCTCCCCGAGGCTCACCGCCAGGGCGCGGAGGTAGCGCGGCAGGTCGATGCGAGACAGGTCCCCGGAGCTGTACAGGACCTCATGGATCAGCGCCATGGCCCGGACCCGGCTCTGGCTCTCCTCGAACACCTCGCGGCTCTGAGGATCCGGGATCCCCCGCGCCTGCAGGTTGAGCAGGCTCGACACCACCTGCATGTTGTTTTTCACCCTGTGATGGATCTCCCGCAGGAGCACCTCCTTCTCGCGCAACGACCGCGTGAGAACCTCCTCGGCCCGCTTCCGCTGGCTGATGTCCTTGACCACCAGCACGAGATAGCTGCGGGTCGAGCCGTCCTGGACTGGGGACGCGTTCACGGTGACCCAGACCGTGGACCCGTCCTTCTTCCGCCACTGCCGTTCGACGGCGTAGGATGGCCGTTCACCCTTCAGGGCGTCCACCATCACGGCGACGTCGCGGTCGGCGTCCTCGTCCGCGGCCACGTCCCTGTAGCTTCGTGCCAGCAGCTCCGCCTCTTCGAAGCCGAGCATCTCGCAGAGGTAGCGGTTCACCCGCCGGAAGCGACCGTCCTCGGGCGCCACCTGGGCGACCCCGACCGGCGCCCCGTCGAAGGTGCTGCGGTAGCGCTCCTCGCTCTCGCGCAGGGCCCCGACCATCCCTTCCAGGCGCTGCGAGTGGTCCCTGAGGCCCTGGATCATGGGGTTGGTGACCCGCACGAAGAGGGCCGAGCCCGCGAACACGACCAACAGCGTGATGGCCACGGTCAACAGCCCGGCGCCCACGAACGGTGCCCGGACCTCGGCGAGATCGATCTTGGCCACCAGCCCGAGGTTCATCACCCTCACGGGCTCGTAGGCCGCCAGCACCTTGGCGCCCCGGTAGTCCACCCCGACCATGGTGCCGGACTTCCCCTCGAGCGCCCGCCGCATGGGCTCCGCCAGCGCGGAGTCGACGTCCTCCGGAGGCGGCGTCTCGACGCGCACGCTGCGGTGCCTCAGCAGGTACACGATCTGATCGCCCTCCCGCCTGCCAAGCAGGAACTCGCCGGTCTTCCCGAAGGCGTCGTAGGCGCGGTGGGCCTCCACGATCTTGGCGATCATCGCCGCGGCGTCCCGACCCGCCATATGCGCCGAGCTCACCGGGCCGGTCCAGGTCACCGCCTCGATCAGACGGGCCTCGCTCTGCACCATGTCGTGAAGCTCCTCCCGCTCCTCGGCCACCGCGACCCCGTGCAGGATGAGGATGGCGCTGCCCGCCACCGTGAGGGTGCCCACGGCCATGATCAGGATCAGCAGCAGAAGGCGTGTCCGCGCCGGCATGGATCGTCCTGAACCTCCCGCCTCGGCCGCACCGCCCGCGGCCCAAGAAACCTGGCAACACCGCGCCCCAACGGCACCTCCGCGCCTCCCCCTCCAGCGCGCACTCCCCGCACACCGTGGGAAGGCACCACACTCGCCAGGACACTCTCTCGCCGTCCGATGTGTGCTTCCCGATCATTTGTATCGGCATCGATCACTCGTCAGAATAGGAGGCATTCCTACCCACCGACCGGGTGATCCCCCACCTCGGGGCACTTCCTGCCGACACAACGTCTCAGAGAAGCATATCTCACACGTTTTCTATTCCGCCCGCCCGCGGCTCCGAGCCTTCGGCGGCGGCAGGTGTCCCCCGCGTTTCCCCGCGAGCGCTCCGGTCGCTTCCTACCCGGCCTGGTGGCAGACCGCCTCGATGTTGTGTCCGTCGGGGTCCAGGACGAACGCGCCGTAGTAGCTCGGATGGTAGTGCTCGCGCAGGCCAGGGGCGCCATTGTCCACCCCTCCCGCCCTGAGTGCAGCCGCATGGAAGGCGTCCACCGACGCCCGATCAGGGGCGGTGAAAGCGATGTGGAGCCGCGGCGTGGTCCGAGCGCCCTGCTGCAACCAGAGGTCCGGCTTGCCGGCGGCACCCAGGCCCACCGCGCCGTTGAACTCCATGACCACCTCGTAGCCCAAGGGCGCCAGGGCTTCGAGGTAGAAGGTCTTGCTGACGACCGCGTCCGACACGGCGAGACTGATGTGATCCAACATTGGAGACCTTCCGGTCCGAGCTCGATTGTCCGATCCTACCGACCCGAGCCGCGGATGATTCGATACCCGACGTAGCCGGCCAGCACGCCCCCGGCGATCCACAGCAGGTGGCTGCGCTCCACGGCCTCCCGCACGTCGGCCGCCACCTCGAACGCCGGCCGGTAGCGCAGGTAGTCCGCCGTCCGCTCCAGGCGGCGGGCGATGGCGTGCGCCTCCTCCCAGCGGTCGAACTCGTTCCCGAGCTGCCTGATCTGGGCCGCGACGTCCTCCACCTTCTCGGCGGCTGCCGTCTTGAACTGGTCGGCGGAAGGCTCGAGCCGGTCGCGGAGGCTGCGCTTCTCCTGGGCCACCGCACCGTGAGCCACGACGCCTGCCACCTTGCTCACCTTCGAGTCGTTCATGTCCACCTCCTGCGGCCGCACCCGGAAAGCGACCGCCCCGCTGTACAACGCACGCCGGCCCGCGGCCATTCGGGCTGCCCCTCCCCACGCTGGGGTGGTAGCATCTCCCGAGGTGGCTGGACCGCGATGCACATCCCCGACGGTTTCCTCGACCTGAAGACGGTGCTCGGCACCGACCTGGTCGCGGCGGGCGCGCTTGCCGTGACCGTGCGCGCCGTGCGCCGCCGGCTCAGCTCTCGTCAGGTGCCCCTCATGGGGCTCACGGCAACCTTCGTGTTTGCTGCGCAGATGCTCAACTTCCCCGTCGCCGGCGGCACCTCCGGCCATCTCGTCGGCGCCGCGTTGACTGCGGCGCTGGTGGGTCCCGGCGCCGCGGTGCTCGTGATGACCGCAGTGCTGGTCGTGCAATGCCTGGTCTTCGCAGACGGGGGCCTCCTCGCCCTCGGCGCCAACGTGCTCAACATGGCGATCATCGGCGGCCTGGGCGGGGGTCTTCTGTACCGCGTGCTCGCCAGCCGGTCCCGCGGCCTGCGCGGGCAGGTGAGCGCGGCGGCTTTCGCGGGTTGGTGCACCGTGGTCCTGGGCTCTGCAGCCTGCGCCGTGGAGCTGAGCAGCTCGGGCACCGTTCCCCTCCGTCTCGTTCTGCCGGCGATGGTGAGCGTGCACATGCTCATCGGCGTCGGCGAGGCCGTGATCACGGCCCTGGTGCTGGTCGCCATCGCCTCCATCCGGCCCGAGCTCGTGACCCGCGGCCGTCCCCGACCCATACCGCTTCCACTCCGGCTCGTGGCCGGCGGCGTGGGGGCGGCGCTGTGCCTCGCGGTCCTCCTCGGCCCGTTCGCATCGTCGTTGCCGGACGGCCTGGAGCACGTGGCGACGACCCTGGGCTTCGTCGAACGTGCCGCCTCCGCCGCCGCCCCTCTGGCCGACTATCACGTCCCCGGCATGGCGCCGTCGGTCACCGCCACTGCCGCGGCCGGGGCCATCGGCACGTTGCTGATGCTCGGCGCCTCGCTTCTCATCGGCCGCCTGCTGGTGCCGGGTGGCGGGCCCGCGAAGCCCGGAACGGAGCGATAGGACCGCCGTGCGCCCCGACTTCCTGGATCGGTACAGCCGCCTCTCGAGCCCCGTGCACCGCCTTCCCGCAGCCGTCAAGACCACAGCCACGCTGGCTCTGATCACCACTGTGGCGGCGGCACCTCGCGGATGGACGCCCCTCTTCGTCGCCACGGCCGCGGCGCTGCTGGTCCTCGCCGCGATGAGCCGAATCCCACCGCTCTTCCTGGTGCGGCGCCTACTGCTGCTGGAGCCCTTCGTCATCGGCGTCGCCTTCCTGAGCCTCTTCCAGCCCGGCGGGTGGGAGCGCTTCGTCGTGCTGTTGGCCCGCAGCACCCTGTGCCTCTTCGCCCTCATCCTGTTCACCAACACCACCCCCTTCTCCCAGCTCCTCACCGTGCTCCGCAGGGTCCGCGTGCCTGGCATCTTCGTCACCCTGCTCGCCCTGATGTACCGCTACATCTTCGTCCTCCTGGACGAGAGCACCCGCCTGCAGCGGGCACGGGCGAGCCGCAGCTTCTCTCGTCGCGCCGGGCGCGGCTGGCGAGGGACGGCGCAGATGGCGGGTCAGCTCTTCGTCCGCTCCTCGGAGCGAGCGGAACGCATCTATGACGCCATGTGCGCGCGGGGGTGGCGGCCGTGACCGCCGCCGTCGAGGTCAGGGGTCTGTCCTATCGGTACGAGGACGGTACCGCCGCCCTCCAGGATGTCTCCTTCACCATCTCGGAGGGGGAGAGCGTCGGTCTCATCGGGCCCAACGGCGCCGGGAAGTCCACCCTCCTCCTGCACCTCAACGGCATCCTGCCGGAGAGCCTGCAGGAGTTCTCCCCCGTACGCATCTTCGGCCGTTCCGTCACGCGGGACACTCTCCATGAGATCCGCCGCACCGTCGGCCTGCTCTTCCAGGATCCCGACGACCAGCTCTTCTGCCCCACCGTGTTCGAGGACGTCGCCTTCGGCCCGACCCAGTTCGGTCTCGGCGGTCAGGAGCTCGGCTCCCTGGTGGCGGAGTCGTTGCGGCGGGTCGGATTGCAGGGATTCGAGAGCCGACCCACGCACCACCTGAGCCGCGGCGAGATGCGCCGCGTCTGCCTGGCGGGTCTGCTGGCCTGCGACTCCCGGATCCTGGTGATGGACGAGCCCACGAGTGAGCTCGACCCCCGCGGCCGCAGGGACCTCAAGACCCTGCTCCGCGAGATCCCGGCCACCAGGCTCATCGCGACCCACGACCTGGAGATGGTGGTCGAGCTTTGCTCGAGGGTGATCGTGCTCGACGGCGGCCGGGTGGTGGCGGACGGCGACACCGTCGAGCTGCTCTCCGACGAGCCATTGATGCTCGCCCACGGCCTGGAGCTACCGCACATCCTGCGTCACCTCCATCCCCACAGCTAACGTCCGCGACATCGCTACGCGGAACCCCGCGCCCGCCTCCATCTCCGGGACAGCGGCAGCCATGCCATCAGCGGCAGCAGCAGCGCGGCCCCCGAACGGGCACGTCCCCCCGAACCCGGACGGGGGAGCCGGTCTTCAAGCCCCCAGGCGCCCCACCAGGAACATCACGCCCAGACCGAGCAGCATGGCCAGGAAGGGACGGAGCCGACCCCGGTCCTCGTGGAACGCCTCCGGCAGGATGTCCATGGTGGCCACGTACAGGAAGGTACCGGCCGCCAGGGCGAGAGGCACCACCAGGTCGATGGACCTGCCCCGGGAGATGATGGGCAGCGCCGCCACCGCACCCGCCGGCGTCATGAGGGAGAAGAGTCCCAACAGGAGACAGGCGGTCCGGTTGGACATGTTGCCGAGGCGGAACATGGTGACCAGCGAGAACGCGGCCGCCGCCTTGTGCATGACCACCGCCAGGAAGATGACGGAGCCCAGAGCCGGCACCAGCACCGTCACCCCGAGCCCGAAACCTGCGGTGAAGCTGTGCACGGACAGACCCACCAGCGAGGAGATGCCCAGGAGCCGGTGCTGATGAGAGCACCCGTCCGGGCAGTCGTGGTGGGTGTGGCGCAGGACCAGGACCCGCTCGAACACGAGCACCACCAGGAAGCCCGCCAGCACCAGAACGCCGGCCATCCCAGCAGGGCCGGCGCGGAACACATCCGGCAGCAGGTGGAGGAAGATGGCGCCCAGGAACACGCCGGCCCCGAAGGCCACGAAGGAGTGCAACCACTCGTCGCGCCAGCGCCTCAGCAGCGGCAACGCACCGCCCACCAGGGCCGCAGCGATCACCGCACCCATGTACCAGGCGAGCCGGGCCTCGGCTCCGGCCACCACCACCGTTACGTCGCCGTCCATCCTGAGATCATCGCACATATCTCTGTCGTACCGGACACCAGACACGGGTATCCCTTGGAGTCGGGCCGCGTGAGGCGAGGTTCCGCCTTCGAGATTCCACGAGAGCGTCCACAGAGGCTACGTTCGGCGGCTGCGATCACGTGCGAGCCATGACGTGGCGCCTGGTCAACCCGACGCCCCGAATATCGCTGGGTGGGCCAGGACGGGTGCCAAGTTCCGTCGAAGCCGCGCCGGATTACCCGACTGCGTCGATCGCGGTGGCTGCCCCGAGCCAGATCCCGCTCCGGCCCACCCGGAGCGAATCTCCCGCGCACCCGAAGCGCCAGGCACCGCCCGGTTCGGTCGCGACCAGAGCGAAACCCGCGTGGTGTCGAATCACGACGGGGTGCCCGGGACCGCCTCTGACACAGGCGGCCCCGGACCGGGCGCGGCGCCCGCTCGCTGCTACCCCTCCACCGGGTTGCCGTCGGCGTCGACGACCACCACATCACCGTAGCCGAGCTCGCGCATGGGCTCCTCGATGTGTGCGCGATCGCCGATCACCACCCACACGATGCCTGCGGGATGCACCACCTCTTCCGCGGCGTCAGCGACGTCGGACAAGGTCAGGGACCGGATCTTGTCTGCATAGGTACTGAAGTAGTCCTCGGGATAGCCGAGCTCCACCATCTCGGACAGCGAACTCGCCACCGCCCGGTTGGTCTCCCAGCGCCCCGGCAGGGTCAGGGTCAGCGAGGCCTGGACCCGGTCCAGCTCGTCCCGGGTCGGCGGCTCGGAGCCCACGATGCCCGCCAGCTCGCCGTGGATCTCGCGCATGGTGTCCGCGGTCTTGTCCGCCTGGACGGGCGCGTAGGCCAGGTAGGGGCGCGGCCCTCGGGCGTCCATGAAGGCGGTGCGCGCGCCGTAGGTCCAGTGCTTGTCCTCGCGCAGGTTCATGTTGATGCGGGCGGTGAAGGTGCCGCCGAGGACCTGGTTCATCGCCTCGATGGCCACCTCGTCCGCGCCACCGGCCGGAGGTG
>Ga0315542_1002338_pt1 | contig 11583 bp, 10 predicted proteins | sample SalMarSW160120MG_FD_202541 | JGI IMG/M metagenome (GOLD analysis project Ga0315542, IMG submission 202541) | Salt marsh sediment microbial communities from the Plum Island Ecosystem LTER, Massachusetts, United States - Salt Marsh Sediment SW1601-20 ... | reverse complement strand
CCGCCGATGCTGACCGGAGCCCTGGAGAACTTACAAAGCCTTGGCCATGAGCCGGATTACTTTGAGGGCAAGATTTTTACCGCTGACAGCAATTACCATACCCTGGTTAATTTGCAGAAGTGCCAGGAACTGGGATTGGATGCCTATATTCCTGACCGGAAGTTCCGCAACCGAGACCCCAGATTCGCCACCCAGAAGCGGCGCCAGGTGAGAAGATTTACCTTGCAAGACTTTCGTCATGATGAAGCTTTGGACCAGTATATTTGCCCTAACGGAAAGATCCTCAAATTGGTGGTCAAACGCGTTCTCAACCGTGGGCACCTTTACCGCAAATATTATGCTTCGGAAACTGATTGCCAGATGTGCCCGTTAAGACCACGGTGCATTTATGGTGTTGGTGCCAAACGCAAGCAATTATTTGTCCCCATCAATAGCCTCTCGCATCAGATGGTGGAGAAAATTCAAACGGAGGAGGGGCGCAGAATCTACCCGCAGCGGCTGGCTATTGTTGAGCCCGTGTTCGCCAACATCCGGATTAACAAGCGCTTAGACCGGTTCACTCTGAGAGGAAAAATCAAAGTAAATATCCAGTGGCTGATGTATTGCCTCGTCCATAACATAGAAAAGATTCTAAATTATGGAATGGCATATGCGTAAGGCGGAAGGTGCATTCAGCTCAGAGAAGCCACAAGTATACATGTATAAGAGAAGTTCATGAAATCAGGATAACCAGAAGATCTTTGAGTAAAAAAAACTCTCTCGCAGCTTCATCACGATAGATTCGTAGATCCTTTTTCGACAGCTTCGCTATATATGCGCGATTTAAATAAAAATAATAAATATTTCTCTATGGTTAAGTTATATGCACCTGGCGGGCCCAGCGCTTCATCATCTCCTGCCGGTAATCCTTTGCGGTCAAACGTCCCGTCTGTGTTGGTCTTGGGCTCCCTCCCTTGCTAAGCTGGCCTCGTAACATCACTATCCTGACCCCAGGGACGCCTTATGGCTAACCATCCTTCCTTCCGCCCTCCATTCGGCCACCGGCAAACCATTGCCCCTCCCTTAAAGGCATTTTCCCCGGCCGCGTTCCGCATCTCAAGTCATTCATATCCGCTTTTATGCGGTTATTCAGCGACTTACAAGCGTTGCCTCTCCGCTTCTATCCGGCCGCGTTCCGCATCTATGCGAATACTCTCCGCATCTATCCGGCGCGGATCCGAAACAGATCCGGCGCGCTATGCGGCGCGACCCGGCCCATCCGAAACGCCCCCCTGCCGAAAAAGACAAATAGAACACCTTAAAATTCCCCAAAAGGGTACTTTTGGGCTAAAAACCGCGCCAAAAAAATTAGGGAGCGGCTTGCTCACCCGCTCCCAAACGTGGGGAGACGCAGGCTTTAGCCCGCGCCAGTTCTGGTTATCCCGGGAGCCGCTTTCCCCGCCCCTGAGTCCGTCAATTAACGCGGCTTCGAATCTCTCCCCCCCCTGATTATTTGTGCCGGGCCGGGACCAAATTAGACAGGCCGCACAGGGGCTTAACCCCTAACTCCCAGTTCCTGGTCCCTGATTCCTGGCCCCGGTTCCCTCCCCTGCTCGCCGGTCACTTCTTCCACTTTTTCCTCCAGCCGGGCAATGAGGGGCGGCAGGGTCTCGGGGTCCACCGCCGCAAGGGCCACGCCCTGATGGATGCGGCATTGCAGAGCCGCCAGGTTGGGGTCCGCCAGGTCTTTTTTGTTGAAGACCTTGAGCACCGGCTTGTCCTGAAGGCCAAGGGACGCCAGAATATCGTCCACCGCGGCCATCTGTTCGATAAACCGGGGATTGCTCAGATCCACCACGTGGATGAGCAGGTCCGCCTCCTCCAGTTCCTCCAGGGTGGCTTTAAAGGCCTCCAGCAGATTGCCGGGCAGGTTCTTAATGAACCCCACGGTATCAGTGATGATCACCTCCCGCTCCCGGGGGAAGCGCAGCCGTCGGCTGGTGGGGTCCAGGGTGGCAAAGAGCCGGTCCTCGGCCAGCACCGCCGCGTGGGTCAGGGCGTTGAACAGAGTGGATTTGCCCGCGTTGGTATAGCCGATGATGGAAAGAATGGGCAGGTGCTGACGCCGGCGGGGCTGGCGCCGCTCCCGGCGTTCGCTCCGCACCCGGGACAGGTCCTGCTGCAGCCGATGGAGGCGCTCCCGAAGGCGTCGGCGGTCCATCTCCAGCTTGGATTCCCCGGGTCCCCGGCCGCCGATGCCGCCCATAAGCCGGGACAGGGCATCACCTTTGCCCACCAGCCGGGGCAAAAGGTATTTCACCTGGGCCATCTCCACCTGCAGCTTGCCTTCCCGGCTACGGGCCCGCTGCGCAAACAGGTCCAGGATGAGTTGGGTGCGGTCAATCACCTTGAGTTCGGTGAAGTCGGTAATGGAACGCACCTGGGAAGGGCTGAGTTCAGCGTCGAACACCAGCATGTCGGCCCCCACCTGCAGGGCCTGGATGACCAATTCCGAAAGCTTGCCCTTACCCATGAGGAACCGCGGATCGAACCGGGGCCGGCGCTGAATGATGGTGGCCGCCACCACCAGGCCTGCAGAGCGCGCCAATTCCGCCAGTTCTGCCATGGAATCTTCGGCGCCCAGCCGGTTGGCCCCGGTGACGCCGATCAAAATGGCCCTCTCCCGGCTCTTACCCTTACCGGCGGGTGCCATCCGGGCAAATTCCGCTTCCAGCGAGGCCATCAGGGCTTCAAAATCCTGGTGCAAGGCGCCCACTTGACGGGCTTTCAGAATGGCCCAACTGGCCCCGTTCACCGGCTGGGGCAGCAGATGGGCGATTTCCAGCGCGCCGGGCTGTCCGTCGGCCACGGCAAGCGCGGCCACCACATCCAGGCGCAGCAACGCCAGGTCCATGAAGTCATCCTGACTCAAGGGAGAGGCATCCAAGTGGGTATGAATCAGGCGCAGACCTTTGAGACGGCCTTTGACGCCGCGCTCCCGGGGCAAATTGGGAATCATAAGCCCCTTGGCGTCCCCCACGATGACATAGGCCACCGTGCCCTGCCGGTTCACCAGCACCCCGATCTGCCTGCGGATATCGGTGGAAATCTCGGCCAACTGCCGGGCCAGTTCAGGAGTCAAAAGTTGCGCGGGCGGCACCTTGCGGCGGTATAGACGCTCCAGGGCCTTGTATTGATAAGTTTTTAAACCGGTGAGATTACCTAATGGACGATGTATAAAAACTACCTCGCTGGGCTGAATCCAGAGCGTTTAAGTGCTGGGAAGTGATAATAAATTAGACTAAATTATCAAGCCGTTACCATAAGTTTACCAGGTTTTTTGAAAAGACCCAATGGGAAAGTCACACCACCTGATTAATGGTCCTGACCGTATCCATCAGGCCCGGTTGCAGCACATCCAGCAAAGCGATCTGCAACCCTGCCCCGGCCATGACCCCCAGGACGGCCTCCTCGAACCCAAGGGGATAGGTGTGACGCAGCCCGCTGCGCAGATTGGAGACTCCCACCATGGTCCGCGCCGGCTTTTGCCAAACCTCACCATTGGCCAACAGCCGCACGGTCTGGACCACCGCCCTGGTCTGGTCCCAGGCATCCGGCCAGGTGAGGTTGGGCAGGACCGGATCGAAAATCAGGTGCTCTTCCTTAACCCCAGCGGCCAGGGCCAGCTCTCGGAGTTCCACGGCCAAGGTGATTTTGCCCTCAAGGGTTGCCGCAGGAAAGGACCGGGCATCCAAAAGCAGCAGTACCAGGTCTGTCCGGCGAGCTGCAGCCAGGGGCAGGATTTCTCTGAGCTTGTCGTCCTCCAGGGTGCAGGCGTTGAGGACGGGCGCCCGGCCGCAGACCTCCAGACCGCGGGCCAGGGCCCGGGCATTGGGGCTGTCCAGGATAAGGCGCACACCGGTGACTTCCTGGACCGCGTCCACCATAAAGGGCATGCGGTCCAGATGCCGTGGGGCCAGGTAGCCGGGATTGATATCAATAAGCTGAACGCCGGTCTGCTCGATGCGCCGGGCCAACTCTTGCAGGGGATGGGGGTCGAGGGTCAGCAGTGCCTGGGCCACAACGGGATTCAAGGCATTAAGGTTGTCCGCGGCGAGATTTAGCGGCATGAATTTCTTTCCAAAAGCTCAGCACTTACCTGCAACAACATGGCTTCCGCGGCCTTAAGCGTATGGGCCAGATTTTCGGCCCACACGGCGCGGCGCGCACTGGCGCTCATCCGAAGCAGGTTAGCCCGGGCAATGTGGTGTGCCCCTCGATAAGCCGCACCCAAAAGTTCGCAACCCACCAGCAGATCCGCGAGCAGATGCATTTTGCACCGGGCACCTGCCTGGGAAATCAGGGCCAGACCCTCCTGGGCCTGCTGCATGATTCTCAAGGGACAACCCATCGCTTCTTCCAGGGCCGCGGTTAATTTTTCAAAATCTCCACTGTTCCGGGCCTGGGTTAAGTTAAAGTAGGCCTGGATATCTTCGTTTTGCAGCCGCGCAATAGCCGTGGCCACCTGGCGAGATCGCCTCAGGAGATCATCCCAGGGAAAGTCCGCCCGCTGGTTAGACTCCTGTCGCTGCTGCTCGAGTTTGACCACCTTTTTCAGCAGGGCCACTCCCAGGGCGGCGCCATGGGCCGCGGCCGCGCCACCGCCGGGATCCGGCCTCGCCTGGGCCAGGGCTGCCAAAAATGCTGAATCCATCTCCCTCTCTCGGTGGTAAGCCGCAGTTAAGGGCTAATTCGTTCGGCCTTTATTATCTTGCATTCATTGTGGGGCTGATTTGAGAACAGGTCAACCACCCCGGCGATAAAATTTCACCTGCATGGGGCTGTTGCTACGTTCCAGGCCGGAACCTCTGCTCCTTAAAAGATTATGCCATTGAAAACTGCTCAATAAATACTTACTTTGACTTCAGCCGCAACCTCTCTTGCAACTAATTTAGCAGATAAGTTATAATTTAATCAAAAATATCGCCACAGGGACTACAGCACGAGGAGTGTCCATCAAGAGTATCGAGACATGGAAAAAATCCCCGATCCAAAAGAATTGGAAAAAGAACTGAGTGAATATCTCAGTAATAAGTATGGCAGTCGTATTAAAGTCCTGGCGCCCCATTGGGTGGCCAAACCGGACAAAGACGGTGACAGCCGGGTCAAAGATACTAAACTCGGTCAGATAAAGTTTGATTTAAAGCCAGAGGAGTTGGAAGCCTTTCTAGATGAGTACGTTATCAAGCAGGATCTCGCCAAGAGTGTTCTGGCTACCAAGGTGTGTACCCATTTCAATCGCATCCGCCATTCCCTGGAACTGGGACGCGACCCGGAACCCGGGGTGGGCTCCATTAAAAATAACATTATTCTGATCGGTCCCACCGGAGTGGGCAAGACCTACCTGGTTAAACTCATTGCCAAGAAAATCGGTGTTCCCTTTATCAAAGGTGATGCCACCAAGTTCAGCGAAACTGGCTACGTGGGCGGCGATGTAGAAGACCTGGTCCGGGACTTGGTGTATGCGGCCGGCGACGATCTGGAACTGGCCCAATACGGCATCATTTATATCGATGAAATCGACAAAATCGCCTCCTCCGGCCTTGCCTGGGGCGGGCCGGACGTGTCCCGCGCCGGCGTCCAACGGGCCTTGCTCAAACCCATGGAAGAAACCGAAGTGGACTTGAAAGTGGCCCATGACCCGGTCTCCCAGATTCAAGCTATCGAACACTACCGCCGTACCGGCAAAAAGGAAAAACGCACCCTCAATACCCGCCACATCCTGTTTATCGTCAGCGGGGCCTTCAACGGGGTGGATAAGATCGTCAAGGAGCGCATCAGCAAGCAGGAAATCGGCTTTCGGGGCGAAATCACCTCCCGGGACCAGGATCGCACCTTCCTCAAACAGGTAACTGCGGAAGATCTGATCAAGTTCGGGTTTGAATCGGAATTCGTGGGACGCCTGCCGGTGATCGCGGTGCTGGAGGAACTTACGGCCGACGACCTTTATGCCATTCTGCAAAACCCCAACAACCCCATCATCACCAGCAAAAAAAGGGACTTTCGAGCCTACGGTATTGACATCGTCTTTGAGGATGCGGCCCTGAAAAAGTTGGCGGAGCAGGCCGCGTTGGAGAAAACCGGCGCCCGAGGGCTGGTCAGCGTCATCGAACGCGTGCTTATTCAGTTCGAAAAGCGGCTGCCGTCCACCCCGGTTATGGAACTGGTGGTCACCCCGGATTTGATCGCCAATTCAGAAACAGAACTGGCCCGCCTTTTTACCGATTCCGAAAATCCCGACCTCAAGGAGCGCTTCAATCTGGCGGCCGCCAGAGAGCGGCAGATTCTCAAGGAGTCCATCTGGCGCCGGGAATCGGAGCTGCTCAACCGGTATCATCTGCCCCTCACCGAGACCCGGGTGGAATTGCTGGCCGACCAGTATCATCACTGGGACTATGACCTGAAAACCGCTTTTGAAGAAATGGCCCGGCTCCATGACCAGGTCCATTTGTTCGAAGAAAAGTTCTTGGACACCCACGGAATTCAACTCAATTTCGAGCCCGAAGCCGAGGATGAAATCTTCCGGCAGGCCGTGACCCGGGATACCTCTGCCCTTTCCGTCTGTCAAGAGATGTCCAAGGATTTGGAATACGCCCTGAAACTGGTCCGGGACCGCACCTCTCAGGATCAATTCATTCTCAACCGGGAGGCCTTAAGCGACCTGGATGCCTATCTCAACCGGGTTATCCGGGAGTATTACCAGACCAGCCTGTTCAGAGAGTAATCCGACCCCATGATCGGCATCTCCAAACTTTATTGCGGCGCGGTGGAAGCCGGAGATGTGCTGCGCTACCGGGATCGCCGGTCGCAGGATTTGCCGTCTCATCTCCTCCAGTTTGCCGCGGACAAAAAGCCGGTCGTAGTCTGGAACGTCACCAAACAGTGCAATCTCAAGTGCCTGCACTGCTACGCCAGGGCCACCGCCGGCCCCGCGCCGGATGAGTTAGGCCACGTCGAAGCCCTGGCCCTGCTCAAAGACCTCAAAGAGTTCGGCGTCCCGGTGGTCTTGTTTTCCGGGGGCGAACCCCTGATGCGGCCGGATTTGCTGGAATTGGTGGAACGGACCGTAAGCCTTGGTATGCGCGCGGTCATCTCCACCAACGGCACCCTCATCGATCGGGACCTGGCCCGGCAATTGCGTGACCTGGGCCTGTCCTATGTGGGCATCAGCCTGGACGGCACCGAGTCCACCCATGACCGGTTTCGGGGGCAGACCGGCGCCTTTGCCGCGGCCATGGCGGGGGTGCGGAACTGTCAGAAAATGGGTCTCAAGGTAGGGCTGCGCTTTACGGTGAGCCGTCTCAATTTTCAAGAGGTCCCGGCCATTTTCGACTTGGTGGAGGCCTATGATATTCCCCGTATCTGCTTCTACCACCTGGTCTATGCCGGCCGGGGCAGCAAGCTGGTGGCAGAAGCCCTAACCCATGCGCAGACCCGGGACCTGGTGGACCTGATCTGCGCCCGGACCCGGCGGCTCTTCGAGGCCGGCCGCCGCGTGGAAGTGCTCACGGTTGATAACCACGCCGACGGTCCTTACATCTATCTCAAGCTCCTCAAAGAAGACCCCCGGCGCGCCGCGGAAGTCCTGGAACTCCTGAAGATGAACGAAGGCAATAACTCCGGCCGGGGCATCGGCTGCATCAGTTGGGACGGGGCGGTCCACGCCGACCAGTTCTGGCGGCATTATTCCTTCGGCAACGTCCGGCAGCGCCCCTTCAGCGAAATATGGACCGACCTGACCAACCCCCTCATGGCCCGCTTGAAAGACAAAAAGCGTTACGTCACCGGCCGCTGCGCCCACTGCAAGTGGCTGGATGTCTGCGGCGGCAACTTCCGCGTCCGGGCCGAGGCCCTCACCGGCGACCTCTGGGCCCCGGACCCGGCGTGTTATCTGACAGAGTACGAGATTAGCTAGGAAGCCGTTCTCAAAAATGTTGCTGCATCGATATTTAGTTTTATTGACCGCAGCCCATCACCTGTCGCCGCCCCCAGATTGCCAGACCTCCCAACCCCGACCCCAAAAGGAACAGCGTGGGAGGCACGGGTACCGGGGCCGTGGTATCTATGACATTTCCAGTTATCTCCAGGTTAATATCAAAAGCGTCTCCCACTGATCCTTCCCCGGTCCACCAGCCGCCTAATTCCGGATGGTCAGGGTCTATCATGTTATAAATCCACGTGAGGGGCATTTCGGTGATACCCAAATCAAAGCTTGCGCCAAAGGTTATAGTGCCTCCGTTCTCGATCTGGTCCGCATCCGCGTCAACGTGAAACAGATTGGTATCACTACCATTAAGATAATTGTGAAGCGTACCGGTAATAGAGACCGCGCTAAAACGTAAAGGTCCTTCCTGGATCAACTCAAAAGTAAACAGTGACGAACCTTCTCCCCAACAGGGATATGAATCTGGTCCACGGTTAGGATATGCACCGTGGGTAGTCCATTGGAGACTTTCCCATGCGCTGCCCCCATGATCATTTTTACTGAATGATCCGGGAGCGTTGGCCTCAAAGAAAAACGAGCCGCAAGAAAAATCTGAATGGTCTGCATAGGCCCCTGGAATATCTCCGATAATACTTATGGTTGGAATTGAGATTATATTGATACTGCTGGCCAGGGCCGCCGACCCCAAAAAAATCCCCAGTACCAATGGCATTCCCATTACTAGACTTTTCTTAAGGCTCATAGCCTTGCTCCTTTTGGAAAAGATAGGATTATGCCGCAACCTTCTATTCCCAGGCAAACCGGCTATCTTCTCCTCCTTGAAAAGACCGTGGCGTCCTGTCCCAGTCTCGCGGCAGGTTTGGGCTCTTCAAAAAATTTCCTCATTAAAACCGGGCTAAGCTCGTTGCGGTCGCCCTTTGATTCAATCCCCTCCAGCCTCCTTTCCATCATGCTCGAACACAAAAAAAACCGAACTGCCTGCACTCAAGCAATCCGGATTATGCTCGCACCACAACGCCTTGACTTTCGATCCATTTCCTCATGGCCGAATGTCCGCTCACAATGTTTTAATTTTAGGTCAATGATGTTGCCATTTTATTTCTCAAAGAGAATAAAACCTTTTGCATCTATCATGCTAAACCTTAACTGTTTGCTTTTATAAGATTTTTATGTATCGTAACATTATTCCTTTGTTCAAATGTTCAAATTAATTAACATCCTGTTTAATTATTGAATTCAGGGGAGTCAAATAAACAAAAAAGAGGCGCACGGGGCGCCTCTTGAGCTTAGTACTTATCTCATTTGCCAGGGAGATCTGCTTCCCTGGCGCCAAACCTGTGCTTGAAACAGTTAAACTTTGGTAACGTTAATGGCCTGGAGTCCCTTAGGTCCTTCGCTCACCTCAAACTCTACCTTGTCATCCTCCTTTAAAGTCCGAAACCCGGAACCCACAATGTTGGTGTAATGCACAAACAGGTCGGGGCCGTCATCGCGTTTAATGAAACCATACCCTTTGGCTTCGTTGAACCATTTGACTGTGCCGGATAAGACCATAACCCGCAGCTCCTTTAATTCTTGATTCCTTTGCCGACTCTCTTAAAGCCGAGGGGCACAGGCCAAAAAAAAACGGCCGGCTCCCGCCATACCGTCATTCATTTTTAATACTGTGTCGCCCCGAAACACTGCATAATCGCCTGACCAAAGGATATTTAGCCATTAGCATAACTACATTTAACTGTCAAGGAAATTTATAAGGGGCGCGGATTATTTAATGAATTTTTATACCATCCCTGACCTTTTAACGTTTAGCCGTCTTTCCCCTAAAAATGATCCAGGGGGATGTCCAGGAGGATTCTGATGTGATCCTCCACGCATTCTTCCAGGACTTCTAGATTATAACCTCCTTCCAATACCGTTATGAGCCGGCCCTCCGCGGTTTCAAGGGCGAGATCCACCAGTGAGCGGGTCATCTGGCGAAACGCCAAGCGGCTGAGATTCATATGGGCCAACGGGTCTTGGGCATGCGCGTCGAAGCCTGCGGAAATAAATACAAATTGCGGAGCAAAACGCCTGAGACGGGGGAGCACGTCATTTTCCATAGCCTCCAGATATTCCTCGTCACCGCTACGCGGCGGAAAGGGTAGATTAAGGGTATATCCCTTTCCCGCACCTTTGCCATCTTCCCGGCGATAACCGGTGCCTGGATAACAATACTCCGGAGACTCATGGAACGACACGTAAAAGACCCGGGGGTCTTCTTCAAACATATGCTGGGTGCCGTTGCCGTGATGCACGTCCCAGTCCACGATGGCCACCCGCTTGAGCCCATAATGTTCCAGCGCGTAGATCGCGCCAATGGCCACGTTATTGAAAAAGCAAAAGCCCATGGCCCGATCGCGTTCAGCGTGGTGGCCCGGCGGCCGCACCGCACAGAAGGCATTGTCCACCTGCTGGTCCATCACCGCGTCCACCGCCGACATAACGCCACCCACGGCCAAGAGCGCGGCTTTATAGGAGTCCCGGCTAATGCCGCAGTCCTGCACTTCAAAGATGTGCTTGCCCTTCTCGCAGGCCTCCTTGAACCGCCGGATATAACCGGGATCGTGGAGCCGCTCTACCCATTTCAGGGGGGCATAATCCGGCCGGAGCCGCACCACCAACTCCAGCAGGTCCCCTGTTTCGAGGGCGGTATGGATGGCCTTTAACCGGTCGGGCCTTTCCGGATGCCAAGAGCCTGGATCATGCAACAGATAGCGTTGGGCATAAACGTAGCCGGTTCGCCGCATAGCTCTCTCCTGGTTTCTTAGGTGCCCTTAGCTCTGGGCTATCCCAAGGTAACCCGAAGGGCCACGCCTTGTAAAGTAGTTTGGCAGGGAGACCAGGTTGAAAAATCTCCCCCCCAACCCGGCAACTACGCGGTTTCCAGGCGCTGTTCTACGACTTCCCACTTGACGTTTTTGAAGAAGGCCTCGATGTAATCGGCCTTCTTGAGACCATAATCGGTCATGAAGGCATGCTCGAAGACATCGAGAATGAGGAGTGGACTTAAACCTGCGGGATGTCCCACATCATGCTCATTGATCCATTGATTAAAAAGCAGGCCGGTCTCAATGTCCTGATACATAATGACCCAACCAATGCCCCGCATAGAGGCAGTAGCCTTAAAATCCTTGGCGCACATTTCCACAGAACCGAATTGCTGTTTTTTCAACTTTTCCAGGTTGGGGGCCCGGGACAAATCGCCTTCACCCCCCAGGTTCATGAAATAGAGTTCGTGCAGCCGCATGCCGTTGAACTCCCAGCCTAGCCGCCGCTTCAATTCACCAAATTCGGGTGTCCCTTCTTTGCCATCTTTTACCATGGCTGCCAGAGTTTCCATCACCTTATTCGTGTTATTGACATAGCCCTGATAGAGACTGAAATGATTCTTGAGGAGCGTGTCACTGAATCCCGGCATCCCCAATAAAAAAGAAAAATCCTTGGCTACATACGCCATATAGTCTCCTTTCCGGTCCGCGTTTAAGGATCCTTTTCTTTAAAAGATAGTGCCATGAACCTGTGATGCAAGGCAGGAAATAAATTTCTTTCGGCAAAGTTTT
>Ga0315542_1002332_pt1 | contig 11595 bp, 11 predicted proteins | sample SalMarSW160120MG_FD_202541 | JGI IMG/M metagenome (GOLD analysis project Ga0315542, IMG submission 202541) | Salt marsh sediment microbial communities from the Plum Island Ecosystem LTER, Massachusetts, United States - Salt Marsh Sediment SW1601-20 ... | reverse complement strand
TGATCAGAGTTCCTCCCCAACCACTCTAGCTTAAATACGTTGATGAAATTGGACGGTGGATTTTGGTTTATCCGGGTCTCGTATGCTCTGCTGCCCAGGAATTGATTCATGCGCATACCGGAGAGCCTCTTATCAATAACCCTGTGAGCATTATCCGTCGATTTTTTGCCGCCGGCTGATCGAAGATTCTACACGAAAAATGTGCCGCAAGATAAAATATTTCATTGATTTAGAGGAGAGGAATACCTATATTTAAAAGTCAAAACTTTTTTTGCCCTAATTGCGCAGGATTTGCCCTCCGGAGGGTGGAATTAGGCAAGTGGGGATGTAGCTCAGCTGGGAGAGCGGTACGTTCGCAACGTACAGGTCGGGGGTTCGAATCCCCTCATCTCCACCAACCTTCGTATTGAGTGGAGCGAAATGCCGGCGTTCATATCCGCGGCCTTCGCAGAGAACGCAGGGGAAATAGACGCCTATTCCGCGTTTCTTCATACCGGGTGATTCATAATGGGATGGAATCAGACCCATGGCTCGAGAAGCTGAAATACACAGAAAGACCAAAGAAACGGACATCCGATTCAGGATTGACCTGGACGGGCGGGGTCAGTGCCGTTCGCACACGGATATCCCTTTCATGGATCATATGTTCAGCTTGCTCGCTGCCCATGGTTTTTTCAACCTTGAAATCAATGCCAAAGGAGATATCCAGATCGATAACCACCACACCGTCGAGGATCTGGGAATCTGCATGGGAAAGGCGCTGAAAGAAGCCTTGGGAGAGAGAAAGGGTATCAGCCGCTATGGTGATGCGACGATTCCCATGGATGAAGCCCTGGCAAGAGTGGTGCTGGATTTCTCTAATCGCCCGTTTCTCTCCTATCACGTGGAAGTACCCGCGAGCATGGCCGGCACATTCGATATACGGCTTGTACAGGAGTTCTTCCGGGCTTTCACCAATCATGCCGGCATTACGATGCATGTAGATCTCCTCTGGGGCGAGGACCCCCATCACACCGCGGAGGCTGTTTTTAAGGCATTCGCAAAGGCCCTTGATTATGCCACCAGGCCGGAGAAACGGCTCGATGGCGTGGTTCCCTCCACTAAAGGAATCCTCTAGCTGAGAGGCGATATCGCCATGCACAGTAATTAACCAGGTTCAAGCCCTCCCGCTTTGCGGGATTCAAGGTTCCCCTCTGACAATGAACCGTGAACCCGAAAATAGAAGTTGATAAATGTATAAAAGATCCCTGATCAAAGTGTGCTGTTTCGTGTTCTTTCTTCCGGTGCTCTTCCTTTTTTGGGCGGGGTGCGGGGGCAATCGCGTCCCGGTTCCAAAAAAGGTCACCGCACACAGTAATGAGAAGATAGCGGTTGTGGGTTTCAGCGCGGCCCTGGGCGAAAAGGACACACCTCAAGTTGTACGCGATCCGCTTTCCGGAGCGGTTTTCTGGGCTGAGCCGGTACCGCCCGCGGCAGTTCAAGAAATGACCAAGGAACTCTTCGACAGGCTGAAGGCTCAAGGGGACCGAGACCTGGTGTCCCCGGGACAGACCGCCGGTGCTTACGCGAGTATCGATTCCGGGGACATGAAGCTGGCGCTGCCCGAGGTAAAAATGCTCCAGGAGATTGGAAAAGCGCTCGGTGCGGATTTGGTCCTGACCGGGTTCGTTTATCAGTGGAGGGAAAGGCAGGGGAGTGCTTATGCAGTTACCCGTGCGGCTTCTGTAACCTTCGACCTTCATCTTGTGAGGTCAGCAGATGGAAAGGTCATCTGGAACGGAAAATTCGACAAGACCCAACGTCCTCTCTCGGAGAATATCCTGGACCTGAAGACATTTCTTGGGGGAAAAGGCCGATGGATGACCGCAAAGAAACTCGCGTCTCTCGGACTTGATCGATTGCTGGCCGAGATGCCATGACGGAGTGGATCTAACAGTGCTGGTTATCCCTGCCATTGACCTCAAGGAAGGACGATGCGTGCGACTGAGACAAGGCGTCATGTCGGAGGAAACGGTCTTTTCAACCTTCCCTGAGGAAATGGCCGCCCGATGGTACAAAGCCGGGGCGGAGCGAATTCATGTGGTTGATCTGGATGGCGCTTTGCACGGAAGACCAACCAATACAGAGAGCATCAGGCAGATCGTGAAAGCCGTTCCCGTCCCTGTGCAACTGGGAGGAGGTATACGGAACCAGGACGCCGTGGAGGCTTATTTGGACATGGGGATTTCTCAGGTTATCCTGGGGACCGCTGCGTGGAAGAAACCTGCATTCGTAAAGGAAATGTGCACGGCATTTCCGGGGAGAATCATTCTCGGCATTGATGCCAGGCAAGGACGAGTTGCTGTGGAAGGGTGGACAGAGGAAACGGACCTGGACCCCATTCAAATGGCCAAACAATTCGAGCAGGACGGTCTTCACGCGCTGATCTATACCGATATCTCCAGGGACGGCATGGGAATAGGCCCGAACCTGGATGCGACCGGGAGGCTGGCAAGGGCCGTCGATACCCCTGTTATTGCCTCGGGAGGTGTCAGCGGACTTCAGGACGTGATGAGGATCTTATCCCTGGAAAAAGATGGAGTGATAGGCATGATAACAGGGAGAGCTCTGTACGATGGGCGTCTTGACCTCGCAAGGGCCATACAAGCGGCAAAAGAATCGTCTGCGGATTAGAATTTTCTTGACAAAGAAAGAAAAAAAAGTAAGCTAAAAGTTTGTGAATATTATTGTAGGAGAAGTATGTCTCTGAACCAAAAGATCGCCGATGACCTCAAGGATGCCATGAAGAAAAGGGATTCTTTCCGTCTGGCCTGCTTGAGGATGCTCAAGTCATCCGTAAAGAACAAGCAGGTTGAAATAGGGCGGGAACTGGAGGATGAAGAAATCCACAAAGTCATATCTTCCCTCGTGCGGAAAGGCAAAGAGGCTGCAAGCGAATTTAGGGCAGGCGGAAGGGAAGACCTGGCCCTGAAGGAAGAATCGGAAGCCGAGTTGCTCCAGGAGTATTTGCCCGAACAACTCACTCGCGACGAGATGGCAGGAATCATCAGGGAGGTTATTTCGGATCTTTCAGCAAGCAGTGTGAAAGACCTCGGCAGGGTTATGAAGGCGGCCATGGACAAAATGGCCGGCCGGGGTGAAGGGAAACAGGCCAATAAGATCGCCAGGGAACTGCTGGGTGGGTGATGAAGAAGGCATCTCGGAAGACTGCCTTCTCCGACTGCACCCTTTTCATCTTTTGAAATAATGCGTACTTCCGAGTTTCTTCTCTCTCAGACTTTCATTTCCATTGGGTCATATTTATGGTTATTGTCCTGGGTAAAATCGTAGATCGATTTCTACAGTATCCTGTCTGCGACTGATTTGAGAAATGGAATGCGTTTCAGGCAATCAGGCGTTCCTGTCATCCGTGACACGGAACGATGAAAAGGGCCGGAATGCTCGCGTCTGCAGGTTGACCAAACAAAGGTAATTCTTCGTCTTGTCTTATGGTGCTCATCAATCAGAGAAAATTTCGGGAATCCCGTGACACTCTTTCTACTCAGTTTTGGTCAGGCGTGAAGCTTGGCCTCTCCTTAAGAGGCTGCAGGTGAGTTCTTACGCAACTGCCAAGGAAACGATAAAGTCCATAGCGGACATAGTTGAAGTCATAGGTCAGGTTGTACAGCTCAGAAAGGCCGGCCAAAACTATGTTGGGTTGTGCCCGTTTCACACGGAAAAAGAACCTTCCTTCACTGTCAGTCCGGCAAAGCAGATGTTCCACTGTTTTGGGTGCAAGAAGGGGGGCGATCTATTCGCTTTCTGGATGGAATACCATGGAACCACCTTCCCTGAAACAGTAAAGGAACTGGCCGAACGATATAATGTTCCTTTATCAGAGAGCGCGAGTTCATCCGAAGAAAGGAAGCTGGCGGAATACCGGGAAGCGCTTTTCGAAGTGAATGAGAATGCCTGTCGATTTTTTCACAAAATTCTCATGGATCAAGCGGAAGGGGAGCCGGCGCGCAGATACCTTGCCGGAAGATCTCTTTCCAAGAGTATCATTGAAGACTTCAGATTGGGTTACGCGCCCGATGCATGGGATAGTCTCGTCGGGTTCTTCGGAAAAGGCGCCGGAAAGCTGAAAATTGCTGCGGCCGCCGGGTTGCTGGCTGAGAGAAAGAGTGGAGGGTACTATGACAGGTTTCGCAAAAGGGTAGTCTTTCCCATTGTGAATCTGCGGGGCCGTGTCGTGGGATTCGGGGGCAGGGTTCTGGATACCTCCCTTCCAAAATACCTGAATACCCCCGAGACGCCTGTCTTCCATAAAGGTTCGCTCCTGTACGGCTTGCCCGGCGCTCTGGATGTCATAAGAAAAGAAAGGAGAGCCGTCGTTGTTGAGGGGTACATGGACGTGCTTGCACTGCATGATCATGGGATCACAGAGTCGGTAGCTACCTTGGGGACTGCCCTTACGGATGTGCACGTGCGGCGGCTTAAAGGCTATGCTCCTGAGCTTATCCTCATATTCGATTCGGATGAGGCGGGAAAAAAGGCGGCACTGAAGAGCCTTCCCCTGTTCATCAATGGAGGCCTCAAGGGGAAGGCTGTTGTTCTCCCTGGCGGCCATGATCCCGACAGCTTCGTGAATGAACAGGGTGCTTCTTCCCTGAGAAACCTGATCCGGAGTGCAGGCTCTCTGTTTGACTTCCATATGGAGATGAGCCTTTCCGGGATAGACGGGAGTATAGAGGCAAAGACTGCGGCGATCAAAGAGGTGTTGTCCGTTTTGACCGAACTTCGCCATATTCCGCAGCAATCGTTATATGTGCGGCAGCTCTCGGAGAGGGTCGGTATCAAAGAGGATGTCCTCTGGTCTGAACTGAGGAATCTCAGGAGAGGCGTCTCCGGTGATGTTGAAAGGCACGACCTGTCGGACAAGCTGGCAAGAGGAGCCGCAGAAAAGCGGTTCAGTCGCGACCTTCATTTCTTGAATCTCCTGATTCATTATCCCGACGCAGCGCAGGAACTCAGGAATTCTCCATGGCAGTTATTGCTCTCAGATGCCTCGATCATAGAAATCGGGAACGCCTTTTTTCAGAAGTACGAGGCGGGAGGCACGTTTTCAATCGAGAGCCTGGTCAACAGTCTCGAATCGGAGAAGGCTCGTGAACAACTGAGGGAGGGTCTGCTTTTGCCTTCTTTTTATTCGGACCAGACTGTTGATTTGGCAATCGCGGAGTTAGAAAAAAAGATCCGGCAAATCGAATTTACGAGATCCCTCCGGAAGGCGAGGGAGCAGAGAGATCTCGAGGGTATCAACAGGCTTTTGAAACAAAAGGCCGAAGGAATAGGACAAAGTATAAGACACTAGTTGCCCGCGTGTCTGCAATCTACCGGGTACGGTGGGATGAGGAGGTTTCTGTATGAACAAAAGAACCCATATAGTGAGTTTGAAACGTCTTATCGATATCGGGAAAGACAAAGGGTATATTACGTATGAAGAACTGAATGATGATCTGCCGCAGGAAATTGCGTCCTCTGAAGAGGAAATTGACGACTTGATGATGATGTTCGAGGAATTGGACATCATGGTCATTGATGAGGCTTCAAAGGAACAAATTGAGAAGTCTAAGAGGATACAGAAAAGGCAGCAGTTGAAACTTGAGGAAAGGGAGAGTTTCCGAGCCGACATTGCCGATGCTTCTTCACGCGTCTCTGATCCGGTGAAGATGTACCTGAAGGAAATGGGGTGTATTTCACTCCTTACGCGAGAGGGCGAGGTGGAGATTGCGAAGCGGATCGAAGCCGGCGAAAAAGAGGCTCTTCAGCAATTGTTGGACTGCTCGGTGGGAGTGGAATATGTTATCGAGTTGGGCAAAAAACTCCGGGAGAACCAGGTAAAGCTGAAAGACGTTATCAACGACCTGGATGAGGAAGAGAGCTATACTCAGGTCGGAGAGAGAAAGGACTTGCTGCTCAGTGTGATAGATGAAATTGAGGTCCTGTATCAGAAGAATCTGGAGGCACGGAAAGAGAAGCTAAGGAGTCGCTGCCCGGCGGCGCGAAAAGAGGTGCTCAAATCTGAAATCAAAGAGAATAAACGCCGTATTTCAGGACTTGTGGATTCTTTCCGGCTCGAGAAACGCCAGCTCGACAATATGGTGAGCGAGTTGAGAAACACCGTATCCCTGGTCGAGGAGAGGGAAAAATGGCTGACCGAATGCATGTTGCAGGCAGGGGGAAAGTCGGTTTCGTATTTGAAGAAATGCTTCAGTAAGATCCCGAGAGACGCGGACGATCATGACACAGTGCCTCCTCTTGATCTGACCAAGCTCACTCTTCTGAATATGAAGACAAAAATAGAAGAGGCCCAGAAGGTCCTTAAGGACACCAGACAACGTACGGACCTGACCGTGAGGGAATTGAGAAAGACTCTGGAGAGAGTTGAAAGGAGCCTCAATAAAGCAAAACGAGCCAAGAGTGAACTTATTGAGGCTAATTTACGTCTCGTGGTAAGTATAGCAAAAAAGTACACGAACAGGGGCCTGCAGTTTCTCGACCTTATCCAGGAAGGAAATATCGGCCTCATGAAGGCGGTGGATAAGTTTGAGTACCAGCGGGGGTACAAATTCAGCACCTACGCAACCTGGTGGATCAGGCAGGCGATCACGAGGGCGATTGCGGATCAGGCAAGAACGATCCGCATACCGGTTCACATGATTGAAACCATCAATAAGCTTATCCGCACGTCCCGGTATCTGGTCCAGGAGCACGGCCGCGAGCCCACCCCGGAGGAAATCGCTGAGAAGATGGAATTTCCCCTGGAAAAGGTACGAAAGGTCCTCAAAATAGCAAAGGAACCCATCTCCCTGGAGACTCCGATCGGAGAGGAGGAAGACAGTCATTTGGGTGACTTTATCGAGGACAAAAAGGTCCTGTCTCCGGCAGATGCGGTAATCGGGTTTAACCTCTCTGAGCGGACGAGAAAGGTCTTGACAACGCTGACGCCGAGAGAAGAAAAGGTCTTGAGGATGCGTTTTGGTATAGGTGAAAAGGCCGATCACACACTCGAAGAGGTTGGAAGGGACTTTGATGTGACCAGGGAGCGTATTCGGCAGATTGAGGCCAAGGCCCTGCGGAAATTGAGACATCCCAGCAGGAGCAAGAAGCTCAAGAGTTTTATTGAAAACTGACTTATTGCGATTCACAGCCTGGAGTTCATTTGGGCCTGGTTTCCCGTAGCGTCTTGTGCCTGGGCAGCGAGAAATTCGCTTGACAAATGAATGCCCAATGAGCATCCTACTCATAAAATGACTAAGGAAAGGGCCTATAGCTCAGCTGGAAGAGCCACCGGCTCATAACCGGTAGGTCCCTGGTTCGAATCCAGGTGGGCCCACCACCCTTTCATGGCTTTGGATGCCTGGTATCGAAGAAGAACTATGGTGGAAGCAGACGGTTTCCACTCCGGGAGGGCGCATTCGGTGATGGTGCGCCCTTTGAATTTTGTTGAGGGTTTTTTTTGAAATGGCCACAATGGCGCCCACGGTGCATGATCTCTTGGACCTGCTGGATCAACTTGCGCCTTTTGACCTCGCCGAGTCATGGGACAATTCAGGTCTTCAGGTGGGAGATCTTTCGCAGCTAATCACGAGGATATGCGTAGCACTCGATCCTTCAGTGGACTCTCTCAGGGGTTGCGCGAGACGGGCAGGGCAACTCTTACTCACCCATCATCCCCTCATTTTCAAACCTCTCACGAGTCTTGATATCCGGGTATATCCAGCCAACGTTGTTTTCGAAGCGGTGAAAGCGGACATTTCCATTGTTGCAGTTCACACGAACCTGGATATGGCCCGAATGGGAATCAATCAGATGCTGGCCGATCAGTTGGAACTACAGGAAGTGCGGGTTTTGAACGAAATAGATCCAAAAGAAGGGTGGGGCCTTGGAAGAATCGGGTCCTTGACTGAAGGAGTTCCCCTTTCTTCCTTTGTACAAAAGGCAAAAACGATTCTGGGGACCGATCGACTCCGGCTCACGGGTGATCGAGACAAGGAGATTCGGCGGGTGGCCGTAGTCGGAGGCGCCGGCGGCAGCCTGATCCGGAATGCCTTCGACAAGGGCGCCGATCTCCTGCTGACCGGAGACGTGGGGCATCATAACGCACTCGAGGCCAAAACGCTTGGCCTTGCCGTGATTGACGGCGGCCATTTCTTGACGGAACAGCTCGGGATGAAGAAATTCACCACGGTCTTTCAGGAGACCATAAAAGAAAAAAATTGGGACGTTGACGTTGTTTTTCTGGAAGACGAAGTCGATCCTTTGTATTGGGTATAGAGAAGAATGGAGACGACACCGCGCGGTCGAACGAATAGAATGGAAACTCGCCTGTGCCTGGAGTATGATCATATCGATATGGATGGGCACTAAATGGCTGGTCGAGATTGATCAAGACGATATGAGGGGGGAACATTGGAAGAGAACATGAAAATGCTCATTGATCTTCAGTCATGTGATACCGAGATCGGAGACCTTGAACGCAGGATTGCAGAAGCACCCTTGAGGATAAAGGAGATCGAAGACAAGCTCGCGGAGATAGACGGTGAATGGGAAGCGGCCGAAAAGCAACTGGAAGAAGTGAAGCTCAAGAGAAGAGGGTTGGAAAAGGATATTGAGATGGCAGAGAGCCAAATCGGAAAGGCAAATACAAAACTCTCGAACATAAAATCAAATAGGGAGTATAAAGCTGCCTTAAAAGAAATAGATGATTTAACTCGTGAAAAATCGAAGCTTGAGGACAACGCGATTGAATTCATGGAGCAGGTGGATTCCCTCTCCGCACAGTGTCTGGCAAAAAAAGAGGAAAGAGATCGCGTTCGACAGGAAGTCATGGAGGAAAAGGAAGATATCCTCCAGGAAATGGGTTCCATGGATAAGACATTGAAGACTCTCGGCATGAAGAGGGGACAGTTTTGCATGAAGGTGAGTGGTGAACTGCTGAAAAGATACGATTTCATCCGGGAACGAAGGTCCGGTGTGGCCTTGAGCCCCGTCCTCAACGGGGTCTGCCAGGTATGCCATATGGAAATACCGCCTCAGAAATACAATGAGCTGTTGAGAGGCGAGAGCATGCTGGACTGTCCTTATTGTCACCGGATTATTTATTGGGGGGATAACGAGCGGTTTCAAAAGGCAGGCAAGGAAGAATAGGTTTGCCGCTTTGCACTTTTGTCTTATGTCTTACGCCCTATGCCTTACGCCTCTAAGAATGTATGTCGGAGTAGGACAGGTGGCCGCCGCCCGGCACTCAATCTCTGGTAAGGACGTGCTTTTATCAGGTAAGCGCGGATGAAGAAAGACCGGCGAAGGCCGGGCCTTTCTTAGAGATTGAGTGCCGGGGGGAGGAAAGTCCGGGCTCCGTAGGACAAGGTGCTGGGTAACACCCAGTCCCGGCGACGGGAAGGAAAGTGCCACAGAAAGGAGACCGCCGGACACTCAACTCTCAGCAAGATCCAGCCTGCATCCAGGGATTGCCATGCTCCCGGAATCCCGGAGATTGAGGCTGGATCTTGCTGAGAGTTGAGTGTCCGGTAAGGGTGAAAGGGTGAGGTAAGAGCTCACCAGACCTGCTGGCGACAGCAGATGCTTGGTAAACCCCGCCTGGAGCAAGACCAAATAGGGGAGCGTCCGAGGATGGTCCGTCCGAGCTCCCGGGTAGGTTGCTTGATCCCGTTGGTAACAGCGAGACTAGATGAATGGTCACCACCCCGCAGCGGGCGACCGCTCCGGGGGACAGAACCCGGCTTACGGCCTGCTCCGACATACATTTTTAGAGACATAAGGCATAGGGCGTAATGCGTAAGGCATACGGTTTCAGATTTTGTCAAGGTCGAGATTTCACACCGCCCTGCGCCTTAGGCCGTTATTGGAGGTACCATGTTCGTGCTATCAAATTTGCTTATTGCAGTGGCAAAGATCCTCGATATTGGTTTGAGTCTGTACATGTGGATTATCATCGCGAGGGCCGTTATCTCCTGGGTGAATCCGGATCCCTACAATACTATTGTACGAATCCTGAACAGTATTACCGAGCCGGTGCTTTATCCCATTCGCAGACGCCTCCCGCTGAGCCTTGGAGGCATAGATTTTTCTCCCATTATTGTGATCTTAGGCATCATTTTTGTGCAGTCTTTTCTCGTTCAAACGCTCTATCAATTTGCCGCCAGGATGGCCGGCTGATTGCGTCAGGAGCCGAACGTGGACGAGCAGAACCGGAAGGCCGCCCTAATTTCTGTAAAGGTGCTGCCGCGTTCCTCCAGAAATCAGGTTGTAAAAAGTGATAAAGGGGTGTGGAAGGTAAAGATAACGTCTGCCCCGGTGGAAGGAAAGGCAAACAAGGCGGTCAGGGAATACCTTGCCAAATGCCTTGATATCGCAAAGGGCAGGGTGGACATCGTTTCCGGAGAGAGGTCAAAGCTCAAGACTGTTCGGATCGAGGGGTTGGACCAGGAAACAGTGCAGGGTATCCTGGCTGCCCATGCTTTGGACGGAGACTAGACCGTGCCCATGCACAGATACATTGTGGGGACGAGCGAGTCTCCAGTCCAGACTAGATCGTCTTCCTGTTGATCACGCGAAGCATTTCTTCCAGCAGGCCGGGATTGGCTGCCACGACGGTTTTTTCGTAAGGGGTGTAATCGGTTCCGCTGTACGTGGCCAGCATGCCCCCCGCCTCTCTTACAATAATTGATCCTGCGGCTGTATCCCAGGGGTTCAGGCCCTTCTCCCAAAATCCGTCAAGCCTGCCGCACGCCACGTAACACAGATCCAGTGCCGCCGATCCGGGCCTTCGCACTCCTTGCGCCTTCCTGATCACGCGGCCGAACAGTTCCAGGACGCCTCCCTCATTGTCCTGGATATCGTAGGGGAACCCTGTGGCCAGGAGGGATTCACCGATTTCCGTGGTGTTTGAGACCGTGATAGGACGACCGTTCAATAAAGCTCCGGCGCCTCTTATCGCTTCAAAATATTCTTCAAGATGAGGGTTGTAAACGATGCCGAGGGCTATCTCTCCCGCTATTTCGAGGGCGATGGAGACGGCGAAAAAGGGGAATCCGTGCGCGAAATTGGTGGTCCCGTCCAATGGGTCGATGAGCCAGGTCCGGTCAGGAGATTTTCCCTGACTGCCGGATTCTTCCGCGAGGATCTGATCGGAGGGAAAGTGGGCCCTGATCAATTGGATGATGGCTTTTTCCGCCTGGAGATCCGCGTCCGTAACGAGGTCGATAGCCCCTTTCTTCCTGACGTTCATTGCCCCACCGAAACGTTTTTTCAGGATTTTTCCAGCTTCCCGGGCTGCGGCGGATGCAAGTTGTAATTCCTTTTCCCACATGGAGGTCCCTCACTTTCATTCTTCTTGTGCCTTAAGCCCTGCGCCTTAAGCCTCACAAGGCAGAGTCCTTGCCTTTACGCCGTTAGCAGGAGAGCATATATCATGTGTTAAGACCTGTCAACGGATAGGCCGCAACCCTGATCCACCATCAAGGCATCATCTGCGGCGTTGCCTTCGCTCGCACCACCCAGCGACGTATTGTTTATACGTCTCAGTCGTCG
>Ga0315542_1002331_pt1 | contig 11596 bp, 9 predicted proteins | sample SalMarSW160120MG_FD_202541 | JGI IMG/M metagenome (GOLD analysis project Ga0315542, IMG submission 202541) | Salt marsh sediment microbial communities from the Plum Island Ecosystem LTER, Massachusetts, United States - Salt Marsh Sediment SW1601-20 ... | reverse complement strand
GATACTCGGTGCCCTGTTCGACAAAGTTCCGGACGGAGCGATCGAGAAAGGCGACAACCTCTATTCCTTCAAAAAGCTGATTCACACGTACCCGCCCCGACCGCCGCGAGTAACGATCGATCCGCAAAGAGACTTGAGTTATATCCTCTACACAGGCGGAACAACCGGCTTTCCAAAAGGCTGCATTGCCACCCACACCGGGATGGTCTCTTTTATCAATGAAATCAGACAGGTCGGCGAAGGCTGCATTACTGACGGGGAAGAGGTTTTTGTCATGGTCAATCCCCTTTTTCATCAGATGGCCCAGGGAATAATCCTGGGCATGGTTCTGACAAGGGGCAATACCGCCGTTCTCATGCCCATCCCCCAGGTCGATGCAATTTTGAAGGCCTTGGAAAGATACAGAGGGACACTCTTTCTGGGTGCGCCCACTCTCTATCGGATGATTCTGGAAAATGACAGACTGGACCTCTTTGATTTAAGCTCTCTCAAGTATTGCTGGAGCGGCGGGGATGTACTTCCCCTGGAGGTGTTCAACAGGTGGAAGGAAAAATTCCATGTCCCGATTTTTCAGGTATACGGCGCAACGGAGGTAGGATTCACGGCAATGAGCCCTCTGGATGGAGAGCCGGTTCCCGGAAGCATTGGTTTACCCCTGCCTTCAAGAGAAACGAGGATCGTTGAACCTGAAACGCTCCAGGAAGTTCCGGGCGGCAGTCCTGGAGAGTTGCTGGTGGCTTCCGATTACATTGCAACCTGTTACTGGAAAAACCCCGAGGAGACAGCCGAATCATATGTGGAGCTCGATGGGAAAACCTGGTACAGGACACACGATTATGTCCGCATGGACAGTGACGGACAGCTCTACTACGTAGATAGGAGTGCCGATATCATCAAATACAAGGCGTACCGGGTTTCGTGCTCGGAAATAGAAGCCGTGCTGCAGGATCATTCAGCTGTCGTCGGCGCCTGTGTGGTAGGGGTCCCTGACCCGAACGTGGGTGAACGGATAAAAGGGATCGTTGTTCTCAAAGAAGACGTGAGAGGGGTAAGCGGATCGGAACTCATAACGTGGTGCAAACAGAGAATCGCGCCTTATAAGATCCCGCATTATCTGGAATTCAGGGACATGCTCCCAAAATCAAAGGTTGGGAAACTCCTGAGGCGGGAAATCAGGGAAGAAGAACGGAGGAGGATAGGAAAAGGAAAAAAACCGATCAAGGTGTAGCCAAATCGCATTCCACCTGAACGGATGGAAGATTGTGCCCATCCACAAATAGAATTTGGGCACTAGCGAGTTTCATACAAGAAATGAGATATTTTTTACAAGATCAAGACAATCAAGGGATTACGCGGATTGACGCCGAGATTGTGAAACCGGGGACCCGCCCGAAGGGTGGGGAGGCCAAGCGAAGCGCGGACAAAAAGAGCCATTTATGGATGGAAACTAGACTATATCCCAAAGTAGGCGGCCTTCACGTCAGGGTTGTCCATGAGTTCGTTTGAGGTACCTTCCAGGACCGAGCCCCCGTTTTCGAGTACGTAGCCGAAATGAATAAAGGGAAGTATGGGTCTGGCATACTGTTCGGCTATCAATACCGCAATCCGGGTCTTCTTGTTGATGTCCTCCACGGCCTCGGCAACCACGTCCTCTACCACGGGACTCAGGCCCAACAGCGGTTCATCCAACAACAAAAGCTTCGGCTGAGCCATCAAGGCCCTTCCTATGGCAAGCATCTGCTGCTCACCACCGCTCAAGAATCCTCCCTCTCTGCTCTTCAGGTTTTTCAACGCGGGGAAAATGGCAAAAACATAGTCAAGCGTTTTCCTGGCCTGACCCCTCGATGCCAGAATCCCTCCTATCTTGAGATTTTCCAATACAGTGCTTTCCTGAAAAATTCTCCGTCGTTCCGGGCAGAGAATAATTCCAGTTCTTGCCCGGCGGCTGGCTTCCATATGTGTAATTTCGGCCCCGTCATAAAGGATACTGCCAAGAACGGTTATCCTCTCCCCCCCTCGCATTTTTTCTTTCCTCTTTGTGTCGAGAATAATCCCGGAAATAGTATACATCAGCGTGGATTTCCCGGCACTGTTGGCACCGAATACTCCTGTTATCGCTCCTTTCTCGCATGTCATGTTGACATTGTTGATGGCAATGGCATTTTCATAAAATACCATCAGATCCCTGATTTCCAGGATGCTCATCTCTTCCGCTCCGTACCCAGGTAAGCCCTTTTCACCTCATCCTTTCGCATGACTTCTTCCGGCAGGCCTTCAGCGATCTTCCTGCCGAAATGCATGACAATAACGCTGTCCACCAATCTGAAAAGCTCTCTCAGCCTGTGCTCGATCATCATGATGGTTACCCCCTCCATTTGCAGTTTTTCAAGGAGGGGAATCATGGTCGTAATTTCGGACATGCTGAGACCGGAAAAGATTTCGTCACAAATAATGATCTCGGGCCTGAGGGCAATACACCTGCCCAGTTCGAGGCGTTTCAGGTACCCGAGAGGGAGCGCTCCCGCCGTCTTGTAGGGGACGCGAGCATCTCGTTCAAAGCCGATCTCTTCCAGAATATCAATAGCCACACTGTTGTTGTCCCCCAGTTTTCCACCGGCCGTTTTTCGTACGCGAGGTGAATTCAAAGGAACAATAAGGTTTTTATACGCCGCCAGACTATGGTATGGCCGCATATTCTGGAATGTCCTGGTAATCCCGATGTTGGCGATTTTGTGGGGCGGCAGGCCGGTAGTTCTCTTCCCCTGAAAAAACACTTCCCCGGAATCGGCCCTCACGAATCCGGTAATGAGATTTACAATGGTGGTTTTTCCAGAGCCGTTAGGCCCGATTACCCCGACAATCTTCCCTTTATGCAAGGCAAAGCTGACGTCATTGACTGCCTGAACCCCGCCGAACGCCTTGCTGATATCCCGAACCTCAAGAAGAGCTTGGGCTCTCCTATCCATAGTCACACCTTTTCCCAGCGTTCAAACTGATGATATTTCCTCTCCAGATAGTTCATCAACCCTTCCGGCTTGTACACCATGAATCCGATCAGTATAAGACAATAGACCACCACGCGCAGCTGGCCGAACCCCCGCAGGGCCTCGGACATGGGCGTCAGGATGAAGGCTCCAATAACCGGGCCCACAAGGGTTCCCATCCCCCCCATCACCGTGGCCGCTATGGGAAGGATGGAAAAATCCATGGCAAAGAGCGACAAGCCTAACCATCCGTAAAGGTGGCTGAGATATGCCCCGCCAAGACAGCCTATAAGCGCCGCGACAAATACGGCTTTTACCTTGTACATTGTTATATTGATGCCGGAAGATCTTACTGCCTGATCATTGTCCTTGATGCCACGCAGGATAATTCCAAAGTCCTCGTTCACCAGCCGCCTGACACTGAATACTGAGGCAAGAACCAGCGCAAGGATAATGTATTGCTCAAACCACCGGTTGGGGAGCAAATCAAGAGCGCTTATGCCCTCCGTACTGCCGAAAACACCAAGCGCAATGATGATGAAGACTGCGAACAACGGGAACATAAAACTCACGATCGCGAAGTAGATCCCTCTCAGTCTCAGGCAGGGAATGAGTACAATCGTGCTGATGAGCGCACCGCTTACAGCCGCGATGGGAATACAGAGGAGCGGCGGCAAGCCCAGGGAAACATTCAGGAGACCCGAAATATACCCGCCGGTTCCCACAAAAAGAGCACCGCCCAGACAAACCAGGCCCACATACTCCGCCAGGAAATCGAATCCTATAGCCAGCAACGCATAGATACCGGCGGCGCAGAGGACCCTCTGCCAGTACATGTCCAGAACGAGCGGCAGGATAAGCAAACCAAAAACCAAGAAAACCCTGGGCGCAAGGAGGTAGGCCATATCGCTCCAAGAAGAAAGCGCATAAAGGCCTTCAGTCCGCACTTTTATGCTCCTGTCTATCCTCTTTTTTCGTCTGGTTGCCTCTGCCAATTTCAGACCCTTTCTTCAAGCTCTTTCTGTTTTCCGAGGAGCCCTGAAGGCCTGAAGAGAAGGATCAGGATAATCATTCCGACCAGCACCACGGATTCCCATACGGCGCCGAACAGGGCCGTGCTGATTTTCATTGCGAATCCCAGAAGAAAGGACGCAAGGACCGCCCCTGCCCAGCTCCCGAGGCCCCCAATGATGCAGACGGCCAGGGCATAGATCAGGACCCTGTACCCGGTCTCTGCAGTGATGTTCCCCAGCGGCAGGATGATAACCGCGGCCAGTCCTGCCAGGGCTGACCCGATGGCAAGCGCAATGGTCGCGGTTCGGTCGGAATTCACCCCCAGCATCATGGCGGCCTGCTCATCCTGGGCTATGGCCCTGAGAGCCAATCCCGTCTTGGTGTGGTGAGTAAAAAGCCACAACAGGGTCACAAGTGCAAGACCCGCTCCTACGATGATCAGGCGTTGGTAATCCACAAAGACTCCCAGAATGTTGATTTTGCCCTCCTTGAATGGTTGCAGGACATAGAAGGGGCCTATGAATCCCTTGAACCCGGCGATCCCCTGCATCCTGAGACCTTCCAGGATGATCAAGCTTACGGCAAATGACGCGATAATCTCAGATGTCGGCATACCTCGCATGCGGATGAGAATAAGACGGTAGATGACAAGACCAATCAGAGCCGCTATACCCAGTGACAGGATGATAGCCGGAATATAGTTCATGTGAAAACTGTTCACAAAACTCCACGTGAGAAAGCCAACCAGGACGTAAATGGAGCCGTGGGCAAAATTCGGCACCCTGCTTACGCCATAGACCAGGGTAAACCCGACGGCAATAAGGGCAAAAATAACACTATTTACCGTACCATAAATGATGATGTCCACGATTCGGGAATCCCGCCTTAGAACCACGGAGGCATTTTGATTTCACCGGAAGCCGCCGCCTTTGGAAAAATCTGCACCCTTTTCCCGTCCTGCCATTGGACCCAGCACCCTAATACGCTCGTTTCTGGATCGTAGCCGTAAATGATTTGATGATTCTTGTCGAACCGGATCGTACCACGGACGGCAGGGAGATTCGTCTTGGCAAGGGCCGCAATCAAGGCATCTTTTTTCAGCGTACCGGCCCTTTCAATAGCATCCTTCAGCACATAGAGAGCCTCATATGCACTCACGCATCCCGTACTTCTGGGAGGCACGCCCCATCTTTTCGTGAAGTCGTTGTAGAATTTCATGGTCTGCGGCATCACATTGCTGGGGACATTTCCCGTCTCCGAAAGAGTGACGATCGTATACGCACCCTTGCCGTTTGTGGCCTTCCAGAATCCCGGGTCCTCTGCTGCGCCGATAAATCCCAAGGGAAGCGCGGGGACTTCCATTTCAGCCCACTGTCTCAGGAGAATCGAGGTCTCCGGTGAATAGGCCCACATGAAGAGAATCTGCGCGCCTGATTTTTTGCAGTCCGTCAATGCGGCCGAATAGTCCGTTGTTCCAATGGGGTGCTTATCCCTCCCGACTATTTTCCAGCCGGACTTGGCGGCGAGTTTTTCCACGATACCTGCTGCCTTGCGGCACATAAGGCTGTCGTCGATGGAAATGAATATCTTGTCGAAACCAAATTGCTGTTTTATCTGGCTCAAGAGATCAACTGCTTCCTTGATGTACCACTTGACGCTCCCGCTCTCCCTGAAGGAGTATTTGTACTTTTCCAGATTGCTTCCTACCTTTTGGTCCCAGCTCGGCGTATAACAGCCAATGGACACGATATCGGGGATCCTGTATCTTGCATAAAGATCCATAGCCGCCATACCGCACTCAGACATGCATGGGCCTCCGACGATCACATCAGATTTTTTCTGCAGAATTAATTTTTCGATCGCCAGGAGAACTGCACTTGTCGGCACACCGGGCTCCTCATCGCGACTGTCAACGATTTCTAGTTTAATCGGGCGGTTAATGCCCATCACCTTCACTCCGCCTGCAGCATTTATTTCTTCAGCGGCAAGGATCATACCCCGCTCCCCGTTCTGGCCATAGGCGCTCGCGCGCGGAACCGGAGCACCTACAACGATGGGTTCCCCTTTCTCCCCTGCACTCGCGTTCAAGACACCGATCGGGCATGATAAAATAATGCCGAGAATAAGACCTATGACAGCATTCCAGGATTTCTTGTTCATGATGCCCTCCTTTGCTCAAGTTATGTTATGATACAAAATGTGGCCATAACCAGAACGAGACCAGCTGGCTACAGCCCGTGAATCCTGCTAAATTTATGAATAGCCTTGCGGCCTTGAAGAGTGGAAAAGAAAGTGGGCTGGAAATAAGACACGGTAAGGTATTTTTCACCGTGGCAGCATCGCACTGCCTCTTCAGACCTTCCTTGTTCAGCGGCAAGATGCTCATACGCCCAGAAATGGCTGAAAGGTTCGAAGGACAAAGGACTATTTTTCTAAACAATACTAAGCCGATGATAAGAAGGTGTCAAGAGCAAAGGTTCGCAGAGCAAAGGTTCGCGGTTGTGGACCTTTCCCTTGCAAAAGATCCCAGCGGAAAGGACCTAGCCCGGGGTTCATTCGGCGCCGTATCCGGCGCATTCTACTCTTTACCACATTCTTGCTCCGTCTCAACCGCAACGCCATTGGCCGAACCCAGGGCACTCCACCAAGTTTGGATAGCATCTTTTTCGGGTCATCAGGAGTGAATTTCCAGTTGAATTGCTGTGTCATGCTATGACGTTGAGCTGTGACAAGCTGAAAGTCGCATCAGGTAGGTCCAGTGAAATCGGATTATTGGACAAAGGAGGGATGGAAAGCCGGCGTTGCATGTGGGTCTGGAGGACGAGACAGCGTAGACAACCTGAACCAGATGGTCGACCTGGTTGAGCAAACTGAGTCCGATATTTTTCGGTATCGGGGGAATTGATTTATGATTGACTTCTAAATTGGACTATTCTATCTTGGAATAGTATACATATAAAGGGATATGAAACGAAATCAGATTGGTTGCTGACGATACTGTTCCAAGCTTGACCCGAGAATGCATACAAGGGAAATACCACTGTGAAGCGCATTTTTCTCGCTCTATGTCTGCTTATCCTCTCCTCCACCGGGGTTTCGGCCGCCGAACTTCATTTTTTTGTAGGAGCAGGTCTCAGAGAACCCGTCGACCGGCTGATGGAAAATTTTCAGAAAAAGACGGGGCAACGCGTGGTCGTGGACTATGACGGCAGCGGCCGGCTGCTGGCCAGGATCACCGCATCGGGCCAGGGCGATCTGTTCATGCCGGGGTCTTTTTTTTATATTGAAAAGCTGCAGGCCCGGGGGAAGATCCACAGCTGGCGGCCGGTGGTGGCCCATACTCCAGTCATAGCAGTCAATAAATCCAGTGCCGAAAAGGTGACCAGGTTCCGAGACCTCGCCAAGCCCGGAATCCGGCTGGCCCTGGGCGACCCGAAAGCTATGGCCTTCGGCAAAACGGCCATGAAGATCCTGGAACGTTCGGGACTGAAGGACAACATCCTGGCCAATGTCGTCGTTTACGGGGCCACGGTTAAGCAGTTGGCCCTGTATGTGGCCGAAGGAAACGTTGACGCCTCCATTGTAGGCCGGACCGATGCCTTTCAGTTCAGGGACCGTCTGGACATGATCGCCATCCCGGACAAATATTTTGAGGCCGAAACCGTGGCCGTTGCTGTGCTCACAACTGCTGTCGACCTGAAAGCGGCCACGCTCCTGCAGGACTTCGTGGTTTCTCCCCAGGCGATCAAGGTCTTTGAACATTTCGGGTTCCTGCCCTTGAGGAAATAGGTTGCCAATGGGGCGGTTTTTTATCCTTCCACTGCTCCTGATCATCCTGTTTATTGTCGGGGTGCTGGCAGCCCTGATTTTTCAGGTGTCTCCTGCGGAGATTTACCAGGCCGTTTCCTCGCCCGAAACCCTGTTCGCCCTGCGGCTGAGCCTGATCACATCCCTGCTGGCCGTGTCAGTCTGCATTATTATTGGCGTACCTGCAGCCTACCTGCTGGCCCGGCGGGATTTTTTCGGCAAGGCCGCAGTCGATGTCCTTCTGGATTTACCCCTGGTCATGACGCCCCTGGTGGCCGGGGTGGGGTTGCTTTTCCTGTTCGGACAGAAATGGCTGGGCGGGACCTTGGCCGAACTGGGCCTGCACCTGATATTCACTCCCTGGGGCGCGGTTGCTGCACAGACGTTCATCGCCGCGCCCATTCTGATCCGGTCCTCCAGGACGGCCTTTGAGGCGGTGAATCCCCGGTATGAACTGGCCGGACAGACATTGGGCCTGTCCCCCTTCCAGGTCTTTTTCACAGTCACCCTGCCCCTGGCCCGGCACGGTCTTCTCTCCGGGACGATTCTGGCGTGGGCGAGGGCCCTCGGCGAATTCGGCGCCACCCTTATGGTCGCAGGGGCGACCCGGTTTAAGACGGCCACCCTTCCCATATCGGTCTACCTGAACATCAGCAGCGGTGAACTCGGATTGGCCCTTGCCTGTTCCTGGCTGCTGCTTTTCACCGGGTTTCTCCTACTCCTGACCGTCAAGTGGATCGGAAGAAGCCGCAATCCCAGGGCCCCGATTGGAGGTATCTGACCGTGACCGCTGTAAGCCTTCAGCAAATCAGCAATTTTGTCCTGAAAGAAATTTCCCTGGACATTGCTCCGGGCGAACTGCTGGTCCTAATCGGACCCTCCGGCGCAGGCAAAACCACTCTGCTCAACGTCCTGGCAGGACTGGTCCCGTATCAGGGTCGGGTGACATTCGGCGGCAGATCCGCAGACCGCCTGCCGCCGCACAAACGCCGGGTGGGGTATGTTTTCCAGGACTTGCTCCTGTTCCCACATTTGACCGTGGAGAAGAACCTGCTGCTTGCCATGAGGTGCCTAGATTTGACCCGCGGCGAGAAACAGGCACGGGCTGAAGAAATACTGGACCTTTTCCGGATACGCGGTTTAAGCGACCGTCTGCCTGAAGCGTTGAGCGGAGGAGAAAAGCAGCGGGCTGCGCTGGCCCGGGCCGTGGCTGGCCGGCCGAAAATTCTCCTGCTCGACGAGCCTTTCGCCAGCCTCGATTTTCGCACCGCCAGATATCTGCGCCAGGAATTCAAACGGTTGCAGAAACGGCTGGCCCTGAGCACCCTGTTTGTGACACATAATCTGCGCGAGGCGCGAGAACTGGGCGACCGTATCGCGGTCTTCCACAAGGGCAGGCTGGAACAGACGGCCCGGCCCGATGAAATCTGGTTCACCCCGGGGGAGGAGAGCGAATTTCTGGAAAAGCCCAACCTGCTGCCCTGCCGAAACCAGGTCAGCCTGGAAAACGGCCTGGTGCAGGTGCAATGGGCCGGTTTCAACATCCTGGTTCCGGACGAGGACCGCACATTTACCCATCTGGCCATTCTGCCGAGGGAGATCTACATTTCACCCCTGCCGCCGCCAGGCCCGCCGACAAATCGGTTTGTAGGCACCGTCAAAGAGATACGGGAAAAGGAGGGAGCGGTCCAGGTGTCGGTTCAAGTGGGCACGGAAATCTTATTCGTGGAAATCAGCCCGGATCACTTGAGCGCCATGCGCCTCGCAGAGGGTGACCGGGTCCACGGCATTCTGAAACTGCGCGCCTTGCGGGGGTGTCGCATAGCCGCCGAGGCAGACGATGTGCGATGACACCGACCTCACATAGTACCCGGATTCTGTTCCCCCCAACGCCCCGCTCTTTATTCCTTCCGAGCGAGCTCTTGAGTTTAATTAAGTTAAGTTGTGCTGTATGCATCGCCGGCATTGTTGTCAACTGTTTCTACAACGCATTTTCTCTCAGCAAACAATTTCCAACAGTCCCAACGAAGAGCACTTGAAAGCGCGCTCCTCATCTGCTATTTTACCATCTCCGCAGCCGCGCTTTTACTCGGCAGGAACGGCCTGTGTTTGCAGAGATTGCATGGTGCATCTCCTATTTCTGCACGTAACTTACTTTTTTCCGGCGTCCCGCCATCAACCATTAGAGGTGCTGCAATGGATGCAAGAAAGAGAAAAAGGTGTTTGTTATTCTTCACGGTTTCCGGAATTGCCGTTGGAATTGTTATCGCGTCCCTTCTGGGTTGTCGGCTCCTGGACCTTTCCGTGCCCTCGGACAAAATTCCTCCGGACGCGAAGAAGAACTTCGGGTTGATGGCGGAGGCCTGGAATGCAATCCATTCCCACTACGTGGACCGGGCTGCCGTCAAGCCCAAGGTCATGACCTACGGGGCCATCAGCGGGATGGTGGCAGCCTTGGGAGATACCGGTCACAGCACTTTCCTTTCCCCGGAGATGATCAAAGAGGAAGAAGAATATACGAAGGGCCAATACAAGGGAATCGGAGCCGAGGTGAAGATGAAGGAGGGTCATGTCGTCATTGTGGCGCCCATGGACAACTCTCCAGCTCAGAAGGCGGGACTCAAGCCCGGACAAATCATCATCGCAGTCGACGGCAAGGACGTTGCGGGCCTCAGCCTGATTCAGGTGGTGAAAAAAATCTCGGGACCCGAGGGTACCAAGGTCACCCTCAGGATTTTCAGCCCGAAAACCGGCCTGACCCGGGATATCACGCTGGTCAGGGCCTCCATTACCGTGAACAATGTGACCTGGTGCCAAGTCCCCGGCACAAAAGTCGCTCATCTTCGGATTGCCGGTTTCAGCGAAGGGGTTACCGGAGATCTGAAGGAAGCCCTGAAGAAAATCGAGAACCAGGGACTGCAAGGGCTCATCCTGGACCTGCGAAATGATCCGGGCGGCCTGCTCAGAGAAGCCGTTTCTACGGCAAGCCAGTTCCTCTCGGGAGGCATCGTGCTCGAGGAAAAGGATGTCAAGGGTCATATCACACCTGTTCCGGTCGAAAAGGAAGGGACGGCCATCCACATTCCCGTTGTGGGTCTGATAAACGGCGGAACGGCCAGTGCCGCGGAAATTGTGGCGGGGGCGCTCCAGGACCGCCGGCGTGCAGTCCTGGTAGGAACGACCACGTTCGGGACCGGCACGGTTCTGGAAGAATTTCCCCTCTCCGACGGCTCGGCGCTCCTGCTGGCCGTTCAGGAATGGCTGACCCCGGACGGACACACCATCTGGCACAAGGGAATCACCCCCAACTCATCGATAGCGCTGCCTGAGGGCGTCGCGCCCGTCTTCCCGCTGGATGAGCTGGACATGACACCCCGGCAACTGCGGCAATCCAGGGACGATCAGCTCCTGCGCGCGCTGGATCTGCTTACGGGCCGAACCGGATGAAAAAACCGCCCGGCCGCCTGAAAGCCCTCTGGTCCCGGCAGAGAAAGCGCCAGCAGGAGCATTATCTCTCCGCCGGGACCCGTGCACGGGGCATGTCCGATACCGCGGCAGCGGAGGGGAGCTCCCCGCGTTCCCTCAAAAAGACACGTGCGCTCGTATGCCGAACGCCCAGACAGCACCGTTGTCCGTGTCACCGTTGGGATTCTTCACCCACTGGATGTCGGGTGAGATATGCAGATAGTCGTTGACTTTCAGATTGTAATAGAATTCCACGTGATGCTCGTTACCGGAATTGATTCCGTCTGCCCGGTCAACATCTTTCGAGTCATCCCCAATCATAACCA
>Ga0315542_1002330_pt1 | contig 11597 bp, 11 predicted proteins | sample SalMarSW160120MG_FD_202541 | JGI IMG/M metagenome (GOLD analysis project Ga0315542, IMG submission 202541) | Salt marsh sediment microbial communities from the Plum Island Ecosystem LTER, Massachusetts, United States - Salt Marsh Sediment SW1601-20 ... | reverse complement strand
TAATGATTCGTTTATCCAAATTATTCCGGGTGATGTTTTCCTTACCTTATCCATTCTATTAAATGAAGAAAAGCGGACATAAAAAAGGCCCCGGCGGAATACCGGGGCCTTGGTTGGTTTTATCTGACCTGTTGTCACGACACAAGTCCGCAGCGTCTATTTAATTTCAAGATGACTCCAGCCGAAACTGGCTTTATAATGGATATACCAATAACCGTCGTCCGCCGGAGGGATCTGATGTTCCGCGGTCCATGAGTTGGTGCAATCCACTCCATTGATCTCCAACAGATCGCAGTTCCAGGAGTTTATGAATCTACTCCAGTCACTCTGACTGGTGGAAAAGTCACCGGTCTTCCAGTAAAACTCACCCGCGCCGTCATACGTTAAGGGCAGGGTGATCGAGGTATAATCACCGGTGGGAGTCACGGTCGGTGTGGGTGTGGCAGTGGGAGTAGGCGTAGGTGTCGCGGTCGGAGTAGGGGTCGGTGTCGGTGTTGTTGTCGGTGTGGCAGTGGGAGTAGGCGTAGGTGTTGCGGTCGGCGTGGGGGTCGGTGTTGCCGTTGGGGTTGGAGTAGGTGTTGTGCCGCCTTCCGCATATAATTGGGTTTGCGGAATAATCTGTTTTTCCTGCCAAGGGTTGGACCAGAAGAGTTGTGCGGATGAATCTCCGCCGTTTTCAAAATATTCCATGACAATGTCGTATTGCTGTCCCATTTGTAATACAATACTGCCGGACGCTTCGTATTCCGTGGTTGCGGCATGGTCGTTCCAATCATCGATAACCAGTTGACCGTTTACCCACAGCCGTGCGCCGTCGTCGGTCAGGGTGTAAAAGGTATAGGTTTCCGACATTTGCGCCTCAATCTTTCCCGTCCACCTGACGGAAAAGCTGTCCGCGGGAATCGAAGAAGAGGGTGATCCTCCTCCCCAGTTGAAATCGACCTCGGCATCGGTTCTGGTGAGCACCGGAGTTCCCGATAAGCTTATATTATCATAATACTCTCCGCTTAAACCGTTTCCGTTTCCGGGTCCGCCAGACGGGGGTGGAGTGGGCAGCGGGTATGTCGGCGAGACACGTGGGCTGTTCACCGAGACCAGGGCTGCCACAAGGCAGGCATTATAATCGAGTGCCACCTCGGACTGGGTGTAATTATCCGTACTGTCGTTGTAGTTGTCACTCTGGTCAGGTCCGCCCACAAGCGCACCGGTCAGCTCATGCGGTGCCGGACAGGTTTTGTCGGGCGATGCGGCCCGGTGATGCGGGCATTGCGGCCAGTTGCTGCCGTAACCGATAATGTAACTTCCGTTACGCGGATTATTGCCTTTGATATAACTGATGATATTGGAAGAGAAATCCCTGTAGGCTGATTTCTTCGATTCGTCTCCGAGCGGATAGTCTGCCCAGAGTTTGGCCAGAAATGCCTGGGCCGAGGCGTAACGCAGAACACCCCATTGGTCAAGCCATGGTAGACCGCCGGGGGTGTAAGTGATACCGCCGCCCGGAAGCCACCAGTCCAGCTGCCGTTCCACCTGGGTGATATATTTGCTTTTCCCGGTAATCATGGCAAGTTTCATGATGGCCGCGGTTTTGGCATCATCCCAGCAGTAGGTCCATTTGTAATCATCCCAGTCGGTCTGGGCGATGTAGGTCTCAGCCTTGTCCAGATACGTTTTATCATCGGTTGCCAGGTATATCCAGATCGCCGCCCAGGCAAGTTCGTCATAGAACCCGCTGTTGGACGTATAGAACCCATTGGCAGCGGTATACCCGGCGTCACTCTTGGCCGCTTCCGCCGCGTTAAAAAGCGCGATCGCCCGGTCCAGGTTCCCGCCGTTACCGGTTATATAGCCGGCGGCCAGGGCCGCTGCTGTTCCGGCCTGAACACAGGAAGCCTGGCTGCTGCGGTATACCGGACGAGCATTCGGATCATCTTCCGGCGACCCCCAATAGGCATGGTCCGCTCCCGGGTCCCCTATCTGATAGATGAAATTGGTTGTTCCCAGTTGCATGAAGTAATCCATAAAACGTTTGATTTCAGGACCGGCGGAGATATCATACTCATAATCCGCCCAGGCCAGCATTGTAGCGGAAAAGGCGGCGGGAAGTCCGAACTTGACATGGTCTCCGGCATCATGGTAACCGCCAACCACAGCATCATTCATATGACAGTCACCACGCCATGACACTGTTTGACCGGTACCGCAGTAATTAAAATGGAAGAACCCTATGGCCATATCAATGGCAGGGTCCGCCGCGGCCCGGCTTTCACCGGGAACTGTTCCCCCGGATTCATTAGATTTCGGCATTGAACAGGCGATGATGATAATCAGGGAAAACAACATCACCACTGAAAGCTTTAACACTTTGTTCATAATTTTCCTCCTTTATTAATGATGAATTATGCCAATTAAATAAAGGTATCATATTGAAATACCGAAAAATAATCTTTTAGGATTAAAACCCTAAACCTTTTGATTGATTTTTTTAATACTTTACAGGTAGAGAAATATAATTATTTTGGATTACATGTTACCTACAAAGGTTTCAATCGTATATAGGCGGTAATACATGATATCTTTGGAGGAGAATATGAAAAAAACAACAATCATTGCATTACTGGTTGTCATAACACTGGGATGCGCGACACACCGCGGATATGACACCTTTCAGGCACGGGAAAGCGAATATACCACGAGTTCCATCGCGTTACAGGAGGGGGGGCTCACGGCTCCGCAGATCGAGGCCATCAGGAGAACAAGGCTGTCATCAAATTATCCGCTTGATATCTCGCTTATTCTGATTCGCAGCGGCTATATTGAACCGGATCAGGAAAAGATTTTGATAAGCAGCGTGGTGGAAGCACTGAAGAAAAACGAGAAGATAGCCCGGGTCATCCCCATCCCGGATTTTCTTGTACCGCAAAAAATCAATTTTGCCAAAATACAGGAGCTGGGAATCCGCACACTCAGTGAGTACGTACTTGTCTTATATCTGGACGCAAGGACGCTTTTCAAATGGACCGTCATAATAGAAACCGAGTATGAGATCGAGTCGGTAATTGATTTTTTGCTGGTAGATTCACAGACAACGGCGATAATGGCCACCGATAAACTCTACAGTAAGGTGCTGTATAAGGCGAATATCTTTAAGCCTCATGAAAAGGAAAAGGCACAGGAAGAAATATTTTCCGAGCAGGGCGATATACTGGGGTTAAAAATGAAGAATCTCTTTCAATAGCTGCCATATGACAATTCTAAATTTGTCACAGTCGGGTTTAAGTAACAAACCTTTTGACATACAGCGTGTTTCCTGTTACACTATGCGCCGTTTTACAGCAAAGAAATCTAGATATACGGTAATAGTAAAAAGGAGGTACTCATGCAGGTTGGCCTTGTGGGAGCGGCCGGATGCGGTAAAACCACATTGTTTGAATTATTAAGCAATACAACCGGTGCGTATTTGTCTCCGGACAAAGCAAACACCGCCACCGTAGATGTTCCGGATGAGCGGATAGATCGTTTAAGCGCACTGTACCGGCCGCAAAAAACAACATATGCAAAAATCTCGTTTACCGATATTAATCGTTTGACAGCCGGTGAGCGTGAAAACAATAATAAAGCACTTCAGCATTTAAAGCTGATGGACGCACTGGCTCTGGTGATTAATGGATTTTTACCGGAGCGCTCATTAGAAGTACTGAAACGGGAATTTGAGTTTTGTATCCTGGAACTGATCTTTTCGGACCTGGAACAGGTGGAGCGGAAACTGGAACGGCTTGGGAAAAGCAATAAAATTACACAAATAGCGGGGATTCCAGAACGTGAGGTATTTCAGAAACTGAAGGGTGCATTAGAGTCACATTCAGGTTTACATAATGTCGCACTGTCTTTAGCCGTATGGAAGGAACTGTCGTCTTTCAGTTTCCTGACACGCAAACCGCTGTTTTGTGTCCTTAACTGTGGAGAAGAAGAGAATGCCCTCCTTCCCGAAGTTTTATTCGAATTTAAACAATGGCTTGCAGAACGAGAGGTCGATCTGGTATGCCTGCATGCCAAACTGGAAAAGGACCTTCAGGAACTGTCGCCCGATGATCGCGCGGCCTTTGCCGGTGAATACAACTTTCCCTTAAACGGCAGAGAGGAGTTTGTTCGCCAGGCGTACCGCACGGCCGGACTGATCAGTTTCTTCACCGTTGGTGAGGATGAGGTCCGGGCTTGGACCGTACGAAAGGCATGTCCCTGCCGTGAAGCGGCGGCCGCGATTCACAATGACCTGATGAACAACTTTGTCCGGGCTGAAGTCATTTCTTATCAAAACCTCATAGAATGTGGTTCGGAACAGGAAGCGTCCCGGCGTGGCCTGCTTCGTACGGAAAAAAAGGAATATCCCGTACAGGACGGCGATATCCTGCACATTCTGGCGCAGAAATAATCAAAAAAATAGCAATTGATATTGTAGATGGTTTGTAATACACTATAAAAAAATCAGGGGAGGAGCAAATGAAAAAAAGTACACGGAAAATATGGATGGGATTATTGCTGATTTTTCTACTGTTCGCTTTCAGCTCCTGCGCGGCCGGTCCTAATGATCTGGCAAACTCGGAGAACAAAGAGGGACGGCTGGCGGGCTTTTGGCTTGGCCTTTGGCATGGATTTATCTCCTTTTTTACATTTATCATCTCGTTATTCACCGACAAGGTATCCATTTATGAGGTTCATAATAACGGAGGGTGGTATAATTTCGGGTTTATTCTCGGGATAATGATTTTCTTCGGCGGCGGTGGTGGAGCCGGTAAAACCGCGCACCGCAGACACAGAGAATGATCCCTTTTCTATTTTGAAAATAATAATTTTATACCACATGTGTATATTTTCAATAAGGATTGAATAGTGAAAAAAACGATGTCTTATATATTTCTGGTTTTTTCTCTTTTTGTTGTTTCCTGCGAAAGCGGAACAAATTATAGTCATGCGGGGGATTGCGCGGATTGGGCTGAGATAACCGTAGGTGAATATATTGTGCAAAATAATGTATGGAACAAACAGGATATAACATATTATGAACAGTGCATTTATAAGCAAAGTCAGGCAACGGATTTTCCTTTCGGCTGGCATTGGACCTGGCCCGAACCTCCGGGAGGAGTAAAGGCCTACCCGGAAATTATTTTCGGTTATAAACCGTGGAACAGCTCTTCAACCACACCCGCACTCCCCATACAGCTTTTAGCAATATCCGGGATTACCGCGGCTTATGACATCAACCAGACAGCCACAGGTAGTTATAATCTTGCGTTCGATATCTGGCTGAACAGTAAAAATCCGCCGGACTCCGGCAGTATCACCCGGGAAATTATGATCTGGCTTGACCACGAGGGGATGGTTCCGGCGGGAAATTATATCGACACGGTTACTATAGACAGCGAAGCCTATGCCTTCTATATGGGTGACGTAAATACCGGATCTTGGACGTATATTGCCTTTGTCAAGCAGACGGCGGAATACAGTGGGGATACAAAAATAGATCTTTTCTTTGATTATCTGGTTTCGAACGGATACATTGCGGATACTGCATATTGTTCCAGTATTGAGCTCGGCAATGAAGTGGTGGAAGGAAGCGGAAGCACTGAGTTTGCCGATTATTCGGTGACGGTAAATTAAGTCGAACATCATTACTACATTGGATGGACCTATATAATTACGGTACCGATTCAAAATCATGGATTGATCAAATTGTGATTCGGTAACAGCTCTTCCTTGGTCGATTTATTGACCATTTGTTTATTTTCAATTATAATTTAGAGATCTAAAAATGAAGCGTACTATGTTGCGACAAATCGGTATAATTATCACTTCATTATTCCTGTTCATGGGAGTCAGTTGTAAAACAGAAGGACCGGTAAATACCGGAAAATCCGTTCAAACTTCGGAAAAACTACCCGAGCTAACAGCTCAGAAGGAAAAAATCGAAGCACTATCGTTTGATGCGGCAGGGAATTATTACGCCATGGGTTTTTTTGACGGAACGATCAAGCTGTTTGATTTTCATTCAGGCGTTCTTTTACACACCTATGCGATAGACAAAAAATATCTTAAATATAAGAAATATAACCATATTCTTTTTCTTGATTTCAGCCCGGACGGCAGGCTGTTGGTATCGGCAAGTGAAGACGGCTTTGCCAGAATATGGGACATAAAAACCGGTAAACTTATACATGAGTTGGCGCACCCGTATAAAGAAGAATATGAAGTGGGTGTTTTTTCTTTGGCTTTCAGTCCGGATTCAAGGGTACTGGCATCCGCGGGATATAATTATGTCGCGCTCTGGCAGGCGGAGAGCGGACGGCGCATTAAAATAATTGAAACTGATTCAAGATATATAATTGATTTCAGCCCGGACGGCAAACTATTACTGACAACTGACGGCTATGACATGACACTATGGAATACCACGGATTGGGAGACCCGGGAGACAGTTAAACACGCCGGAAAGGGGTATGATCATATTGCGGCCGCGCATTTTGGGGTGAAGGGAGAAACCATACTTTATCTGCGCGATGATATCATCTATATATACGATATTGCCAGCCGTACTCTATTAAAGGAATACGAACTGCCGGATCAATTTAAAAGTAAATATTATCCGTATACAATATTTTCCAACAGCGCGGACGATATGTACCTTGGATACCTGAATCCCTGGGAAGGAAAGGTTAAAATATACGACATTACCAGGAAAGCTCCGGCTTATAATATCCAGCATGTGACCGGAAACATCCTAGTCATAACCTCTGCGGCCGGTATGGTTGAGACCATGCCGGAGTCGGCGTTTAATGATGTTTTTTCGTCCGACACGATCGATAAAAATAAAAATTACCACCGCGGACTTTTTGCCGTTATACGGGGACTGCGAACACATCATAATTTTCCCGGCTACGGCGGCGGGGCCTAAGCCGCAGGCAGTTATCCACACCAATGAATAAAGAAAGAATTGCCAGAGAAATAAACAAGGAGTCTTTACGGCATAATCTCTGTAGTTTTACGTGGCAGGCCTATCACAGTCTCCCGGAGCTGAAAGAACCGCGTATCCTTGACCTGGGATGCGGTACAGGAATCCCGACCATCGAAATAGCCGTACTCAGCCGGGGCCTGATATCGGCCGTGGATAAGGATAGAGCCGCCCTGGAAACGTTACGGGCAAAGGTCAGGGCTCTGGATTTGAAAAAGCACATTTTCATAAAAAAACAGGATTTTCGACATTTAAAATATAAAAATGAGTTCTTTGATATTGTCTGGTGCGAAGGCGCGGTGGCGGCAATAGGATTTGAGAATGGTTTACGACTTTGGCGGCGATTCTTAAAGCAAGGCGGATATATGGTGATCCATGATGAGATTAAAGCATATCAACACAAACTTGGTCTGATCCCGGAATCCGGATACCACTTGAAGGAATATTTTATGATTTCCGCTTCGATATGGATGAGAGAATATTTTCAACCGCTTGACCGGCGCATCACCCAATTGAAACAGAAATATGCGGATGATAAAAATATTCTTGAACTATTGGAAAAAGAAGCATATGAAGTGGACCGTTTCAGGCAAAATCCGGAAGAGTTTGCCTCCATTTTTTATATCTTAAAGAAAAGCCGATCCGGATAACATTTGCTGCCCACAGATGATCTGAAACATTCCACTTGCTTTTTTTTAGCACGCCCATATACTTTAAAACACAAGGCCATGGAAGAACTGGGAAAAGCAATAAAGGACATGCAGGAAAAGTTAAAGCAGGGATACAATGATTTTGAAAGTATTAAGGGTCTGTTACATCCTACCCGGGAAATAATCGATGAAACCATGGCCGAACTCAACCTGGCCGGAGAACAGGGGATCCTGTATTTAAAACGATCGATTTTTGATTCCCTGCTCACCTTTATTAAAAACAGCAGGCAGGCCAGACCGCATGAGAAAATATTCTCCGGGCAGCGGAAGGTGATCAGAGGGCTTCTTCTATCGGTGTATGTGCAGCGGCTTATCAGTTTGGGCAGAATCAGTAATACTGATGAGAACCTGACAGCCACTCAGGATAAACCGCGGAATGAAAAAGACACATCGTTGGTCTCCATAATAAATGAAATAAATATGCTGTCCCATAATGATAAGAACACCGTAAAAGCCGGTGAAATTAAAAGAATTGTCTATTTTATCGAAGAACTGAAAAAAGCAAAACAGTCATTTCAGGTTCTGACGGCACATGCAAAAGACGGCAAAAAAAAAGATGAATATATAAAACATTATCAACGAATCGTAAAAAATATCGAACGCAGGATAAAAACAGCATATCAGGCTTTTAAATCCAATTCTACTTCACAACCGGCAGACACGATTCCTCTTTCAACCATGCCGCTGAAAAAACTTACCCCTGTGTTGAATGTCCAGATGGAGTTGTTGGTTAAGATATTTATAACATTGGATTTTGCTTTTACACAAAAAGGAAATGTGGCGAATATAATTCTTCCTCTTGCGATTGACGTAAAAAATCTGCTTAACCTCGTCGACAGAGAGGAAGTAATTTACCGCAGTTTTTTCAGTGATCAGAGTATCAACGCAGGACAGGTCAAGATTATGGCGGGAAAGGTCGCCGTCTCTTTTGGGTCCGTTATCCCCATTCACCTGCATAAAATGAGCGGAATGTAAATATGAACCCGGATGTTGCGGAAATATATTCCATAAAAATATATTTTATCTCTCCCTTTGAAATGGTGGAGTCGTTCCTTAATAAACTGATCGAACTTGAATATGAGGTTTATTCATTACAGGAATCCGATAAAGAAAAACTGTTAAAAATACTGGATAATAATACCTGTAATGTTGTATTCATTTGTATTCATGATACCGATGATGTTGTCCCCTGGATTCAGTACCTGGAAAAATTGAAAGGGCTGAAAGGGACGACGCTGCGGATCGGTATTTTTATCAGGGATAAAATTGCCTACAATATTAAGAATTTATTTTTATATGACAGTATCCCCGTAATTTCCGAATCACTGATGCAGAGCCAGCCCCTGAAAGCCTTTAAACTGCTGCTGAACACCTTTGAGGCCAGGGGTCAAAGAAAGCATGTCAGGACCAAGACGATCGGGAAAAGCGAGGCTTATTTTAATTTCAAGCTGGAAAATAGAAATATAAATGTGGTCGGTGAAATAATGGATATTTCATCCGAGGCTTTTTCCTGCAAAATCGAGCCCGGTGACCAAATATATTTTCTACCGGGTGAATATTGCAATAATGTCATCTTACTCCTGCGCGGGGTTCGTATCCCTGTAGCCGTAAGGATATTCGGCTACAGCGAACAGAATCCGGATATCTTTGTGTTTAAAATCCATGAACTTCAGATCAAGGACAATAAATTTACCTATAGTCGTCTCAGAGCCGAAAAGCGCAAGAAAATATTCAATTATATAATCTTCTGCCTGCGTGATGATTTTAAACGCCAGCTTGATTCCCTCTCCTCTTAACCGAAGGTAAACGCGTAGGCGCGTAATGGTCCGCTTGTTTTCAGGCGCAGCAGACCGTCTATAGGTTTGTCACCGTTATACAGCTCGTAAAGCCGGTATTCCTTCAACGTCAGTATGCCGTTTTTCACATCAGCCGTATCTACTCTTTTGCCGTTTACGGTGACGGTGATCGTCCCTGCTTCTCCATCCTGTGTCGGCCCCAAAACAAGGTATACTTTTTGTGCGTGAAACGAAAGTTCAAGCTCACTCTTCCCCCGTGCAATAATATTGTCCGCTGCCTGTATCCATGAACCGTACAATGCCCATTCATCCTGTTTCAGATGCAGGGGGAAAGAGAAAAAATGCTCTTTATCGGTGATTCCCGCATCCGGGCTGGCAAGACTGCTCGCCCGCCGGTAGCCCAGGTAGGTCTCCGGTGTTTTTTCTCTTGTGGTAGAGAGGGTAGATTTTATTTCATTGGTAACAAGGGTGCTGTTTTCTCCCAAAAGCTTTTGAATGAGTTTTTCCGAATTTTCATAATCTCCCTCACCAAAATGCTTGTGCACCAGTTCACCGGATTTGTTAAAAAAGTAGTGCGCGGGCCAGTAGCGGTTGTGAAAGGCCTTCCAGACGGCAAAGTCATTGTCCTGTACCACAGGGTAGTGGATTCCGAACTGTTCGACCGCCTGTTTGACGTTCGCGGTTTCCCGTTCAAAAGCGAACTCCGGAGAGTGCACCCCGATGATAACAAGTCCCTGGTCACGATACTTTTTATCCCAGGCGGTCAGATACGGCAGTGTCCTGATGCAATTGATGCATGAATAGGTCCAAAAATCTATCAGGACAACCTTTCCCCGTAGCGTCGCCGGATTAATAGGTTTGGAATTGATCCAGGTGCCGCCCATGGTGATTGTGTCGTAAAGTGAGCTTTTTTGTGCTTCATACGTGTCTTGCGCGGGTTTGGGGGTTGGCGCGGCGGCAACGGTCTGTCCTCTGGCCGCGTCACCGGCAGGAGAAGGGGTAGGGGTGGCGTCAAGCAACCGGTTGTTGCGGGTCTTGATGGCATTGTTGATAAATCCCTGGTCCTCGATCTTGGTAAGTCCCTGTCCGTATGTCGGGAAGGCCGTTAATATGGCGGTCTGAAACTGACGGTCAAGGCCGGTAAAAATAGCAATACCGGTGAGCAGCATCAGTACACCGAATACGCGTTGGATGGACTCACTGTGTTTTTTAAAAAAGGAAAATTTATTGAGAAGGGTTTTTCCGCCCTGCATGATGAAAAAGAGGGGTATTGCGGTCCCGATTGCGTAGGCGAGGGTGATAAAAACGCTCCCCAGGTCTACGCTGGAACTGAGTGCCAGGCTGATAACCGAGGCCATGATGGGCCCCACACAGGGGGTCCATACAAGGCCGAGGCTTACACCAAGGGTCAGCCCGCTTAAAAAACCCTTGCTTTTAATGTTCTGTTGGGCGGACATACCGCGGGAGGCCAGTTTTGAGGCCAGTCGCGTAAACGCATTTTTAAGGAATGGGATCACAATCACCAGACCGAAGGCGATGATAATACCCGCTGCGATCCAGCGCAGAACATCGGCACTGATGCCCAACAGCTGGACCAAAGCGGCCAGACTGAGGGTAAACACCGTAAAACTGAGAATAAAGCCGGTAATAATCCCCAGCGGCCTCCTTTTTCCACCGCTGACCGAACCGGATAATACGATCGGCAGCAAAGGGAGAATACAGGGTGATAAGACCGTTACGATTCCGGCCAAAAAAGCAAAAAGTAATAGTAAAAACATAGCTTCCCCTTTCCCGGCTACATTCCGGCGCGAACAATATGGGACAACAGGTCATCAACCGTGGAACTGCCGGCCCCCTTATCCATCCCCATCGAGTCTTTATCCTTGGAGTTTATGCCGTTATCCGAACCGCCATTTGCATAGCCGGAAAAGGCCGGCAGCAATACAAACAAAAATGTAAAAAAATACTTTTTCATAAAAACCTCCCTAGTATTTTTTTAATGGATGCATCCCCTACGGGATATTTCAATTTTTGTATTTCACATAAAGCAGTACCACAAGTTTGGTCACAATCATTATTCCCAAT
>Ga0315542_1002329_pt1 | contig 11609 bp, 10 predicted proteins | sample SalMarSW160120MG_FD_202541 | JGI IMG/M metagenome (GOLD analysis project Ga0315542, IMG submission 202541) | Salt marsh sediment microbial communities from the Plum Island Ecosystem LTER, Massachusetts, United States - Salt Marsh Sediment SW1601-20 ... | reverse complement strand
CCGTCTCGAGGAGTGCCGCCGGCACCTGGCCAGGCTGGCCGGGGAGCACGGCCTGCAGGATGAGGCCGTCACGGTCCTGGCCCGACCGCTCACCCCGGAAGAAGCCATCGGCACGCCCGGACGCCGGGATTATCCCATCGTGGTCGGCAAGGAACGGGTCATCGAGGCCCAGGTGCGGGAGGGGCGCGGGCAGGCCTTCACCGACGAGGCCAGGGAGTTTCTGGGCACCCTCGGGGACGTGCTCGCCTTGCCGCTGGATCGGAACGGGAACCGCGCGATCTTCATCGCGTCGCTCAACGCGGTGCTCGCGGACCTGGGAATCGTCGAGGGAACCGTGCACTGTCGCGACGAGGAGCCGGAACAGTGCGCCCGGGAGATCGCCGCGGCGGTGCAGGCTGCGCCCGCTCCGCGCCTGGTCGGGCTGATCGGGCTGAACCCCGCCATCGCCGAGGCCTTGATCGCGGTCTTCGGTGCGGACAGGGTCCGCATCACGGATCTGAGTCCGGATCAGGTGGGCCGGCGGCGCGGGGGGGTGGAGGTCGGTGACGGCCATACGGGCACGAGCGAGCTGATCGCCGCGGCGGACCTGGTCCTGGTCACGGGAACCACCCTGGTCAACGACACGTTCGACCCCATCTGGGAGGAGCTGACCGCCCGGGGCAAGCGAGGCCTGGTCTACGGCGTGACCGCCGCCGGGGTCTGTCACCTGCTGGATCTGCCCCGGATCTGCCCCTGCGCTGGCGCCGGCCGCCGGCCCCGAGTATCCTGAGCGGTCAAGCGCTGGGCTGCGCGGCGGCCGAGGGAGGTAGGAATGCGACCGCATCTGCACCTGCTGAACGACGACCTCATCCGGCGGATCGTCGCCGAGGCCCGTGACCTGCTGGCCGGGCTCGGGGTGGAGATCCACAACCCGGCCCTGCGGGACCTGCTCCTCGAGGGCGGCGCCCGCCTCGACCGCTCGGGCGCCCGGGTCTGCCTGCCCGACGAGCTGGTGGACCGGACCCTCGCGTCGGCGCCCTCCGGTTTCGCCCTCTACGACGTGCGGGGCGAACGCACGCACGATCTCTCCGGCGACAACGTGCACTTCACTCCCGGTTCGGCCGCCCTGCACCTGCTGGATCACGAGACGGGGGAGATCCGCCGACCGACCACCGCGGACTACGTGCGGTACGCCAAGCTGGTGAGCGGCCTGCCGCACATCGCCGCCCAGAGCACGGCCCTCATTCCCGCCGACGTGCCGGAGTCCATCCAGGACGTCTACCGCCTCTACCTCAGCCTGCTCTACTGCGAGAAGCCGGTGGTGACCGGAGCTTTCACCGCGGAGTCGTTCGCGCTGATGAAGGAGCTGCAGGTCGTGGTGCGGGGCTCCGAGGCCGCCCTGCGCGAGCGGCCGCTGACGATCTTCTCCTGCTGCCCCACGGCGCCCCTGAAGTGGAGCGACCCGGCGGCGCAGAATCTCATCGACTGCGCCCGCTCCGGTATCCCGGTCGAGCTGATCTCCATGCCCCTGAGCGGATTCCTGGCCCCGGTGACCCTGGTCGGCAGCCTGGTCCAGCACACCGCCGAGACCCTGAGCGGTCTGGTCGCGAGCCAGCTCGTCAACCCGGGGACGCCCGTGCTCTACGGCGGCTCGCCGGCCGCCTTCGATGTCCGGTACGCGACCACCCCGATGGGTGCGGTCGAGACGCAGCTCATCGATTGCGGCTACTGCGAGATCGGCAAGCATCTCGGCCTGCCGACCCAGGCCTACATCGGCCTGAGCGACGCCAAGGCCCTGGACGCCCAGGCCGGTCTGGAGAGCGCGATGGGCGCCACGCTGGCCGTCCTGTCCGGCATCAATAGCATCTCCGGTCCGGGCATGCTCGACTTCGAGAGCTGCCAGAGCCTCGAGAAGCTCGTCGTCGACAACGAGATCGCCGGCCTCGCCCTGCGCGTGGCCGCCGGCATCGAGCCCCGCGACGACTTCCCGGCCCGTCCCCTGTTCGAGGAGCTGCTGCGGGAGGGCCACCTGCTGATCGCCGAGCACACGCGCCGTCATCTGGCGGCGGAGCATCACTATCCCGGCACGGTCCTCGAGCGCGCGAACCTGGCGCGCTGGCGCGAGGAGGGAAGCAGCACCCTGGGACAGCGGGCCCACGCGGAGGTGGAAAGGCGCGTGAGCGCGTATGCGCCGAGCCGGCTGGCGGACGACCTGAAGAGCCGGCTGACGGAGCTGATGACTGCCGAGGCCCGGCGCCGGGCCGACCTGACGGCCTTGCCTTCCCGCGAGCCATGAGAGCGATCGTCGACATTCCCGCATCCGAGGTCAGGAGCGACCTCACCACGATCCTGAGGGCCCAGGGTCTGCCGGCGGGCTACGAACCCGATCCGCGCGTGACCGCCCAGGGCGAGGAGGCCCTGGATCTCGTCACGACGCTCTGTGCGCCGCGTGGAGTCTACGCATCCCTGGATCAGACGACCTTCGCCGTGATCTATGGCGGACAGGGCAAGAACGCGCCGGAAACTCCGGTGGCGGCGGTCTATCCGCGTGCGGATCACCTGGCCCTCTTCGCGGTGACGCTCGGACCGGCCGTTTCCGTGCGGATCCAGGAGCTCTTCGCCCGCCGCGAGTTCACGCTGGCGGCCCTGCTGGACGCCGCCGCCTCGGAGGCGGCCGAGCTGGCCGCCACCGCCCTGGAGCGGCGCTACGTGGCCGCCCTGCTGGCGCAGGGCGGCGGCAAGACCGCCAGGAAGCCGGCCTTCCTCGCCTACAGCCCCGGCTACTGCGGCTGGGACGTGAGCGGTCAGGCGGCCCTGTTCGCCGCGCTGCGGCCCGAGGAGATCGGCATCCACCTGCGGGAGAGCTTCCTGATGGATCCCCTGAAATCGATCACGGGGGTGCTGCTCGGCGGTCCGGCGGCGATCCATGCCTTTTGGGACGGCTATCCCTTCTGCACGGCCTGCGAATCCCGGGACTGCCGGGAGCGCATCCGGCGGGTGTTGACGGGACGGGCGGACGGCGCCTAGGCTGCGGCGAAGCCGGTCCTCCGCGGATCGGATCGCGCACGACGGTGCGGTCCTCAACGACGGGAGCGAGTCGGAACATGGAGATCCTGCAACAGCTCGCGGTGACCCTGCAGAAGGGTCAGGACAGCCAGGTCCGGGAGCTGACCCGGCAGGCCGTGGAGGACGGGGTGCCGGTCCAGCAAGTCCTCGACGAGGGCCTGATCGCCGGAATGGGCGTCGTGGGGGAGCGGTTCCGGACCCACCAGATCTTCCTGCCGGAGGTCCTGCTGGCCGCCAGGGCCATGTACGCCGGCCTGGACGTGCTCGAACCCCTGCTGGCGGCCGCGGAGGTGCCCCGGGCCGGGACCGCCGTGCTTGGCACAGTGCAGGGCGATCTCCACGACATCGGCAAGAACCTGGTGGCGATCATGCTGCGGGGGGCGGGCTTCTCGGTCATCGATCTCGGCCACGACGTCCCGCCAGAGCGCTTCGTGGCCGCGGCCCGGGAGAGCGGGGCCCAGATCATCGGCATGTCCGCCCTCCTGACCACGACGATGCCCGTGATGCGGCGCGTGGTCGAGCTGCTGGCGCGGGAGGGTCTGAAAGGCAGGATCCGGACCATCATCGGCGGCGCCCCCGTCTCGGTGGAGTTCGCGCAGGAGATCGGCGCGGACGGCTATGCCTACGATGGCGTGAGCGCGGTGGAGCGGGTCAAGGCCCTGCTGCAGGACGTGTCGCCCGGGCCGGCTTGATGCGGGAGGATCACGGCATGCCGAGCGAGATTCTCGCACGGATACGGCGCGGCGAGGTCCTGCTGGCCGACGGCGGCATGGGCAGCCTCCTGCTGGACGCGGGCCTGGAGCCGGGGCGGTGTCCGGAAGCCTGGAACCTGGAGCACCCCGACCGGCTCGCCGAGATCGCCCGGGCCTACACCGAGGCCGGCGCCATGCTGGTGCAGGCCAACACGTTCGGCGGCTCCGCCCTCAAGCTGGGCGCCTACGGTCTGGCCGAGCGGACCGAGGAGATCAATGCCGCGGCGGTGGCTGCCGCCCGCCGTGGGGCCGGCGACCGGGCCTGGGTCTACGGCTCCTGCGGGCCGAGCGGCGTGCTCTTGCAGCCGTATGGCGACGTGGCGCCGGAAGTGGTGCAGGAGAGCTTCCGGCGGCAGCTGTCGGCGCTGGCAAAGGCCGGCGTGGACGCCATCGTCGTCGAGACCATGATCGACCTGCGCGAGGCGGAGCTGGCCGTGACCGCCGCGCGCGAGGTCGCTCCCGACCTGCCGCTCGTGGCCACGATGACCTTCGACGCCACGCCGCGCGGCTTCTTCACCGTCATGGGGGTGGACGTGGCGACGGCCGCCGCCGGCCTGGCCGCCGCGGGAGCGGACGTCGTGGGGGCCAACTGCGGTCAGGGCAGCGAGGTGATGGTGGAGGTGGCGCGGGCCTTCGCGGCGTGCGCCGAGCGGCCCTTCGCGATCCAGCCCAATGCCGGCCTCCCGCGGATCGTCGAGGGACGGGCCGTCTACACCGAGCCCCCGGACTTCATGGCGGCCCAGGCGGAACGTATCCTCGAGGCGGGAGCCACCATCATCGGGGGCTGCTGCGGTACCACCCCGGAGCACGTGCGCGCCCTGCGCGCGGTGATCGAACGGCGCCGCGCCTGAGGCTGCCTGCCGCGGGCTAGCCGCCGAACTGCTGGGTCACGAACTTCCAGTTCACCAGCTTCCAGAAAGCCTCGACGTATCTGGGGCGGGCGTTGCGGTAGTCGACGTAGTAAGCGTGTTCCCAGACGTCGCAGGTCAGCAAGGCCTGCTTGCCCTCGGTCATGGGCGTGCCCGCGTTGCTCGTGCTCAGCAGGTCGAGCATGCCATGCGCATCCTTGACCAGCCAGGCCCATCCCGAGCCGAAGGTGCCCACGGCGGTCTTGGTGAAGGCTTCCCGGAAGGCGGCGAAGGAACCCCACTTGGCCACGATGGCGTCGGCGAGGGAGCCCTTGGGCTCGCCGCCCCCCTGCGGATCGAGGCAGTGCCAGTAGAAGGTGTGGTTCCAGACCTGGGCGGCGTTGTTGAAGATCCCGCCGGCGGGAGCCTGGCGGATGATGTCCTCGAGAGGCAAGTTCGCGTACGCGGTGCCCGCAACGAGCCCGTTCAGGTTGCTGACGTAGGCGGCGTGGTGCTTGTCGTGATGGTACTCCAGGGTCTCGGCGGAGATGTGCGGAGCCAGGGCATCCTTCGCATAGGGTAGATCGGGTAGGAGGTGGGCCATTGTCTCTCTCCTTGCCTGCGGTCCGCTGGCCATCGTGTTTCGCTGAAGAGCGGCTGGGTCATCATAGGCCGCGGTCCAGCGGGAATCCAGGTCCATTTGCCGTCCCGTCGTGCGCGCCGGCCCGGAACTCGGCGGCGAATAAGTCGTTCACGCCGTGAGTAATTGTGCTAAGTTGCCGGGAAAAGCCACCGGTGACCCTTCCTGACCCGAGGAGGTGTGTTTGATGGCCGCTGAGGACTTCAACGACCTCAAGCATCTGCGCGAGATGCAGCTACCCCGCCTGTCCGGCGGTCCGATCCGTGTCGTGGCGATCCTGGCGCTGCTGCTCATCGTGATCTTCACCAGCTTCTACACGATCGACCCCGAGGAGGTGGGGCTCGTGCTGCGCTTCGGCAAGTACGTGCGCACCTCCGAGCCCGGACTGCACTTCAAGATGCCGTTCTGGATCGAACGCGTCCTGAAGGTGCCCATTCAACGCCAGCTCAAGGAGGAATTCGGGTTCCGCACCCTCTCCGCGGGGGTCAAGAGCCAGTTCACCTCCCGCGGTTACGAGGAGGAGTCCAACATGCTGACCGGCGACCTGAATGCAGCGGTCGTCGAATGGGTGGTGCAGTACCGCATCGTGGATCCCTACCAGTTCCTGTTCCGCGTGCGCAGCGTGCAGGACACCTTCCGGGCCATGAGCGAGGCGGTCATGCGGGGGGTGATCGGAGATCGCACGGTCAACGAGGTGCTGACCGTCGGCCGCGCCGAGGTGGCCCATGAGGTCGAGCGTCAGCTCCAGGATCTGTGCAAGCAGTACGAAACGGGCATCAAGGTGGAACAGGTCGTGCTGCAGGACGTGAATCCGCCCGATCCGGTCAAGCCCTCCTTCAACGAGGTCAATCAGGCCCAGCAGGAGCGCGAGAAGCTCGTCAACCAGGCCCAGAGCGAGTACAACAAGGTGATTCCCCGGGCCACGGGCGAGGCTGAGCAGACCATCCAGATGGCCCAGGGCTACGCCCTCGACCGGGTGAACCGGGCGCGCGGCGACGCCGCCCGCTTCGCCGCGGTCTTCACCGAGTACAGCAAGGCCCCCGAGGTCACCCGCCGGCGCATGTACCTCGAAACCATGAGCCGTATCCTGCCCCAGGTGCAGCGCAAGGTGATCGTGGACGAGGATCTGCGGAGCGTGCTGCCGCTGCTCAACCTCGACAGCCAGGTCAAGGGAGGTGAGGGACGATGAAGGTCGCGTTGCCCATCATTCTCTTCCTGCTCTTGCTGGTTGCCAGCAGTGCCTTCTTCGTGGTCCAGGAGTACGAGCAGGTCATCATCACCCAGTTCGGCAAGCCGGTCGGAGATCCCATCACCTCTCCCGGCTTGAAGGTCAAGATCCCGTTCGTCCAGAAGGATCATCGCTTCGAGAAGCGCTTCCTGGAATGGGACGGCTCCGCCAACCAGCTGCCGACCAAGGACAAGCGCTTCATCTGGGTCGACACCTACGCCCGCTGGCGCATATCCGATCCGCTGCTCTTCTTCCAGCGGCTGCGTGACGAACGCGGCGCCCAGTCCCGCCTGGACGACATCCTCGACGGCGAGACGCGCAACGCCATCGCCAAATACGACCTGGTGGAGGTCGTGCGCAGCAGCAACCGCGAGCCACTCAAGGGGGAGCTGCTGCCCGAGGACGAGGTCGAGCTGGTGCCGATCCAGATCGGCCGCAATCAGATCCGCGAGGAGGTCCTCAGCAGGGCCCAGGATCGGACCAGCGACCTGGGCATCGAGATCCTCGACGTCCAGTTCAAGCGGATCAACTACGTGAACGAGGTCCAGACCAAGGTCTACGAGCGGATGGTCGCCGAGCGGCGGCGTATCGCCGACCGCTTCCGCTCCGAGGGCGAGGGCGAGGCCTCCCGCATCCGGGGCGAGAAGGACCGTGAGTTGCTGCGCATCCAGTCCGAAGCGTATCGCCAGGCGCAGGAGATCAAGGGCCGGGCCGATGCCGAGGCCACGGCGATCTACGCCAAAGCCTACAACCAGACGGCGGAATCGCGTGAGTTCTTCCAGTTCCAGCGGACGCTGGAGGCCTACGAGAAGACCATCGACGAGGAAAGCTTCCTCATCCTCTCCACCAACGGGGATTTCTACCAGTACCTGAAAGGGGCATTGAGGCCGTAAGGAAGATCCGCGGCCGAACGGAGGCTGGTCCGGTGGAAACGGGCCCCTGGCGCGCGCCGACTTCCATGCAGGCGGGGACGCCGGGCGTCCCCGCCTGCAACATTCCGTCCGCAGCTGCGTTGTAGAGTGCCGGGAGAGACCTGCATCGTCGGCAAGAGGCAGGGCCGTCCCCGGCCCCGCTGGAGGATCACTTGAGCGCCCACCCGCCACGTCACCGGCTCCTCGCCCGTTGCGGCCTCATGATCCCCCTGACCACGCTGCTGATCACCACGGTCCCGGCACACGCCCAGACGCGTGAGCCCCCCCGGCTCGTCCTGCAGAAGCCGGGACCTGGCGAGCTGCTGGAGGTGGGCTTCGAGCTGCTCCAGGGCGCCGATGTCCAGCTCCAGAGCGTGATCCTGACCCAGAAGTTCGGCACGCAGCCGGCCGTACGTGTCTGGCTCCTGGATGCGCTGGCGCGGCGCACAGTCTGGCAGCCGGCAGCGGGATGCGGGGACGGTATCCATGACAGCCAGCTGCTGCAGCGTTTCGCCGCCAGCGTGTCCTTGCCCGCGGGGACCTACGCGCTCTACCTCTACGCGAACTCCTACTACGAGCCCGGCGAGCCCTTCCGGAAGTGGTCGCACGTCCTGAGCGACCTGGCGGCCCTGATGAACCGGGAACAGCCGGGCCGCGACTACGAGTCCTACCTGGAGCGCTGCTTCGTGTCCCTGAGCGTTCCGGCGGAGCGGAGTTCGATCCTGCAGCCGGTGACACGACCCTGGGAACGCGAGGCCCTGGTCGACATGTCGGAGGTCGGAGACGATGCTTTGCTCTCGCAGCCGGTGCGCGTGAGCCGGGACACGCGCGTGCGCATCATCGCCCTGGGGGAGGCGGGCAGCAACATCCAGATCAAGGCCAAGGGCATCGTGCGCGTCTACAGCGGCACCCTCTACGACTATGCCTGGATCGAGGAGGCCGGCAGCGGCAGGACGGTCTGGCAGATGACCGACGAGAACACCAAACCCGCGGGCGGCGCCGTCAAGAACCGGCGCTTCGCCGGCGAGATCCGGCTGGCCCGGGGGGATTACGTCTTCCACTACCTGACCGACGACTCCCATGCCTGGGGCAGCTGGAATGCGGCTCCACCGCCCGATCCGCACGGCTGGGGCATGGTGGCCCTGCCGGCCGCCGGCTACCGCGAGGGCGATCTGCGGCCGCTCGACAAGCTGCCCGTGGCGCGAGATCCCGCTCTGCTGGTGAGAATCGTCCAGGTCGGCGACAAGCAGGACCGACGTCAGGCCTTCGTCCTGCACGCGCCGAGCCGCCTGCACGTGTACGCCCTCGGAGAGGGCGACGACGACGAGATGTACGACTACGGGCGCATCGTGGACCTGGAGAGCGGAGGCGTGGTCTGGCGCATGACCTGGGACAACACCCGCGGCGGGGGCGGTGCCGACAAGAACCGGCTCTTCGATGGGGAGATCGTCCTCGCTCCGGGACGCTACGAAGCCCGCTACCGAACCGACGACAGCCATGCCTTCGGTTCCTGGAACGCCCCGCCGCCGCGGGAGCCGCACCAGTGGGGGATGACGGTGAGGCTGCTGGGCGAGGCCCGCTGAGCGTGCACTTCCCCCGGCCCGCGAAACGGAGAGGGCCCATCCGGGGATGGGCCCTCTGCCGGTCCTGGCATCCTGCCTCGGTATCGACTGGGTGCCACGGGAGCCGATGTGCTGCTCTTGCCGTTGATCCTCGGCCACCGGGGGTGGAGGGGTCGAGGTCGTGTCAGACAGGTTGTCTCGTCCGTTGTCCGTCCTGATCGGACTCCCGTGACATCACCCTCGGTGGAGCCCTTTATCAAGAGTGATGATATCTTAAATCCATTCCGGCTCTTTGTCAAGCAGTTTCGCATCAGGACTAATGGTTGTGCCGCGGAAATTGTGTTTCGTCCCTGAAGGCGGCAATATTTTGAGCTATTATTTTATTTACATCATATTTTGTGCTATAATTTCCAGGCTGGCGGAGGCGAACACATTTTCCGCGGCACAAAAAAGCCGCCCTGTCTCGCATATCCGGAGGGTTTGCGACTCAGGGACTGCGAAACAAGACAGCTTTTGCGTTGTTATATATCCTGTGCGTGCGATTGGTTCCCGAGTTCCGCAGCCAGGAGGAGCTTCATGAGCATGTTACCGCGTTCCCTGTCGAGCACGGTCTCCCTGGTCGTGCCGCTGCTGATCATTTCCCTGGTCCAGGCCGCGCCCGCGCGAGCGGAACTGACGTTCACGGCCGTGCTGGACGGCCAGCATGCCGTGCCTTCCACCGATTCACCCGCCACCGGAACGGCCACGCTCGTGCTCAACGATGCCCGGACGGAAGTGCGTTACAGCATCCAGTTCACGGGACTGGTCGGGCAGGAGACCGCGGCTCATTTCCATCGGGGGAAGGCAGGGACGATCGGGCCGATCCTCTACACCTTGCCTCTCGGCTCGTCGAAGGCCGGTGTCTGGCCGGTGTCGGAGGAAGAGGTGGCCGACCTGCTGGCCGGCCGCGTGTACATCCTCGTCCACAGCGATCCCTACTGGACGGGCGAGATCCGCGGTGATCTGGAGCTGCTGTCCCTGGCCACCGATCGCGCCACCTGGGGTCGCCTCAAGTCCATCTTCAGCCAGCCCTAGCGCGGACTGTTCGTGAAGGGGCAATCCGGGGCCGCGCGAGGATTCAGCGGGCGGGGGCGAAGACACCCAGCATCTCGTTCACGCTGCCGGTCAGTCTTTCCAGCAGATGGAAGATGGCATCCTCGGGAATTCCCTGGTCCGTCAGCGGATCGAGGGTGCCGGCCTCCAGCGGCACCATGGGGCCGCTGTCCAGTCCGAGCCCCTTGGCGATGAAATTGGCCGCCCCGACGACCCGGACTAGCTCCGTGTGCTCTCCTGCCACGCTCAGACGATGATGATGCCGGATGGCCTGCTCCAGCATCTCGGGGAAGTGCCAGGCCGCCGCCAGGGCCGCTCCGGCCTCGCAGTGATCGTAGCCGAGGAGCCGTCGCTCGGTCCGGATCAGCTCCTCCTGGGTGTAGACGATCGTCAGATCGCGGGATCCCCCGTCGGAGGCAGGGGACGTTCCGGACGCTGCCTGGGGCATCTGCACGAGCTGGCTGGCGAGGAGCCTGTTCAGGAGGAGCTTGCCGATGTCGTGCACGAGGCCGGCGGTGAAGGCGCGATCCCGCAGCTCCTCCGCGTGCGTCCGCGTGGCCAGGTAACCGGCGCCGATGGCCGTCGCCAGGGCGTGCCGCCAGAGATCGTCCTTCGCCATGCCGTAGCCGGCCAGCGGACCGCGCAGCACATCTCCCATGCCGGAGGCGAAGGCCAGGGTGACGACGGTCTTGTTGCCTAGCAGGATCAGGGCCTCGCGGACGCTGCCGATCTTGCGCTGGACTCCGTAGTAAGCGCTGTTGCAGAGCTTCAGCAGGTTGGCCGTCAGGGAAGGGTCCCGCTCGATGATGGCCAGAACCCTGTCCGCGCCCGCCGTCATGTCATCGAGCAGCTCCAGCAGGCGGACCACGGAACCGGGTAGCGCCGCCAGCTCATGGGTCGAGGCGATCAGATCCCTCAAGTCCATGTGCTGCATGGATATAGAACTCCGTTCCGGCCACGGGGCCAGCACGAAAACGAAAAAACATCCCCTCGGAGATGGTATCGGCGCCTGGGCTGGTACGCTTGAGACCGGGTTCACAGGTCCCCGCGGGAGGGTCTCGAGGTCGCATGCGACGCATGTCCGGTCAGGTCGCGCCAGCAGCCGGCTCAGACGAGGTCCGCCTTGCGGCGGGAGAAATGCTCCGCATAATCCACGGCGAATTCATCGAAGCTGCGAGGACGCTGGTCCGTGAGGCGCTCCACCACATTCGTCACCTGATCCCCGGCGCCGTCGCGATAGTCTGCATAGAGCTCGAGGATGGCATCCGCCAGCCAGTCCGGCGTTCCCGCACGCAGCATGCCCTCGCGGGCCCGCTCCGGCGGGATGTCCACGTAGGTCACCTGACGCTTGCGGATCGCCGACAGCTTGTTGGCCACGTCCTCGAACGAGAGGGCTTCCGGGCCGGTGATCTCGTAAGCCCGCCCGGTATCGCCGCTCCCCAGGAGCACGGCGGCGGCCACGGCGGCGATGTCACGGGCGTCGATCATGCTGACCCGCCCGTGTCCCATGGGAGCGTAGAAGGCGTTCTCG
>Ga0315542_1002328_pt1 | contig 11613 bp, 8 predicted proteins | sample SalMarSW160120MG_FD_202541 | JGI IMG/M metagenome (GOLD analysis project Ga0315542, IMG submission 202541) | Salt marsh sediment microbial communities from the Plum Island Ecosystem LTER, Massachusetts, United States - Salt Marsh Sediment SW1601-20 ... | reverse complement strand
TCGTGGTGCTCGCGGTGGGCATGGTTCCCAACTCCGCGGACGGGGAGGCCATCCGCTCCCTCATGGATGCCAGGCAGCGCGCCGAGAAAGGGGAGAGCGAGACCCAGCGCAAGGATGCGGCGGCCCTGGCCGAGAAGCTGGCGCCCCATGCCGGCACAGAGATCCTCAACCTCACCTACCGCCAGGGGCCGGATCTTCCCGCCCTCAAGTACTCGTTCCCCGACTCCCACTTCATCTGCTTCCCCTATGAGACCCGCCGCACCGGCATCTATGCCGCCGGCGCGCTGCACGCACCCATGGACGCCGCCCAGGCCGCCGAAGACGGCGTCGGCGCGGCCATGAAGGCCGTCCAGTGCATCGAGGCCGCCAAGCGCGGCGAGGCGGTCCACCCGCGCTCGGGAGACCGCTCCTACCCCGACTTCTTCCTCCAACGCTGCACGCAGTGCAAGCGCTGCACCGAGGAGTGCCCCTTCGGCACCCTCAACGAGGACGTCAAGGGGACCCCGGAGTTCAACCCCCTGCGCTGCCGCCGTTGCGGCATCTGCATGGGCGCCTGCCCCGAGCGCATCATCAGCTTCCCCGACTACTCGGTGCACATGGTGGCCGAGATGATCAAGGCCATGGAGGTGCCCGAGGACTACGAGGAGAAGCCGCGCATCGTCGCACTGCTGTGCGAGAACGACGCCCTGCCGGCCCTCGACGCAGCAGCCGCCCTGGGCAAGCAGTGGAACCCCTGGGTGCGCGTGATCCCCATCCGCTGCCTGGGCTCCACCAACATCGTGTGGATCGCCGAGGCCCTGTCGCGGGGCATCGACGGCGTGATCCTGATCGGCTGCAAGTACGGTGACGACTACCAGTGCCACTACGTGCGCGGCTCGGAGCTCGCCAACACCCGCCTCGGCAACGTCGGCGAGACCCTCGAGCGCCTGGCCCTCGAGAAGGAGCGGATCAAGACCGTCGAGCTCGCTCACAACGAGTTCGACCGCATCCCCCAGATCCTGGACGAGTTCGCCGAGGAGCTGGAGGAGATGGGACCCAACCCACTCAAGGGCTTCTGATCGGAGGAGGAAGGAGGTGCGGCGATGGCTTCGGTTCCCATAATTGCGCCGGCGGCGGACTTCCGCGACCAGCTGCGCGGTCGCGGGGGAGAGCCGGCCGGCCAGTGTTTCCAATGCGCGACCTGCTCCAGCGTCTGCGAGCTCGCACCTGCCGACGCGCCATTCCCTCGCCGCCAGATGCTCTACGTCCAATGGGGCCTGGAGGACCGGCTGGTGGGGGACCCCGGGCCGTGGCTGTGCCACCAGTGCAACGACTGCAACGTGCGCTGCCCACGGGACGCACGACCCGGCGATGTCATGCAGGCCGCCCGCAGCATGGCCGTCCAGTCCTTCGCCTTCCCGAGGTTCATGGGACGGCTGGTGGGCAACGTCCGCACCAGCTGGCCGCTGCTCATCGGCATCCCGATCCTGTTCTGGGTCGTGCTCCTCGCCGTCACCACCGGCCTCGCCGTGCCCGCGGCCAACCCGGCCCTGCCCTTCCTCGACGGTCGCTTCCACTACGAGGAGTTCGTGCCCCACGCCCTGATCTACGTCACCTACATCGCCATCTCGCTGTGGGTGCTGGCGGCCGCGGTGATCAGCGGCCGGCGCTTCTGGAAGCGCCTCGGCGAGGGCGCCCAGCGGCACGGCTCCTTCCTCGCCAACCTGTTGCCGGCGCTGGGCGAGATCGCCGCTCACTCCCGCTTCAACAAGTGCACCGGCGGCACGACGAAACGACACTACGGCCATCTCCTGGTGATGTGGGGCTTCGTGGGGGCCGCGGTCACCTCCGCCATCCTCATCCTGTACCTCTACCGCCAGGCGCCGATCTTCTCCTGGATCCCTCTGCCCCAGCCTCACGACTACCCACTGCCCCTCGACCACTGGGTGAAGTGGCTGGGCAACATCTCCGCACTGGCCCTGGTGGTCGGCGCCGTGCTCCTGCTCGTCAACCGGGCACGCTCGGATGACCCACAGGTAGGTCGCACGACCGCCTTCGACCGCTTCTTCCTGTGGCTGGTTGTGGCCGTCATTTTCAGCGGCGTTCTCACCGAGGCGCTGCGCTTCGTCGCGCCTCCGGTCACTGCCGTTGCCTTGTACCTGCTCCACCTAAGTTTGGTGATGACCCTGTTCGTCACCTTCCCGTACTCCAAGTTCGCCCACATCCTGTACCGCACGCTGGCGATGGTCCATCAACGCATGGCAGAGGGCGCACCGGCCGCCGAAGACCAACCGGCGCCCGTCCCGGCGACCGCTGCCGGCACCTAACTGCGAGGAACCTTCAAAGGAGGAATCACGATGAGCATACTCGTCCCACCGCATGGCAGCCCGGTCCTCAAGCCGCTCCTGCTCGAGGGAGCGGAGCGCGAGCAGGAGCTGAAGCGTGCGGCCGGCCTCAAACGCGTCCCCATGACAACCCGCGAGACGTCGGACCTGATCATGATGGGCATCGGCGCCTTCACGCCGCTCGACGGCTTCATGGGCCACGACGACTGGAAGGGCTGCTGCGACAGCTACCAGATGCCGTCCATGGACAACCTGTTCTGGCCGATCCCCATCACCCTCTCCGCCGAGCAGGCACTGGCCGACTCCATCAACGTCGGCGAGGAAGTCGCCCTCTTCGACACCGAGACCGAGGCCATCATGGGCACCATGAAGGTCACGGAGAAGTACACCATCGACAAGGCCCATGAGTGCCAGCAGGTGTTCAAGACCACGGACCAGGAGCACCCCGGTGTCCAGAAGGTCATGGCCCAGGGCCCGGTCAACCTCGCCGGCCCGGTGAAGGTGCTCTCCGAGTCCTACTACCCCGAGATGTTCGACATCTACCAGCGGCCGGCCGATGCCCGGAAGATCTTCGAGGACCGGGGATGGTCCACGGTCGCGGCGCTCCAGCTCCGCAACCCCATGCACGGTTCCCATGCCTACCTGGCGTGGGTGGCCATCGAGGTCTGTGACGGGGTCTACATCCACCAGCTCGTGGGCAAGCTCAAGCCCGGTGACATCCCCGCCGAGGTGCGCGTGAAGGCCATCCAGGCCCTGGTCGACAACTACTTCCGTCCTGACCGCGTGGTCCAGGGCGGCTACCCCATGGAGATGCGCTACGCCGGCCCGCGGGAGGCGCTCCTGCACGCCGTGTTCCGCCAGAACTACGGCTGCTCGCACCTGATCGTGGGGCGCGACCATGCCGGCGTCGGCGACTACTACGGCCCCTTCGACGCCCACCGTATCTTCAACGAGATCCCCGAAGGCTCCCTGAAGCTGCAGCCCCTGCGCATGGATTGGACATTCTACTGCTATGAGTGCGGCACCATGGCCTCCATGAAGACCTGCCCCCACGAGTCCAAGGCCGTCATCGACGAGAACGGCCAGTACCAGGGCGGTGCGCGCCTGCTCCTCTCCGGCACCATGCTGCGCAAGCTCATGAGCGAGGGCAAGCCCGTGCCCAAGGAGTTCTCCAAGCCCGAGGTCATCGCGATCCTCAAGGAGTACTACGACAACCTCGAGGAGAAGGTGGAGGTCAAGCTCCACGGTGCCGCCACCGGAGATGTGGCGAAGAAGTAACAGATCCACTCGTGTTCTCTCGACGCCCCCGCTGCGGCGGGGGCGTTGTTCTATCAGCGCGCTTCCCGAGGTTGCCACCCCTGACGATGTTTCGGTTCCCATGCCCTGCGCGCGGTGATCGCTCCACATCCGAGAATCGTCACGAGTGGCACGCCCGCGCCACGCCAGAGCCACCCCTGACGATCCTTCGGCCCGCCGCCCTGGGTACGCCAGAAACGGTGCCAGGCACCCTTCCGGATGAAGCGATCTGCGTACCATCAAATCAAGACGGGGTGCCTGGCATCGGCTTTGACGTGGCCATGTGCATCTTTGGGGTCGGGGTGCCTGTCGCCGTCCGCGGTCACAGTCGCTGCCGCGGATCGCTGGCGCTGCCGCTGGCAGCGGTCTGGAAACCTGGCAGGGTGTGACGGAGGTCTCCACGTCCTCGCATGCCCTTGCGATAGGGTGGATGTCCAGGCAGGGAGCAATGGCGATCTCGAGCACTGCTCGGTGGAACTGGCGCGGCCCGACGGCGGCCGCCGCGCTCCTTGCCATGGCCGCGACCGGGTGCGGTCCGACCACGGTCGATCCCTCCAGCTTCAGCGGTCTCCAGGACTCGCTCTCCGAGCTGCGCGAGCAGCTGGCGCCATCCGACCTCGACAGCTTCCGCGAGGCGCTCTCCTACCTGGTGGGTTCGCAGGCCCTGCACACGCTCACCCTCGAGGAGGTCGGGAATGAGCAGGCGGCACCCGTGCTTGAGCTCTTCCGTCCTCTGGCCGGGAGGACCGTCGACGGCGTCGTCGCCGAGGCCAGGTATCGGCGGGTCCGTGAGGTGCGGTCCGCGGTGACCGCCCTCCAGGACTGGAAGGACTCCACGGAGGACGCGCGCCGAGAGCTCCGGCGCTTCCGCTTCCACGAGGCCCGGGTCTTCAAGCGCCACAAGGGTTACCTGGAGTGGCCCGTGATCGAGATGGAGGTGGAGAACGGGACGGGCCACCGCATCTCCCTGATCCACTTTCGGGCAACGTTGCTGGAGCCCACGAAGGACGAGCCGTGGCTCGAGGAGGAGTTCGACCACGTGGTGATGGGGGGGCTGGCGCCGGGCGAGGAGGCGGTATGGCGCATCGAGCCCGAGCAGCGGGGATGGATCCGCCTCATCGACCCCCACCCCGACCTCCGGTTCACCCTGGAGCCGATGCGTCTCGTGGCCCTGGGTGGCCGCGTGCTGGTGGAGAGCGACTGGGGGGCGAGAGAAGACCACCGCCTCGCGACCTTCTTGGGCACGTTGCAGGTGATGCGCGCCTCCGGCACCCTGGCGCTCGACCTCCCCCCGCTTCCGGTCATTCCGGCTCTCGGCGTCGCGCCCGTACGGATGGTGACGGGCCAGATGCGTCCCGCGCCCACGGTCCCTGGGGGCGCAGGCTAGACCGGGAGCGCTCCAGCGCGCCGAGGCGAGAGGCTCCGGGAGCGCCGGACGCGGACGCGGACGCCGCCGCTGTTCCCCCCGCCGCCGCCGATCGCGGTCTCTGCCGCGATCGCTGATCTCTGGCGCTGATCATTGCAGCGAACGGGGAGGCGGACTCGGACTCCGACGCGGGCGCGGGGGAAGAACGGATCGATGTCACTGAGCCCGCTGCCGAGACACAAAGAAGGCGCCGGGCTGATGGGCCCGGCGCCTCGATTACAGATTCGAGCTGTCGCGCCTATCCGAAGTGAACGGCGTACAGGATGGGAGCGATGATCATGGCCACCACGCTGATGAGCTTGATAAGGATGTTCAGCGATGGCCCGGAGGTGTCCTTGAAGGGATCGCCCACCGTGTCACAGGTGACGGTCGCCGTCTTCATCTCCTCGAAGGCATCTCCCCAGACGGCGTGGCCCTGCTCCTTGACCTGCTTCTTGGAGTTGTCCCATGCGGCACCGGCGTTCGCCTGGAAGATGGCGAGGCAGACGCCGGAGATGGTGACCCCGATGAGCAGGCCGCCGAGCAGGTCCACCGAGATCAGGCCGACGACCACCGGCACCAAGACCGCCATCACGCCGGGAGCAACCATCTTGCGGATCGCGGCCGCGGTGGCGATGTCGATGCACTGGGTGTACTCCGCCTTCCCGTCGGCCGCCCGGATCACCTTCTGCTCTTCCTCGGTCGGCTCCCGTTCCTCGCTCTCGGCCTTCTGCGCCGCGATCAGCGCCGGCCGCAGCTCGGGGATCTGCCGGAACTGCCGGCGTACCTCCTCGATCATGTCCTGCGCCGCCTTGCCCACCGCCACCATCGCCATGGCGGAGAAGCGGAACGGGAGCATGCACCCGATCAGGAGACCCACCAGCACGTAGGGGTTCGCGGCATCCATGTCCACCTTGCCCTGCATCTTGGTCAGGAAGGCGGCGGTCAGGCTGAGGGCGGTCAGCGCCGCGGAGCCGATGGCGAAGCCCTTGCCGATGGCGGCGGTGGTGTTGCCCACCGCGTCCAGCTTGTCGGTCCGAGCCCGGATGTCCCGACCCAGGCGGGACATCTCGGCGATACCGCCGGCGTTGTCGGCGATGGGCCCGTACGCGTCGGTGGCGAGTTGGATGCCGATGGTGGAAAGCATGCCCACCGCCGCGATCGCGATCCCGTACAGACCGCCGAACACGTAGGCGACGACGATCGCCCCACTGAGCACCAAGATCGGCAGCGTGGTCGAGTTCATGCCGACCGCGATGCCCTGGATGACCGCGGTGGCGGCACCGGTCTTGGACGAATCGACGATGGTCTCCACCGGGCTGCGGAAGGTGCCCGTGTACCACTCGGTGATGAGGCCGATCGCGATCCCGGCGACCAGACCCGCGATGACGGCGATCGCGATCCCCCACCACTGGAAGACCGCGGGCCGACCGGTGAGGATGTCGGTCACCTTCACCCCATCCGCAGGGATCAGGCGCTGGATGGCGATGACGGTGCCGATCACCATCAGGATCCCGGCGCCGAAGGTGCCCCGATTGAGGCCCTTCTGGGGGTCGCCGCCCTCCTTGGTCTGGACGAAGAAGAAGCCCACGATGGAGGCGATGACGCCGATCACGCCCACCACCAGAGGCAGGTACACGCCATTCATCCCGGTGCCTTTCTCCGCCGCCTCGAGGCCCGCGAACCAGGACGCGCCCAGGATCATGGACGACACGATGGCGCCCACGTACGACTCGAAGAGGTCGGCGCCCATGCCGGCCACGTCACCCACGTTGTCGCCGACGTTGTCGGCGATGGTCGCGGGGTTGAGGGGATGGTCCTCCGGGATCCCCGCCTCCACCTTGCCCACCAGGTCCGCCCCCACGTCCGCGGCCTTGGTGTAGATGCCACCGCCCACGCGGGCGAACAGGGCGATCGAAGACGCACCGAGGGAGAACCCGGACAGGATGTTGAGCACCAGCATGGTTGTGAAGGTGCCATTGAGCGAGTCCGGATACGCCCAGGTGTACGCCCAGAACAGGGCGCCGAGGCCCAACAGGGCCAGGCCGACCACCGACAGACCCATCACCGAGCCGCCGGTGAACGCCACCTGGAGGGCGTCGTTGAGGCCGGTGCGGGCTGCCGCTGTCGTGCGGGAGTTGGCGGACGTGGCGGCCCTCATGCCAAAGAACCCGGCCAGCGCCGAGCAGATCGCTCCGAGCACGAAGGACAGGGCGATGAGCGCATTGGTGTCGGGCGAGATGTAGGCGTTCGAGATGCCGAGAACCACCGCCACCGACACCACGAAGATGGCGAGCACCCGGTACTCCCTGCCCAGAAACGCCATCGCTCCCTCGGCCACCCACTTGCCGATGAGCTGAATGCGATCGTCCCCGGCATCCTGGCGCCGCACCCACGCCGCGCGCATGGCGGCGTACAGCAGCGTCAGAATCGCCACCGCCGGTACCACGTAGATGATGTATTTCATGTACACGGTCTCCTCCTCCTTCTTCCCCTTCCAATAGGATCACACCAGCCCACGGGGCCACCCGGCACCGTGAGCGAACGCGGCTGCTGTGGAGCATCGGAGTTGGGACGCCTCGAGCAGGGAGGCACCGGACGGTACCGGCGGGTCTCGGTGCGCAACCTCAGTCCAGGGGACGTGCCACGAGCGGCCCGGACGGAGACGACGGGAGCGATCCGGTCACCGCCGACCCCGAATCCTGCTCCAGTGTTGTCCTCGGTCTCTTGCATGGGAAGCTCGCCCCGTTCGACCGACTCTATGCGTCGTACTCCGCATACTCTAACACGCCAGACCGAGGGTTTCCAGGAGCTTGAGAAAATTTTCGCAAGCTCCGACCGGGTACCCGCGACGACGACGTTTGTCCATCCACAGAACTCGCTCTCTGCTACAGTAGGCGCGACATGACACCCCGGGATGCCGCCCGCCCGAGCCTCGAGGAGGCGCGCTCCTACACCGCCCTCACCCACCTGTACCGCGGCGAGATGCACCGCATGACGGTGTGGCGGCAGCGGCTGGACGTCACCTCCAACTGGGCCATCATCCTGGCCACCGGTCTCACCACCTTCACCCTCGGTGATGAGCACGTCCCTCACTACACACTCCTCCTGGGCCTGGCCCTCATCGGCATCTCCATCGTCATCGAGGGCCGGCGCTACCGCCACCTCCACCACAGCAAGTGGCGCCTCTACCTCCTGGAGTTCGGCTTCTTCGCCGAGCAGCTACAACCCCACAACGGGCGGCCCAACCTCCCCGACTGGCGGCAGATCCTGGCCGCCGACCTCCGCCATGCCCACTTCCTCATCGACTGGTTCACCGCCGTCCGCGTCCGCCTGCGCCGTAACTATCTCCTGCTCTTCTACTTCATGTTCGGAGTGTGGATCGCCAAGCTCTACCTTCACCCCTCGAAGCCCCACTCCATCGTCACCCTTTACTCCCGTCTGGCGGTGGGCGAGCTCCTTCCGCCGTGGTTCGTGGCCATCACCGCGGCGCTCTTCGTCGTCGCGGCCACCGCCCTCGCCCTCACCTGCCCTTCCGCCGAGAAGCTGGAGGACTGGAGCGCACACTATGTGCACACCCGGAAGCGCGTGGCCTCCGGGGTCCCGGGATCCTCGCCGGCGCCCTTGCCGTAGTCGCGCTCGCAACCCATATTGAAAAGCAGGACAATGTGATTTTTTTCACGAGGTGAGCCTCATGCAGATCCTGCGCATGAAGACAGAGCTCCTGCCCGAGCTGGTCACAGCCCTCGGTGCGTGGGGCGCGGTCTGGGCGCCCGTGGAGCAGGCACCCGAGGTCTTCACACTCGAGAGGATCAGCGACCCCACCCGAGCCAGACCCGATGCCCTGCGCACGATTCTGCCCTTCAAGAAGCTGCTCCTGGAGCCGTCCCTCGTCATGCTCGAGGGCGGTAGAGGTGCTCCCCCCACCGTCTGTGGCAACGGCGACCGCGGGCGTCAGGTGCTGCTCGGCGCCCATCCATGCGACATCCACGCCCTCCGGATTCTCGATCTCCTGCTCCTCTCCGACTACGCCGACCCCTACTACCGCTGGAATCGGGAGCAGCTCACGGTGATTGGGTACGGCTGCTGGCCGGACGACAAGTGCTTCTGCCACTCCCTGGACACATCCACCAGCGACAGCGGCTTCGACCTCTTCCTGACCCCCCTCGCGGAGCGCACCCTCGTCGCCGTCGGCACGTCCCGCGGCGACGACATCGTGCGCGCCAACGCTCACCTGTTCGAGGCCGCCACCCGCCAGGACACGCGCGACTACCTGGTGCGCCTGCGCGAGCGCCGGCACGCCTTCCAGCTCGAGCTTGACATCGCCGACCTCCCCTTCGTGCTCGAGCTCAAGAGCGAGGACCCGGTATGGGACGAGATCGGCGCCAGATGTCTGTGCTGCGGGTCCTGCTCCATGGTCTGTCCAACCTGCTCCTGCTTCGACGTGCGCGACGTGCTGGACCCCGACGGCAGGGCGCGCAGAGTGCGGACGTGGGACTCCTGCCTGCACCGGGACTACGCCGTGGTGGCGGGTGGACACAACTTCCGTGCGGATCGGGCCGACCGGGTCCGCAACCGCTACTACCACAAGCAGAGCGCCTTCGTCCGCGAGTTCGGGATGCCGTCGTGCGTGGGGTGCGGGCGCTGCATCGAAAACTGTCCAACCGGCATCAACGTGGTCGAGGTCTTCCAGCACGTACGAGGTGACGCATGAGGATCCCTCCCCCACCGCCGGTCCACGCCGGACCGCGGGTCGCCGCCACCGACCCCAACCCGTTCCAGCCGGCGCCGGCCCGGATCATGAGGGTCCTGGACCTCGTCCCGGACATCCGGCTCTACGACCTCCGGTTCGAGGATCCTGAGCTGGCGCAACGCTTCGCCTACCGCCCGGGACAGTTCATCGAGCTGTCCGTCCTCGGGTTCGGCGAGGCGCCGTTCTCCCTTCCCTCCTCCCCCACCCGGCCGGGCATCCTCCAGCTCGGCATCCGCCGCGCCGGCACCCTCACCTCCTATCTGTTCGACCACGTCAAGGAGGGGGACACGGTTGGTATTCGCGGCCCCTTCGGGAACGGCTTCCCGGTGGAGCGCTTCCGGGGCCACGATCTCCTGCTGGTCGGAGGCGGCCTGGGCATGGTGCCCCTGCGCGGTCTCCTCCGGTTTCTCATCGACCTCCGCCACGACTACGGCCGCGTCATTCTCCTGTACGGCAGCCGCAGCCCCGACCAGATGCTCTTCCGCGACGAGCTGGAGTCCATGGGGCGCCGGGGCGACGCCGAGATCAAGCTCAGCGTCGACAACACGGCCGGCCAGCCCTGGTCGGGCGAGGTGGGCGTGGTGACGGAGCTGCTGGACCTGGTGGAGCTGGACGTGGCCCGCACCTTCGCCGTGGCCTGCGGACCACCCGTGTTCTACAAGTTCATGCTCGCCAAGCTGGTGGACGCTGGCTTCGGCAAGGACCGCATCTACCTCAGCCTGGAGCGCCGCATGGAGTGCGGCATCGGCAAGTGCGGCCACTGCGCCGTGGGCTACACCTTCACCTGTCTGCACGGTCCCGTGTTCTCCTACTGGGACGCGATCAACCTCCCCGAGCTGATCTACACGTGACCGGCATCCGGAGCATGGCATGAACGCACACACACGCCCCAAGGTCGGGATCTTCGGGTTGACCGGCTGCGCCGGAGACCAGCTCCAGATCCTGAACTGCGAGGACCACCTGCTGCGCCTGGCCGCCGAGCTGGACATCGTCGACTGGGTGATGGCGAAGTCCGAGAACGACCACTCCTGTCGGCTCGACATCGCCTTCGTGGAAGGAGTGGTGGCCACCGAGCGCGACCTCGCGACCTTGAGGCAGGTGCGCGCCCGGACGCGGACGCTGATCGCCATCGGCACCTGCGCGGTGTGGGGCGGGCTGCCGGCCATGCGCAACGACCTGCCGCGCGAGGTCCTCAAGCACGAGGTCTACCAGGACGGGGCCGACTTCCTGGACACCGTCGAGGCCCGCCCGGCCACCGACTTCGTCCCCGTCGAGTACCGCCTGCCAGGCTGCCCCATCGAGCGCCACGAGTTCCTGGAGCTCGTCAGCGCCCTCCTCGCCGGCTCGGTTCCCGAGCTCCGCCAGGTGCCGGTGTGCTGGGAGTGCAAGACCTCAGAGCAGGTGTGCCGGGTCCTCTATCACCACGAGGTGTGCTGCGGCGCGATGACGCGCGGCGGTTGTGGCGCCCGCTGCCCGTCCCACGGCGTCCCCTGCTCCGGCTGCCGCGGTCCCGTCGAGGAGCCGCACTACGACGCCAACATCACCATGTTCGCGGGCCGCGGCATCAGCTGGAAGGAGATCGCTGCGCGCATGCAGCACTTCTCCGCGCCGGTGTGGATGAAGCTGGGGTTGGAGCGCGAGGTGGACCATGACGCAGAGTAGAACCATCACCATCCTCCACCTCGGCCGCGTGGAGGGCCACGGCGGCATCTTCGTGAAGGTGGTGGGGGACACGGTCGCTGACGTCAACATGGACATCCACGAGGGCAGCCGTTACTACGAGGCGCTGCTGGTGGGCAAGAGCTATCTCGACGTCCAGGGCATCATCACGCGCG
>Ga0315542_1002325_pt1 | contig 11619 bp, 10 predicted proteins | sample SalMarSW160120MG_FD_202541 | JGI IMG/M metagenome (GOLD analysis project Ga0315542, IMG submission 202541) | Salt marsh sediment microbial communities from the Plum Island Ecosystem LTER, Massachusetts, United States - Salt Marsh Sediment SW1601-20 ... | reverse complement strand
GGCAATATGAGCCCGAACACCGTTACGACCTTGACGGCCATGGTATTGGCAGCGATAAGCCAGGTAACGAATAGGGTAACAATCACCACGAATAATGATGAATGCCCCTGAGGCCGGTTGTTTGCATTTTCCATATGCTTCTCGCTCGCTTCGGAAAGGACGATCTGATTGTACAGGGAAAAGGCCCACACTGCAATAAGAACCGTACCCGGGAGATCCGAGAAAGGCCGCTACACGGGCTGGAGGGAGGTAAGGCCTCCCCTGAGAGGGGAGACCTCGCAGGATGGAAGGGTGGAGATATCAAAAACCCAACTGTCCTCTTAGACCGAAGATGTACACATCATTTGCGAGTGAATTTCCTCCTGCGTTTTTCACCCATTGGAGATCTCCTGATATGGCCAACCGGTCCGTCACTCCCAATCGATAGTAAGACTCCAGGTAGCTCTCGTCACCGGTGTGGACGTTTGCTTTCCTGTAATCATCCGTCAGAACGGTTTTTCCAAAGGCCACTCCGAAAGTATCTCTTTCTCTCTGCCAGATTTCTCCAGAAAGTTGAACACCAAGAGTCCAAAGCCTGTTGAAAGGGATTATCTCCCATTCAGCCCCATTCCACCGGGACAGGTCATCATTGGTCTGGCTGTATCTCACAAAACCGGTCACCCCTTCCACGATTTGCTGGTCCAGGCTTATCCCCCAGCCCTTCTGCGTCTCTTCTGCCAGGGAATCATTGTAAACGGGAATCGCCCTTCCATTTGCAACAGCAAGGTCTTGGTTCTCAAGGTGTCGTCTACCGTCCCACCATCCGTATATCCGGTAGTTGCCGGGCTTTCCAAACAGTTTGGGTTTGAAGGCAATCTGTGTGGCCAGAAATCCATGATCAAAAACGTCCTCCCAGTTATCATCTTCGACTGAAGCTCCGATCACCCTGAATTCCACCAGGTCCACCGGTGCCAATTTTACTATCACCGCGGGACAATAGAAATTGTCAGGCTCAGGAATCGTAAGCCCCATGCTCTTCACAAATATGTTCGAAAGAAACTGGCTTGTTTCATCTCCTGCGGCTTCGTTCTCGTCAAAAAGCACGCTGATATCCATCTTCCCCACATCAAAAGCCATCTTATTATCAAAAGGGGTAATCTCGTAAAACGCCTCTGATATGGTAATATCGGATTGATTATTCCTGTTCCTGGTCGCATAAGAGTCATAGTTCGGGATGCTGAAGCTCGCCACATCGTCATTAAGTCCTTCTCCTTCCCCACCCTCCAGATGGACAAAAAAGTTCCCGTATCGACCGAAGTGCGTAGCAATGTTCAGGTCCACTGTAAAGGCCCCGTCCGTTGAATCACCATAATTGGGCGGGTTGTCATCATTTCCGGAAGTGCCCTGAAGAACCGTGGTGACCCCACCTGAAAACTCCAGGTGCCCAAGGGCTTCTTTTATCTCCCGGACAGTCTGGACCTGCTCTTTGATGACCTGATGGTTCACTTCTGCCCCGTTTGATTTTGCCGCACTCTTTATTTGCACTTGTCTTTCTAATTCCTTGACCCTGTCCATAAGGATCTTCACGCTGTTCTTGAGCTGTTCGATTTCCTGAGTACTGCCCGGTGTGTCCTGAGCAAAACCGGCAAAGGAACCGGTCATGATGAACAATAGAGTTCCTGTGAGAATAAAGAATATCTTGAAATATTGCATAGCTTTCTTTCTCCCTTCCTTGTTTTTCTCCGTTCTATTCATTCATGAACACCCGACTCGATGATTTCTATTTTTCCACCCACTTCTCGAATTTCACCCAGAGCACCGCGCCCAATTCCACGTCTTTGTCTTCTCCATCGTGCTTCATTTTCTCCGACGCTGTATTCAGCGCGGCAAACCCCCACCATCCCGCGTGGGGAATTCCATAGGTAAAAACTCCGTTCGCATCCGCCTTGACCACCTGGGTCACCATATAGTCTGTCGGGGCTATTGTCCTCCCGTCCTTGTTATAATATTCCACTTCCACTTCGGTGTAGGGAGCCGCTTTCCCGTTCAACAGGACAATCCCCTGAAATACGTTTCCGGCATAGAGGCCGAAGGGCCTTGAAAGGGGAACAATCTCGGTCTTCAGACCCACCGGCTCGTCCCAGCCCTCCTCGTCCCCGAACGCCGAGATAGTAGTCTTTGTGTAGTGAACGATGTACTTATCTTCAGCCGGTTCCCAGTAGGGCTTCGGCTCCATATAAAAGGTGTATACTCCAGGTCGTTTCACCCGGTAATCCAGCTCCCAGGCCTTATGGCCGAATACCTTTGTCTCTTTCAATGCAGGCAGAAGGTTTTGTCCTTTGCCTCTGAACAGCACACCAAACCTCACGGGTTTCAAGAGCTCCATCCCATTCCCTTCAAAGGGATGGGAAAAAGAAACCGACACCCTTACCACTCTGTTATCTCCCTGCATCACCATGGTGTCCGACGGGATTATCATGCCGAAATGGGCAAAGGCCACGTTCCCCAAAAAACCAAAAACAAACATCGTTACTGTCAGAAAAAACACTTTTTTCATCATCTTTTTCTCCTCCTTCCTCATTTTTTTCACGTATATGAGTGGCGATACCTAGCCAAACGTGACATTCTTTTTCAGGTTCTCATCAAGAGAACTTTATATAAACAGCAGGCGAACGGGATGTTCCTGAAGCGGCGTCATTTTGGCACTGGAATCCCGCCACAGGCGGGAGAAGGGCCGAAATCCGCAGCGACCGGAGTCATGGACGACGGAGGGAGCGTAGTTTCAGGAATATTCCGTTTGACTGCTCGCCGCGCTCATAGCCGGTATCGCCTCCATGTCATTGACTACTGCCACAAAAAAAGGCCACAACGATCCCCCGGGGTCTGCTGATCCCAGCGGCCTTCGTGGCCTTTCAGTTCTATTATTTCACAGGATAACAGGATCTTCCGAATATTCTTTCCCTATTTTGTGATCATATTAATCCCGTAGATCCTGTCTGGCATTGTTTTTTCTGCTCCTGAAATAGAGCAATAGACCCATGATGCCGAAGATATACCCGATGCCTCCGACAATCTCCGTAAACCCCGGTCCTCTTTCTTCCTGCATTTTCGCGATGGATCGTGCTATAGGCCGCAGCCGGGAATCAAGGGTTTGTTCAACTACTTTTCGAAGCTGATCCACATCTACCTGCTGCGATGAGTGAGATTCTGTCTTCGTGACAGTATCTGCTTGTTCCTTCCTTGTCTCAGGCGCAGCGGCACCCCCAAGCTCGTCAGCATGTAACACATACTCGCCCCGATGCCCCATACTGGCATTCACCACGATCCTGAGGCCGTTCTTTCCAGGTACTTGAAATGAATACTCACCCTTGCTGTTCGTGTGGCCTTCAAGCACTTTTTTGCCGTTCGGGTCAAAGACCTGGATCAAGCCGTTGTTTACTTTCCTCCCCCCGCTGAAATAGCTTTCCGTATAGACAGTATTCCCTTCTACCCACGCATAAATATAGACCCTGTGGGCAAAAGCAGGAACCGAGGAACAAAAAAGAAAAAACAGGGCAAGAACCCCGATGAGCATCAGCCTTGACCTTGTGAAATATCCTCTTTCACAAACTTTTCTTCGCATGTGTCATCTCCAACACTTCAGGTCTGACTTTTTTGAGAAATCTCACGCAGAGCATGGTAATGATCCCTTCGATCGCCATGACGGGGAGGTGAGCAACCACGATCAGTTTTGCCGCCGCGGAAAATGATTTGCCCGTGCTCATCAGGGCAATGGCCACCAGGATCGCCGCGAGAAACACGGAGACCACCCCGCAAAGGAACGAGAAAAGCATGGATATCCTCGTCCGTTCGCTCATGACGCCCGCCCTGAAAACGAGAAAACAGAACACGGCGGGAAGAGCCATGGTCACCGTGTTGACACCCAGGGTGGTCACCCCGCCGAATTGAAAAAGCACCGCCTGCAGGAAAAGGGCTATCAGAATCGCCGGAAAGGACATCCATCCCAGAAGCAATCCCAACAATCCGTTCAGGATAAGATGGACGCTTGAAGGACCGATGGGAACATGTACCAGTGATGCGACAAAAAAGGCTGAAGAAAGCACCGCAACCTGGGGAATCCGGTCATAATCCAGTTTTTTCATTCCGATTCCCACCCCGGCCGCCGCTATGACCGCACCGCTGATCAAGACCGGCGCTGACAATACCCCTTCAGAAATGTGCATAAGCCTCTTTTCCTTCTCCCCAAATAAAAAGCCACGAAGATCATTGCGGGTCCCTTTCCCGCACTGTGGCCTTCGTGGCTTATTCTCGTACCCGTCCATGGATGGATGAGCACCATTCTCATTTCTATCTCAAATTCTACTACAGGGCTTCCTGCCCCAAATTTCCTTTGAAACATATGTCGGATCAAAATCCTTGTCAAGCGCTTTTTCACCGGGAGAAAAATTTTCTTGATAAACAGCGATCGCCCTGTGGCTTCCAATGAAAAAGAGGAAGGTCGCGTTTGAAAAATAACCGGATCAGTTGCTGGCTACATGCGTTGCAAACAGGACAGGCTCTTATCCCGATCACCTGAATTATTCTCGAAACCCTATCCTGGAAGAACCTCTGAGCTCCAATCCAGCGTAACCCACATATGTTGTGGTTCCTTTTTCCTTTTTCCTTGACGCTCAAGGCGAATTTCGGTACATTTAATCCCCTAAAAAGCAAGTTCTTATTATTTTTTTTAATCAAAACGAAGCGGAGGTGGTAATTTTTATGGAAGATGTCGGCAGGAGGTTTTAGCAAGATCCACCAAATATCAAAAGGAGGAATGGGCGATGGGACAAAAGAAATTATTAATCATTTTGGGTATTCTTTGTTTTGGGTTCATGTTTACTCTTACGTCCGCGGGAGGAATTTATGCCGCTGACAAGGTAATTAAGCTCAAAGTCTCCAATTTTTTTCCTCCCCCGGCGTTCCAATCAAGGGTGTTGGAAGAATTTTGCCGCGACTTAGAAAAGCGCACCGGTGGGAGGGTGAAGGTTGATTACTTTGCTGGTGGCTCATTGCTTAAATCTACGGCGATGTTCGACGGGATAATTAACGGAATTACCGACATAGGCTACTCACATGTGTATTACACCGCAGGTCGCATGCCGGTTACCGAAGCCTGTGGTTTGCCTCTCGGATTTCCAACCGGCTGGGTATCCAGTGAAGTCATGAATGATTTTTACCAAGAATTTAAACCCAAGGAGTTTGATAAGGTAAGGATTCTCTGGATGAATGCTTCCCCCCCTACCGCCATAGCAACTTCCAAGAAGCCGATACGCACGCTGGAAGACCTCAAGGGTCTCACCATAAGGGCACCCGGACTCGCTGGCGAAGTTCTGAAAGCACTTGGCGGAAACCCGGCTCCCACTCCGATGATGGAAGTGTACGACGCTATCTCTAAAGGTGTTATCGATGGGGAGACATCAAACTTTGAGACACTTTTCGCCTTCAAGTTTGCCGAGGTTGTAAAATATTCGACGTCTGTCTGGCAAATCAACAATCCTTATCCCTTTTATCTGGCGATGAACAAGAACTCCTATAAGAAATTACCACCTGACATTAAGGCCATATTTGATAAACTTGTTGGAGAGTACAAGGAAAGATATATCTTGATGTGGAATGCCATAGATTTCATTGGAAAAGCTTTCGGTTTGAAGCATGGCGTTAAATTTATTGAACTACCCCCGAGTGAGCTTCCAAAATGGCAGGCGGCTGTCAAACCGGTGATAGAGAACTATGTGAAAAGGATGGTGAAGAAAGGGTACTCCGAGGCAGAAGTGAGAGGTTGGATTAAATTTCTGCGGGAGCGAAGTGATTACTGGAAAGCAAAACAGATCACATTGCGCATCCCATCGGCAGCCGGGCCTCCGGAGATGAAGCCCGAGGCCTACAAACTGGGGGATTAAGGCTCGACAGACCTGGACTTCTTATTAAACTACAGTGGCACCCTTTCGGTGGATGCGGGCCAACCCCGCATCCACCGGAATATCGAGGAAGTCAAGTGTTAAATAAACTTGAAAAGTTTAATCATCGATTAAGTGACTGGTTTGAATGGGTAGGGGTTGCAGGGATACTCCTTATGATGGTTGTTACCTGCATCGATGTTACAGGGGCTAAGCTCTTTAAGTCGCCTCTCTTCGGTGCCCTTGATATCGTACAGCTTTCCCAGTTAATGGCGATTTCCTTTGCCGCGAGCATGACGCTGATCTTAGGCAGGCATATTGAGGTGGAATTTTTCGTTGTTCTGCTTCCGCGAAAAGTCCAGGCAGTGATCAGGAGCGTTGTTCTTCTTATCGTGTTGGGGTTCTTCATCTTGATTATCTGGCGGCTTCTCGTGCTTGGTTATTCTTTTCATGCCTCAGGCGAATACACCCCAACTGCCTACATACCCTATTACCCTTTCGTGTATAGTGTTGCCGCTGCCTTTATTCCCTTTTGCCTGGTATTGGTGCAGGAATTTCTTAAGTCGCTGAGGAGGGGGGGGCAGAAATGACGGGGACGACTGTAGGCATTATAGGTATCGCTCTCCTGATTCTCCTTTTCTTACTCAGAATGCCGGTTGCCTTCGCCATGGCCCTGGTCGGATTTGCGGGTTTTTCCTATTTGACTTCCGCCGATGCGGCACTTCATCTCTTAGCCCGCAATATCTTCGACACTTTTGCATCATACCCGTTAAGTGTTATCCCCATGTTTATCCTTATGGGTACCTTCGCCTATGGTGCCGGAATCAGCCAAAGGCTTTTCAAGACCACCTATACCTGGATAGGGCACTTGAGGGGCGGCCTGACTATAGCAACCGTATTCGCCAGTGCCGGGTTTGGAGCTATCTGTGGTTCGAGCACGGCAACGGCCGCGACCATGGGCAAGATATCGCTTCCTGAGATGAAGAAGTATCACTACGATGATGCACTTGCCACCGGGACCGTCGCCGCTGCAGGCACCCTTGGTATCCTTATCCCGCCGAGCACCGTCCTCATTGTCTATGGGATATTGACCGAGATATCCATCGGCAAACTTTTCGTGGCCGGAATAGTACCGGGAATAATCCTGAGCATCTTTTTTGCCGTAACAGTGGGTCTTCTCTGCTGGCGCAATCCTTCTATCGGTCCTCCCGGGCCCTCATTTAGCTGGAAGGAGCGGCTGCGATCAATGACGGGAATTATTGAAGCCATAATTTTATTCGTTCTGGCCATAGGGGGGTTATTCGCCGGCCTTTTCAGCCCCACTCAAGCAGGAGCAATCGGAGCCGGTGGCGCTTTGGTTATTGGCCTTGCCAGACGGCAGCTCAGTTGGCAGAAATTCATTGAGGCGGCTAAAGAAGCACTGCGAACATCCTGTATGGTATTATTCATTATTATGGGGGCTGTTGTTTTTGGCCATTTCATGGCAGTATCGAGGATACCGTTCGTGCTGGCTGAATGGCTTGGAGGGCTTCCCATACCCCCGATGGCGGTCATGGCGGTCATCGCCTTCATTTACTTTATAGGCGGCTTCTTTATGGATTCAATGGGTTTGATTGTGGTTACCGTTCCAATCTTCTTCCCGATAGTTATGAAGCTCGGCTTTGATCCGATCTGGTTTGGGGTTATCATTGTGCTCGTGGGGGAGATGGGGGTGATCACACCACCGGTGGGTGTAAACGTATTTGTCATTAAAGGCATCGCTCCTGATATTCCCTTGCAGGTGATTTTCAGGGGTATTCTGCCATTCCTTGGCGCCCTGATAGTCTTTACAATTCTGCTCATGTTTTTCCCAAAAATCGCAACTTTTTTACCCGCCCTTGTCTCTTATTAGGGTATTTGGTACATTATTTTTGTGGGCTCTTTGGCAAAGCCTATGGAAACAGGTTTGCGGATTCAAACTGCGATGAGTCCCAGGGAAATGAGGGCAACGGCCACCCCGAACCACTGCGTCCATTGCAGTTTCTCCTTCAATAAGAGCCATGCCAGCAGGATGGTCGCAGCCGGATAGAAAGAGGACAGGACGGCAGAGATATCCAACCGCCCCAGCTTTGTGGCAAGGGCAAAAAAGGCGTTTCCCGAGGCATCAAAAATCCCGGCCAGAATCATGAACCCCATCTGCCCCTTTGTCGAAGACAAGGATTGCCTTTTTATCAAAATGACAAGACTCATCAGCCCGACGGACACGACTCTCGCTCCGACCAGGGGCCACAGCACAGATTCACCGATCGCCCGGTCAATAAGGATAAAGAAGAGCCCGAACCCCAGGCCCGCGAGAATGGGAAAATACAGTTCCCCGCGTCGAACCTCAGGCCCGGAAAAAGAATAGCAGAGGAACCAAATGGCAATGAATGCCGTCCCGAAACCCACAAGCTGTAAGGTGGTGGGGAGACCTTCGGTCAGCAGGGCCACAACGACCGGCAGGACGGCGGTAACCACCGCGGACAGGGGAGCTACAATTCCCATACGCCCCCGGGCAAGTCCCGTATACAGGGCTGCCAATCCAAGGACACCGGAAAAACCGGCCAGTCCACCAAGCAGAAAACGAGAAAATCCCGGTACAAGCTCACCAAAACAGAGAGCCAGCAAGACAAGAAACATTCCCCCGACGAACTGTGAAACCAGGATGACCGAAAACACACTGTTTCTCTTGGTGGTAAATCCGCCGGTAAAATCACCAGCACCCCATGTAATAGCGGAACTCAATCCATAGGTGAATGCCAGACTCTCCGGGCTCACGTACAATACCTACCTCAATTCCGGAAAGTTGCCACGGGTCTCAAGCCCAGTTCATCCACTTTGACATCAGTGGGGCGTCCCTCGATATCCCAGCCGCGAAGCTGATAGTATTCGGGAAGCATCCGGTCAAGCTCGCAGACCTGTCCCTTGGCCGGACCATCGGGCAGCGGTTGTTCCAGGATTCTCCTGGGAAGCGTATCATCTTTGGCGCTGAAACCCGCACCGTTGATGAAAAGACGTTCCGCATTGACTGTGCGTTCCCCGGCCCGAACCAGTTCCTCCAAGTCATATTCCGCGCCGGTCGCGGCATTGAGGAGGCGAAGCAGACCGTGCGGCCTGATGTCCTCCGTGGGAGACACAAAATTCCTGACGGAAAAGAAGACGCACACTCCCGCGGAATCGAATACGGCAAACACGTCCTGCCAGTCCTTCACCAGTTTTGGTTTCTTTTCGAGGGCGAGTGGATCGATAAGCGTTGGGACGCCGAGTATTTCAATGTAGGCCGGATCGCCCCGCATGTGACTGGCGCCGATGTTTGAAGTTGCATAGGCCAGACCCATACCTTTTTCGCCTCGGGGATCATACCCGGCGAATTCCTGTCCCTTGGATACGATGGCCAGCTCCGGATGGTGGTATTTTTCTGCGAGGCGCATACTCCCAAGGGCAAGTTCATTCCCAAAGCCCTCCCGCAGGGCGGTCTTGCGGCACATGTCCACCAGCCCCTCCGCATCTCCGAACGGAAGCGGTCTTCCAATAACGGATTCCTTTATGATTCCTCTTTCATACATCTCCATGGCACAGGCAATGGTGGCACCCATGGTTATGGTGTCCATGCCCATCTCGTTACAGATGTAATTGGCCTTGGTCACCGCGGCAAGGTTTCCCACCCCGCAGTTGCTTCCCAGGGCATAGACGGTTTCATACTCAGGACCCTCTCCTTCTCCCTGATAGGGTCCCTCCGCGATCCTGGTGACCCGGCCGCAGGCGATGGGACAACTGAAACAGGGTTTTGCCTTGACCAGGTACTTCTCGGTCAGTGCTTCCCCTCCGATCTGTTCCCACTCTGCAAAGGTACCCTGCTGAAAATTGCGCGTGGGAAATACCCCGATATTCTGCGTCCCCACCACGGTAATGGCGGTGCCATAAGTCCGAAGTGGTGGCGGCTGGTCTTTGGAGGCCGTCTTGAAACGGTCAAGGTGTTCTCGAACGATGGATTTGAAAGATTCTTCATCATAAAGTGGGACCTTCCTGTTCCCGCTGACCACAACGGCCTTCAGCCCCTTCGCGCCCATAACCGCACCCACGCCCGATCTTCCGGCGGCACGATCCTTGTCGTTCATGATGGACGTGAAAAGGACCCCGTTCTCGCCTGCAGGTCCGATACAGGCCACCTTTGCCCTCTGGTTTGTCTCCTTCAGCAGGAGATCGGTGCTCTGGTGGGTGTCCTTTCCCCAGATACCCTTTGCACTGCGCAATTCGGCACCGTCCTCTGTGACAAAAAGATACACCGGGGCACTGGATCGGCCCTCAAGAATAATGCCGTCTATCCCTGTCCTTTTCAGCATGGCCGGGAATTGCCCGCCCGAATTGGAACAGGTCACCGCCCCAGTTAACGGAGACTTGGTAATGACCATGTACCTTGCCCCGGTAGGAGCACTGGTACCGGTCAGGGGACCGGTCATCATGACAAGCTTGTTTTCATCTCCCAGGGGATCGCATTTTGGATTCACTTCATCCAGGAGATAACTGACGCCCAAGCCCCGTCCGCCAATAAAATCCTTTGCCTTTTTCATATCCAGCGTTTCATACGCAGTGGTTCCCCTTGTCAAATCCACCCGCAATATGGCGCCCATATAGCCCATAATCTTTTCCCTTTCTGATAAATACTAAAGGAGAATGCTGCTTTGAGTCGCAATTTCCGGCCGAAGGCCTGAGCATTTTTCGCGAAAATAGACTAGCATTTTCTGCGGATATTTGGAAGGATCAAGTCAAAAAAAGGGAAACCGCAAAACACATGATCATTACGGTAAAAAGTTACGCGTCCATGAAAAAATATCTGGGCCCTTTACCGGCGGGCGGCGAATTTGAAATCCCGGAGGGCACTCCGGTTGGTGCTGTATTGAAACAGCTCGGGGTTCCACCGGAAATAGACAAGATTATTCTGGTAAACGGCCGGCACCGGCCTGAGAATTATCCACTCCGAGCCGGAGATACCCTCGTATTCTTTCCCCCCCTCGAGGGCGGGTAGATGATCAAGACTTGAATTTCCCCCCGCGGTATGCTTTCAGGTAATTCATGCAGAAATTGTCCCTTCCCGCCAGGGCCTCCGCAGCGATGATATTCGCCATCATCCTGGTATCCAGCGGATTGATGATGGCGCCGTCAAGCCCCCGCGCGATGGCCATGACCATGAACGCCTGGTTCATGAACTTGCGCTCAGGGAGGCCATAGGAGATATTGGACAGACCGCACATGGTGTGAATACCCGCGAAGGTTGTCATGATCTTTTCAACCGCATCCAGAAATTCCACCCCGAACCTGCTGTTGGTGGCGATGGGCTGCACCAGGGGGTCAACATAAATGTTATCAAGCGGAATGCCGTTTTGCACCAGACTGTTGACCAGTCTGTCGGCGATGCCCATGCGCTGGTCCGTTGTCTCGGGCATACCTTCATCACTCATGCAGAGGGCAACCACCTTGCAGTCGGTTCCGGCAATAACCGGCATTAATTTCTCGTAGCGTTCCTTTTCAAGGGAAATGGAATTGATCAGGGGAACGCCCTTGTGAACAGCAAGAGCAGCCTGAATGGCCTCCGGGTCCGGGCTGTCAATGGCGCACGGGGCATCCACCGATTCCTGGACATGTTGGACCAGCCAGGTCAGGTACTCGGGTTCCTCTCCCACGAAGA
>Ga0315542_1002324_pt1 | contig 11620 bp, 11 predicted proteins | sample SalMarSW160120MG_FD_202541 | JGI IMG/M metagenome (GOLD analysis project Ga0315542, IMG submission 202541) | Salt marsh sediment microbial communities from the Plum Island Ecosystem LTER, Massachusetts, United States - Salt Marsh Sediment SW1601-20 ... | reverse complement strand
GCTGGGCATGCAGGTTCAGGGTTCGCTTGGTGTCCTGCACGGCCCGCGCCGGCAACGCGGCCAGGCGATGGGCCAACGCCAGCCCCTGCTGCTTGATCTCGGCGTGCGGCACCACCCGGTTGGCCAGCCCGAGCTCGACGGCCTTGTCGGCCGTGATGCGTTCGCCGAGCATCAGATATTCCTTGGCCTTCAGCAGGCTCATCAACAGCGGCCACAGCACCGATCCGCCATCGCCCGCGACCAGTCCGCTCGCGACGTGCGTATCGGCGAAGAAGGCTCGGTCGGACATCAGCACGATGTCGCACAGCACCGCGATGCTGCAGCCGAAGCCGACCGCGGGCCCGTTGACGGCCGCGACCACGGGCAGCGGGAAATCGACCATGTCGCGCACGATGCGCCGCGCGTCGCGCATGCCGGCGCGGCGGGTCACCGGGTTGTTGACGTGGGTTTCCAGCCATTCCACCAGGTTTCCCCCGGCAGAGAAGTAGTCACCGGTCCCGGTGATCAGCACCGCGTGCGCGTCGGGATCCTCGGCCAGCGCCGCCCACAGTCGGGTGAACGCGGTGTGCATCCTGTTGTTGACCGCGTTGGCATCACCGGGGTTGTTCAACGTCACGATCCGGACGGGACCGTCGGCGGCGACCAGGATCTCGTCGCACCCGGTCAGTTCCGGCGTGCCCTGAGGTAGCTCGGTCATCGGAGTGGATGATAAAACACACCATGTGCATCTGTCACGTTGGATCGCGTCGAGAAGACCTCGCGCAAGCGGGGGGAGAGAGACCGCTCGACGCACTTCGGGGGCCACAGCTAACCATCCGGTTCCTGCTCGCCGCAGTCACTCAACATGTTGACCATTGTCGGACTCGTATGTAGCGTGCGGCCATGCGTCACGACCAGGGCACGATGCTGCCTACCCGATTGCCGGCATCGCATCGTCACCTGAGCCTCGGCGCCTCGGTCCTGACCCCGTTCGACGAGCGGGACAACGTCAACGAGGAAGCCTTTCGGACCCAAGTCCGTCGGCTGGCAGACGCCGGACTCGATCTATGGGTTGCCAGCAGCGGCACGGCCGAAGGCAACGTACTCAGCCGCGAAGAGGTCGATCGGATCGTGCGCCTCGCGGTCGTGGAAGTCGGCTCGACCAATCGCGTATACGCCATGGGAGTCGAGCCGCGGTCAGCCAGGCAAGCGATCGAGTTCTGCGAGCGCATGCACGCCCTGGGGGTCGACGCCGTGCAGATCGGCCCACTGGAACCCGGGCACAGTTATGTGCCGACCGAGGCCGAATTGCGGTCGTTCTATGATTCCGTGTTCGCCGCGACCGGCTGCGCCGCGATCATCGCGTCCCACGTCTCGGCCGGGTACGAGATCGCTCCGGAAACTCTTGCCGCCATCGCTCGCGACCACGCCGACAGAATCGTGGGCGTTACGGCGACACACCTGCAGAACAATAGTTACTTGCCTCGGTTGCTGGAGGCCGTAGGCGACCAGTTCCCGGTGTGGACCGGATCTCCGCTGCATGCGATCGAATCCTGCGCTATGGGCGCCAAGGGATTCACTAGCTCTATGGACGTCAATCTGGCTCCAGATTTGTATTCCGCTTTCGTAATTGCTTGGAGTGAAGGTGATTTGAACCGCGTCGTCGAAGCGTATCGCTCGATGCTGCGGCTGTTCCAGCGTGTACTCGGCGCCGGCGGGCTGATCATCGTCAAGGCCGTGCTCGTGCGTCTGGGCTTCCCATTCGGCACCACCCGACCCCCGCGCCGGGAAGCCGGCGCGGCGGAATTTCGGGTTGCTGACGAAATCATCGCCGAGTTCGGACTTCAGGCGACGTGAGTGCGGATTTTTGTCAGTGCAACCGGATATTTCATCGCACGACGACCGGCAGTGTCTGCCATCCCCGCACCGTCGAAGTGGTAACCATCTTCGCGTTTGTCGTATCGATGTCCCACTCGGGAAATCGGTTCAGCACCTCATTGATGGCGACGCGTCCCTCCATGCGCGCCAAGGCCGCTCCGAGGCAGTAGTGCACGCCGACTCCGAAGCCCAGGTGCGACCCGGCCTTGCGATGAATGTCGAATACGTCGCCATCGGGCGGGAATTGGCGGTGGTCGCGGTTGGCCGCGCCGACGATCAGCAACATGGTGCTGCCGGCCGGTACCCGGTGTCCGTAGTACTCGAGATCGCGCGTGACATACCGTCCGATGTGCGGAGCCGGTGGCTCGAAACGCATCAGCTCCTCGACGGCACCCGCGATCAGGCTGCGGTCATTGACCAGTTCGCGCCGCTGGTCGGGGTGCTCGGCCAGGACCTTCCCCGCCCAACCGATGAGGCGCGTCGTGGTCTCGGTTCCGGCGAAGGCGATTTGGACGATGCACACCAGCAGTTCGTCGCGGGTGAGCCGCCGAACGGCGCCGTCGGTGTCGGTGAATTCGTTGGCCAACATTTCGGTGACGATGTCGTCAGATGGGTGCTCGGCGCGCCAATCGACATACTCGGCGAACATTTGCCCGGTTTCGTATCCCGATGATGCCGATTGCATCGTCCCGCCTGCCTCGGTATTGACGTGACTATCCGAGAGATCACGCAACGCCGGCTGCATTTCGTCGGGTATGCCCAGCAGTGCGCAAATGACTCGCATTGGCATTTCGTCGCCCAGGTTGGCGATCAAATCGAAACCGTCGGCGCCGACGAGGGGATCCAGGCTGCGCGCGCACAAGTTGCGCGCAGTCGCTTCGATCTCGCGCATCTTGCGTGGGGTGAACATCCGCGACAGCACCTTGCGGTACACGTCATGTCGAGGTGGGTCCTCCATGAGGAACATGCCCTGGGGGACCGGCAGGTTGGCCTTGATCAGCTCCAGGATGTTGCCCCTCGCGGAGCTGAGTGCTCGGTGGTCGTGTAGGGCTTGTTGCGCATCGCTGTATCGGCTCAGGGCGTAGAAGTCGTGCTGCTCGTTGTAGGACAACGGCGCCTCCTCGCGGAGGCGACGAAACAGTGGATACGGGTTTGAATTGAGCTCGACGTCGTAGGGATCATAGAAGATCTCGTTCATCGTGCTCGGGCGCATGCCTGTCGTTCCCTTCTTGTCGGCAGCTAGCGGTCCCCCGCCCACCGAATCTCCGAAATTGACTCCGATGCAGCCGGTTCACCCCTCTGCGCCCGGCTGGTCGTTGCGTGGATAACCGAACCGGGCGAGTGCGCTGTCGGCGGTAGTCACCAGCCGGCCCGGGGTGACGTCGCGTTCGGAGGTCATCCGGTCGAAGATGCCGACGTCCTTGCGCAGCAGCGGTCCGACCATGGGTGCCAACACGTCGAACCCACCGACCATCACCACGGCGTTTAGCGCGTAGCTATTAGCACTGCTGGCGGCGAGTGCCTGACCGAGCGCTTCTCTGTCCAGGCCGAGATCGCCCCCGGCGTCGATGGCGTCACGCGCAAGCGCATAGTGCGCCGCGTGCAGAGTGTTGTTGACCAGCTTGGCGATCAGCCCGCTGCCCAGCGGGCCGAGGTGGAACACCTTTCCGTAGCTCGCGAGCACCGGACGCGCTGTGTCGAGGGCCATTTGGTCGCCGCCGGCCAGCACTGTGAGTTCGCCTTGCGCCGCGGCGAAACCGCCCCCGCTGACGGGCGCGTCGATCACGGCGACACCGGCGTCGGCGGCGGCGCCGGCAACCTTATGACAGACCCCGAGGCTGATCGTGGAGTGAATGACGATCACGCCGCCAGGGGCCATCCCGGACAGCACTCCTGATTCCCCGAGCAGCACCTCCTGCACGCCGGCGTCGTCGACCACGCAGATCCCCACCAGATCGCTGGAGGCGCCGAGCGCCGCGGGTGTCGCGGCGAATGCCGCGCCGCTGCTACGAAACCGCTGCAGCGAGGCCTCTCGCCGTGCCCACAGCGTGGTGGGAAAGCCGCATGCGATGAGACGGTCGGCCATGCCTCCGCCCTGGTCGCCCAGACCGATGAACCCGACCCGCGTCGACTTCACTTGATCTTGGTCGGTCATTCGTGCAGCGCGATCGCTTGTTCGGGGCAGGATTCCTGGGCGTCGCGGGCCGCGCGGGCCAGGTCGGACGGCACCTCGGGGCGCAGCAATACGGCATGACCTTCGTCGTCCGCGTCGAACAAGCCGGGCGCCAGGCCGTAGCAGCGGCCATGGCCCATGCACGCCTCGGTGTCCAGTTCCAGCTTCATTTCAGGAGTTCCAGGTCAGCGGCAGCGGGCGCGCCAAACGAACCGGCAGCGCCTCGTACTTCAGTTCCACACCATCCGGGATCCGATAGTCGGGGATGCGCCGGTGGAATTGGTCAAGCGCGGAGCGCAATTCCATGCGGGCCAAGTGGCTGCCCAGACAGCGGTGGAACCCGGCGGCGAAGGAGTAGTGGGGATTCGGGCGTCGCGTGAGGTCCACGGTGAGAGGGTCTTTGAACTTTTCCGGGTCCAGGTTGGCCGATGCCCACAGGACCGCGACGTGCGTACCGGCCGGCACGGTCTGCTCCCCGATCTGCATGTCGACGGTTGGGGTACGGGTACCGGAGGGAACCGGGGTCTCCCAACGCATCAACTCCTCGATCGCGTCCGGCCACATCTCCGGGTTCGCCACGATCCGTTGGCGTTCCCGGGGATTGCGCGCCAGCCAAGAGATGATGCACGACAGTGACGCCGCGACGGTGTCAAGCCCGGCGATCATCAACAGGTAGCAGATGTCGAGAATGTTCTCCCGAGTCAGTCGGTGGCCTTCCACCTCCGCGGTCAGGAACCGCCCCAGCAGGTCGTCGCCGGGGGCGCCGCGGGCCTCCCGGTCGTCAAGGACCTGGTTGAAGTAGCGGTAGCAGCGCGCGCCCGCGGCTTTCATGCGTGCTTCGCGGTTGGTCAGCGTCTCGCCCGGAAAATCGCGCAGCAGGTCGTTCTTGAACTGCAGGAAGTACTCCAGGTCGCCGATCGGAATGCCCATCAATCGAAGAAAAATGGTCGAGGGAAGGATCGCGCAGAACTCGTCGTAGATGTCGGCCTGGCCGCGGTCGATGAACGTGTCGATGAGGTCGTCTGCCAACTCACGGACGTCCTGCTCCAGGGGGGCAATCACTTTGGCGGCGAAGATGGGATCCAGCAGCTTTCGGTATTTGGTGTGTTCGGGCCGGTCGATGTCGAGCGGAATGAGCGGGCGTTCGGCGCCGCCGGTATTGCCCAGCGCGCCCGAGCCGCGGACGTTGTGATTGCGGGTCAGGGCGTCGACGCTGTGGGCCGCGCCGACGACGAACATGTCACCGGGCAGCGCGAGCATCGGGCATGAGGTGATGCCGGCGTACACCGGCTGTGGCTCGGCGACGGCCAGGGCGGCGGCTAGGTCGCCGCCGATGCTCTCGGCGGCTTGAGTGTCGATGATCCGGTCGCCATCGACGGTGCCGACATTGGTGGTGTCGTTCACGTGCTGCTCCTCCGCGGTGTACTGCGTGGAAGTCCCAGGTAATGCTGGGCGACGATGTTTCGCGCGATATCCGTTGAACCGCCATAGATAGCGGTGGCGGGCGCATATCGGAAGCCGGCTTCCAGCGCGCCCTGAGCGATGGCCCCGTCGGCCCCCCGGCTCAACTGGGCCGCGACACCGACCAGGTCGGGTAACCGCGACGCTGCCCGAATCAGCTCCTCCGAGCAGACAATCCGACCCATCGGGCCCGGCGTGGACCGGGCCAGTTCGATCGCTACTGCAATCTCCGCGAGGACTTCCCGGACCGAGGGGTCGGCGCTGACCGGTCGACCGGAATTATCGGTGGCCTCGGCTGCCCACCTCGCGGTTGTTCGCCAAAGCCGTTCGCATTCGATGAGATACGGCGACTCGATGTTGTCGTAGTCGCCGTCGCCTCGGGAGTGTTCGGCGCTCAGTGGGGCGGAAACCACCGCCCAGCCGTTGTCGACCTCGCCGATGCGCCACCGGTCGTCGACGCGCACGTCGTGCAGGTAGACACAGTTTGTGCGCTCGCCACCGAGTGTTTCGATCGGCCTGATTTCGACGCCGTGGCTATCGAGCGGCAGCAGAAAGACGGTGAGCCCCTTGTGTTCAGCCACGGCTGGATTGGTTCGAGTCAGCAGGAAGGAATACTGGCTGTGCTGTGCTCCGGTGGTAAACATCTTCTGACCATTGATCACCCACTCTGGACCGTCTCGAACCGCGCGGGTGCGCACGGCCGCGAGGTCGGAACCGCAGTCGGGTTCGGTGTAGCCCAGGCAGATTCGGACGGTGCCGTCGGCGACCTTGGGCAACACCTCGGTTTGCAGCTCGGGGGAGCCGAACATCCGAATCGCGATCGGGGGCAGCAAGGTCGTGGACGTCAGAACGAAGGGGGCCCCACTACGCACGAGTTCCGTGGTGACAAGGCGGGCGCGCAGCGCGTCAAGGCCGGCACCACCCTCCTCGGTCGGCCAGCGGGGAGCCACCCACCCGCGCTTGCCGAGTGCCAGGTGCAACGACTCGCAGAAGCCGCTGCCGTTGCTCCGCTCCTCTTCCAGGACGGTGTCGGTTACGTGTTCATCGAAGAACTCCCGGACCTCGGTCCAGAATTGCCGGATGTCCTCGTCGAGGTCGATCAGCCCGAAATCCATTGGGGAATCCCCTCGACCGGTCCCAGGGCCAAATCGGCGACCCGCCGCAATAGCGTGCGTCGGTCGCCGGCGAACAGCGCCCAACCTTTGGCGCGCCGGTAGTAGAGCTGCGCGTCCGACTCCATCGTCACACCGAAGCCACCCTGGGTGTGGATCGTTACCGCGCCGGCCTTCTCGGCCGCGTCGGCCGCCGCGAGCAGGGCGCTAACGGCCAAGGTCGCCAGCGATTCCGGCTCGTTGTCGGCGTACCAGGCCGCACGCCACGCCAGCCGGCGGGCGCCCTCCACGGCGCCGGCCGCGTCAACCAGCGGGTGCGCGATGGCCTGGAATGCGCCGATGGCGGTACCGAAAGCAGTACGTTCTCTCGCGTACCGCACGCCCATGTCTACCGCCGTCTGGCCAAGGCCCACGAGCGCCGCGGCGGTGAGCACCAGCCACTCCCGCTCGACGGCCTCGAAGTCGTCGGCCGACCCGATGACATTGCCGCCGCGCAAATCCCACCAGCCCAGTGGCGCACATGCCAGATTGGCCACGGGCGCGGCCGGCCCGCCCGTCAGCGCCACGACGTCGTCGCCGCGTCGCGCGATCACCGCCTCGGCAACCGCGCCGGCCGGAATCAGTCGGCGATCGCCAACGCCGCGGCCCGGGGCCACCGTGGCTAGCGCGCCGGCGTCGCGCACGCGCTCCAGCAGGGCGCCGGTGGGCGCCAGCTTCGCCAGCGCGCGGGCGCCGACGAGGGCCTCGACGACAGGCACGGGAGCGGCGCGGCGCCCCGCTTCCTCGGCGACGAGTGCGAGTTCGACAAGCTGCGCGCCGTCACCGCCCAGATATTCGGGCAATGCCATCGAGACGACCCGTTGCTGCCGAAGCTCCTGCCATAGCGCCGGGTCGAATCCCACCGGCTCGGCCGCCCGGACCCGTGCGGCGCTCACCGTTTTGGAGAAGAACGCACGAAATGCGTCGCGCACGGCCTCCTGCTCCTCGCTGAGCGAGTAGTCCTCCCTCCGAAGCCGGTAGGTCGCGGGCACTTCAGGGCAGCCTCTCCAGGACGCTTGCCGCAAAGCCGAACAGCCGCTGCGCATTGCCACCGACGATGGCGCGCGTGCTGTCGGCATCGACGCCTGCGAAGAGCCGCTCGAGTACCTCGGCCGAGTGTGGGTATGTGCTCTCCGGGTGGGGATAGTCGTTGCCCCACAACAAGCATCCGGGGCCCGTGTCGGCGACGTTGGCGATCGCGACCGGGTCGTCCTGAAATGTCGCGTGAATCTGTCGGCGGATGTAATGACTGGGCAGCTCCGCCAACTTCGGTTTGGTCCAGCCGATTTCGGTGTGAGCCTGGTAGTAATAGTCGAGGGTCTGCATCGCCCAGGCGATCCAACCGCCATTGCACTCGACGAAGACCGCATGCAAGTCGGGGTGACGCTCCAGGACTCCGCTGCAACTCAGAAGCGCCGCCGCACGAGGCGCCATCGATTGGGTCGCAAGAAGATTGGCCGTCCCGCTGCCCCATCCGCGGTAGAAAATCATGTCGTGGCCGCTACCCTGATGCATCACCGCCGGCTTCCCCGATGCGGCGATGGTTGCCCACAACGGCTCCCATTCTCGCGAGTTCCATTCCGGCTTGCCGACCAGGGGAAGCAGCAGCCCGCCCACCGATGGATCACCGGCGACCCGCTCCACCTCGGCGATAGCCATGGCGGCGTCCCAGGTGGGGATCATGGTAGCCAGCTTGATCCGGTCGTGGCCGCCGATCTGTTCGCGAATCCAGTCGTTGTAGACACGGCATACTGCTTCGCCGACCATTGGGTCGGCGATGTCCCAGGCGTACAGCCCAATGGTGGGGAAGACGATCTCGCCGTTGATGCGGTCGGTCTTCATCATGTCCAGCCGGACGTCGGGTGAGGCCGCGGCGACCCGCTTGGCTTCCGCTGCTGCCGCCTCGTCGGCGGACAGCTCACTCCACCCGATCGGGTTGCCGTTGACGACCAGGCTCCATCCGCCGTCGGCGTTGGCCTTGATGCGGCGCGGGGCGAAGTCGCGCAGGTCCGCGTCGAGCCGCTGGTACCACAGGTCGTGCGGCTCGTCGACGTGAGCATCGGCGGAGATCTTCGGCAGGTCGGCGGCCTTCGTACTCATGGCCAGACTCCAGGCGGTCGGTGTGCGTGGTGAATGGGATTCACGAGCGCCTTCCCAAGCCTTGATGCGGCGTATTCGTATTAGAAGAACGGTGTTCTCACAACTTAGCCGACGAGACCCGGCGTTAGCAACACCGTCATCTCAGGACGAGTGAACCGAAAAGGTGGGCGACACGATGGCCCATACCTGTTCGATATCGATGCCCCTGCCGGCGACCTCGAATCCCAGAACTCGGGCCTGCAATGTGGTGATCATGAGCTGCATGAGGATCGAGGCCGTCGCCGAATCGTCGAGCTGTGAGCCGGTGAGGCCCGCCGCGCGGCATTCACCTACCAGTTCGGTCAGCGCCTTGTGTTGTGGTTCGAGCACCGTGGCCAGTTCGGCGGGGCGCGTCTCCATCAGCCGCTGGTGATAGATGACCAGCGAGCGGCGCAGCATGGGTGACGATTCTTCGTTTGCGATCCACTCGGCCTCGAGGAAGGCGCGCAATCGCATGAGCGGGTCTTTTCCGGCCGCGTCGACGGCTTCCAGCTGGCGTTCCAGCCCGCCCAGGATCGCCTCTTCGTAGATGGCGAGGAACAGATCGTCCTTGCCGCCGAACAACTGGTAGAACGACCGTAGCGACATATCGGACATCTCAACGACCTTGCGAACCGACAGGTTGTCGGCGCCGCCCTCGCTGAGCAGTTCCATCGCAATGGCCAGAAACCGGTCACTGCGCGATTCGGCGCGCTTGCGCAGATCCTTGGTGGCCCGATCGGCGGTGCGCGATCGCCATCGTGGCTCACGGGACCCGAACGCCCCGGTGCCCGGCTGGGACGTGGCAGGCCGCTGGGAGGTCACAGCGCGCAATCCTACAGCAGAACGCCATATACAAATCTGGTAACAGCGTTCCGCGGCAGGGGCTTCAACGCTCGGGACGGGCCAAGGCTTCCGCGCGCCGCCGGGTGAAGCGCCACGTCGCCGCGCTTGTACGGAGGAGCGAATCGTGGTAACGACCGGCCAGCGCGACCCGCTCGCCGTGGCCCTCCCCGCCGCGGTCGACTAGCACCCAGCCGCTGACCGCGGTGGCGTGATCCCCACTCACGACGATGTTCGGGCTGATCAGGGCGTGCAGCGTCGTGGGACGATCAACGGGCGTGAGGCCCCGGAGCGCCGCCGCGAACTCCGACTTGCCTTGGTAGGTCCGGCCCATCATCGTCAACACGCAGTCGTCGAGGAAGAGCGCCAGCAGGTCATCCACGGCGCCGGCGTCGAGCAACGAACAGTAGCGCTCCAGCACCGAGCGGATCCGAAGCGACTCGAGGAAATCGTCATCGGTGTCGCTCACCCGATGACGCCTTTGACCTTCAAGTCGATGACGGTGTCCCACTCCATGCTGAGGTCGCCGGTGAGTATCGCGTCGCCGTGCTCGTTGAATTCGGGCGCGCGCCGGGTCGGCGACGGAGCGCCGTCGAACTGCACCGGGGTGGCCACCAGGGGATGCTTGTCGCCGTCCGGAGCTTCCGCTTCGACGATGTACCCGTTGGCCAGGACCTGAGGGTCGTCCATGACCTCGAGGACGTCCTGCACCGGCGCCCACTGGCCCGTGAAATCGGCCAGTCGTTCTTTCCACTCCGACAGCGTCGCGGTCGCGAATCGCCTGTCGAGTAGCTCGACGGCTGCGTCGCTATTGGCCAGGAATGACTCGGGGTCGGCGAACCGCGGGTCGCTGACGAGCTCCATGAGTCCGATCACCCGGCAGGCATCGGGCCAGTAGTGGAATCCCTGCAGGCACGACAACTGCAGCCAGTGCCCGTCCTTGGTTTTGAAGTACCTCGTCAGTGGGTTGCCGACGTTGGTGCCCACTGGTAGCTGGCCCCACGGGTGGTTTACGGCGTGCGACAGGGCGATGCCGGCGCCCATCGCCCACATTCCCGTCGCCAGCAGGGACACGTCGACGACGGGCGCCACACCGGTGCGTTCGCGGTGAAACAGCCCCGCCGCGATGCCGCCGGCGATCGTCATGGCGCCGATCGAGTCTCCGTAGGCCGGCGCGGGCTGACCTGTCATCCCGTCGATCTCCAGGGGCTTCGCCGCGGCAGCAACACCGCTGCGGCACCAGTATCCCAGGGTGTCATATCCCCCTCGGTCGGCGTCGGGCCCGCGCGAGCCATAGCCGCTGCCGCGCACGTAGACGATCTTGGGGTTGACTTCGCGGATGTGCTCGACGTCAATGCGCAACTTTGCGCGGACCGCGGGCAGCTTGTTGGTGAGGAAGACGTCGGCCGTCTCGGCGATCCGGTAGAGAATCTCGAGTCCCTCAGCCACGCTCAAATCTAAAGCGATACTGCGTTTTCCCCGGTTCGAATGTTGCAGCAGGGGATGCCATTCCCCGCCGTCCAGGTGCGACAACCCCGAGGACATGATCCCGCGCATCGCATCGCCACGTTCGACGGGCTCCACCTTGATCACGTCCGCGCCCCAATCGGAAAGGACTGCCGAGGCGGCCGGCACGAACGTGTGCTCGGCCACTTCCAGGACCCGGACGCCTTGCATCACCGCTGTCAATTCGAGTGCCTCCCACTGTGTGAAATCCGCATTTTGGCCCAGGACCGCGCTCGAGGGCACCTGATCATCGGTCTTCCAGGATCATTTCGGCGGCCCGCCACGCCATCGCCATGATGGGGCCGTTGAGATTCCCCGACACCATGGTCGGCAAGATCGAGACGTCGACGACGCGCAGGCCACTGACGCCGCGCACTCGAAGCCGCGCATCGATGGGATCGGTGTCGTGGGGCCCCATCGCGCAGGCACCCGAAGCGTGGTAGCCGGCACCGCCATAGAGCAGCCCGGCCCGCAGGATGGCCTCGTCGTCGACGACGGCTCCGCCGGGAAC
>Ga0315542_1002323_pt1 | contig 11621 bp, 11 predicted proteins | sample SalMarSW160120MG_FD_202541 | JGI IMG/M metagenome (GOLD analysis project Ga0315542, IMG submission 202541) | Salt marsh sediment microbial communities from the Plum Island Ecosystem LTER, Massachusetts, United States - Salt Marsh Sediment SW1601-20 ... | reverse complement strand
ATTGATGATAATGCAGCGACTATCCCAAATATCAGTTCCCAACGTTGTCGAATGGTTCGTCGCTGTGCTGGCGCAACTTGTAAACGCTGGATCTCAGGATGATCATTTAGAACCTTTAGGATCTCATTCTGGTCGATGATCCTGACGATCAAGTCTTTCGGTAATTTTTGAATTGAACCTCTAAGTGAAGGAGTGAGATTGGCGGAGGACATTATAATAAGCTGTTTCGGCTTATATGAGCTTGACTGAACTTGATCGATAATTCTCCGGACCATTGAGACAGACAATTGTCGCGTATGTTTAACTTGAACCGCAACTTGTTGCCCCTCGGCCTCTCCAATTATGTCAACACCTTGATCGCCAGGCCCACCCACAAGTTCTACACGCTCGAGCCCCTGTGCCTTCAGTATCGCGGCACAAAGTTTCTCAAACTCAACAGGTGTAAGCTGATAAAGGCTGCTTCTTTCAATCGTCATTTAAATTACCTTGATAGATGTTCACTGTCTCTCTACCCGTTGGGATGCATAACGTTGGACATCTGCGGCTTGCCCGTCAGCATGTCCATTGTTGAGATCAACTCCACTACATTATTCTTGAACACTTGAAAAATGGGTAACTATCTGAATTAAAAAATTTTTTAAATCTTCTTCATGTTTCGTGTATTCTGGACTTGCCTCAAAAGCTGTGTAACAAGCTGATCGGGCATCTGGTTTGTCTGTTGATAAGCCTAAATTAACCATTTGTTGAAATAGAGAATGGTGGTCTGAGTGCTGTAGAGCCGTTGCTAATTCAGCATTTGGATTTGCTGTTAAATAGGAGCGGACTAAAAATTTTTCAGGTGCATCGTATGGGTATAGAAAAAGAGTTTTCTCGCTTGTGTTTTCAAAATAATTAGAATAGTTGGGATTATCCTTATAATCGCCATCAAAAATAGCACAATACCCCAATGGGTTCCTGTACTGTGGAAAATTTCGTTTATGTCGTTTATAATCGTTTTTTACCTGATCGATCGGTCCCGAGGTAACAATATCAATTAATCGATTAAAATATGGATGTTCGGACGAAATTTTAACCAAAACTTTTGAGATCAAAAACTTTGCCAACTCATCTTCACAATAAAGGATTAATAACGGATATCCTATAGCATCCATTTTTGAACGAGCTGCTTGGGGAGAAATTCGTTGAACCACATGATAACCTGCATTCGCTTTTTCAATAAAACGACGAGATTTACCTGAAAAAGAAGATAATAAAGTTGGAGAATGTGTAGTAATTATAAATTGTTTTTTATCTCGCCAAGAGATGTATTGTATAATGTCGGCAAGTTTCCTTTGAACCGACGGATGAAATCCCGCCTCTATCTCATCTATTAAAATGAGTGAATCCGGAGGGCAATCAATGATATCTTTTAGTACATAAATAACGGCCTCTTCTCCTGATGCTGCATTATAAGACGAATACGACTCATCAGCGTTAGAAATGAGAAAGCAGCTTTTATTGATGTGGTTTCCAACCTCATTCAATTCTACATCCTGGACACCAAAAATATATGAAAATGCTTGTTCAACTTCAGGGTTTAATCTATTAGCATTTGCGGCATTGGCCTTCCTGTAAAGAGCATTTGAAAAACTTCGACCTGGGAGTATACGCTCCAAATCAATAAACCTAACTTCGCGGTCTCGAATTTTAGCATTTATTCGTCCTGTGTCTGAACTTTTCTTTCCTAAACCACTCCATGCTCGACTCGACGCCAAGCGTTTTCCTTCTCCCTCCCTATTGGAGGTACCAACTCTCCAATAAAGTTCATAAGAATAATCCTGTGTCGATGTCTCATGATTAGTGAATGATATTACATCGCTCCAATTATGTTCGCGGATTTGTCCTGCTGGCGCAGTGGAGTCAATTTTCATAAATTTTTCAAAACTGCAAGCCATTAATAATAAAATGCTTGTTTTCCCAATCTTGTTTGTCCCAGAGACGACTGTTGTTGGGTGGTCAAAGGTTATGTCTAAATTGGAAATATGCCTGAAGGAATTAATTTTTATTCGTTTTAAAAAATGTCGATAGCTACCATCTACACCACTAAAAGTCGAAATGTCACAACTATTAAGTTGCCTTTTTTTATCCTCAATGTTTTGAAGTTGAAGTGTCATATTCTCCCTTATGTTAACGCAACTGCTGTGGGGCGCGCGTTTTTTTGCGCGTCCCTACCAGCAGTAGGTTAGAGAGCGATTCCAAGTATAACCATATTCAAAGACTCACCCAGGTCAGGCGCGAGGCACAAGCCGTTTTTCATCCGGCGTTGCCTCCGCCCGCCTACTCTCCCGCTTGCTCCACTGCCGGACCATGAAGACTGAAATCGATTCGACGTAGGGCCTTCCGAGCCGCCGTATGACCCGCACTGGTTTTCGGTGAGGTCAGGGTTGCAATTAAGGCAGGTCGGTCGTCGGCTTCAACAGCGCTTTCAGCAAGAATGCGGGGCCAGTATGTCAGGCATTCCTGACTGCAATCCATTTGCAGAAGTTCAAGCAAGAGGGGGCCGACCGCTTGCCCTCCTTCCGCCACTACCGACAGTTGATCCCGCAATTCCTCTGGAAATGCCCGCGCGTGATTTCGGTTCCGACGCTCCGCAGTGCTCAGCTGCTCTCGCCTTGATTCAGCTCTTGGAATTTCCTCCAGAAGGTCAGCAAAGAAGATGTCAATTCTCTCTACTGCCCTACCGTCACGAATTGCCTCGATGCCATAAATGCATTCGCTAATCCGCTTTTGTAATTGACGCGGAGCTATGCCGCTTAATTTATTCAGACAAGCTACAAGTTGGCCAAGGTCGAGGGTCTTCCTAACCAAGAACCAATATGGGCCAGGTGTGCCTTGTACTTCGAGACTCGCCGCTATCCCAGGCCACGTTTGGTGAGCCGAAAGGAGTTCGTTCTCCAGAAGTATTCCGCTCTGTTCAATCCCAATTGCGAAGATCTCTCGGATCGCTTCCGCAGGAGGCACGTCTATGATTCCATTCGCTAAGCGGCCATTCGCCACGCCTACATCTGCATGATATTGATCGGGGATCTCGTTGAACTGCCTGCGCAAAAATTGGGGATCGATCGGCAGTGCCTCGGGTGCGCCCCTTTGAACTTGAACATTGATCGAAGGAGCTGCCGGCCCTACTCGGCGTAAGGTTGCGGGAAGAGCGTTTTCAAGAACTCCGAGAAGATAACTCACGTCTCGATCCTTGGGCGCGACACTCATACGATCCAGCGCCTCCAGCCATTCGGGTTGTTCATCTGGTATATCAGGAAGTACCAGATAGACGGAGGATAAAGCTAAGCCCACGTCGGCCGTTTTCCCCGCCCGTAGTTTAGCAATTAAATCCTCAACCACTATGTGCCTATCTCTTGCATACCACATGCAGCGTGGAACACGCGGCAGATACGGAGCGATGCGCGTCGACTTCCCCAGCAGTTCTAGGAAGTCCCCCACCGCATTCGCCTGATGCACTGTGGCCTCGTGCGTTAGGCCTCGCCCGGCATGTAACCCGCCAGCTCGCGCTGAAATCAGCCGTCGGAACTGGAGGGTGTGGCGGATAAGATCGTTTCGGTGACGACCGGGATTCTTTACACCTTGCGTCAGAAAGTTCGAACTCGCTGTGGCCTCCATTACCATCTGCCGAAAATCATGGAGGACCGCACCCGCTGTTTTAAATTGACCTGAAGGCCACAGAATAGCGCCGGGGCCGCCAGCCTGTACAAGACAGGCACTCATAGCAAGCTCTGCCGAAGTGCCGAGCAGGCCAGCTTCGAGAGCATATGCGGCAGCAGCTTGGCGAAATTCCACACGTTTGCAAGTGCCAAGGCTTGAGACCGTTATATGGAGAGCTTCCAGACTCGCCTCCAGAAGCCGAATGGTGTCATATCTTAGCAATATTGGCATAGGCTGCTACCAGAGATGTCTGAAATCTTCGTAGGACAACTTCGGTTTTGCGAACACATAATCTTTTTCTCTAACGTCAAAATCACCAGCTTGTCTGGTGCATTTTATTGTTGAAAATTGGCGAGATGTCCCCTTGTTCTTATCTCGTCAACAGGTCTCGCCTTGAAGGCGTTCCATCTCGGCATTAAACTCTGACATGTCAGGGGCTGTAAGCGTTAATGTGAGTTCAAGACGCACAGTCTCTCCTTCCGGGATTTCTCTCGCAAGAGCAGCATTCAATTGGGAGTGCACTTGCTCAGCGAACTCTTCGATTTCCGAGATTATGTTCTTAGTCATCCCTGACGTTATCTGCATCAACCGCGAGTAGGCATCGTCAGTATGAATACGTTGAAACTCAAGCCCCCATTCAATGGCCTTTGCATAGGCTGCCCCCAGGCTTTTTGCGACATAGACCAGATGCGATGGATCACCAGGTTCACCTGGCGCTCCAAATGCGACAGGAAGAGCCTCGTTCATTAATCGTGTAAGCGATTCAGATACCCGCACCATGCCATCCATATGAGTTGAAAGCCAATTCATCAGGGGGCCCACCTCATTAATGCTTATCGATGAGGCGAAGTTAAGCTCGTAGTCGTAGTCATATCTTCGGTTTCTCAAGGCTCTAACACTGTCCCTGAGCACCTCGGCAAACAGGAGATATTCCCAGCCTGCTGGTTTTTGAAGTAGAATTTCCAAAGCTCGGGGGGCAAGTGTCTGCAGATCAGCTGGGAGGGCAACGCTGCGGATCTTTGAGCGGCTAGCCAAGCCGTCCATGAACAGATACGCCAGTTGAGTCTTCAGTGTATGGGTAACTTCGCGTGCTTTCTCAAACGGGAACACCCAATGCTCCGCGTTTCCTCGCAGATCCTCTATAAATTCAAAGACTGAAGTTGAATCAACGATCCCGGAATAGTCTCCATCTGGATTCTTTTTCCATACTTCCATGAAACTAAGAACGGATTTGTTCACGAATACGTATATTGGGATTCCCTTTGCACGTGCCTCAAGATACTCTAAATTTGTTACAGATTTACCTTCGCGTGGTGTCTGTCCATATCTTGAACCTACTATCAGGACGAATATGTCCGCCCGTGTCTTCACTGTTTCCAAGCAGTTCGCTATTGCATCGTAATTGGGGTTGACCGGAAAACTTGCGTACTCTGAGATTATCGGGTCAAGACCCAAGGTTTCGATGAATTCAGCCAAGTCTGCTCGGACTTGCCCGAGATCAAAGCACGTGGAGCTTACGAAAACTGCGGGAGCATATCCTTTCGGCATAGGAAAAACCCTTCTGTGGTCTTTTAGAATTCATTGTGCTAACCAAGAGCGTTTTATCAATCAGTGCATTTAATCGCCGCGGATCAGCCGCAAGGGCGGAGGCAAGCTTGCTTGCCGATGCACGATGACGGCTGAATCCGCTGGTTGTGAGGCGCGGAGCGGCTCACGGCCAGCGGGTGTAGACGCGGCGATTGTCGAGGGCGCGGAGCGTCCTCGACAACACCGCAGTTCACCAGTTCATCTGGTGAAACTGGTAGTTAAGATTTCTCCCAACTTACACTAAATTAGAACAACGCCAGTTGAATTGTAATCGCCTGTCAAAGCTAATTTGATATCGAACTCCAATAGAGGAAATCCTTTTGAAAAAACTTGATAATGTAAAATGTAATTTCCCGGCGTATTGATTATGGGTTGCCTAGGGAGATTATCCTCTTCACTGTGTAATCTAAGCAGTGAATTGTTATTTTGGTCTAATGCAAAAAGGTCAAATTTACACTCATCTCTGGGCAAAATAGTGGCACAATACGCTGTCCTCTTTCCTGCCCATTTTAGAAAATTTCTATCCCTTGATTGGTTTGAAACCCCGTTAGGATCAACTATGCTGTCCAAGCGCACAAGTGTATCGAATGCTGCTGTCTCGTGACGGAGGTTCTTTATGGCCAAATGCCAAATGTGATCTAAATAGCTGCCAGTTTGATCACCATATTGCCATGGTCCAGCATACGATGGCTCACCCACTGTTAGATGTCTTGAATATGAGGGATTCCAGCCTTTTTCTTTAACCACCGTTTCTATAAGTGACGGGACCTCTGTTTTTGATTTGAAAGGGATTGCATTAGAAAGGAGATATTTTCCTATGCCTTCAAGTTCTACATTTTCCTCCTGGAAGTACAACACCTCTTCAAATCCAAGCACATATGCAACAGCTAACTCCTGATTTGTAAACAGTGACCCCCGAAAAACAGGCACCCCATTTTTTATTCGAATTTGTTCACGTGCGAAATCAATAAAGATATAATAATCCGATGATTTTAAGTTGCTGATTATAGAGGTGTTAACGTCCTGAATACTCTGTGTTTCAATCGCAACATATGGAGCATAGCCTTGGTCAAAGAGCCAGGCCTTTATTTGAGATGCAACTTTCCTTTCCTCATCATTTCCCTGACCACAGCTTATAAAAACCTTACTTTGCATAATAAACCCTATTTGATTTTCACTCCCTTAACGTAGAACTGAGGGGCGTGGAAAACACGTGAGCGTTTTTCATGTCCCTCTCAAGTGGCATGTTAGGCGACTTTCTTTCACGCAACTGTCTTTTTATCGCCTCTCAGTGGGTCCACTCCCCCACCTGATTTTAAAGTTAATAAGTAGGCTACCACCAGAACCACCAAAATGATCAACACTATCTTCCATGGCGTGGCTGCCTGTGTGGAGTAGTGAAGAGCATAGGCGCCATAGGCAATGGGTGCTCCGTTGATGAAGCCAATGACGGGTATGGCCCAATATGCCCACCTCTGCCCTCGCCTGAATGGGCCAATTACTAGAATTCCGAGTGCTATTCCTGTTGCAAGCTGGCCTATTCCGCCAAGTCTAAGTAGACCCAGGAGCATCATTTGGAGGTTGGGGTCGAGGTCATTCCAGCTACGGCCAATCACCTGCAAGTGATAAGGCATGATCTGCGATGAGCAAACGTAGCGTAGACCAATGGCTATGAGTGCTATACTGACAAGAACATTTAGGGAAAAAGCAATTCTAAGTTTGGAAGTCATTGTGTCACCTCCTTTCCAGAGCCGGTACGATTTTTCAGCCGCTTAACGGCGAATTAACAAGCAGGCGGTGCCTGCAAATAAAAAATTGTTAAAGAAAAACTTTTCAACCCTTTAAAGGTTAATTCGGCAAGATAGTAGCCTGTCTTAGTTTAATGAAAGGTTATGGTTTCATTTTGTCCAAAGCTATCGGTGCGAAAAAATTTAACAATGTTGCAGTCGCAAGTATTGTCCTATCTTCAATTTTTTCTGGCTTCTTCTTAATGGAAAATTTCTTCTCCACAAATTCTACAAAAGTTTCAAGTTTAGAGTCAAAATCCTTTGGCGAAAAATAATGTGCAAGCTTGTTCCTTAAACCGTTGAGCTGCTCTAATGCATCCCAAAGGTCCTGTAATTTAGAATCTTTACTTAACGACTTCGCCAAGTATAAAGTTTTATAGAATCCCAAATCGTGAAGATGTTTTGGATTCTCGGCTTTTGCCTTTATAAATTCTTTAAGCAATCCTTCTAAAACGAGGTGCGTTCTCAAAAGATTCAACAGAATATCATCTGGAACCTGCTCAATCGATGGTTTCATTTTTGTTTTATTGGCATTTGACATAAATGCATCTTTATTCATGTATTGCAATTCAGTTAAATGCCTTAGTTATCAAAATCACAATCAAGACAAACTGATCTAGTTTTAATACCAACAATGATACCATGACCAGCCTGAACTTGAGCCGCGACTATTCTCTTTAGCTTAAGATTGATTGCGTAGACCCAAATACCAACGCCAAAAGGGGCTTCTCCTCCATCGGAAAAAATTATACAAGGACCACTTTTTGCAATGATTGGGAAAGGTTTTCCATCTAATAAAATTACATCTCCACCTGTGTATTTAAAATGCCACTTAGATTGGAATTTCTCTCCTTTAGACCATTCATCATTTATAATTTTACCATTAACGTCAGTTGCATATCTATATGCTTCAACCTGTTTATCTTTGCATGTTGCTGAGAAAGGTAACAGATCATCCGCGGCGGAAACTGAGACAAACAATATTGCAAATAGGGCAGTAATTGATATTTTTACAAACATTCGTGTCTCCTTCCTCATATCAAAGTATAATCGCGGTGCTGACCGGTGCCGGGGGCCGTGCAAGCAAACGCAGTTTGATTGTGCGGTTCACGGTATCCGGTCAAGTACCTTGTTCTGGCGCGGAGCGACGGAACAAGGTACTTGACGAAGTCAGCACCGCGATTCTCGGCGGCGAAGCCGCCGAGAACGGCCAGCTTGAGAGGTGTGAATGAAGCGCAGCGAAATGAGCATCCTTCTCCAAGCTGTTGTTATAATTTTTCGCATAACCTTAATCAAAGTTAAACCTTATGACACCTTTTATTCTTTGTGCAATTCTAAATAGGCTTCCTTCATGAGTTGAGTTATCGGCATTTTCTGAGGACATATTTTTTCGGCAATCGTATAATCGCTACTATCTATTTTACTCTGTATCTGGTTTGGTATCTTGTCGAACCTCTGAGCAACCCAATCTATTCTACCATATCCTCTTGAATACATAAGCATTTCCAAAATGTCGAATATAGGTATCTTATCGGCATTTGTTGTTTCGCATTCGCCGCAACGCTGACAAAAATATTTTCCAGTGGTATTTGCATAATCTACCAACAATTTTAGAAATTCAGGGTTGAGTGGACTCTCATCAATAGCTGCCAAAACATTCGATTGTAAAATAGCTGAGTCAGGCATGAGAGAGCAGATTGATGTTAAAGAAGGATTCTGCCAAATCGCCCTTAGTTTTAATTGCTCAAAGGATATATTATGGCCTGTCAACAATGAATCTAACTTTTCTTTGGTCGGAAGCTTCTGAAGCTCAGTTTTTTTCTGAACACTGAACCCCATGGATTTAACAGCAAATATCCCAATGCCTTTTTCATGGCATTTCTGCAAAGCGTCTTCCATGCTTTTAATACTCTGCATTCTATAGTTGTAAAAGGTTTGAATTCCATCTATCCAATCAAGACGGGATGCGCTGTTAAGACAAGTATCCACATTTTTATGCGTGCAAAATCCAAAAAATCGAATCTTTTTTTCTTTTTTGACTTTCTCGACCCATTTTCTAACATCATTATTGAGCGCATTGATGTCATCTACTGGATGAATGGCTAAAAAATCTATGAAGGAAGTCCCATTATCTTTGAGCACTTTGTTCAACTGCTCCTGCATAACAACAGGGTCTGTTGAATAGACTTTTCCAGACAAAAAAACTTTCTTTCGTATTCCTGGATTTCTTTTGAAATATTCACTATAAACTTTTACAGTAAATGAAACGATTTCCCAGCAATCTACACCTAGTCTCAAAGCTTCATCCAGAAAAGCTTGGCTGTCTATGCTGGCAAAGGATCCTCCTCCAAGACACAGTTTCGATAGCTTAACTCCAGTATTGCCGAATGCTCGCTTAGGCACAATAAGATCAGTGTTATTTTTTTGCATCATTTGAGGCTCCTTACATTTTGTTCGAAATATCTATCTGTATAACGTTAAACTCACTGATTTTTACGTAGCGCTGCGGAGTAAAAATCCAGTGCAGTGATTGTTTGGGCTATTAACATTTCCTTAAGCGGATTTTGCTTCTCTTAATATCATTGTTGTTGCATCGACAGGGCAAACCGTAACGCAAAGGCCACATCCAAGGCATGCTTCAGGATGGTATTCCAAGTGTTCGTCATTGAATATCCGTGCATCAAAGATGCATCTATCGACACATTCGCCACAATGGATACAAATGTCAGTATTTGTAGCCGCTACATATTCAGAATGGACCATTAACTCTTTTCGTTCGGTAAGCTTTACTATTTGCAATTCATGACAACAACAGGAACAGCAGCTACATAATGCAAAGATTTCGTGATCAGGCATGAATAAAGCAAGATGGATCAGGCCGTTTTCGTTAGCTTTTTTTAAAATATCAGTCGCTTCAGTCAAAGAGACATGACGCGCTTTACCTTTTGAAACAAACTTATCTCCAACTTTATTCAGTAGAAAACAGACTTCCAAGGGTTTGTCACATCTTTTATAATGGGTTCTGCATTCACAATCCTGAACTGCGACCGAACTAGCATTTGTAAGTATCTCCATAACCTGCTCTGTCGGCAATACCCATTGTTTTGTACCAACTGACTCTGAAACCGGGATCACTTTTGAAGATGCTGAAATTTGGCCTTTGTTTAGCCATTTATCGTAGTTGACAAGTCTTTTCTCTAGAAAAGGATCAGTAATACAATATTCTTTCTTCATCTTGTACATCCTCGTCTATCTTATTGCAGCCCAACGATTAACTAACGAGCACGCGGTGCACACCAACATAAGATTTTTATATGTATGAACGCCGATAAACTTTAACTGCTAATTCGGCAAGATAGTAGCGTGTCACGTTGAGTGCCATGTTATTTGAAAATTAAGGTAACTCGCCTGAAATGATTGCCTCTTCGATCTTTTTACGAGCTTCTTCTTCCGAATTAGCAACTGTTTCAAATGCTACTCCGGCTGATCCTGAACGTCTTAATGGGCCAACCGCTTCTACTTTTTTTGACTCAGGAAAATAATGGCCTGCATAGCTATTGTTTTTTTGACTATTAAAAGTTCCAAGTGTAACCATTTTATCTCACCTCTCATAAACCTAATGAAGCTAGAATGGGTTCCCAAATTCTGGATAGTAACCAAAACAAGATAAAAGAAATTAAACCAACCCAAAAGGAGGAATCAGATCCGATCAATATAGAACCTATTAATGCCATGATGATAGAGACAATAGTAACTATCGTTAAAATAGGGCCTGATGCTATTAAGGCGGCCTCCATAGCTCCTCGCTTATGGTTTAAGCCACCCCATCCTCTCAGTATTGAAGCTATTAAAAGAATGATGATACCCGCTGTCATTATTTCCCCCTAATTACGAATAACTACTGATTGTTGTTCATGATACCTCGCTTAGGACTTCTTTTAAACTCTGAATATCCAGATTTTTTGATAAGTCAGATTCATTAAAATATTGAGAAATATATTTATTAGCGATTATTTCAAAATTATAATTAATGTCCTTCCCAGCTTCAATATGATGTGCTGCTTTTAGAAAAGAAATGATGATTTGATTTTCATTGAGGTTGTTATTGCTTTCTACATAATTATTAATATTTTCCATAAAAAGCCCCATCACTTTTTCAAGTTGATATTGATTGTACCTTCTCGAATTAATTGCTGTGTTAGCGTAGTGAAATTCTCTGGGCATTTTAGTATCTTCTTCAAATGATTCTGCCGCTGCTCGAAATTGTGGTGTGTTTTTGATTTTTTTGTAGGTCTGTAAGTAGGCTTCAACCAACCCTTCACAATCGCTTTTAAACAGTTTATTAAATACGCCCATTTTTTCTCCTTTCATCAAATAATCGCGGTGCTGACCGGCACCGGGGGCCGTGCAAGCAAACGCAGTTTGATTGTGCGGTTCACGGTGTTCGGTCGAGTTCCTTGTTCCGGCGCAAGGCGCCGGGGCAAGGAGCTTGACGTAGTCAGCACCGCGATTCCTGGCGGCGAAGCCGCCAGGAACGCCTGCATTACAGGC
>Ga0315542_1002321_pt1 | contig 11626 bp, 10 predicted proteins | sample SalMarSW160120MG_FD_202541 | JGI IMG/M metagenome (GOLD analysis project Ga0315542, IMG submission 202541) | Salt marsh sediment microbial communities from the Plum Island Ecosystem LTER, Massachusetts, United States - Salt Marsh Sediment SW1601-20 ... | reverse complement strand
TGGGAGACGCACGCCCTCTTCGAGAACGACGTGGCCCCCCTGGACCAGGCCCCTATACGCCCGCACGGCTCTCCTCCTCGGCTTCGACCAGTCGAAGCGTGCCGCCGTCGACGAGGCTACCCGAGCTCCCGCCCCGCGCTGCCCTCCTGCGCCTCGCCGGAACGGGGCGCGGCGCTACGGGTTCGCGTGGCTTTCGGCGCGGGGTGCTCAGCCACGTACGCACGAGCCACCCCACGACCGCACCGGCTGCCAGGACGAGGGACACCACCACGCTGGCGCTGCGCCCCAGGCCGAAGGCCTCGCCGGCCTGCACCAGGAGCGGAAGCGCGAACGAGGTGGCTGCCAGCACCGCCAGCCACGCCACGTAGTTCACCCCCGGACCCCTTCCTCGTGCCACGGCTCCAGGGTAGCAGGTCGGCGCCCGAAACCGACGCGGGCGGCCCGGGAGATGGTTGGAACGAGCGTGGGTCACACGTCCCTACGAAGTCGGCCTGGATCGCCTATAATACCCCCTGTGGGTACCAGGGTCTGGCGGGGCCGATGGGCCGGTCTCGCCCGAGAACGCGCGCATGGGGTCCCACGGCCCGTTGGGAGCAGGCCTTGAACATCAGCGACGACGAGAAGCGCAAGATCATCAACCGTCTGCGGCGCCTCGAAGGGCAGGTGCGCGGCCTGCAGAAGATGATCGACGACGACCGCGAGTGCCACGATGTGCTGATCCTCCTCGCGGGTGTCCGCAAGGCGCTCGACGCGACCGGCGACGTCATCCTCGAGAAGTTCCTCGACTCCTGCCAGGCCGACTTCCGGGAGGGCCGGGGCGACATCGAGGAGATGATCAGCGCGGTCCGTCTGGCGCGCGGCTGAGCCGCGGACGCGAGGTCGTCACCGGCCCGCCGTGCTGTAGACCCAGCGAACGAGGCGGGTGTTCGGGTAGTAGTAGCCGAGAATCTGGGTGTAGTCGTAGTGGCGCTCCGCCAAGGCAAGCGCGCCGTACTGGCTCATGCCGACGCCATGCCCCCACCCCTCGCCCGCCACCGTCAAGGTGCCGACCACGTGGAAGCGCGTCGACTTGAGCCCCCAGCGCTGGGTCAAGTCGGCGAGCTGGACGCCATTCACGGTGGCGGTGCCGGCGCTGCCGAGCACCTCGAGCAGGTCGACCCGCCCCGAGCCGCTGAGGCCGAGAACCCGTAGGCCGGTGACGGTACCCACATCCTTCCCGAGGGCAGCCAGGGATGCCGCGATCGTCGGACCGCTCAACTGGGCCTGCCAGTGATCGACGAAGCCCGGTCCGGTCACATCCGGCCGGGCCACCAGGTAGGGCACCGCCGTACCCCAGACCTCGCGGCTGGAGGCCGTGGCGCCGCCCGAATCCGAGTGGTAGTAGGTCCGGGCCACGTGTCCGTCGTAGGTCACCACGACCCCTTCGGTGGCGGCGATGGCCCGATCGGACCGAGGGTTCTCCACGTCCATGCCACGGTAGACCTGACAGTCGACGGTCGCGCACAGGTCGTAGTCGGCCGCCGGATGGAGCGAGCTCAGGGCGTAGCTACGGGCGGCCACCGCCTGCGCTTCGAGCGCCGCCATCGGCCAGCTCGCCGACATCTCGGCCGGCACCACGCCGCGCAGGTAAGCCTCGACATCGAGCACGTTGACGACCTCGACCCCGTGATCCGAAGCGATGAGTCGCAGCGACCCTCGGTACCGCCGGCCCTCGAACGCGAGCGGGCCTCCCGTGCCGGTCAGCTCGAAGGTGTGCCCGATACGGGTGCCGTCCACGACGAGCGTGTTGCCCTGCTCCGACACCGGCCACTGCAGGCCGGTCGCGGCCGTGAACGAGCGGGCCCCGTCGATCAGGCCGCGGTACGGGCCCTCCGCCACGACGGTGGCCTGGGGGGCAACCGCCAGCAACACACGCACGGTGGCCCCCGCCGAGGCCGTGGCGGGCACGACGGTCACGAGCAGAACGAGGAGGGAACGACGGAAGCGGACGCCCATGCGAGGTCAGTATCGCCTTGACCGGCCCCCCTCGGCCTCCGGAAATCGCACATGCCGGCCGGCCCGAGCCGTGCCGCCACGAGCGCGGCGCGGGTCGGAAGCCTCCGTGCGAAGATGGGGGCACCATGTTCCAGGACGGACTGCTCGAGGACAAGGTCATCGTGGTCACCGGAGGGGGAACCGGGCTCGGGCGCAGCATGAGCCTGCGGTTCCTCCAGCTCGGAGCGCGCGTCGCCATCGCCAGCCGCCGGGCCGACCTGTTGGAACGGGAGGCCGAAGCGCTGGCAGAGGAAACCGGCGGCGACGTGTTCGCGTTCGCCCTCGACGTGCGCGACGCCACGAGCGTGCCCGCACTCTTCGACGCCGTCGAGGGCCGCTTCGGGCGGGTCGACGGGCTCGTCAACAACGCCGCCGGCAACTTCATCTCCCCCACCGAGCGGCTCAGCGCCCGGGCGTTCGATGCCGTTCTGGGGATCGTGCTGCACGGCTCGGTCTACTGCACGCTGGAGCTCGGCAAGCGCTGGATCGCAGGCGGGCAACCGGGCGCGGTGCTCAACATCGCCACCACCTACGCCGAGACGGGGTCGGGCTACGTCGTGCCGTCCGCCGTCGCGAAGGCGGGCGTCGTGTCGCTCACCCGTTCGCTGGCCGGCGAGTGGGGGAAGTACGGCATCCGCCTCAACGCCGTCGCGCCCGGTCCCTTCCCCACCGAGGGAGCGTGGAGCCGGCTGATGCCCACCGAGGCGATCCAGGAGCTGTTCGAAGCGCGCATCCCGCTCGGAAGGGTCGGACGGCACGAGGAGCTGGCGAACCTGGCGAGTTACCTGCTCTCGGATCAGGCGGGGTTCATCACCGGCGACGTGATCTACATCGACGGCGGCGAGCACAGCTACGGCTCGGGCGAGTTCAACGTGCTCGACGCGGTGCCGAAGGAGACCTGGGACGCGCTGGAACGCGAGCGCAAGGGGCACCGGGGCTGACGACCGGCGGCCCCGCCTCGCAGGCCGCTCGGCGGATCAGAGCGATGTCTCGGGGGGCAGGTTCAAGCGGAAGAAGCCGGTGGCGTCGTTGAACTCGAGCACGACGGTGTAGTCGCCCTGTCCGCCCTTGAACTTCTGGTCGATGGCGATGTGCTCGCCCTTCTGGTAGGTGTGGTCGAAGAGCGTGTCGTCGGGCCCGGCGGCGGCGCTGGTCTGGAAGCTCTGCGGGTGGTGGAAGATCACCTTGACCTCGACCGTGCCGTGGCGCACGGTACCCGTGAGGCGAACGGGCAAGGCGTCCACGTTGATGGCGTGGCGGGTCGCCTGCCCGGTGGCCGTCATCTTGTAGACGAACACGGGCGTGTGCGAGGGGACGCCCAGGTACCAGCCGTGGGTCTCGCCGACGGCGAAGAAGACGATGGCAAGGATGGCGAGAAAGACGATGAGGCCCCGCATGGGCCGAGTATACGAGAGTAGTGCGCACCGGGCGGGGAAAATCCCACCCGGCGCGCTTCGCTTCGGCCGGCTCAGGTCAGGCGCCGGCGCGCTTGGCCTGGTTCCGGTGGATGTTGCGGAGCACCGTGTGGAGGATGCCGCCGTTACGGTAGTAGTCGATCTCCACCGCCGTATCGAGACGGCACAGAACCTCGAAGGACCGGCGCGTGCCGTCCTCTGCGGTGACCTCGACGCTCAACGTCTGGCGAGGCTGGAGCGTGTCGTCCACGCGGATGGTGAAGCGCTCCTTGCCGCTCAACCCCAGGCCGGCGGCGTCCTCACCCTCCTTGAACTGCAGTGGGAGCACCCCCATGCCGACGAGGTTGGAGCGGTGGATTCGCTCGTAGCTCTTGGCGATGACGGCGCGGATCCCCAGGAGGTAGGTCCCCTTGGCCGCCCAGTCGCGGCTCGATCCCATGCCGTAGTCGATCCCGGCGAGCACGATGGTCGGGACGCCCTCGTCGCGATAGTGCAGCGACGCCTCGTAGATGCTGGTGACCTCGCCGGTGAGGAGGTCGGTGGTGTAGCCGCCCTCCGTGCCCGGAGCCATCTCGTTCTTGAGGCGGATGTTCCCGAACGTGCCACGCGTCATGACGCGGTCGTTGCCGCGCCGCGACCCGAAGGAGTTGAAGTCCTTCTTCTCCACGCCGTGCTCGACCAGGTACGCCCCCGCGGGGCTGTCGAGCGGGATGGCGCCGGCGGGCGAGATGTGGTCGGTGGTGACCGAGTCGCCCACCTTCACCAGCACGCGGGCCCCCTCGACGGCGCGGATCGGCGCCGGCTCTTCCCCCATGTCGATGAAGAAGGGGGGCTCCTGGATGTAGGTGGAGCGCTCGTCCCACGCGAAGAGCGTCCCACCCTTCACGGGGATCTGGTTCCACGCTTCATTGGACTGCTCGATCCCGTCGTATATGCGGCGGAAGACCTCCGGGTTCATCGCCGCTTCGAGGTGCGAGGTGACGTCGTCGAGCGAGGGCCAGAGGTCCTGGAGGTAGACGGGTCGACCGCTCGCGTCCTCCCCGATGGGGTCGTGGACCAGGTCGATGTCGATGGTGCCGGCCAGCGCATACGCCACCACCAGCGGCGGGCTCGCCAGGTAGTTGGCCTTGACGTAGGGGTTGACCCGGCCCTCGAAGTTGCGGTTGCCGGAGAGCACGCTGGCGGCCACGATGTCGCCCTTCTGGATGGCGTCCGCCACGGCCTCGGGGAGCGGGCCAGAGTTCCCGATGCAGGTGGTGCAGCCGTACCCCACCAGGTAGAAGCCCACCTGTTCCAGGTAGGGCATCAGGCCGGTCTCGGTGAGGTATTCCGTGACCACCTTGGAGCCGGGCGCCAGGCTGGTCTTGACCCAGGGCTTGGCCTTGAGGCCGCGCTCGGCCGCCTTCTTCGCCACCAGGCCGGCGGCCAGCATCACCGACGGGTTGCTGGTGTTGGTGCACGAGGTGATCGCCGCGATCACCACGTCGCCATGGTGCAGGTCGTGCTCGACACCCTTGAACGAGAGGTGGCTGGTCGCCTTCAACGCGCCCTCGTCGAGGTTGAAACCCCGCTGCTGGAACGGCTTCTGGAGAGCGTCGAGGAACTCCTGCTGCATGTCGGAGAGCAGGATGCGATCCTGCGGGCGCTTGGGGCCGGCCAGGCTGGGCTCGACCGTCGACAGGTCGAGCTCGAGCGTGTCGAGGTACTCGGGATCGTCGGTGTCGTCGGTGCGGAACAGGCCGTTGGCGCGGGCGTAGCGCTCGACCAGCTCGACCTCGTCGTCGAGCCGGCCGGTCTGCCGCAGGTAGCGCAACGACTCCCCGTCGAGTGGAAAGAAGCCCATGGTGGCGCCGTACTCGGGCGCCATGTTGGCGAGGGTGGCGCGGTCGGGGACCGTCATCGCCGACAGGCCGGGGCCGAAGAACTCCACGAACTTGCCGACGACCCCCTTGCGGCGCAGCATCTGGGTCACGACGAGCACCAGATCGGTGGCCGTGGCGCCTTCCGGGAGCCGTCCGGTCAGCTTGAAGCCGATGACCTGCGGAATGACCATGTAGTAGGGCTGGCCGAGCATGACCGCCTCGGCCTCGATGCCGCCGACCCCCCAGCCCAGCACCCCCAGTCCGTTGATCATCGTGGTGTGGCTGTCGGTGCCGACCAGCGAGTCGGGGTACACGACCGTGCGGCCGTCCTCCTCGCGATGCTGCACGCCCTTCGCGAGGTACTCCAGGTTGACCTGGTGGACGATCCCGGAGGCCGGCGGCACGACGCTGAAGTCGCGGAAGGCCGCTTGCCCCCAGCGCAGGAACTCGTAGCGCTCCTGGTTGCGCTGGAACTCGATCTCGGCGTTGTGGATCAGCGCCAGCGGGTTGTCGTACTCGTCGACCTGGACGCTGTGGTCGATGACCAGGTCGACCGGAACCTGCGGGTTGATGAGCTCGGGATCGCCGCCCATGCGGTGCATGGCGCTCCGCAGCGCGGCCAGGTCGACCACGGCAGGTACGCCGGTGAAGTCCTGCAGGATCACGCGCGCAGGCTTGAACGGGATCTCGGCGGCGGTGGGGTTCTTCGGATCGTAGCCGGCCAGGTTGCGGATATCGTCCGCCGTGACGGTGTACCCGTCCTCGTTGCGCAGCAGCGACTCCAGCAGCACCTTGATCGAGAACGGGAGCCTATCGATGCGGCCGAGGCCGTCCTCCTGAAGCTTCGCCAACCGGTAGTAGGTCACTTCTCCCGAGCCGGTATCGAAGACATCGCGAGCGGAGAACGAGTTCTTGGCGTGGATGTCAGCCATGCTCACTCCTTCGTTGGGGAGGACACTCAAAGGCCTCCAAGGCTCGCACGCGCCTGTCGGCACCAGCGAGCGGATCGGCAGGGGCGCGGCCGCGCGCCTGCGTCGGGCACCGGCCGCGAACCCCCCCATTCTATCGGCTCCAACCGCGTTCTCGCGTCGTGGTGGCCCGACCCGGGGGCCGGCCAGCGCTCGGCGGGAGCTGCAGGATGCTCGGCCGTCGTCCCCATCGGTTTCCAGTCTCGGCCTACACTACGTGACATGAAAGGCTACGATTCACGTTCACCCGCTGGCAGCGGCGGACCTCTGGAGCGCTACCGGGTAGTGCGGGACCCCGCCGCCGCCGAGCTGCTCATGAACCCCAGCACGTTGCGGCAGCTCGCCCCCTTCCTCGGGAAGGCCCGGTCGGTCACCGAGGCCGCGGCCGACAGCGGCGACCTCCCGAACACCGTGCTCAAGAGGGTCGCGCGCTTCCTGGCAGCCGGCCTTCTGGAGGTGGCCGAGACGGTGCCGCGCCGGGGCCGGCCCATCAAGCGCTACCGGACCACGGCCGAGCTGTTCTTCGTGCCCTTCGAGGTGACGGCGGCCGAGTCGCTCGACGCATCGCTGGCCGAGCGCGACGCCTACTGGGAACGGTTGCTGCGCCGGAACGTCGTGCGGGCCAGGATGGAGGTGCTGGGGACGTGGGGCACCCGCGTCTACCGGGACGGCCGCGACCGGCTCCAGATCCAGACGGCGGTCACGCCGGAAGCGAACGCCAGCACCCTCGACGACGACGCGCCGGCGGTGCTCTCGTCGTGGCGCGACAGCGTCATGCTCGACTTCGAGGATGCCAAGGCCCTGCAGCGCGAGATGTTCGATCTGCTCTTGCGCTACGAGCAGAAGCGTGGCTCCCAGCGCTACATCGTCCGCCTGGGGCTGGCCCCGGTGCGCAACGCCTGAGCACGGTTCGGGCCCTAAGACCCCATCCCGCCGCGCCGCCACGGAGGCGGCGAGCGGCTGTACGATGGAAGCGTGACCAACGAGCACTCCCGTGCCCATCGTGCGGCCGGCCTGGTGGCAGCGGGGTTCGCCCTGGTGCTCGTGCTGGCGAGCTGCGCTCCCGTCACGCAGGCGCCGTTGCCGAACAGCGACACCGCCCGCCAGCTCGACAGGACCGCCCGCATCGTCTACCACCGCATGGCGATCGGCTACCTCGAGACCGGCCGCTACACCACCAACGTCCTCGTCGACGTCCAGCTTCCGGCGGGCGCACGCTGGACCCTGGAGGCCTACGCGCGGGACGGCTCGTCCTACCGGCTGAGGATCACCTCCAACAGCGTCCCGGGGATCGCCTGGGAGGTCACACCGAACGGGGTCCGACGCATCACCGTACCGTAGCGCGATGGACGCGGGAGCTTCGCCCGGGGGCAGGGCGTCCCGGCTCCGTGCCTACCGTCGCTGGAAGGGGTTGTCCATGCCACGACGCATCGTGCGTCCTCTCTTGCGCTGTCTGTTGCTGGTGGCCGCGCTCGGCCCCTCGGCCGCGCTCGCCGCGCCGCTGAGCACGCTAGCGCCCGGCTCCGCCTTCCTGGCCGTCCACGTCGGCGGCGCGGGTGCGTCCTACCCGGCGTTGGCCGCGGACCTCGGGTCGCTCGACACCGCCACGGCCCGCCACGCCCTCGTCCAGACGCTGACGGCGCTCCAGGTTGCGGCGCGGGGCGCGAAGCGACGCGATGCTCGGGATGCCGGCAAGGCCCTCGGCGCCGCACTCGGCCTGCTCGAGGGAGGCGGACGGCGCGGCGGCCTCGCCAAGCGCTGCCCCGCCCTCGAGAGCAGTGCCAGTCCCCACGTCACGGAGGGCCTGTTGACCCTCTCGGCGACCTCCTACGCCCCGGTGCCGGCGGCCCTGCTGCTGCTACGCGTCGCACCGGGCGAGGGCACGGCGGCAGCCGGCGTGATCGGCGCCCTGCGCACCTGCTTCGGAGCGGGCACGGTGTTGCGTCAGGGCGAAGTCGCGCTGATCCCGCTGTCGGTCGATGGCGTCGCCGTCACGGTGGCGCGCGTCGGCGACGTCCTGGCTGCCGGCTCGACGGTCGACCAGGTGCGCGCAGCCGTTCGGCTAGCTCACGGCAGCAGCGAGCCGAGCCTGGCCTCCGGGCCCGCGGGCTCGAGCCCCGCACTGTCCGGACCGGGCGTCGGCATCACCTTCGATGGCGCTGTGGTCGCCCATCTCCTCGGCGCCGTCCCCGGCCTCGGCTCCGATCCGACGGCGGGCGCCTTGCGGGCGCGCCTGCAAGCAATGTTGCGGACCGTGCCGCTGACGGCCGTCCGCGTCAGCGCGCAAGGCGGCGGCGTGCTCCTGGAGTCGTGGACCCGCGTCGACGCGACGGGAGGGGACCCGGTGCTCGCCCGTCTGCTGCGGTGCGAGGGCTGCAGCGCCCGCCCCACCCTGCTGGTGCCGGCGAGCGCCCTCTCGGTGAGCGCTTCGAACCTGCGCCTTAAGGCGTGGACCGACTACCTGGCGGGCGTCATCCGCAACGTCACCCGGGCGGGCGGCGGTGAGCTCGAGCCCCTCATCCTGTTGAAGCAACGCACCGGCATCGATCTGGCGGGCGACCTCTTCCCCTGGCTGGGTGACGCTGCCACCTCGGCCACCCTGCCATCCCCCGCGGGCACGTCGCAGGCGCTCCTGGGCGTGCCGGCCCACGTGACGATCCTTCCGGTCGCCTCCGCGGCGCAGGCCCGCGACGGCCTGTCCAGGCTCGGGGCGAGCCTCCAGAACCTCCTCGAGCAGCTGCCCGCCGGCCAAAGAGGCATGGGCGGCGTCCGCTTCGGGGCCATAATCGCCACGCGTCGCGAGACCTACCGGGGCGTGCCGATCACCCGCATCCAGATCGGGCCGAGCACCGACCTGGGGGTTGCCCTGGTCGGCAACCACCTCGTGCTGGCCTCCCCATCGGCAGCGCTGGACACGGTCATCGACACGTTCCGAGGCGGCCCGACGTTCCACAGGGGCCCCCTGGCGGCCGCCCTCCAGGGGGCGCCCCCCGACGCGCTCGCGGTGGCGGCGAGCGACCCCGCGGCCTCGCTGCGCGCCACAGCGGCGCTCCTGCGGTCCGCCTCCCAGCCGTTGGCGTTCGCAATCCAGGGCGCGGTCGCAGGCGCAGAGCGGGCGTCCGGCGGCGGAAGCGGCACGGCCACCGCGTCTCCGGCCCCCGACCTCGGGTCGCTGCTGGCGGCGACGGAGCTTCCCGCCGACGCGCTCGATACGCTCGCGGCCCACCTCGGCGTGGCCCGGGGCTGGAGCGTCTGGCAGGACGGCGCGGTGGTGGGACGCTGGTTCGTGCCCGTGCACTGACGTTGGCGAGCGGTCGGCACGTTGCCCGACCCTACGAGAGCGGGCCGGACCCGTGGGTCCGGCCCGCTTCGCAGTCGACGGAATGGAGATGGGCTCGTCCTACAGGTACGGTCGGAGACGCGCCTGGTAGGCGCTCTTCGGTTGCGCTCCGATCATCGTCTCGACCGGCTGACCGTCCTTGAACAGGATGACCGTCGGGATGCTCATGACGCGGAACTGCATGGCTACCTGCTGGTTGTCGTCCACGTTGACCTTGCCGACCTTCAGCTTGCCCTCGTAGTCGCCGGCGAGGTCCTCGAGCACGGGGCTCACCAGGCGGCACGGACCGCACCAGGGAGCCCAGAAGTCCACGAGAACGAGCCCGTCGCCGGTCTCGTCCTGGAAGTTGTCGTCGGTCAAGACGTGCGTGTCAGCCATGGATCCTCCTGGAGCAGAGCGGCCTGGCGCCGCTCACGTGGCGGTTCGCTCCAATCTACGGTCGCCGCCTTCGCCGCCGATGTCACGCAGTAGACACGGGCCACACGAACATCGCTTCCGCTGGCGCGCCCCGCTGGACGCGCGGCGGGGTCAACCCGAGGGCGCGGTAGCCGCCCTTGACCGCCGCCCGCACCAGCGCCTGCGGGTTGGCCTTGCTCCCATGCAACCCACGCGCGAAGCGCACCTCATCCGTCACGGCCAACGACGGGCTGGAGCCGCGCGAGTCGGTGCCGAAGGCCACGTCCACCCCGAAGCGCGCGTAGAGCTCCCAGGGAAACCGACCGCACCCCAACGCCTCGTTCGACCGGGGACAGTGCACCACGGCGCAGTCGGCGCGCTGCACGGTCCGAACGTCTTCCTCGTCGACGTGCACCATGTGGACCAGCGTGGGGCGGGCCTCCAGCACGCCCAGCGACGCGAGGTAGCCCACGGGGCTCGAGCCGCTCGGCCGCCAGTGCGCACCGAAGCGCGCCAGGAGCTCCGCGAGCGGGCCCTCCCCGTCGCGGTGGAGCCGGGTCTCATCGGCCGACTCCGCCACGTGGATCTGCATCGGGTACCCCTCGGCTCGGGCCAGCGCCGCCAGCCGCCGGAGCAGTGGAGGGCTGACCGTGTGGGGCGTGTGCGGGCTGATCCCCACGCGCAGACCGCCCGGACGCTCGCGCTCGCGGAACGCCGCCAGCCGCCGGCGGGTCTGCTCGAAGATGCGGTCGGCGTCGCCGGCATCGGGACCGATGACCTCCCAGTAGGCGACGCCGCTCACGTCCGTCCGGTCGAGGAGGTAGTGCATGACCGCCTCGTCGGCGACGATGTCCCCGAACACCGTGACGCCACCCGCCAGCACCTCCTCCAGTCCGGCGCGCGCAGCCTCCACGCCACACGATCCCTCCCGCCGGTGCCGGATGACGGCCCAGATAAAGGCTTCGTAGGTACCCTCGCTGAAGGGCATGGCGCTCAGATCCAGGTGTGTGTGGGCATTGACGGGCGCAGGTGACACGGCGAAGCCGACGTCCTGCTCCTCGGCATCCGGATACGCGCGGCGCGCACCCTCCATCTTGTCGACCGCGATCACCCTGCGACTCGTCCCATCGTCCTGCACCACCACCGCGCCGCCCCCGCGCGGCGTTCCGAGGCCGTTGTAGACGACCTCGGCCCGGAGGATGGTGCGCCGTAGCATGGATCTGGTCAGCCCGCCGCCGCGGCGCCCTCGAGCTCGTCTCCCGCGGCGTCGACTGCCAGGAGCGCCTCGACGTCCGGGACGCGCACGACGCCGTACAGGCTGTCGCGCTGCGCGGGCCGGTAGCCCGCCTCGAAGATCTGGCGCACGATCTCGCGCTCGGGCGTGGAGCGGTGCCGGGCGCCGGCCTGCGACACCACGTTCTCCTCGAGCATGGTGCTGCCGAAGTCGTTGCAGCCGAAGCTGAGCGCGGTCTGCGCGACCTTGTACCCCATCGTCGGCCACGATGCCTGGAAGTTCGTCACGTTGTCGAGCAGGAGCCGGCTGACGGCGACATTCTGCAGGTACTCGTGGGCACCCGCCCCCGGCACACGCCCCTGAATCCGTACCCCTTG
>Ga0315542_1002318_pt1 | contig 11631 bp, 8 predicted proteins | sample SalMarSW160120MG_FD_202541 | JGI IMG/M metagenome (GOLD analysis project Ga0315542, IMG submission 202541) | Salt marsh sediment microbial communities from the Plum Island Ecosystem LTER, Massachusetts, United States - Salt Marsh Sediment SW1601-20 ... | reverse complement strand
TCGCCCTTGAGCGGCTCCAGGCGCCCCCGGAAGTAGGCGGCGAAGGCCAGCGGCTCGGTGGTCGTCCCGGACTTGCTGGCGACGATGAACAGCGTTTCGGCCAGCGGTAAGGTGTTGGCCAACTCGAGAATCGTGGCCGGATCGGTGGTGTCCAGCACGGTCAGGGGCAGGCCGCCGTCTCCGGCGGCCAGCGTGCGCTGGAAGACCAGAGGTGCCAGACTGCTGCCGCCCATGCCCATGAGCACGACGTGCCGGAACCCCGCCCGCTTCACGTCGGCGGCGAAACCACGCAGATCGGGCAGGGCCGCGTGCATCTTGTCCAGCACGTCCAGCCAGCCCATGGCCCCGGTGATCGCCCGGGAGGAGGCCGCGTCCTGCTCCCAGAGGGTCGGGTCCTTCTCCCACAGCCGGACGGCGAAGTTCTGATCCGCCAGCTCGCTCACGCGTGCATCGCAGGTCTCCTGTAGATCGCCGAGTTCGAGAGTCTGGGGCCTTTTTTGCTCGGTCTCGATGCTGTCCCGCACATCCTCGAGCGTCCGCAGCAGCTTGTCGTAGGGCACCCGGAACTTCTCGACGCCCTCGTCCTCCAGCTTCTGGCTGACCCGCTCCAGGTTGATGTCCAGCCGCGCCAGCCTCTCCAGGGTGCGCTCCGCCTCGTCCAGACCCTCGATCAACCCCGTGCGGGGCTCACCATGATCGCGGTAGGCCTCCAGGGTCTCCCGGGGCATGGTGTTGACTGTCTCCGGGCCCACCAGCGCCTCGACGTACTTCACGTCGCTGTAGGCCGGGTTCTTGGTGCTCGTGCTGGCCCACAGCACCCGCTGCGGCCGGACACCCAGGGCCTGCAGGCGCCGGAATCGCTCGCCGTGAAAGATCTCCCGATAGATGCGATAGGCGCCCTTGGCGCAGGCGATGGCCACCTGGCCGTGCAGCGCGCGGGCCATCTGCGCCCGGGGTACCTCGCCGCGGCTGATCTCCTCCAGGCGCGGGTCCAGCATCACGTCGATGCGGCTGAGGAAGAAGCTGGCCACCGACGCCACCCGTGCCACCGGCTGCCCCCTGTCCAGCCGCGTCTCCAGGGCGCTCAGGTAGGCCTCGACGACCTCCCGGTAGCGAGGCAGTCCGAACAGCAGCGTCACGTTGACGTTGATGCCCTCGCTCAGACACTGCTGGATGGCCGGCAGCCCGGCCTTGGTCCCGGGAATCTTGATCATCAGGTTGGGTCGGTCCACGGCCGCCCAGAGCCGCCGCGCCTCGACGATGCTGTTCTTGGTGTCGTGCGCCAGATGGGGATTGACCTCCAGGCTGACGTACCCGTCCCGGCCCCCGCTGCTCTCGTAGACGCTCCGGAAGATGTCCGCGGCCTGCTGCACATCGGCAACGGTCAGCGCCTCGTAGATCTCCAGCGTGCTCCGCCCCTGGCCCACCAGGGAGCGGATCTGCTGCTGGTAGGCACGGCCCTCGGCAATGGCCTGCTCGAAGATGGCCGGGTTGGAAGTCATTCCTCGCAGCCCATCCTCCTCGATCAGCCGCTGCAGCTCGCCGGACTCGAACAGGTCGCGATGGATGTAGTCGAGCCAGACGCTCTGACCGTGCTCGGCTAGCTTGATCAATGGATTGCTTTTCATGACTTCTCCTCCCGATTCTCCGCGGTCCGTCCCGCAGCGGCGGCATTCTCCAGGGCGGCCACCTTGGCCAGGCGCCGCCGGTGGCGCTCGGCGCCGCTGAAGCGCGCCGCCAGGAACGCGCGGACCAGATCGCCGAGCAGGGCCGGCCCACAAACGCGGCCGCCGAGGCACAGGATGTTCATGTCGTCGTCCTCTACGCCCTGGTGGGCGGAGAACACGTCCACTACGAGGGCGGCCCTGACGCCCGGCACCTTGTTGGCGGCGATGGAGGCTCCGACCCCGCTGCCGCAGATGGCGATTCCCCGCGCCACCTCGCCGCGCGATACGGCCCGGGCCAGGGGCACGATGTAGTCCGGATAATCGTCGCCGACGTCCAGGCTGTGCGCGCCGAAGTCACGCACTGGATACCCCTCCGCTTCCAGCACCCGGATCACCTCGTCCTTCAATGCGAAACCGCCGTGATCGGCGGCAATGCCGATGGGTTTCATCGCCTCGTTACCATCCTCGCCCGGTGCGCGGGCCGCCACGTCCTCCCTGACGTCATTTCCACGACCGGCCTCCCTCGTCCTCTAGATCCTGCCGCGGCTGCTTGTCTGTTGCTGTCGCATGACCACTGCAAGAGAGAGGCCATCCGTTTCGCCGAGCCGGTCCATCGCGCCGGAAGCCCGCCAGGCTGCCCGCGAGTGCCTCCGATCCGTAATGCCGGCCTCTTGAAAGCGATCGCTCACCCGCCAGGCACCGTCATTCTGACGCGCCGCCGCCCTTCAAGCGGCGAGCCGGACGACGATCGCCGGACAATTCGACGCACCGGTCCCGTGAAGTGCAGATGGCCTCGACCTTCTCGAACGGGCGCGACCGTACAGGCTGGACGCCTGGCGGCTCTTTCCCGCGAGCCGAGCCGGACTGGCACCCGACTTGATATGGAGGGATAGCGGGGTGGAGCCCCGCCGGCCTAGCATTCTGGCTGGTCGCACACGCAAGGGCGATCGCCGAAAGTCGGTCGCTGCACGCAAGAGGAGGAACCAAGATGTCGACTTTCATCCACCTGGACCCGCGCTACGATCTGAATTCCCTGGTGCGGGGACCTTACTTCCGGCGATTCTCCGATATCTTCGAAACCGGCCCGGAGGAGAACGTGGGCTGGTATCCGGCCATGGATCTGATCGAGGAAAAGGACCGCCTCGTCGTCCATGTCGAGATACCCGGGATCGATCCCAAGAACATCGAGGTCAACGTCCTGGGAAGCGCTCTCACCGTGAGCGGCGAGCGGAAGCAGGATCACGAGGAGAAGGAAAAGGGCAGGATCCTGAAGCAGGAGCACGTCTATGGTGCCTTCCACCGGACGCTCCAGCTGCCTTTCCACGTGGACGTGGACAAGGTCCAGGCGACCTGCACGAAGGGCGTCATGACGGTCATCCTGCCCAAGACCGAGGATCGCCTCGCGCGCAAGGTCCCGGTCGAGATCAAGTGAGCGCCGCGAGGCCCTCGACGGGCTAGCAGACCCGCGAAGGACGCGGGGGACACATCCAGGCCCGCGAGCCGGATCTGCCCCCCGACGGCTTCCCAGCCATCCCTGTTCCCGCCGCTGTATCCCTCAGCCCCCGGGCGGCCGCCGGGCAGCGAAGGAGTCGGCGGCGAAGACCCCGTAACCACCCAGAAGCAGGCTGAGCAGGCCGGCGATGTAGAGCACGTTCACCTCGAAACCGGGCATGCCGAAGGTGGGGCCGCTGGGCGTCATTCCCGTGATGTTCATGAAGCTGAAGCCATGGCTCAGGTGCACGGTGAAGAGAGCCACCAGCATGTCGATGAGGAGGAGGATCGTGGTGGGAAAGCGCAGGAGGCCGAAGATCAGGGCCAGACCGCCGAGGAACTCCACCAGACCCACGACCCAGGCAGCGATTCCCGGCAGCGGCACGTGGATGCCCTGCAGCATGCCGACGAACGAGGCATGGTAGGCGGCATTGAACAGCTTGGGCGCGCCGTGATACATGAACCCGTATCCCAGGGCCAGGCGCAAGGGCAGCGGTGCCCAGCGACCACTGTACGACGCGTTCATCATGGCAGACTCCCCTCGGCCATCCCCTCCCCGAAGCGTTCCGCCCCGCCGGCATCACTTGCCGCGGACCAGACCGACCTTCTCCAGCTTCCGCAGGACGACTCCCGAGAGCGAGGAGGCCAGATCGGCCCGGCTGGTCGGATCGTAGGTGTCCGAAACGCCCGTCCAGACCAGCTTCTGGTCCGAGGTGCGATACAGGGAACTCTCCACGACGTAGGTCTGGGACGTCTCCCAGTAGCCGGGCGAGGTGACCACCTGCATGGCCGGATACCAGTATCCCCAGTAGCTGTAAGGATAGGGGTTGTAGTATCCCCAGTAATCGTCGTCCCACCACCAGTCGTAGGGGAACACGTCCGGCGAGATGTACGCGGTGGGCGGTACATAATGATTCGACGTATCCACGGCGATCACCTTGAAGATCAGGACAGCATCAGCCCCGGTGCTGTTCACCCGCTTCTCCATCTCTTCCTTGGACAGCTTCTTCTTGCCCTCCATGAACGTGAAGCCGGGAACGGTCTGCACGCCGTGCTTGTCGAACTTCTCGGCCACGGCGCTCTCGAACGCCGTGCTCTCCTTCTCGTTCTTCAAGATCCCGATCACGGCAAGCTTCGTGAAGTCCTCCCCTTCGGCGCTCGGCAGCGCCCAGTTGGTCTCCAGCGTCGTGCGCGTGGCGCAGGAGGCGAGCCCCATTGCCAGCAGGAGCAAGAAGAAAAACCCTGCCAATCGGAAGCGTAACATCTCGACATCCTCCCATGATCTCGACCTATCCCCACCTGGAATCATCGATCTGCCTGCCTGCGTAACCAGGATAAGCGCTTCCGGGAGTTTCGCCACACGCGCCGCACACCGGAGTTCCGTACCGGACGAGCCGCCGCTGCGGCCCCGCCGCCGTGGGCTCGAATCAGGATGGGACTGGAATTCTATCGGGCAGAGTAGCCGAACAGACCACGGCTCTTGATGATCGACACCACGGGCGCGGGAACCATGGCTTCCCAGCGCGGATCGCCCTTCTGCAGCAGGTCCCGGATCTCTCCCGAGAACATGTGCAGGCTTTCCTCCGGCACGTCCCGGACCCCCACGATCTTGCCGTTCATGACGAGGTGGCGATAGAGATCGTGCAGGGACTCGGGGACCTCGAGGTTGTCGACCGTGGTGACCCGCGAGGAATCCGGCTCCTGGAACGGGTAGACCGCCAGCTTGACGTTGCCGCTGAAGAGGCGGCCCATGGCCTCGAGAATGCCTCCTGCCAGGTCGGAGTAGTACTTCTCCTCGAAGAGATCACTCAGGTTCGGAGACCCCATGACGAACATGATCCGCTGCGAGGTGTGACGTCGCAAGTAGGTGACGGCATAGTGATAGTGGCCGAAATTCGAGATCACCACGTCGTGCCCCAGCACGCCCAGAGTGTCGGCTCGCGCCAGGAAGTCCGCGTGATCGACCTCGTCCCCGGCCAGCAGGTTGCGCAGTGTCATCTCGAGAATCACGACCGGCTCGTCTTCCCCCTGCTCTCCGGCCTCATGATAGGTGGCACGCGCCCTCTCGAGCATGTCCATGGTCGAGTTGGTGATCGGGCGGAAGGTGCCGCGGTGCACGAGGGCGGCCTTCTTGTACAGCACGTCGCTGGGCAGGACCGCCTCGCCGTCGGCCGTGAACATGGCCGCGTCGGTCAGCTCGTTCTTGACCAGCTCGAGGCTCATTAGCCGATTGTCGACCTCCGTGAAGCAAGGTCCCGCGAAGTCGATGAGGTCCACTTCCATCCGCTCCCGGCCCAGGCCGTCGAGCAGGGACTTGACCAGGGTGGCAGGTTCATCGTGATTGTAGAAGGCCCCGTGGATGAGGTTCACGCCCAGGATACCGACCGCTTCCTGCTCCCGGACGTTCTCCAGGTCCATCATGCGCGCATGGATCAGGATCTGCGAGGGGATGCCATGCGGTTCGTGCTGAAAACGGATCCCCATCCATCCATGACCGTCCTGATGCCGGCTGTAACTCCTCGTCGCCATGCTGTTGGCATAGACGAAGAACGTCGTTTCGTCCCCGCGCTCCTCGCGGAGGTTTTCGAGCAGGGAACCGTACTCGCGGTCCAGCATGGCCACCAGCCTCTCACGGCTCACGTAGCGGTCGGTGGGCCCGTAGATCGCGTTGCTGACCGCCATGTCGTAGGCCGAGATGGTCTTGGCCACCGTTCCCGCCGCGCCGCCGACGTGGAAGAACCAGCGCACGACCTCCTGGCCAGCGCCGATCTCGGCGAACGTCCCGTGCTTCTGTGAATCGACGTTGACCTGGAACGCCTTTTCATGCGTGGTCGGCCGGGAATTGTCCATGATCGCGATCTCCGCAGCTACGGGCCACCTGCCGGGTTCAGCCTACTCCACGATCCAGATGGCGCAGTTCTGGACGTGGTGGATCACCTTGAACGCCACGCTTCCGAACACGAACTCCCGCAGCATGGACTTGCCACGCTTGCCGAGAACGACGGTGCCGTGGCCTCCCTTGGCGACTTCCTGGATGATGGCCATGGCGACATCGGGATGAGGCATGTCCGTGGTCAGCTTCGTGCGGATGTGAACCGATTCCTCCTGGACCCCCTTCTGCCTCAGGATCTGGCGCGCCGGTCCGAAGAACTCCTCCTCCATCCGCTTCTGACTGCTCTGCCGCCACTCTTCGCGCTGGCCTTCCAGGCTCTCCTCGAGCCGGTGTTCCTTGGCCGAGTCCTCCGCGCCGCCGTGTTCCAGCAGCTCCGGCGGGATCTCGAGCACGTGCAGGAGGGTCACCTCGATACCACCGGAATCGCGCAGGATGTCCCCGACGTAGCGGACCGCCTGCAGGGAGGTTTCCGACCCATCCACGGCAATCAGGATCTTCTCGCTCATGACCGTTCCTTTCTGGCCCTACGCCCACCCGCAGCGCTCCGGTCGCTCGGCCCGTGCGGCAGGCGGATCTCCCGCCCGGTGAACAGGCGATAGGCAGCCTCGATGCCCATCGACAAGAACAGCATGATTCCCAGGATCCACAAGCGGGCGAGCGACGTGACGGCCGTTTGCCAGACCAGGGCCAGCAGCGCCCCCAGGCAGGTTACGGCCCCCGCCACCGACAGCCAGGCGCGGCTGCCCGTCTGTGGGGCCAGCTTCGCGCCGGCAAGGTTCACCGCCGCGAAGATCAGCAGGAATCCCGCGCTGCCCATGGTCGAGATGCTGGAAAGATCGAAGAGGTTCGCCATCAGCAGGGTGACGCCGGCCGTGATCAGCAACCCGTCCAGGGGCTCGTTCCAGAGCTTCTTTTCCAGCATGGCGGGCAGCTCGCCGTCCTTGGCGATGGTGTAGCTCATCCGGACGGCGCCGTACAGGGTGGCGTTGATGGCCGAGGCGGTGGACAGCAAGGCGGCCACCGCGATCAGCGTGAAGCCCGTGGCGCCCATGAACGGGCGGGCGGCCTCCGCCAGGGCATAGTCCTTCGCCGCGACGATCTTGCTCACCGGCAACGTTCCCACGGTGACCGTGGCCACGAGGATGTAGAGAGCGATGACGAAGCCCACCGAGGCATAGTAGGCTCGGGGCAGAGTCCTGCCTGGCGCGCCGACGTCATGGGCCGTGTTGGCGATGAGCTCGAACCCCTCGTAGGCCAGGAAGATGATCATCCCGCCCGCCACCAGGTGCAGCGGCGGCGACCAGGTCGCCGGAGAGAGATCCCGGACCTGCACGCCCTTGATGCCGACCCCCACGAAGAGGAGCAGGATGGCCACCTTCAGGGCGACGATCCAGGTCTCCGCCCGGCCGATGGTCTCGGCGCTCGCCAGGTTCAGGCCGGTGATGCCCAGGATGCTCGCGCTGATCAGGACGTGCTTCCAGACAGGCTGCAGCTGCGGCGGGAAGAAGCTGGCGCCGTAGCTCCCGAAGGCGAACGCGTAGAGGGAGAGCATGACCATGTAGCTGAGCCACAGCAGGACGTTCAGGCTTCCCGCCAGCAGCCCCGGTCCGAAGGCCCGGTCCAGGAAGGCGACGGTTCCACCCTGGCTGGGGAACGCCACCGAGAGCTTGACGTAGGAGTAGGTGCTGATCAGGGCCACGCCGCCCGCCAGGGCGAAGGCCACCGGGGTGCCGCCGCGGGCCAGCTCGACCGCCAGGCCCAGAACGGCGAAGATGCCCCCGCCCACCATCCCGCCGATCCCGATCGCGGTCACCGGCCAGAAACCAAGTGGGTGCTTCGCTCCGCCAGCCACCATCTTGCTCCCGCACCCGGACGGCCGGCAGGGAAAGGCCGGCGGTCGGCCTAGCGGACGATCCTCTCGCCGTCGGCCCCGAGCTCGACGAGATATCCCCTGACGTCCTTGTCGAAGGCGGGGGGACCGCAAATGTAGAAGAACCCGCGGAGATCGGGGATCCACTCGCCGAGGAACTCCCGGTCGATCCGTCGCTCCTCGTAGCCCCGTCCGCTCCCGCGCGTGCAGGTCACGACGAAGCGCGGGCCCAGGGCGTTGCGCAGCTCCCGCTCGCAGATGATGTCGTCCGGCGTCTTGTGGGAGCAGATCAGCATCTGCTCCGCGAGCGCTCCCCGCCGCGCCAGTTCGCGCAGGATGGCGATGAAGGGCGTCACGCCCGCTCCGCCGGCGATGAAGACGCCGGGACCCCGATAGGTGAGCTGGCCGAAGGGCTCGGACACCAGGAGCCCGTCACCCGCGCGCAAGGCGTGCAGGCGGGTCGTCACGTTGTCGTGGCCCGGGTATCTCTTGATGAGAAACTCCAGGACCTCGTCGTCGGTATGCGAGGTCGGCGTGAAGGGGTGGCTGTTTTCGCGCCAGCCTTCCCGGTCGATGGCCACGGCGACGCCCTGGCCGGGCTGGTACTGCAGGCCGGCGGGTTTGCTCACGATGAGGCGCTTGACATCGTGGGTCTCGTACTCGGACATCAGCAAGCGGGCCGGATGGTCCAAGGCGCTTCCCCTCCTGTTCTTCCCGTCGGCCGTGCGGTCGACGGGTCCGCGAAACCTTACGTACAGGGTATAGCCGAAGTCCGTGCGAACGGCCAGCCGTGCGGGCCCGCGCCACGAGCGACGGGCCTCACCGGGCCGCCCGCCGCGATCATAGCACGACGATCAGGCAGAGGGCGACGACGCCGGCGATCAGGCCTGAGGCGATGTGGATCGGCGCCTCGCTGCCTTGCCCCAGCTCGAGCGCGACACAGGCCGCCGGGGAACCTTGCCCTGTCGCAGGCGCAAGTTTAAATTCGGATCGGCCCCACGGGCCGGCCTCCCGAGCCGCCCGCTTCAGCCCGTTTCCCCTGCCCGGACCTTCCGTCCTGGCCCTTGCGAGGAGCTTGACATGTCCCGTCGAGGCGCCTTCGGCCCCATCCGTTCGTTCCTGACCGGCACCGCGCTGCTGGCCGGCCTGCTGCTCCTGTCCGGCGCCGCACCCCCCGCGCCGGCCGCCGCGCCAGCCACCACCCCCGCCGGCGGCTGCCTGCTGCGCTTTCCCGACGTGCACGGCGACACCGTCGTGTTCGTGTGCGGCGAGGACATCTGGCAGGCGCCGGCGGCCGGTGGCGTGGCCGTCCGGCTGACCATCAACGACGGCGAGGAGCGCTTCCCGAAGTTCTCGCCGGACGGCCGCCGCATCGCCTTCACGGGCCAGTACGACGGGAACACCGACGTCTACGTGATGGACGCCGGCGGCGGGAACATCACCCGCCTGACCTATCATCCGGGGCCGGACGAGGTGGTGGGCTGGCAGCCCGCCTCCGGCAAGATCGTCTTCAGCTCCGCCCGGTACAGCCTCAGCCGCGCCGAGCGCCTCTTCATGGTGAATCCCGATGGGTCGGGGCTGGAGGAAGTCCCGCTCTTCGAGGCGGCCCAGGGTGATTTCTCCGTCGACGGCGAGCAGCTCGCCTACAACAAGATGAGCCGCGAGTTCCGCACCTGGAAGCGGTACCGGGGCGGCATGGCCCAGGACATCTATCTGCACGACTTCCGGACCGGCGAGGACCGCCGGCTCACGGACTTTCCCGGCACCGATCGCCTCCCCATGTGGATCGGCGACCGGATCTACTTCAGCTCCGACCGCGACGGAACGCTGAACATCTACGCGCTCGACCCGGCGACGGGTAGCAGCGAGCAGATCACGCATCACACGGAGTACGACGTGCGCCGCCCTAGCGCCGACGGCGGCCGGATCGTGTACGAACTGGGCGGTGATCTCTGGCTGCTGGACCCGGCCAGCGGGCACAGCGCGCGCATCCCCATCGAGGTGCGCAGCGACGCCCCCGAGGCGCGGCCTTACCTGAAGGATGTCCACGAGTTCGTCACTGGCGCCGCCGTCTCCCCCGGCGGCCAGCGCGTCCTGGTGGTGGCGCGCGGCGAGGTGTTCAGCGTCCCGGCCGAGCACGGCGCGACGCGCGACCTCAGCCAGGACTGCGGCGCCCGGGACCAGGACGCCGTCTGGTCGCCGGACGGCGGCCAGGTGGCCTTCATCTCCGACCGGGACGGGGAGTACCAGATCTACGTGGTCGATCCGCGGGGCCGCGAGCAGCCACGGCGCCTGACCGACTTCCACGACGGCTACCGCCACACCCTGAAGTGGTCACCCGACGGCAAGCACCTGGCCTTCACCGACCAGGCCCTGCGCCTGTGGGTCCTGGACGTGTCGAGCGGCAGGCTGACCGAGGTGGACCGGGCCGAGTACGAGAACATCGACGTCTCGCTGGACGTCAAGCCGATCTACGACTACTGCTGGTCCCCCGACAGCCGCTTCATCGCCTACTCCAAGATGGACGCCAACCAGCTCTACCAGCTTCACGTCCACGACCTCGCGCAGGGCGAGAGCCACCTGGTGAGCGACGGCTTCTACCACGACTTCGACCCCGTGTTCTCGCGGGACGGGGAGCACCTCCTCTTCGCCTCCGACCGCCGCTTCGATCCCACCTTCAGCGACTTCGCGTGGGAGATGGTCTACAAGAAGAGCACCGGAATCTACGCCCTGACCTTGCGCGCGCACGGTCCCGCGCTGCTGCCCTTGCAGAGCGACGAGGAGCCTGCCACGGACGGCGGCAGCAAGGGCAAGAAGAAATCGGAAAAGAACGAGCAGGACAAGGGCGTGAAGACCGCCGCGGTGAAGGTCCGGATCGACTGGGAGGGGCTGGGCCGGCGCATCGAGCACCTCCCGCTGCCGCCGGGCAACTACCGGCAGCTGGCCGCGGGCGACGGGGTGCTCTTCTACCTGGACGCGGACGAGGGCGACTTCAACCGCTTCGAGTTCCGCAGTCCGCCGCCCATGGGCCTGCACGCCTTCGACCTCGACGAGCGCAAGCCGCGCCTGGTGATCGCCGGCATCCGCGACTACGCCCTCTCGGCGGACGGCTCGCACCTCCTCTACCATAAGGGGGACGGCGAGCTTGGCTTGCTCGCGGCCTGCCCACACGACACCACCGGCCGGGCCCTCGATCTCTCCGGCCTCCAGATGACCATCGATCCCCGGCGGGAATGGCGCCAGATCTTCGACGACGCCTGGCGCTTCGAACGCGACTTTTATTACGAGCCCCACATGCACGGTCTCGACTGGCCGGCCATGCGCGAGAAGTACGGCCGGCTGCTGGAGCGAGCCACCTGCCGCCAGGATGTGCAATTCGTCATCGGCGAGCTGATCGGGGAGCTGAGCACCTCCCACACCTACGTGTACGGAGGTGATCGCCGCCGCCAGGCCGAGCAGATCGACGTGGGCTTGCTGGGGGCGGACTGGGAATCGGCCGACGGCCGCTGGCGCATCCGGCATATCCTGCGCACGCCCGAGTGGACCAACGAGGTGCTGCCGCCCCTCGTGCAGCCCGGCCAGACCGTGCACGAGGGCGAGTACCTGCTGGCCGTCGACGGCGCGCCGGTGACCGCCGATCACAACCTGTACAGCTACTTCGTGAACACCGCGGGCCGGCAGGTCACCCTCACGGTGAACGACAAGCCGAC
>Ga0315542_1002316_pt1 | contig 11634 bp, 9 predicted proteins | sample SalMarSW160120MG_FD_202541 | JGI IMG/M metagenome (GOLD analysis project Ga0315542, IMG submission 202541) | Salt marsh sediment microbial communities from the Plum Island Ecosystem LTER, Massachusetts, United States - Salt Marsh Sediment SW1601-20 ... | reverse complement strand
ACAATTATCGATATTTCGGGACGCGTTCTCACCGATTCTGATGTACCCAGAGACAGCGTCCGTTTTATGGATAACCATCTCCACCGCCCTGAAGTACAGCAAGCCACACAGAGAGGCTGGGGACAGAATTATCGAAAGAGTGCCACGGTCAAGAGAAAACTTTTTTACACAGCTGTACTGATTAAAAAAGAAAACCATAATGCCGGTTTTCTCAGGCTGGCCTATTATTCCCGCAACTTTGAAGAATCAATGACCCAGGTCATCACTCTGATCATTTCGGCCAATCTCATCGGACTGGTGATCATCTTTGTGTTCGCCATACTTTCCGGGAAAGCGGTTACATCCCCTATTCTGAAATTAGTGGATACAGCCAAACAAATATCTGCCGGGGATCTGGAAAAAACCTTCGCTATCCAAAGGAAGGACGAAATCGGCACGCTCGCGATGATCTTGAACCAGCTGACCTTTCAGCTAAAAAACCAAATCCGTCAGATATCCGATGAACAGAAGAAATTGGAGCAGATCCTTACCTCTCTTGACGTCGGAATTATACTTATCGATCAGAACAAAGAGATGCTTCATGCCAATCCCGAACTGTTCCATATTCTTGAAATTGATCCAATTGAATTTGAGAACGTAAATATTATCGAAATCATCCGTTCGGAACCGCTCATAGATGCTGTTGATGAAGTAATTCGAAAAAACAGAAAGAAATCGGACGAATTCATCTATTATGCAAACTCCGAAAAAAAATATTTAAAATATGTAATCACACCCCACCGGTTGACCAAAGAAAAAGCCATCGGCGCACTGATCCAGCTTATTGACATCACCGAACTGAAAAAACTGGAAGCGATACGCAGGGATTTTGTAGCCAACGCCTCTCACGAATTAAAAACACCGCTGACGGCGATTATCGGATACACAGAAACGCTGCTTCACAACACTGCTGAAAATCCGGAATTGCAAATCAAATTTATCCGGAAAATCAAAGAGCAGTCGCAGCGGCTCGAATTTCTCATTGCGGATTTATTGAAACTTTCCGAACTCGAACGAGAGCTGCCTTTGGAACAACAAACGATCAGGCTCTTTCCCATACTTCAGGAGACTGTGAGCGAACACAAAGAGAAAGCCGATCAGAAAACAATCAACATTTCACTGAACTCTCCAAAAACAGTTAAAGTCAAAGCGGATGAGGAAAGTATACGTACCGTAATGAACAATCTGATCAACAATGCAATCAAGTACACACCTCAAAACGGCAGGATAGAAATCAAAATAGCCGAATCGGAAAACCACCGCGTAAAAATCGAAGTGATTGATACCGGGATCGGAATTGATTCCAAGTACCATGAACGGATTTTTCAGCGTTTCTATCAGATCGACAAAGCCCGTTCGCAATCACTGGGCGGTACGGGACTTGGGCTGGCTATTGTCAAACACATCATCGAAAAACACGGCAGCCAAATCCACATCGACAGCAAATCAGGAAAAGGCAGCCGATTCTGGTTTGAATTGAATATGGCCTAAACTCCGCTCCTTCTGATCTCCCATCCGTACCAGTTTTAAAACTTTTAAATCTGACAACTTTCCGAGATTTCGACTTACGAATAATCAACACCCAATCATGATTTTCGAAATAAAGTGCTTTTATTATCCCTTCGAAAATCGAACATCATTATTCATTATTGATGATTCATTATTGAGTATTCCTGATTTGATAGTTTCTTGCCTGTTTACAGTAGTATCACCAATCCTTATCCAATTCGTAAAATGTCATCAAAATTTAATTGTTTTGTCATCATTCTGTAACATATAAAAGTGACATTATCAGTGTCGTTATTCAACAAATAGTTTACGATAATCATTTAATTGATGGAGGAAAATGATGTTTAAGAAATTCATCTTCACAGCACTAACGAACGCACTGCTCTGGGGAACCGTTGCTCAGGGACAAACAACCACGGTCATCAACGGAGTTGTATTCGCCGATTATTACTACAATTTCAGCAGCCATTCGAACGCGGAAAAAGATCAAAATGCGTTCTCTCTAAGAAGAGTTTACCTGACGATTGAGAACAGCATTACTCAGGACATCAAGCTGCGTTTCCGTCTGGAATCGGCGCACGGGGATTATGGTTCCACATCCAAAATCAATCCGTTCGTCAAACACGCTTACATCGAATGGAGCAAACTGATCCCGAACCACAAATTGTATATCGGTATCGCGGAGACCAACACGTTTAAAAATTCGGAAACCTACTGGGGATACCGATCCATCGAAAAAACCATTATGGATTTGAACAAGATCAGCTCGTCCGCGGACATGGGAATCGCATTGAAAGGCGATCTCGGCAGCGTCGTGCATCACTGGCTGACACTTTTCAACGGAACCGGCTACGGTTCATCCGAAGTGGACCGATACAAGAAAATCGGTTATGCTTTATGGCTGACGCCTGTCAAAGGCCTCATGATTGAAGGATATGCGGATTACGAAAACCAGAATCCGAACGACGCCCAAACCGCATCCGTATTCAAAGATGCAAAGGATTTTTCCGGCAGCGCTTCCTACAATACGATCAAGGGATTCATTGGGTATGACCATCCACGGTTTACCATCGGAGCCGAAGCCTTTGTGCGCACCAACAGGGAATCCGGCCTGAAAGATGTTGTCGTTGAAAATGGTTCGATTACCAGCTCCAAAGTCTCTGATGTAAAACGTTTCGGATACTCTCTGTTTGGTTCTGTGATTACACCGATTCCTAAAATGAAAGCTTTTCTTCGTTATGATTTCTTCGATCCGAATACGGAAGACGGCGTGGTCACCTCTTTCTCGGATGGTAAAACAACGAACGGTACCGACGATGAAAGCACGTTGATCATAGCTGGTCTGGATTACAATCCGGCCGGGAATGTTCACATCATGCCCAACATTCTGGTTAAGAATTATTCCAAGAGCGGGAAAGATGCGGATATCACCGGGAGAATCACATTATACTGTATTTTCGATTCGGGTAAAATCATCGTCGAATAATTGTTTATTCAATCAACAGGAGGATTAAAAAATGAGAATCAAATTTATCACTATCATATTACTCGCCGGATTGTTTTTGTCGGCCACAGCCTTTCCTCAGGATCTTATCCAGATCAAAGGCTCGGATACACTGATCAATCTGGTGCAGAGATTGTCGGAAGTCTACATGGAACAATTTCCGAATACGGCCATCGCCACGACCGGAGGCGGTTCGGGCGTCGGGATCGCCGCTTTGATATCGAATCGGATCGATATTGCCGATGCATCCCGTCCGATGAAGGACAAGGAATACGCCCAGGCCAAGGAAAACGGTGTAATCCCTTATGAAATCGTCATCGGCATCGACGGACTTTCGGTCATCGTGAATGCCGGTAATTCGATCAAATCCTTAACCATGGATCAAATCGGAGCGATCTTCAGAGGCGAAATTCTCAACTGGTCCGAAGTCGGCGGGCCCAATATGCCGATTTCCCTGTACGGACGCCAGCCCAATTCGGGAACATTCGTCTTTTTCCAGGAACACGTGCTGGGAAACAAAGACTATTCTCCCAAAATGAAACAGATGAACGGAAACGCTCAGATCGTCGAGGGAATTAAAGTGGACAAAGCCGGCATCGGATACGTCGGTGTCGGCTATGTGTTTGATGATCATGGCAATGTCGCGGAAAATATTACAGTTCTCGAAGTGTCAAAAGATGCGAATGCCAAACCGGTTACTCCGCTTGTGGCTGACAATGTCAAATCCGGTTTGTATCCGATTGCGAGAGCGCTTTACCAGTACACCAACGGCAAAGCCAAAGGAGCCGTAAAAGAGTTTATCGCGTTCGAACTCAGCCCGGAAGGACAGAAAGTCGTCGAAGAAATGGGCTTCTATCCCGTTGCAGGGAAATACCTGGATCAGAATAAAAAAGCCGGTTTTTAATCCACACATCAAATATCTGACAATAAAACCTGTCAGTGGGTTACTCTCATTGACAGGTTTTTTTTGGGGGGGGGATATAGTAACCGCAAAAAGTAGTTTTTGGATTTCACAATCCTTTCCTCTCCCTTTTTTGGGAGAGGACTAAGATAAGGGCTATAAAACAAATCTGAAAACCACTCTGGTTTGAGTATACAATACAAATGTCTACACAGGTAGTTCTTCCAAATAGATCCATTTTGTAACACTGCTGTAACAATGCCTGATTAAAATGAAAGGTATATAAAGATAAAAATGTTTTATGTTTTATGGCTTATAACTTGATTTAATATGAAAGAACTAAAAATTAAAAAAACGTCGATAAACGGTCAATCTTTTAAACCGCCAAACGGATTGGAACTCCCGATTTCTCACAGAGGGAAACAGATCGCAAAGAGCATGCTCTGGCGCCGTATCCGTGAGAAATCGATTTCCGCTTTCTTTCTCACAAACGGCCTGATTGCAATCGTGATCCTACTTGGAATATTTTCACTGCTGTTTATTGAAGCTTTCCCCGCGATTCGTAAAATCGGACTGATGGCGTTTATTTCAAAGAGTAACTGGAATCCGACCTCTTTCGTAAAAGAATCGTACGGCATTCTATCCATGGTTGTCAGCACACTCATGGTCACTTTCGGAGCCCTGCTCATATCGGTACCCGTGGGAATCGGCTGTGCCGCCTATCTCGCGGATGTGGCCAGTCCCAGAGTCCGGGAAGTGGCCAAACCAATTGTTGAAATATTAGCGGGAATTCCATCTGTGGTGATCGGGTTTCTCGGCATTGTTCTGGTGGGTCCCCTGTTGGGCAAACTGTTCGGGATATCGAACGGCCTGAATGCAGTGAATGGATCGGTCCTGCTCTCCGTGATGTCCCTGCCGACAATTATCAGCATCTCCGAGGACGCCATTGTTTCGGTTCCGCAGGAATTTAAAAACGCATCCCTGGCCCTTGGCGCAAACAAGTGGCAGACCCTGATCCGGGTCACACTGCCTTCGGCGCTATCGGGAATCATCGCTGCTATCATGCTGGGAATGGGCCGCGCAATCGGAGAGACCATGACTGTACTCATGGCCTGCGGTAACGCGCCTGCCATGCCCCATAGCTTCCTCGACTCGGTCCGCACCATGACGGCAACCATTGCCATCGAATTGGGAGAAACGGTTCAGGGAGACATTCACTACCGGTCTTTGTTTGTGATCGGATTTATTCTTTTTCTGATGACCTTTCTGGTTAATCTGATTTCGGACATGGTACTGCAGCGTTTCCAGAAAAGAGGGCTCTGAAAATGAACTGGCGCAAGATCAACGAGAAAATGGGATTCATGCTGCTCCGGTTGGCTTTTCTTGTCGTTATATTTATACTGGTTTTCATTTTATACGATATTTTTTCAAAAGGAGCCGGAGTCATCAACTGGGAGTTTATCACTTCAAAACCCCGCAAAGGCATGACCGAAGGCGGCATCTGGCCCGCTATTGTTGGAACCTTCTGGGTCAGTATGGTAACGATCATTTTTGCCGTGCCAATCGGCATGTTCACGGCCATCTATCTCAATGAATACGCCTCTCAGGGACGCTTGATCAGAATGATCCGGCTGGCCATTCGAAATCTGTCCGGCGTTCCTTCTATCGTCTACGGCCTGTTCGGTTTCGCTCTCTTTGTTTTGATGTTGAATTTGAGACTCTCTGTGATTTCAGCGGGACTGACTCTTGGACTCCTGACACTCCCCTGGACGATTACAGCAAGCGAAGAAGCGCTCAAAACAGTTCCCATGTCCTACCGGGAAGGCGCACTTGCGCTGGGCGCCACCAAGTGGCAGACCATCCGGACAAACGTTCTGCCGTATGCCGTGCCGGGCATGTTGACTGGGACAATTCTCGGTCTGGCCCGTGCCGCCGGCGAAACGGCACCTATCCTTTTCACGGGCGCTGCCTTTTTCTGGCCGTTTCTGCCAAAATTTCCCAAAGTGCTCTTTACACAATTCATGGCACTTCCCTATCATCTGTTTATCATGTCGACCCAGCATCACGAAATCGTAAAAGTGCGCCCCATCGCATACGGAACCGCTTTAATTTTGATTATGCTGGTATTATCAATGAATATTCTTGCCATTTGGATTCGATACCGATTTAGAAAAAAATATAAACGGGTATAATATGTCCGACATTAAATTAAATATTCGCAATATGAACTTCTTCTATGGAAACCTTCAGGCTCTTCTGAACATCAACATGAATATCCTCAAAAATCATGTTACCAGTCTGATCGGACCTTCCGGATGCGGAAAATCAACATTCCTCCGCTCTCTGAACCGGATGAACGATATTATCATTGGGACCCGGGTGGAAGGTAAAATCCTTCTGGATGGAGAAGATATCTACGACCGGAATATCGATGTGGTCGATTTACGCCGAAAAGTCGGAATGGTATTCCAGAAATCCAATCCCTTTCCCAAATCGATCTTCGAAAATGTGGCTTATGGCCTGCGCATCAACGGGGAACGAAGAATAAATAAAATCTCACAGCGCGTCGAACAGAGCCTTAAAAATGCAGCCCTGTGGGATGAAGTCAAAGACCGGTTGAACGACTCGGCAATGGACCTTTCCGGCGGTCAGCAGCAGCGTCTCTGCATCGCACGTGCACTTGCCGTCCAGCCTGAAGTGATCCTGATGGACGAACCGGCTTCCGCGCTGGATCCGCTTGCCACACAAAAAATCGAGGAGCTCATCTTTAAATTGAGGGAACATTACACGATCGTCATCGTTACGCACAATATGCAGCAGGCGGCGCGTATTTCCGATTACACAGCTTTTTTTTATCTGGGGGAATTGATCGAGTTTGGGGAAACCGATCAGATTTTCACGCGACCCAAACTTAAAAAAACGGAAGATTACATAACCGGAAGGTTCGGATAAAAATGGAACGACACTTTCACAAACAGCTTCAGGAATTAAAAGAGACCCTGTTTAAAATGGCATCCCTGGTCGAAATGTCCATTGCCAAAGCCGTCGAATCACTCGTCAACCGCGATAACAAACTGGCGAACGAAGTCATGCAATCCGACAGCAATATCAATGAACTTGAAATTCTGGTGGATGAACAGTGTTTGAAACTCCTCGCTTTGCAGCAGCCTATGGCCCTGGATTTAAGGTTTCTCACTTCTGCCATGAGAATCAACAGCGATCTAGAGCGGATGGGTGACCATGCCGTCAATATTGCGGAACGTGCCAAGCTCCTTAATAAAAAAGAATCCCTCAAGCCTCTGATCGATATTCCCAGAATGGCTCAAATCGTACAATCCATGGTAAAGGAAAGTCTGGACAGTTTCGTAAATGGGAATATAAGCAAGGCACGAACCGTGTGTACCCGGGATGACGAAGTGGATCAACTCGACGACCAGATCTATCAGGAATTATTTACATACATGGTGAATGACAGTGAAAACATCATACGCGCGCTTCATTTGATTCTGATCAGCAAGAACCTGGAGCGTATCGCCGATCTCTCCACGAATATTGCCGAAGAGGTAATTTTTATCTATAAAGCACAGACAATTAAACATCATTTAGACACAAAGGATAAAACAACCTGATCCCTATTCTGGTATCTTTATTGAGCCGGTTGAATATTCTTATTTTAATATCCAGACCATTCACAACAACCGGAAACAATACTGTCGCCCCCTGCATCACAATAAAAAATAAATTTCCTGTTAAGTATCCCTCCAAACAAAAACCGCAATATCTATGTGATAAAAAACTGCCCGATTCGAAGGAGGGTATTGTCGTGAAAACAAAATGTTTGATAATTAAACTTGTCGATGAGTCACTCTCATTGACAGGTTTTTTTGATATCACGCGCGACCGGTTAAAAATCATTAAAAATATAATCTTTGTTAATAGCCTCGAAATTTGTTCTGCACTGTTAAGCAATAAAAAATTTTGAAAAACCTGATTGCATATATATATTTATTTTGTATCTTTTCTTCAGGGTGAATTTCTTGCATTCTATTTAAACTTGTTGGTTTTTAACCATTGGGATTGCTGAAATAAATAATCATATTTTTACTAACAGTTACAATTGTCAGTTGAATTCCATCAAAGGAAAAGAACGTAAGAAACGACATATAGTTTTTCAAAAATAATCAAATAGGAGAAAAACCATGAAGCCCATCAAATTATTATTCATGCTTGCCATGATAATGAACTTTGCCTGCCTGACCGCGGCAGACAAATCAAATCACCTCATCGTCAACGTGGATTTGGGAACCACAAAAATCGATAAGGAAATTTATGGCCATTTTGCCGAACATCTGGGTCACTGCATTTATGAAGGAATCTGGGTGGGAGAAGACTCACCAATCACCAATACCCGGGGCATCCGTAACGACGTGATCGCCGCGCTGAAGGAAATCGATCCACCGGTGATCCGCTGGCCCGGCGGCTGTTTTGCCGACACATACCACTGGAAAGACGGCATTGGCCCCCAGAATCAACGGCCCGCTATTATCAATTCGACCTGGGGCGGTGTAACCGAAGACAACAGCTTCGGAACCCATGAATTCCTCGACCTGTGCGAACTGATCGGCGCAGAGCCTTACATTTGTTTGAATGTGGGGAGCGGCACTGTGCAGGAGGCCGCCGAATGGGTTGAGTACGTGAATTCGGATACGCAAAGCCCGATGACCGATCTGCGCAAGCAAAACGGACGGGACAAGCCCTGGAACGTGAAATTCTGGGCCGTGGGCAATGAAAGCTGGGGATGCGGCGGTAATATGACTCCGGAATATTATACGGATCTCTTCAAACGTTTTTCAACTTATTTGCGCTCAGGAAATCTCTATCGTGTCGCGAGCGGCGGCACGGATGCGGATTATCAGTGGACTGAAACCGTGCTTGATAAAACACAGGCTTATTCGCATCTGATTCAGGGGTATTCCTTTCATTATTACACGGTCTGCCATGGATGGGGTCACAAAGGTTCGGCCACGCAGTTCGACGAAAACGACTGGTTCCACACACTGAAAAACACTTGGATCATGGAAGACCGTCTCGAACACCAGATTGCGTTGATGGATGAATACGATCCGGAAAATAAAATCGGTCTAATCGCGGATGAATGGGGCAACTGGTACGATGTGGAACCCGGCACCAATCCGGGATTCCTCTATCAGCAGAACACCCTGCGCGATGCCGTCACAGCGGCGCTTTATCTAAATATTTTCAACAACCATGCAAAACGGGTTAAAATGGCAAACATCGCCCAGACTGTGAATGTACTTCAGGCCATGCTGCTGACAAAAGGGGATCAACTTGTCAAAACCCCGACCTTTTATGTTTTTAAAATGTACAAGGTCCATCAGGATGCAACATTATTGCCGATCAATTTGATGTGTGAAGACTATGTTTGGGATGGCATGACGATCCCCGCTGTGACCGCAACGGCCTCAAAAGATGAATCAGGTAAAATCCATATTTCATTGAGCAACAGCAATCCGAATCATTCAGTTGATATTGCCGTTGAATTACGCGGTTCGGAAAAATTATCCAAAGTCAATGGTAAAATCATCACGGCATCTTCCATGAATGCGTACAATGATTTCGGCAAGCCCGAAAAAGTAAATATTCAGGCGTTCTCAGGTTATAAATGGGATAAAAACGGATTGGCCGTTTCGCTGCCGTCCAAATCCGTTGTGACACTGGAAATAGATTGATTCGGTCATGTATAAAACGATTGACAGATTTAAATTATTTGTCAACTATTGGTATTTTGAGCTCAGATTTTCTAACTAGGAACTTATTATGAAACAGTGGTATGAAGCATTATTTGAGAACTACGGAATGAAATATGATAATGAATGTTTCACACAAGGTACCCTTGGCGAGTGTGATTTTATTGAGCAAGAAATCAACTACAACAAAGCAGCAAGAATTCTGGATATAGGATGCGGCACAGGCCGGCATGCTATCGAATTAACCAAAAGAGGATATTCCGTTGTGGGAGTGGATTTATCGGATTCCCAACTGAAAAGAGCCAGAGAAAAAACCTCCGCGCAAAAGCTGTCTATTGTTTTCGAAAAGCACGATGCCAGGAAGCTTTCTTTTGTCAATGAATTCGATCTGGTGATCATGCTGTGCGAAGGTGCATTCCCGTTGATGGAAACCGACGAGATGAATTTCCAAATTCTCAAAAATGCTTCCAATGCGTTAAAACCAAAAGGAAAACTGATTTTTACCACCCTGAATGGTCTGTTTCCTCTATTTCATTCCGTCAAAGAATTTCTTGCTTCCCAGACACAAGAAGGAAACGCCACATATGGCAACAATTCGTTCGATCTGATGACATTCCGGGATCATAGCATAACATCTGTCGAAGATGATTCTGGAAACAAAAAAGAATTAATATGTAACGAAAGATATTATGTGCCTTCCGAAATAACATGGATGCTGAAAACGCTGAAGTTTACGGCGATTGATATATTCGGAGCAAAACTTGGCGCTTTCAGCCGAACCGATAAACTCTCGACCGAAGATTTTGAAATGCTGGTGATCGCAGAAAAACAATGAGATGTTAAGCATATCGATATTTGGAATTTTGTTAGAATAAATATTTCTATCCTTGCTCCCTAACTGAGTTTGGAAACAAGAGAAAAAGAGCAAATCATGAAACATTATTTTTTGGAGAATTAAAATGAGAGTAAAATCAATTTTGAATGTTATGATAGGATTACTCCTATTAACATTGACAGTAAACAGTTATGCACAAGATCCGAATTTTTATATTTACTTGTGTTTTGGCCAATCCAACATGGAGGGACAGGGAACCATTGAAACACAGGACAGAACAGTGGACAGCCGTTTTCAGGTGTTCCAGGCGCTAACCTGTTCCAACCTTGGAAGAACGAAAGGGATATGGTATCCGGCACTTCCACCTTTATGTCAATGCTGGTCAAAGCTCTGCCCTGCCGATTATTTTGGCCGCACCATGGTGGAAAATCTGCCGGACAGCATCACAATCGGTGTGATCAACGTGTCCGTCGGCGGATGCGATATCCGGTTATTTGATAAGGATGTTTACCAGGACTATGATTCCACCTACACAGAGAGCTGGTTTCTGGATAAAATTGCATGGTACGAAGGGAATCCGTATCAGTATTTGATCGATCTCGCACTCCTCGCTCAGCAGGACGGTGTCATTAAAGGCATTCTCCTGCATCAGGGAGAAACCAATACCGGTGATAGTCAATGGCCGTCGTATGTTGAGAAAATTTATGAGGACATGTTAGATGACCTTTCATTGGATGCGGATGAAGTCCCGCTTTTAGCCGGAGAAGTATTGTCTGTCGATGGCGCCTGCTGTGCAAGTATGAACACAATCATCGACAAGCTGCCTGAAACGATCCCTACGGCATATGTGATTTCTTCGGACGGATGCACGGGTCAGGATGAAGCCCATTTTGACTCGGAAGGTTACAGAGAACTGGGAAGCCGGTATGCAGCTCAAATGCTTTCCTTGCTGGGTTATGAAACAGGTATTTTTAATATCAATGGAGAACGGTCCCCTAATTCATTTGCTTTATCCCAAAATTATCCGAATCCATTTAATCCGGAAACAACGATAAAGTATAATTTGTACAAATCAAGC